>ENA-UONW01000299-UONW01000299.1-human-gut-metagenome-genome-assembly--contig:-CS52-NODE-299-length-77695-cov-34.178812_pt1 | contig 77695 bp, 60 predicted proteins | sample MGYA00242463_ERZ724010 | MGnify/ENA metagenome assembly ERZ724010 | reverse complement strand
TGGCAGGCAGCATCCGTAAAATGTGAAAGATTTCAGATGAAAATCGGGATGACGGGGAAAAAACACGGCAGGAGCCTGCACAAGACTGGCAGAAAAAAATGCTTCGGAAACCAAAAAATACCGGAATGGCTAATAAAAAAACGGCAGACAGCATCCGTAAAACGCAAAAGATTCCGGATGAAAGATCGGAATAACGGGGAAAAAACACGGCTGGAGCCTGCACAAGACCGGCAGAAAAAAATGCTCCGGGAACCCCAAAATGCCGGAATAGCTGATAAATTTCCTCCGGAAAGTCCTGAAAAAAGTGGAAAAATTATGGATACGGAGAGAAAAATTTCCCACACTGTACGAAAAAAGCTTGAAAATGATTCGAAAGGTGAGGAAAAAATGCCCGGAAACGGGAAGCGGAAGCCGAAAAAACAGGCTTTTCCTTCGAAAAGAATTCAGGAAAAGCACTGAAAAAACGGGAATGGGATGAAAAAATTTCTCAGCACTGGACAAAAAATATCCCGATGAAGCGAAAAAATCTCGAAAACGGATGATCCGGATGAAAGAACAACAGAGCTTTTTTTGCCGGCAGACAACAGAAAAATGCAGGAAAAGAAGCAGGAAGAAACCAAAAAATCTATCAAGCCTATCCCCAAAAGGCATGAATAACATACGGCTGATAGGAATAAATTCTGTCATTAACGGACAGTCGGATTAAAAAACGGATTTTTCCACCGAAAAAGTCAAGAGAAAAAAGCAAAAGAATCCGGGATCTGAATAAGAAAATACGGGAAAGTCAGAAAAGGCATGCTGAAATTCTCTCCGTTTTTTGTACAAAAAATATCGTGTTTTGTACAAATTCCTAAAAGTTTTTGTACAAAAACATGAGACAGCAACGGGAAAAACCAAAGGAAATACGAAAGAAAATTTCTCGATGCACACGTAAATATAATAAGGATCGGAACAGAAAACGGACAAAATTCTATGTAGAAAAGAAAGATGCAGGCATAAACGAAATGAAGATACGAAGAAAAACTACCGAACATGCTCACAGAACAGATAGGCGAACAAACAGGTCTTTAAACCCACCACCCCCACTATGCAAAAAATGTATAGATGATAAAGTCGAAACAAATCAGGATGCAGTAGCGAATTCCAAACTATCCCAGCAGATACATTCTGAAAAAGCGACGAAAAGTGTGCATCCTAAAAATTCCTTCCTGAACATCAAATCCTTCTCCAACAAGAAAAGCAAAAGCTCCTCTCTACCGGAATCAATCAGAAAATCCGAGCAAAGAAGCAAAAACAGGCACACTTCAACAGGACCGTGAAGGGCTGGTTCCACCATTTCAGGCACTTTTTAAAGAAAAAACATCTGTTTTTGCCCTTCACGCCCTTCACCAATAATACCATCACTGCTCTTATCCGAGATAACAGCTCCTCTGACGACCATTAATATTTTCCTATCGACATGATAAATTCCAGACATTCATTTGCTATAATAGATGCCTCAACACCATTCATGCGAAGAGCGTGAAGGGCAAAGCGGCTAATTTATTTATTAAAGTGTCTAAAAATCATACACCATGTGTCAAATTATTAGACACCTCCAGCTAAGTATTATTTTATATACGGTCTGATTATCAGCACATTGCAACAATGGCACGCACTTTGCTATATTATAACCGAACAAACCATTAATAAACAGATGAAAGGACTCAAAACATATTTTACTTTTCTCAATAAGAACAAGATGTTCACACTTGTGAATATTGGAGGACTAAGCATTTCACTAATGTTCGTGTTGTTAATAGCCAACATGGTGAGCCGACAACTGAGTATCGACAAAGAGCAACCCGATGCTTCTCGTATTTATGCATTTGGCAATGAACAATACATCGGCTCACATTATCTGGTAGGAGAAATACTAAGCACCCAATATCCGGAAATAGAAGACTGGTGTGCCGTTAGCAATTTGGCATATACCGGTACCTACGTCTTACAAGAAACCAGAAAAGTAGAATTAAAGATTTTGGCATCCCGCAACAATTTCTTTCAGTTCTTTTATTTCAAATTACTATCAGGACGTCCCGACCAGGTTTTAACAGACAAAAACAGCATTGTTCTAACCGAAAACGGGGCGAGAAAGCTTTTTGGCAATGAACCAGCCATCGGAAAAACTCTCCGACTCTCAGCCAACAGCCAAGAAACATATACCGTAACAGGTATTATGAAAAACATCGGCAACTCACTATTCCCCAGTGATATAGAAGCCATCGTCCCATACGATTTCATCGACTATATCGACAAAAGTAGCAGTATGCATGAACGCAACATGAACAATGCCGGAGGTGCAACTGTTTTTGCCCGCTTCCACGAAGGGACTAATCCCAATGATAAAGCTACACAAATGCTCGATTATTTGAAGAAGTATTACTGGATATATGCGCTTGGCTATATGAAGGAAGTAAAATGGATATCCATGCACGATTTTCATTTCAGTGAAACTCCCTCGAATGGTACCTTCCTGCAATACAGTTTTACAAAAGTAGTAATCTTCATCTGCGTAGGAATACTCATTCTGCTGATGGCAGTCTTCAATTATATCAGCATGAGCGTAGCCCAAACCAGTTATCGTGCCAAAGAAATGGCTACCCGAAGACTGCTGGGTTCTTCACGCCCCGATATCTTCTGGCGTATGATTGCAGAATCTTTCCTGCTCACATTAGGCGCTTTTCTCCTCGCCTTTCTACTGGCAAGAGCTGTTGAGCCATTTGCTTCGGACTTGTTACAAGTGAAACTTGACCTGACTGGTGATTTAAATATTCTTACTCTGAGCATTTATCTGGCCGGTATCCTACTGCTCTCTCTCCTTGCAGGCTTTGTTCCGGCAACCCTGCTCTCACGATATAATCCGCTGGATATAGTAAAAGGTAATTTCCGACGCAAGACAAAAGTCGTTTATTTACGCGGATTATACATCATACAAAGCAGCCTTACCCTTGCCATGCTGACTTGTGCAATCTATTTAAGTATCCAACTATATAATATCTTACATGAGCCGCTGGGATACAGTTACGGCAATATCCTCAACTATCCGGCACTGGTCAATAAACAGAAGTTGCAGACATTCCGCGACAAAGCGCGCACACTGCCATTTGTAAACGAGGTATGTTTCACCCAAGGAACGCCCGCCGACCTTCAGGGAGAAAACAATGCCGTACAGATATATAACGGAAAAGGAGAAATACAAAACATACGATGGAGAAGTCTGACAGCCGATTCAACATTCATCCATCTGTTTCATCTGAACCTCATAAACAACCATCTCCCGGTTACGAAAGAAACAACCTATTTCTTTTCCGACAGTGTATTCAATGCTTTGGGGCTCAGCCATGACGCAGATTATCTAAGAAGCAGTCCCCAAACGGGAAGCATGCATTATCCTATAGCAGGGACATTCAAGGATATCAAGTCCGGTTCCATACTGGATACCCAATACCCGACCATGCTATCCATCATGCATCCGGACAGTATCTATCCGTGGAATATTCTGATAGAAGTAGCTGGCAACGAGCTAACCTACTATAAAAAAGAGCTCGACAAGCTATATTCGGAAACAATAGAGGGAATCCCATTCGAATCGGAATGGTATCACAATCAGGTAAAAGCAATATACAAAGACCTGACCAATTTACAGCATACGATAGGAATCTTTACCGGTGCCGCCCTGCTGATTTCTTTGCTCGGGCTAACCGCCATGAGTCTATATTTCATAGCACAACGCAAACGCGATATGGCTATCCGTAAAGTATTTGGATCGAGCAGCAGACAAGAAATGAAGCGACTGATACAATTCGCATTCAGTTCTTTGGTTATCAGTATTATAATTGCACTTCCGCTGGCCTACATCGGCATTATGCAAATCAACCGGATAACCCATTATCAAAGTACCATGCCTTGGTTGAGCGGAATCATCGCCTTTATTACCGTAACTGCCATATCGCTCGGTTCTGTTTATCTGATCAGTCGGAGTGCGACCCGCGAGAACCCTATAAAAAACTTAAAGACAGAATAAACATTACAACATTATGAAAACAATACTACGTAATCTTTTCTATACACTCAAGCGCTTTCGGACAGCTTCCGTACTCAACTTATTAGGACTGTCGACTGCCTTTGCAGCTTTCATACTGATTATGATGAAAGCAAGTTACGAATATAGCTTCGATACTTGTTATCCCAACCCCGACCGCCTGGTCGGACTAAATTTGGGAGAAGAGAAAGATAACTCCATCATGGCTCTTCCACGAGGACCGATTGATTTCCTCATCGAGCAGATACCTGGCATTGAATATGGAACCATCTATGCTCCCTGCTGGCAGAAACAGGCATTCTGCACCAATCCTGAAAGTCCGCAATATTTCTATGAAACCCCGTGGGCCGTATACCCCGATTTCGCAAAAGTTATCGGATTGCAGTTCGTAGAAGGCAGTGACAAGGACATGAATAAACCTGAAAGTATCATTATTTCGGAAAGCTATGCCCGCAAACTTTTCCCTAAAGGCAACGCCCTGGGCTCCTATCTCTATACGGAAGGCGACAATGGGCTGGTAAAGGGAATAGATAAGTTCAGAATATGTGGTATCTTTAAAGACCTCCCTGAGAACTGCCAGTTTAAAAATGATATGTTCATCCGGATGAGTGATTACCAAAAAGATGACTGGGCAAGCCAGAACTATTTTGCCTTTTTCCGGTTGAAACCGGGAGTTAGCGCAGCCGATATCAACCAGCAAATAGAAGCCAGCGGTGCCAACAAGCGACTGAATATTGTAGACAAAGGGAATCAACGACTCTACGTATTCCCCATCAAGAAGCTTTATTACGATATGTCGGCATCCTATTACCTCAAGACAGGGGACCGTAGTACAATGGTATTGATTGTAAGTATCGGATTACTGATTATCATTATCGCCTGCATCAACCTGATCAACTTCAGTACAGCCTTAGCTCCGGTTCGCATACGCAGTATCAATACACAAAAAGTATTGGGCAGCAGCAACTGGGAACTACGCCGTGCCTTATTAACAGAATCTGTCGGTACCGTCGTGATAAGCTGGCTTATATCACTGGGCATTGTCGAAATGCTCATACGCCTGAAGGTACTTTCTTTTATGGGATTCACCCCTTCACTGATTACCTACTGGCACATCATCGGGTATACCGGAATCATTGCACTGGTGACAGGAATCATTGCCGGACTCTATCCGTCATGGTACATGACTTCGTTCTCTCCTGCTCTCGTGCTGAAAGGGAACTATGCGCTAAGCGGAAGAGGCAAACGGCTCCGCATGTCACTTATCGGTTTCCAGTACATCATTTCATTTGTACTGATTGTGACTGCCGGATTCATTTTCCTGCAAAACCGCTATATGCAAAATTATATATCAGGCATTGACAAAGACCAGATACTGGTTGCTTCTCTCCCACAAATGCCTTATCAAAGTTCCGAATACCGCAACTTTACAAATACCCTAAAAAGTTTTGCAGAAATAGATGATATCGCCTATGCAAAATCAAATCTGGGCGGAGGAAGCGGATATACTCAATATGCTTTCTTATATAAAGGAGAAATGCACGGACATTACTACATCGACGTCACGACAAACTTCTGTAAGGTAATGGGCTTAAAAATTGTATCGGGAGAAGATTTCCTCCCCAGCGACTCCATCTATCACAGTGATCTGAACTTTATTGCCACACAAGACTTACAGCAACAAACCGGCATTCCAGCCGGTGAAATACTGGACTTCTTCGTCTGGGGTGTGAATGCGCGACTAAAAGGCTACGTCAACAACGTACAATTAACCTCGCTCCGTTCTGAAGCACTTCCCTATATATTCTGTCCAAACGGGAAATACGGCAGCGATATCCTGCCTTTTGCCTACATTCGTGTAAAAGCCGGAAGCAATATGGAAACAGCCTTGAAGCACATCCGTCAGACCATTGCCAAATGTTTTGTCGGTTATCCCGTCGATATAAAATTCTATGACCAAGTATATAGTCAGCTCTACCAGAAAGAGGCCGATCAGCAACAAATGATTACCCTGTCCAGTCTGCTTGCCATTCTGATTTCACTGGTAGGAGTCTTTGGACTGGTTATCTTCGAAGCAGAACAGCGCCGCAAAGAAATCGGTATCCGAAAGGTGTATGGAGCCTATACCCGTCAGATTCTCTGGATGTTCGGACGATCATATCTTGCGCTGTCGATAATCACTTCCGTCATTGCGACACCGATAGCCTGGTATATCGTATCCAGATGGCTGGAACAGTTTACTGAACGGATAGCTATCATGCCGTGGGTATTCATTCTGACCTGTATCGTCATCAGCCTCATCACACTGATAACTATTACAGTACAGAATTACCGGACGGCTATCAGCAATCCGACAGACAATTTAAAAGCAGAATAATAAACAAAAGAATAATATAATAACAATTTAATACTTATCACTATGATTAAGATTGAAAACCTTTGCAAGACATTCCGTACAACGGAAGTAGAAACAATTGCCTTGAACAATGTAAACCTGGAAGTCAATGAAAAAGAATTCGTGGCCATCATGGGACCTTCCGGTTGTGGAAAATCAACCTTACTGAATATCCTCGGCTTATTGGATAATCCGACTTCGGGCAACTATTATCTGGACAACAAAGAGGTCGGACATCTGAAAGAGAAAGACCGTACCAATGTACGTAAAGGTAATATCGGTTTCGTATTTCAGAGTTTTAACCTGATAGACGAACTGAATGTTTTCGAGAATGTCGAGCTTCCGCTTACGTATTTGAATATCCCTGCCGAAGAGCGTAAGAAACGCGTAACCGAAATGCTGTCGCGTATGAATATCAGTCACCGTGCCAAACATTATCCCCAGCAGCTCTCCGGAGGTCAGCAGCAGCGTGTGGCCATCGCCCGTGCCGTAGTTTCCAATCCGAAAATCATCCTCGCCGATGAGCCAACCGGTAACCTGGATTCTAAAAACGGTTTGGAAGTAATGGAACTGCTTACCGAACTGAACAAAGAAGGAACTACCATCGTAATGGTAACCCACAGCCAGCGTGATGCCGGATTTGCCGGACGTGTGATCAATCTGTTCGACGGGCAGATTGTATCCTCCATCAGTGAAATGTAATCTCTCTTAAGTTTCTTTATATGTAAGGAGGTATGCCGGCAATATAGCTGGATATGCCTTCTTACTTTAACTTCAATCCAAGCGAATGATGAAAAGAGCCCTACAGAATCTTTTCCGGAAAGGAGAAGGTAACCTAACAAAAATTCTCTGTCTGGGTGTGGGAATGGCCATCGGACTGGTAATGCTTGCCGAAGTAATTTTTGAACGGTCGTATGATAACTTTATTCCCCATCTGGAAGACACTTATATCATACAGGAAAATTACAAACAGCAAGGTAGTGATTGGTTAAACCACAGCGGTGTATCAGGAGCCATTGCTCCGGGTATCAAACGATATTGTCCGGAAGTAGAAGCCGCCACTCGTTTTACCATATTGAATGAAGATCTGCTGTTAACAACCGATGACCAACGTACCATAAAAGGTAATGCTTATTTGTGCGACAGTTCTTTTTTCGAGGTCTTTCCACGAAAAATCTTAATGGGAGAAGCGCCTCATACCGGACTGGAAAAAGCCAACAATGCTTATATCTCAGCCAAACTGCTGAAAGTACTGGGAAATGATATTATAGGTAAACAACTGACTTGGAAAATCTTCCCGGATTTTCATCTGACGGTAGTAGGAGTCTTTGAGGATTTCCCGGAAAATACTCATTTGCCGAAAATAGATATTGCTGTAGCTTTGCCTACCATTGGCCAAATAATGGGAGACGGAAGAAACAATTGGCTGGGGAACGACCGTTATTCCGGATATATCCGCCTGCGGCCCGGTACAGATCCGCAAACGCTGGAACCCAACATCAAGCACATGCTGTACACCAATGCTCCGATGGAAGAACTGGAACGTTCGGGCAGCCAGTTTTATCTGAACCTGAAACCTGTAAGCAAGATCTTTCTATCCTCGGAATACAACCGTATCATGAACATCGTATTCCTCGTCTTTGCCTTTATCATGCTGGCTGTAGCAGTCCTGAACTATATCCTGCTGGTTGTTTCATCGGTAGTGAAACGAGCTAAAAGTATTGCTACTTACCGCTGTTACGGAGCAGAAAGCAAGGATATTTATCGCATGATACTGGCAGAATCGGCATTACACTGCTTCATCGCTCTGATACTTGCCGTACTCATTGTTTTCGGTCTGCAAGATTTTCTGCAAGAACAAATGGGACATAGTTTGCGAGCCTTATTTTCTCCCACAGCTTTAGTGCTGTGCCTAATGGTCGTTATTACTGTTACTATAATTTGCGGAGTAATGCCCGGCTATATATATACACGCATACCTGTCACTTACGCCTATCGCCGATACACGGAGAACAAACGACAATGGAAGTTGGGACTCTTATTCGTACAGTTCATGCTAACTACCTTCTTTGTCTGTCTGCTTACCGTTATCGGACTTCAGTATCAGGCATTGACCAATTATCGCACCGGATTCGAATATAAGAATATACTTTATACTTCCCTATCCGGAACTCAGAACATAGAGCGTGAACGTTGCATACAGGAATTAAAAAGACTTCCTAATGTAAGCGGAGTAACCTGGGGATATCAGGAAATGTTTATGAAATGCAGCGGGAACAATGTATACGATCCACAAAACGATAAGGAATACATGAATATTGCCGATATGTATGATGTAGGTCCCGACTATCATAAAGTATTCAGTATCCCCATTTTGGAAGGAACGGGCTTTACCACCGAACTGGGAGATAGTGTGAGTCAGGAAGTAATGGTGAGCCGTAGCTTCATCGACAAGATGGAAAAACTCGCCGGATGGACAGGTTCTCCTATTGGCAAGCAAGTCTTTATCACAGAGCATCAAGGTCGTCCTTATACTATCTGTGGTGTGTACGAAGAAATTCATCTGGGTTCTCAAGTTGCGGAAGATTTCGACGATCGCCCAACGGTGATGTTCTACAACACGCATCCTAACCATCTTCTTTACATTCGTTTGAAAGAAATGGGGCCGGAGCAAATAAAGGAGGTACAAGACATAGTCAGCCGTACCATGCCCAGTCAGGAAAAACACGTATATAGTCTCGACCTGGAAATGGCTAATCAGTACAACATGCTGTTACACGTAAGAAACAGTATACTATTTGTCGGACTATGTATTCTGGTAATTGCACTTATCGGACTGATAGCCTATATCCGTGATGAAGTAAACCGCCGACGTTCGGAAATAGCTATCCGTATCATTCACGGAGCACAAGTAAAGGATGTGCAATTCCTCTTCTTGAAGGATATTCTGAAAATAGCCATTCCTGCTGTTCTGATTGGAACCGCATTTGCACTATTTGCCAGCAACCGCCTATTGGAATTGTTTGCGTTCAAAATCAACCTCACAGGATATATCTTCGGAGGATGTATCCTGGTAGTACTCATAATCATGTTGATTCTCAGCACTTCTATGATATGGAAAGCAGCACGCAGTAATCCAATCAATAATTTAAGAACAGAATAAAATAATAAGTGTAAGCACTTTTGACTAAGAGGTTTTCCCAACTATCAGGACGGGATAACCTCTTTTTATCAAATAAGCAACCGAAAAGCCACAGCACAAAGACCTCCTTCCTGTCTTTGAAAATCAGGAAAAAATGAAGGAATGAAAACAAGCTGTACATACAACTTCTTTCATATAACAAAAATACAAGGGAATATACTATCGAATCATAAAAGCGGAAAGAGTGGGATTCAAACCCACGGAACGGACAAAGCCGTTCACCGGATTTCGAGTCCGGCCCATTCGGTCACTCTGGCATCTTTCCTTATCCGCCGCGAATATACAATCTTTTCTGTTTCGTTGTCATCGCTAGAGCTGAAATTTTCTCTTAATCTTTACATTTATTTCTCTTACAAAACAGCAGACTAAAATCATTTCACGAATTTAGTCCAACAACTTTCCCTTTTTGAGCGATTTTCGTATCTTTAAATATTCTTCCTTATTTGCTAAAAAACAGGACGATATGCACGTAATTCCTTACGTAATGCTAAAGCTTTGCCATCTGTCATCTGATTTAATAATTCCCAAAATCTCGGACCATGATTCATCTCACGAGTATGTGCCAGCTCATGCAAAATAACATAATCCATTAAGTGTACAGGCAAAAGCATCAGGTAAAACGACAGACTGATATCTTTTTTCGAAGAGCAACTTCCCCAGCGAGAACGAGCTTTCGAAATACTTACTTTATGATAAGGTAGTTCAAACTGACGGGACCAATATTGTACTAACGGAGGAAGATAATCTTGCGCTTTCTTTCTCATTGCACGCATCACTGCATTCTTCACTAAAGCCTGAACCCTGTCAGTCGTAAAATCAGCAGTAACGGGACAAGCTATGACGACCGTTTCGTCCTTTAGCTTTACCGTAAAATTCTTTAAAGGAGAAGCCTCTAATCTCAATCGGAAACATTCTGCTTCAATAGAAAAATTTAAATCAAAAGGTCGAGGCTTTATCTCTGCACATGCATGAAGCAATTTCTCGCGAAAAGGAGCAATAGCATTAAGTAAGGCTGTTATACTTCGATAAGGAGGAGTCGTTACATGTAATCCATTCTCCTTTACCCTCATTGTTATATTACGAGCTGAGCGGCGGACCATAAAATGAATCTGCCCAAAATCTTTATCGGGAATAGTTTGTTTCTTACTTATCATACAGCAAACTTACGGAAAAAACCTCATATATCCTCTATCGTCATACTGCTTTTAGCTTTCTACTGTCGCCTGGTATATATCTTTTCAATAGCTTCTTAACCTTTTCTCTGTAGATTTTTCGTGGCTTTCACATTTCAAGCTCTACATATTCGAGGAACAATTCCTCAATACGTTTCGGTACCACAAAAATTATTCATATAACAACACACACAAAATCAATTATTTAAGAAAAACTTTATCTTTTGGCACGCTACTTGTCTTTACATTTACAGAAACAATTGTCTAACTATAAAAAATAACGATTATGAAAAAGATTTTTGTAGCAATAGCATTAATAGCAGGTTTAGGAACATCCGTTTCATTTGCAGCAACAGCAACAGAAACAGCAAACGCAGTCAGCATCGAACTAAGTGCAACTGATTATACTCCGATTGAAGTCAAAGATTTACCACAGGCTATACAAGAAACTCTGGCGAAAAATCTCAGTGAATATACAGTTAAAAGTGCAGCTTATCAACAAGATGAAGATGGAGTGAAAACTTATCTGGTAACACTTGTTGATGCCGAAGGTTCAGAAGCCAATGTACTTTTTACAGAAAATGGTGAAATCATAGAATAAGGACATCGTCGTTCATTTCATACTATTAGTGGGTACACAAGAAAAGGATTACTGCTCACGCGGTAATCCTTTTTTATTGAGTTAGTAAATTTTAATGTGAGAGAATTGAAACTTCACAGCCTCATCAATGATTTTTCTTAAATAAGCACTAACTATTTATATAAAAGCAAATGAAAATGTCAATTTACTGTTTTTCCAAATCAGGCTGCTCTGAAACTTTCATCGGAGCCTTTACCGAATCAGCCTTATAAGCTACCTGCGGATCGTGTGTGTTATTTTCAAACTGATCGTAAACATACACGATACCACCTTTGGTTCCATCCATGGAATGTTTCACCACTCCGCCCACTGTAAATAAAAGAGCCATTACCGCAGCTGCCTTGAACAAAGGCATAAAACGTGTACGTAAAGTAAGGCGTTTAGCCTTCACTACCGGTCTTTCAATTTCAGCCAGAATACGTGAATCAAAGTCATCACCCAACTTTACTTCCTTTTCAGCTTCCTGATAAGCAAACAAAGGCTTATAACGAAGCAAATGTGCCGGAACTTCTTTCTGATGGAAGAAAGAACGAAGAATCTGCTCTTCTTCTATGGAAGTTTCGCAATTCCAGTACTTCTCTAAAAGTTGTTCAATGTACTTATAGTCCATAGTTGTCTATCTCGCTATATTTTAATTTAATCCGCTGCCTTGCTCTAAACAAATTTACCTTTACCTGTTCTTCTGTTAATTGCAAGACATCAGCAATTTCCTTATAACTTTTCCCTTCTACATCCCGAAGTTGTACGATAGTCCGTTGTTTCTCTGGAAGCTCGTTTATCAAACGATGTACCAGCTTGATTTGCTCGTCCTGTTCATATTTTCTATCGGGCGTCAATGCATCAGGCATTTCCTGCGTTTCTGGAGTCAACTCCATATTCTGAGCTTCCAGTTTCTGGCTGCGGTCGATTGCAAGATTTCTTGCGACAGTCAAGCAATATGCTTCAATCGAATCGAACTGCGACCATTCATCTCGCTTGTTCCACACCTTAATCATAGTATCCTGCACGATATCCTCCGCTTCGGCACTATCGAAAGTGATCCGGAGTGCCAGCCTGTAAAGTTTGTCTTTCAGCGGCAATATATCATTTCGGAAACTAATTTCTCGCATTGCTTTCTATAATAATGACGGGTGAGTTACACAAAAGTTACACCCACCCGCCTATTTTTTTTGAATTATTTTTTTATTACTGTACCCGACTTACCGTCAATGGCTGATGCTAAGGTTATTACGACCTGGGAAACTCCGGCCTCAACCGCCGAAAAAGAGTTCTCAAGTTTAGGAATCATGCCTCCTTGTATCACCCCTTCTGACACATATTTTTTAAACAGCTCAGGAGTTATAACCGGAATGACACTATCATCGTCTTCGGCATCACGCAAAACACCCTTCTTCTCGAAGCAATAAATCAAAGTAACATCAAATGCTTCAGCCAGTGCCTTTGCTGTTTCACCCGCTATCGTATCAGCATTGGTATTGAGCATATTACCTTCGCCATCATGAGTAAGCGGAGCCATAACAGGCACTACTCCCCGGCTAATCAGAGATACAAGCACCTCAGCATTGACATGTTTTACATCTCCGACAAAACCATAATCTACCTCTTTAACAGGACGCTTTACCGAACGAATCACATCCATGTCTGCGCCTGTCAGTCCGACTGCATTTACGCCTTTCGCCTGGAGTCCAGCTACAATATTCTTGTTTACCAGTCCTCCATAAACCATCGTAACAACTTTCAATGTTTCGGCATCAGTAATTCGGCGTCCATCTACCATTTTACTTTCGATACCCAACTGCGCCGCGATTCTGGTAGCCGAACGTCCACCACCGTGCACCAGCAACTTATAACCGGGAATGGCCGAAAAATCGGAAAGCAACTGATTCAAAGTAGCAGCTTCCTCTACTATTTTTCCACCTACTTTTACAATAGTCAGTTTCTCTTTCATCGTATACTTATTTTGTATTATTATTCCAAATATGTATATCCGTACAACCCAGAACGATAGTTGGCCAAAAATTCTTTTCCTTCTTCCAACGAAATTTTACCCTCTTTTACAGATTTGGTAACCCATGTTTCGAGCGTACGAACCAGTTTTTTAGGATTATACTGTACATAGTCCAGCACTTCTGCCACAGTTTCACCATCAATAACCTGGTCTATCGTATAGCCTTTTTCATTGACAGTCACATGCACAGCATTCGTATCACCAAACAGGTTATGCATATCACCCAAGATTTCTTGATAAGCTCCTACAAGGAATACACCTATATAATAAGACTCTTTCGCCTTAATGGAATGTACCGGCAAATCATGCGATACATTACGCGTAGACACGAAATTGGCAATCTTGCCATCTGAATCACACGTAATATCTTGTAAGGTAGCCGTACGATCCGGACGTTCATCCAGACGCTGGATAGGCATAATCGGGAAAATCTGGTCTATCGCCCACGAATCCGGTAAAGACTGGAACAGAGAGAAGTTACAGAAATATTTATCTGCCAACAGTTTATCCACATTACGGAATTCATCAGGAGCGTGTTTCAAGCCGGATACAATATGATTGATTTCACGACAAACCGACCAATATAAACGCTCAATCTGTGCACGCGTCTTCAAATCAACAATACCATGGCTGAACAAATCCAGCGTTTCCTCACGAATCTGCTGTGCATCATGCCATGCTTCCAGCATCCTACTCTGGTTCAAGTTATCCCATATCTGATATAATTCCTGAACCAGTTCATGATCGTTAGGACTAACCTCAAAGTCTTCATCCATTTCTGGTAAAGAAGCCGTTTCGAGTACCTCAAAAATCAAGACAGAATGGTGTGCCGTCAATGAGCGTCCACTTTCAGTTATAATATTCGGATGTGGAATATTGTTCTTATTGCTGGCATCCACCATAATAGAAATTGAGTCGTTTACATATTCTTGAATGGAATAGTTTACGCTACTTTCACTATATGAAGAACGTGTTCCGTCATAATCAACACCCAGTCCGCCACCTATATCGACAAACTCCACCGGAAAGCCGAGCTGGTGCAACTGCACATAAAACTGAGAAGCCTCACGCAAGGCCGTCTTAATACGGCGAATCTTGGTTACCTGACTTCCAATATGGAAATGAATCAACTTAAGGCAATCTTTCAAATCTTTCTTTTCGATAAAGTCAAGCGCTTCGAGCAACTCGCTGGATGTCAACCCGAACTTACTTGCATCACCCCCACTTTCTTCCCATTTTCCACTTCCAGAAGAAGCCAGTTTAATGCGAATTCCTATATTAGGTCGTACATTCAACTGCTTGGCTATCTTGGCAATCAGACGGAGTTCATTCAGCTTTTCCACTACCAGGAAAATACGCTTACCCATTTTTTGCGCCAACAAAGCCAGTTCGATATAACTTTCATCCTTATATCCGTTACAAATGATCAGCGAATCAGAATCCGTATTAATGGCAATAACAGCATGCAATTCGGGCTTCGAACCAGCCTCCAGTCCCAGATTAAACTTCTTACCATGACTGATAATTTCTTCGACAACCGGTCGCATCTGATTCACCTTAATAGGATAAATAATAAAATTTTGAGCTTGATATCCATATTCCTCAGCAGCAATAGTGAAACAGTTGGATATCTTTTCGATACGGTTATCCAGAATATCAGGGAATCGGACAAGCATCGGAGCTGTGACATCCCTTAACTGAAGTTCGTCGACCAATTCTTTTAAGTCGACGGCCACACCGTCTTTACGCGGAGTTACTACTACATGACCTTTGTCATTAATACCAAAGTATGAAACACCCCACCCAGTAATGTTGTAGAGTTCTTCAGAATCTTCAATACGCCATTTTCTCATTTCACAACATAAAGTCTACGTTTATAATCTATTTATCTAATAATAATTTCAGTTGCGCTACTGATTCGCCAATTTGTTCATGACTTTCCAGCCGTTCAGCATTAAACTTATATTTAGCTTGTTTATAGAAACACATACGTTTCTGCAAAGCTGTATTTATGACATCCATCAATTCTCCATCTGTTTTATCAGCCAACAACGGCCGCTTTGCCTTAGCTATTTTCAGACGGCGGAATAATACTTCAGGACAAACATCCAGAAAGACAGTATCACCTGCACGATTCATATAATCCATATTATCGAAAAAGCACGGTGTACCCCCTCCGGCTGCAATCACAACATTTTCAAACTCTCCAGCTTCATGCAGCATATTCCTTTCCACCTCACGGAAACCACTTTCCCCCCGCTCGGCAAACAAGTCCTGCACTGTCTTATGAAAACGTTCCTCGATATACCAGTCCAGATCAATAAACTGGAGTTGCATGGCCCGGGCAAACGCTTTTCCCAATGTCGTCTTACCCGATCCCATATAACCAATCAAAAAGATTCTCTTCATTATTTCTTTTTTACACCGCCACGCACTTTGCGAACCTCAGCTTTTTCCTTCTGCAATTCAATTACCTTGAAACAAGCATCCAGTGTCAAGTCGGCCGCTTCTACATTCTCAGGAATCTTATAATTCTTTTTCTGATATGCGATATACGGTCCATAACGTCCATTCAAAATCTGCATATCCGGATCGGCATCAAAAGTCTTGATAACTTTCTTGGCAGCTGCATCCTGTTTCTCACGAATCAACTTCTCTGCATCATCCAGTGTAACAGCCATCGGATCCATATTCTTAGGAATGGAAACGAATGTATTATTATAACGTATATACGGTCCGAAGCGTCCTGTACCAACGGTAACAACAGCTCCTTCCAACTCACCCAGTGTACGAGGAAGTTTAAACAAATCGAGAGCTTCCTCCAATGTTATAGTTTCCAGTGAATATTCTTTCTTCAACTGAGCAAAACGAGGCTTCTCCTCATCATCGGCAGTACCAATCTGAACAACCGGTCCATAACGTCCGATTTTCACCGAAACAGGTTTTCCGCTTACCGGGTCTACCCCCAGCATACGTTCACCCACCTTATGTTCCGACTTGGCAGCCATTGTATCTTCTACCAACGGGTGGAAACCATCATAGAAATGTTCCATCACATCCGTCCATTTCTTATCTCCTTCTGCAATCTCATCGAATTCCTTTTCCACGCTTGCCGTGAAATTATAATCCATAATTTGCGGGAAATATTCTTTCAGGAAGTCATTGACTACAATACCCACATCCGTAGGAATCAGCTTAGCCTTTTCGCTTCCCGTTATTTCAGTCTTGGTACTTTCTGTAATTTTATCATCCTTCAGCCGCAAAATTTCATAGCTGCGTTCCACTCCTTCACGATTCCCCTTCTCAACATAACCTCGCTGCTGAATAGTAGAAATAGTAGGAGCATAGGTAGAAGGACGACCGATACCAAGTTCCTCCAACTTACGCACCAAACTGGCTTCCGTATAGCGCGGAGGAGCCTGTGTAAAACGTTCCATGGCAATAATCTCCTTGCAATCGAGTGACTGTCCTACCTCCAAAGCCGGAAGCAGACGACTTTCATCCTCCTGTTCCATATCTTCATCGAACGACTCCTTATATACACGCAAGAAACCGTCGAAAGTCACAACTTCTCCCACGGCTATAAACTTATCTTCATGTCCGCTTATCGCAATGGTGGCAGTCGTCTTTTCAAGTTCAGCATCAGCCATCTGTGAAGCCAATGTACGTTTCCAGATCAAATCATACAAACGCTTTTCCTGAGAAGTTCCTTCTATTGTTTCGTTCGACATATACGTAGGACGAATAGCCTCGTGAGCTTCCTGCGCCCCCTTGGTTTTAGTCGTAAAATGGCGTGTATGCACATACTTTTCCCCCATCAGTGAAAGAATTGTATCATGGCTCGTGCTTAAAGCCAGATCCGATAAATTCACAGAGTCAGTACGCATATAAGTAATCTGTCCGTTTTCGTACAACCGCTGTGCCAACATCATAGTTTGTGCTACCGTATAGCCCAACTTACGTGCAGCCTCTTGCTGCAAGGTAGAAGTGGTAAACGGAGCAGCAGGCGATTTCTTTATCGGACGAGTAGTAATATCTTCTATTTTAAATCCGGCATTTTTACAACTCTCCAAAAATACCTTTGCTTCTTCCTTAGTTTTAAAACGCTTTCCTAAATCAGCCTTAATTTCAGCTCCCTTGTCATCGGTAAAAATAGCGGTAACTTTATAAGAAGCTTCACTTACAAACGCATGTACATCACGCTCACGTTCCACAATCAGACGTACAGCGACCGACTGTACACGTCCAGCCGACAAAGAAGGCTTGATTTTCTTCCACAATACCGGTGATAGTTCGAAGCCCACAATACGGTCGAGTACACGACGCGCCTGTTGTGCATTAACCAAATCAACATTAATGTCACGCGGATGCTCAATGGCTTTCAGAATAGCAGTCTTGGTAATTTCATGGAACACGATACGCTTTGTCTTTGCCGGATCCAGTTCCAGCACCTCAAACAAATGCCATGATATAGCTTCTCCCTCACGGTCCTCATCGGATGCGAGCCATACCATATCGGCTTTCTTCGCTTCCTTCTTCAATTCCGTAACCAGTTTCTTTTTATCTTCCGGCACTTCGTATATCGGAGCGAAGTGGTTCTTTATATCGATGCTGAACGCCTTCTGTTTCAAATCGCGAATATGTCCGTAACTTGAAAGTACTTTATATCCCTCTCCCAAGAACTTTTCAATGGTTTTTGCCTTAGCAGGGGACTCAACTATTACCAGATTATTTTGCATAACTTCTGTAATCCATTTAGTGATTTTGGGACAAATGTATGAAAAAACCTGAAGTACACCATATAATAAGGTGTGTTTTTCTAAAATTCTTCCTTTTTTAGATCATGAGGCCCATTAAATACGAAAAGGAGAATACATTTTACTCCAAACAATTTTTACAGCCTATCATAAAAAAAGCCTGTAACGGAAATAGGTCCGCTACAGGCTTTGCTCTGAGTATACTGTTATCAGAATCGGAAACTTATACCAGCCAAAGCATTAAATCCTTGAGAAAGATAACCTGACTGAGTAATATAATCGCGATTCAATACATTATCGAAACGGGCAAAAACATTCAGACAATTGAAAAATTCATAACCTGCCGAAAGTGACAGATTATTCATTGCATCAGCTCTCTCCAAATTACTTACTTTGACACGGCCCTCATAACGATAATCTGCCGAGATCCAAAATTCATTATACACTTTCGCACGTGCCGAAGCTTCCAGTACAAACTGAGGCTTCAGATAGAGAAGCGCCTCCGCCTCATCTTTTACATTCCAGCCATAATAAGTTCCGTTGACTGAAAAGTCGAAAATATCCTTATAGCCATAAGCCACTTTCGCACCTCCATAGCCAACCTTTGCCTTTTCCTGCAACAACAGAGAATAGCAATACGGAAAATGTTCCTCCAGAGCTCCCGGAATCAGAAAGATTTCATCCTTTGTAACACGATACCCTCCAAACAGCTGGAAGCCAAGTCCCGGTATTGGAGAAGCCTTGAATCCCGCCTGAATATCAGCCGGAGTATACGATGTGCGCATCTGGCTAATTTGTCCCCAATAAGGAGAAATCTCATTCAGTTGACGAAAATCGTTCAACTGAGTACCTCCCGTAGCATGCAAATAAACCACATATGTATCAGAAAAAGTATAATCAACCTTTACATCCGGAGCAGCCTTTATGCCACTGCCATTAGCCGACTGCCAGTCGACATGCGCTCCCACGCGCAAGCGTACATCATCATTTTCCAACGTATAATAAGGATTCAGCTTCAGCAATGTATAGTCAGTTTGTTCCACATCGTGAATCAAATTATCCATACCCAATGCTATACCTACCCGCTGCTCCTCGTTCAAAGCTCCGGCAATAAATCCAACCGTATGGAATATATTTTCCGATCCATGTCGCATGTAAGGAATATCATACTTACGGCTAAAGCTACGCAAGCCTGTCTGTATAGAAAACTCTACAGGAAGCTGGCCCTCTACAGAAGACACCCCTACATATCCTTCACCTAATGTATAATGCTGTCGGGTAGTTTCATACATATTCTGAATTTCTTTTGCTTTCCCCGGCATATAGTTGAATACCTGTGAAGTAAAAGCCCCTCCCAATGTAAGTGAAACCTTCTGGAAATCATGTTTGTAATCCAGTGCTACATCCGTACGGTAAAAGCGAGATTTCCAATCCCCCTCCTCGGGCAGTAAAGAAGAAATACTACCATACATACCATATAAGGAACCCATGAACTGCAAACGGTCACGACGGGAAATATCCCACAAATACGATGCTTTCAGGTCGGCATTGTTCCGGCTACCATAAGCTCCTCTGATATATCCTCGAGGAGCATCCGGCTGTTTCTGTTCACTGGTAATCGGAGCCATCGGCGAAAAATTCCATGTTGTGAGCGGACGCACCGAAGTTGCATAGTCAATATGCTGTTTTGCCACAGCAGGCTCCTCCACTTTTGGCAACACATTTACCTTAAAGGCATCCATCACTTCGGGATTATATTGATTCTCCACCACTACGGTACGGTTCAATGTAGAATCTTTTGCCTGCTCCTGTGCATAACCTTTTACTACAGGCAGCAGTGCAACTCCCATTATAATAGCAGATATATGTTTCATTGTTTACTTCCCTTATTTAGTTTAGCCAATCGAGTTTCTATCATGCCAGCAATGTCATCGTCTGCCTGATAGTTCTGCTGTAACGACAGCAGGTATTGTCTGGCATCCAAGTCACGTCCAAGTTTCATGTATACGTCCGACAACAACACGAAACTTCTTGCCAGCCAATAAGCATGCGGCGTACTGACTTCAATATAATCGAGTACTTCCTTTTCAGCCTTATCAGTCTGTCCGGCATTGAAATATAGCTGTGCAAGCAAATATTTAGCCTCCGCTCCATAGACATTACGAGTATCCTTCGACAAGAAGCTCAGGTCACTCATCGCTTCCTTCGACTGTCCTTCGGCAAGCAAAGCCTTTGCCCGATAATAGTAAGCTTCATTTTTCAGTTCCGGAGTCAGCTTACTTTCAGCAATCAAGCCCGAAGCCATAGCCACAATTTCCTGATAATCCTTTATCATCCAGGCACTGCGCATTGCCCCTGTACGAGCCTGTACACGTTCTTCCTGCGAAACAGCCCGGTCTGCCATACGCTTATAAAGTCCTAAAGCCTTTTCATACTCTTTTCCTTTGTAAGCCATATCGGCACATATAGCCATTGCTTCGCCCGAGAATTTATTGTCAGGATATGCAACCACTTTATCCAAATGCGAAGCTGCACCTGTATAATTTTTCTCATTATAATCTATCAATCCTAAATAATAATGTGAATTTACGCTAAATGCTCCCTGCGGGAACGATTGCAGGTAACGAACAAAACTGGCCTTGGCCTCAGCAATATTGCCACGCATGTATACACGTTCGGCAGCCACATAGGTCAATGAATCACGTTCATTCACATCGAAATTAGCTCCACCCGGAATAGTAGAGGCAAATGCCATATAATCATCTACTCTGTTCAGGTCGATGTAGATTGACTTCAAGTCACGCTGGGCCAAACGAGCTTCTTCACTACCTGGATAAGTAGAGATTACTTTCTTATAAGCAGCTATCGCCTCATTATATTTATCATCCTGATAATACAACAAACCGATTTCATTGGCTGCGCGACGCGACAGCGGACTTTCCGGATAGCGCTGTACCAACAAAGAATAACGTTTGATAGCATTGGCATTATCTTCCATCTGTACAAAAGCACGTCCCTGTTCATAGAGTGCATCATCTATGTATTGAGATTCAGGGAATCCGGCAATCAGACGGTTCAGCAAATCAATCTTCTTTCCATATTCGCGCTGTAAGCCCTTAATGATACTTTGCTGGAACAGCGAATAGTCCGACAACGACATGGAATAACCGGATGCCTGAGCATACTGCACATCGGCCGCATCAAACCGTCGTGCATAGAAATTGCAGTCACCCATTCGGTTATAGACATCAGCCACAACATCATTTTCCAGACGGATACCCGACTCGGCACAGCGTGTAAACCAAGTCAATGCCTTGTCATACTGCTTTTGCTTGAATGCGGTATAACCTAAGTTATACAAAGCCAATCCATACTCCGTACTACGCCGGTCGGGAGCAAATTCCAAGAATTGACGATAGTCGGATGCCGCAGCATTATATTGCTCCAAACGATATTTCGATTCACCTCTCCAATAATAAGCATCTGCCTGAGTCTGCTGATTATAGCGTCCTAATTGAAGGGACTGGGAAAAATAGTCAATGGCATTTTCAAAAGCAGCCTGTGCAAAAGCTTGTGTTCCCAGACGGAACAATAATTTCTGCTTAGCTTCCAAAATACGATTTCCCGGATGACTGATCTTAGCTATCGAATTCAGTGCAGCCGTATAACTGCGTGTATTCATATAAACCTCAATCAAGTAGTCGTTGACCTTTTCTGTATATGCCGAATTAGGAAACTCATTCAAGAAACGTTCGAACACAGTGACCGACTCGGCAAAAGGAGAATAAGACGTTTCGTGTATGCACAGAGCATAATTATAAAAAGCCTGTTCCTTAATACCCCGATCGTAGTTCATGGCCGAAGCCTGCTCGAAAGCCATACGTGCACGGTTTCTCTCCTTCAACTGCAAATAAGCGAGTCCCATATGTAAATACGCATTCTGGCTCAATGCATCTTGCCGTGTAGTAGCCTCCCCCAGCATAGCAGCAGCTTCCGAATACACTCCGGTATTAAAATAACTCATACCCAGCTTATACAATGCATTACGATCTGCACTGGTTTCGGTTTCATTACGATAAGCCGACAGGTAACTGATAGCGCCAGCATATTGTTTCAATCCGTAACATGCCTCGCCGCAAATACGTTTCATCTCCACCGCCTTCTCCTGACGAGGATATGCTTCCAGATAAGTAGAAGCAATCTGCCGTGCTTGCTGATAATTACCCCCAATCAAATAAATGTCGGCAATATAATAAGGTGCCAGTGCTGCATACTTTGGAGTAGCCCCTGCTTCACGAAATCCCTGCAAAGCCTTATTGTACTGTTTCTGTACATAGTCGATATATGCAAGATAATAAACAGCATCTATGCGATATTCGCTACTGACTTCTTTCAGAATATTAAGCCATACAGAAGCCTCGTCCAAGTTTCCCATTTTCAAGTAAGCCGTTCCCATACGCAAAGTACAGGCATCACGCTCCTCGTCAGCAAGCAAGTCGAACAGACAAGCCTTAAATGTAGCAATCGCTTCCGGATATTTTCCCTGAAAGAAATAAGCTGAAGCAATGAGCGACTGTACCCGGTTCGTATAACGCGAATCAGGATATTGCTCCAGATAACGCTCCAACTGCTGAATACAGTCGGGAGATTTCAGCTCATACGACGTACATGCAAGCATATAAGCGGCCTCATCGGCCAGTGAAGCTTGCGGTTTCTGTTGTACATAGCGAGACAACGTTTGCCACGCCGCCGCATAGTCACGACGAAGAAATAACTCCTTGCCGTCGTCAAACAGGCGGCGAGAGTCTATCAGTGGCTCAACCTGCTGTGCCATCGCCATGAACGGCAACACACACATGGCTCCTGCCACCCATACATGTTTCTTGTTCTTCATATCTATATCTTGATAGAATATTATTGTTCTTATTTATTTTTATGCTCTTTCAGGAAACGAGCAACGCCCTTACGTACGGAATCAAGTCCGAATTCTTCCGGATTTATCTGATCCAAAGGCATCCAGAACGAGTCGGCCACATCATCCATTGCCATCAACCGGCTGTCGTCTGCTACCCGGCAAAGGAAAAACAAATCGAGGGTATGTACTAAAAATCCCGAATACAAATAAGTATTGGGAAGAGAAAACAGGTAAGTAGCCTGTACCACTTGTAGTCCGGTTTCCTCACGTACTTCACGAGCAACTCCTTCCTCTCCGGTTTCTGCCATGTCAATAAAACCACCTGAAAGGTCGAGTGTTCCCTTTGCAGGATCCTTGCCTCGACGGCAGACCAAAAGTTCATTTTTACCATTCAAAATAAAAGCTACTGTAGCAGCACTCGAATTAAAATAATAAGTAAAGCCGCAGTCAGCACACTTTTTTGCTTTCTCGTTCCGTATTTCGAAATGAGAAGATCCGCACTTGGGACAATATTTAAACAAATCCAGCGGGTGCATGTTTTAAAAGATTTATAAAATTTAACTCCACAAAGATAGAAGAAATGAGAACATGACGGGGAAAGTTAACACAAAAAAACACGACTACAAGGCTCATTTCGAGAAGGATTTCCAAACATTGCCCCAAAGAAGAACGTCCGTCCGGAAAAACTATCTATCTTTGCCCTGCCAATTACGATATAAAAATAGAGCAGGATATGTTAGAACGAGATTACATTATGCGATTAATCAGACAGTTTTTCGAAGCATTGGAGAAACTGAAAGAAGAGAAAGCCACCAAGCCAGTAGAAACATTACGGATAGATATCCACAGTATGTATCGTGCCTATTTCCGTCAACCTGAAAGTTTCTTCTACGAACAAGATGCTGAATACATACTTTCTTATCTACAAACAGAATTTCCGGAGAAAGAATTCCTGCATCGCATAGAAATGCTTTCCGACTTGCTATGTTACGACGCCTCTATCCAGCAGTCGCCTCAAGAAAGAAAAATCTTATACCAGAAAGCATTGTTTCTGATGAACTATCTGGATTCACACAGTGATACATTTTCCTTCGAAAGAAGACGAAAAATAGCAGAAATCGAAGAACTTATATACCAATAGCTACTATTTTTTGTTCTTTTTAGTAAAAAAATTATGTTTTTCGTCGGTTTCTATAAGACTTATAAAAAAGTTTTTCTATATTTGCTTACAAAATGATAATATAGATTGCTTATTATGGAAAAAATTGATAACCTAGACAAACAGATTCTGGAAATTATTTCTCAGAATGCTCGTATTCCGTTTAAAGACGTTGCCGCCGATTGCGGAGTTTCGCGCGCAGCCATCCACCAACGTGTACAGCGACTGATAGACTTAGGGGTCATTATAGGCTCAGGCTACCATGTAAATCCCAAGAGCTTAGGATACAGCACTTGCACCTATGTGGGAATTAAACTGGAAAAAGGTTCTATGTACAAAAGTGTAGTAGCAGAGCTGGAAAAGATTCCTGAAATCGTAGAATGCCACTTTACAACAGGACCGTACACAATGTTGACTAAACTATATTCTACAGACAACGAGCACCTGATGGAATTACTGAACTCAAAAATACAGGAAATACCGGGTGTAACTGCAACGGAAACATTGATTTCACTGGAGCAGAGTATCAAAAAAGAAATTCCTATCCGCAAATAATTAAGAGATGGAATGGCTTTCAACTCTCCACTTTGAAGGAATCGTGATAGGTATATGCACATTCCTGATTATAGGATTATTTCATCCGGTTGTGGTTAAAGCCGAATATTATTGGGGAACGCGTTGCTGGTGGTGGTTTCTGCTACTGGGCATTGCGGGAATCATTGGTTCACTACTCGTCAGCGACCTGTTGATTTCTACTCTATTGGGCGTATTCTCCTTTTCTTCTTTTTGGACAATTAAAGAAGTATTCGAACAACGTGAGCGGGTTCTGAAAGGATGGTTCCCAATGAATCCTAAGCGCAAACACGAATACGAATCTTGACGGGAGAGCAATCCCTCAACGATAGCAGTCCCTTCACACCGCTTCCATCGGCCTGACCTGATATTTTAATCAGTCAAGACCGGTGGAAGCGGTGTTTTCTATAAACTTTCAGGGATTATACTCCTGCAATGGCAACTCTCCTCTCAAGGCTCCCAGCGCATTCATGGCAAGTGCTCCCATTTCATCCTCTCCCGGAATGACAACGATACGCGCGATACCTTCCAGCCACTCGCGCAGCAAGGACACACAATACTTATTATTGGCAATTCCCCCCGTCAGAATGACGGCATCTGTCTGCCCGTGTAAAGCGACATGCATGGCTCCTACCTGCTTGGCAACCGTATAAATCATGGCTTCCAGCACCAGTTTATGTTTCTTATCGCCTGCGTGTGCCCACCGGACAATAGTTGGAACATCCGTTGTACCTAAATGGGCCAGTAAACCTCCCCTGCCATTCAGCATCTTACGTATTTCCTGATAAGTATATTTTCCGCTGAAGCACAAATCGACGAGCTGCCGTGCCGGAATAGTACCCGCACGTTCCGGACTGAACGGTCCCTCACCGTTCAATGCATTGTTCACGTCGATAACCTTACCATGATGATGCGCACTGACCGAAATGCCTCCACCCAAATGAACGACAATCAGGTCGAGTTCTTCATATTTCCGGCCTATCCGTGCCGCATAATTACGGGAAACTGCCCTGCTGTTCAGCGCATGGAAGATAGAGATACGAGGAATCTCCGGAATACCGGTCAGACGTGCCACGTCACAAAGCTCGTCGGTGACAACCGGATCGGCAATGAAAGCCGGACATCCAGCCGAAGCAGCCAGTTCGTCGGCTATCAAGGCAGCCAGGTTCGACGCATGTTCCATATCCGCATACCACAAATCATGCTTGATGCGTTCATTGATCCGATATACTCCTCCCGGTGTAGGTTTGAGCAGCCCGCCACGTGCAATGATGGCATCGAAGCATAAGGGAATTCCCGCCTTCTGTAAAGCCTCCGTCACATGCCGGCGACGATATTCATACTGTTCATTGATATGATGAAACTCCGACAAATCTTTAGCAGAGTGAAACACACTTTCTCTCCACACCTGCTTGTCATCTTCGTACACGGCCAGCTTGGTAGAGGTTGAGCCGGGATTTATAACAAGTATTTTCATATAAGGTCAATATTAATCGTTTTGAGAACCAGCCAGACACGCCAGTGCAAGGCTATAAAACTTAGAGTTTCCCGAATCGCTGCGCGAAGGAACGACCACCGGGGCAACGGTACCTGTAAGCATGCCGGCCATGTTCGCATCACCAAACAGCGAAAGGGTTTTATAAAATGTATTGCCAGATTCAATATTCGGGAAAATCATGATATCCGCATTTCCGATAACCGGCGAACTCAGTCCCTTTATCTCCCCGCTATGACGGTCGCAGGCTGTCTTGGCATCCATGGGGCCGTCGATGAAAGCAGTACCAAATTTCCCAAGTCTGGCCTCTTCTTTCAGTTGTACATAATCCAGCGTATGAGGAAACTTTTCGTTTACTTTTTCCGAACAATGTATCAGCGCCACCCGAGGCTCTTCGTTGCCCAACTTACGGCACAAGGCGATATCATTGGCTATCATCGCCCGAAACTGCGCCAAACCGGGACGAGGAATGACGGCAGCATCCGAAAACAACAGCAGTTTATGATAAAGAGGTATCTGTGCTATAGCTACATGACTTAAAATACCTCCTGGAGGCAACAGACCTTTTTCTTTTTTCAGCACAGCACGCAGCAGGTTGTCGGTATTAATAAGCCCCTTCATCAGGATGTCGGCCTCACCGGTTCGCACCAGTTCCACAGCAAGAGCAGCCGCTTCATCGGGGGTGGAAGTAATATATATACGGACAAAATCGGGAGAAGCTGCATGCAGGCTATGTGCCACTTCAGCATGCGCCTCATCGGTGACCAGAAGATATTCAGCTATTTCTTCACGCAGACTACGAATGATAACGTATTCCGTATGGGGGTCATTGGGACATACTACTGCAACTCGCCGGCGGATGCCAAGCGAACGCAAATTATTCACCAACTGGGTAAGGGTTCGAATCAATTCCATACCATTAGATTTTTAGCAAATATGAAAAATAAATCTGAATTTATCTCTATATTTGTTCGGTTTCTACGAAATATTAACTTATGAAAACGTTTCAAACATTTGACATCGAAGCGGACTACAAGGTACTCCACAGCCGATTTCCAAATCATAAAGATGCACCGGTCATCGGAATTACCGGTAATTTCAGTGACGGAAACTTAACGCTTGCCCCTGGATATTATACTTCCATTCTGAAAGCAGGAGGTGTCCCGTTCATCATTCCTCCTTTCGAAAATACTGACATTCTGATAAGCTTACTCGACAGTCTCGACGGACTTCTTCTGACAGGAGGAGGAGATATAAATCCGCTGTTCTTGCACGAAGAGCCGGTAAAAGAATTACACAGTATAAACCCTTACCGCGACCGTCAGGAACTACTTCTTACCCGACTTGCAGCCAACCGCCAGATTCCGATATTAGGTATTTGCCGGGGTATGCAGATCATGAACGTAGCACTTGGGGGAAGCATCTATCAGGATATTCACGTACAAATGGAAGGTATGCGCATCAAGCACAGTCAGGATATGGACCGTGCCTTCGCATCCCACACCATACAGATAGAAGACGACAGCCTGCTGGCACGAATCATGAAGACAACCTCTCTGCCAGTCAATTCGTTCCACCATCAGGCAGTAAACGAAGCGGCTCCGGGATTCCGTATTTCGGCCCGCGCCACCGACAACGTGGCAGAGGCAATAGAAAGTACAGAATATAAGTCGATGCTGGGTGTACAATGGCATCCCGAATGCTTTATCCTGAACGATGATGAATACATGATGCCGCTCTTCGAATGGCTGTTGCAGGAGGCTACTTCTTTCCGCCAGGCAAAACGGATGCACCACCGCATACTTACGCTGGACACGCACTGCGACACACCGATGTTTTTCGGGCAAAACATCAACTTTGCCACACGCGACCCTAAGATAAAGGTCGACTTACACAAGATGACCGAAGGACGTCAGGACGCAACCATCATGGTGGCTTATCTGGCACAAAAGGAACGTACCGACGAAGCCTTACTGGCTGCGACAGCCAAAGCCGACCAATTGCTGAATGAAATAGAGCGTATGGTTGCCATGAACTGCACGGCGGTAGATATTGCTTACACACCCGCCGACCTCTATCGCTTGAAGCGGGAAGGGAAAAAAGCAATCATGCTGGGAATAGAAAACGGATATGCCATCGGAAAAGATTTGACGAATGTAGAGCGCTTCCGCAAGCGCGGAGTAGTATACATGACACTCTGTCACAACGGTAACAACGATATCTGCGGATCGGCACGATACAATGATGAAAAGATCGGTGTCACACCTTTCGGCGAACAGGTTATCCGTGAGATGAACCGTACAGGTATGATGGTCGACTTGTCGCATGCAGGTGAACAGACCTTCTACGATACGCTGGAGATAAGCAGCCAGCCGGTTGTCTGCTCCCATTCTTCCTGCCGCGCACTGTGCGACCATCCGCGCAACCTGACCGACGACCAACTGAAAGCCATCGCCCGCAAGGGAGGAGTCGTACAGGTTTGTCTGTACGGCGGTTTTCTTCGCTCGGACGCACCGGCAACTATCTGCGATGCCATCGAGCACCTGCATCACATGGTCAACATCATGGGAATAGAACATGTGGGTATCGGAACCGATTTCGACGGCGACGGAGGTATCATCGGCTGCAACGATTCTTCGGAACTGATCAATCTGACACGCCGGTTACTTTATGAACGCTACAGCGAAGCCGACCTCCGCCTGATATGGGGAGGAAATTTCCTGAGAGTAATGGAAGAGGTACAAAAATAGCTACATCTTACGTTTATAGAGATGTCCCGACGTTTTCGGATACTCCAAACTTTCTTTCCGAAAAAACGTCGGGACATTTTTTTATTTTTTGTACAAAAACTTCGAAAATTTGTACAAATTTTAGTTCTCTTCCAGCGAAGAAAAATCCCCATCCTCCCGAAAAAAAATTCATCATACGGTACATTTTTTCATCAACTTGCGTTAGTAAAGAGAAAAAGCAATAAGCTATCTATGGAAACGATGAAAAACATCTTTTTTACTACCTGCCTGTTTCTGCTTTGTGCCTGTGGAGAATACCAGTTGGAACAAGAAGAAAACGGAACAACCGGAGAAACCGAAAGCGAAGTTACGTATACCTTGCAATTGAATATCGGCAGTCAAGACAACGCTAAAATAAATTATCCGCTGTCGCTCTATATGTTCGACGACAAAAACAACTGCATTTCGCAGGAAAGCATCTCCGAAGAAACCAGTGAATACAGCGCGTCGATGCCGAAAGGGAAATACACACTTGTATTATTGTCGGGACTGACGGACGACAACTATTCCTATCCCCTCGAAATCATTCCCGACAGTTACATCACGCTGAACAATAATAACCGGTCGGATAAACCGTTACAAATGGGAAAGGCCAGTATCAATCTGACTCAATCTACCCGAATTTCTGTAACTTTGTCGTATGTGGTAGCTTCGCTTACGTTTACACTTTACGGAATCCCCGACAATGCCGTCACGACAGAGGTCAATGTATCTCCGGTCAGTTCAGGCATCTCATTCAATGGAGATAACAAGAACGACAAACGCCAATGTACCGTTTCATGCCGGAAAGAAGGCAACCGCTGGATAAGCGATGCGGTATATATCTTCCCGAACGAGAGTTCACAAACGTACCTCTCGATAAACATAGAGCTGCCCGACAGCAATGAAACTTACGGCTATACGTATCAAGCCAATCTGAAAGCAGGATATCCCTATCATTTTACCGGATATTATAAAGGAGGCGTATCGCTCGACGGAGAATTTCAGGCTGAAGGCTGGCAACCGGAAGTAGATTGTGAATTCGGATTTGATGAAATTCTTCCCGACGAAGGCGGAGATGATCATACAGACGGTGGAACAGGAGGCAACGGTTCGGGCAATACCGACGATACGGAAACACCAGATGATACAGAAGAAACCGATACATTCATCGTCCCAGAGCTACCAGATGCCGATACGATATGGGGGTATTTTTATGTCTGGCAGGTCACATCACTGTCGGCTACCGAAAGCAAGGCTATCCTTATTGCACCCGACCAATGGTATACACTGGCAGCAGATGCTCCCGGACTGCTGGAGGCCTATGAAAAAGGCGATATCAGTGGATGGAGAATGTTTACAACAGAGGAGGCGACAGCTTTCCGAACTCAATTTCAGGGGACGGTAAATGAACTGAATAAATTCATCTCCGAATACGGATTCGACTGGTTTAAATATACCGACGGAGCGCGTTACCTCTGCAACAACGGACAATCGACTTTCAGTCTGGCAAACAACCGCATTCTCGATGCCGGGAAGACTGTCGATTATTACTTGCGTCCTATAAAAACCGTACGGTTCAAATTAAAATAAGGCAACCTTTTCTTATATAAAAAAGGTGCAGAGTAAAACAAGGCATGCCTGCCCCTGCTCTCTCTGCACCAACTTGCTATCTACTAAATAATATGTTGCTTTTCCAATTCTTCCGCTACGTTTTCCAGCTCGGCATACCATGCTTCGCCAAATTTACGTATCAAAGGCTCCTTCAAGAACTTGTAAACGGGGACATTCTCTTTCTTGCCTAACAAAACGGCTGCCTTACAAACATCCCACCGATGGTAGTTTACTGCCTTATAAGGCCCGTAGTCGCCTACACGTATAGGATATAAATGGCACGATATCGGCTTATAGAAATTACAACGTCCTTCCCGGTAGGCTTTTTCGATTGCGCAGTAACAATATCCCTTTTCATCGTAACACGTAAATACGCAGTCCTTTCCGTTTACGATAGAAGTAACCAGATCACCATCCGAATCGGTATAAACCACTCCTTGTTTATCGATAATCTCACGCGCCTCGGGTGAGAGATCGTCCCATACTACGGGTAATACCTCTTCCAGTTTCTCTACTTCTTCCAATTCTACCGGTGCACCTGCGTCACCTTCTATGCAACATTCCCCTTTACAGGCATCGAGGTTACACAGAAATTTCTCGCGGAAAACATCCAGGCTGACTATCACATCGTCTATCTGTACCATTTCGTTATAGTATACCTTTTATATTATACCGCAAAAATACAAAAAAGTATGGCACAGCAGCCACACAATATACCTAAAAGTAGGTATTACCTGCATAATAAGAGCGTAGTACTTTGTGCTGTAATAGAAAGTGGAGGAATGCAAACTTGCCATTTACCCGATTTTATATCGGACTCACATTTTTTGTCACTTTAGGTTTTGATTGCTTCCTATGACCGGCTATTACCTATCAGATACTCATAGACATCGTTTGCCTCTTTTTCTTTCAAACTTCTTACCACAAAGGAAGTTCCATTAGTAGAAACAATCAAATTCACACGATGAAAGAAAGGAGTAAACAGAGTTTGTCTTAGGCAGGCCACTTCCACATTGGCGTATTTAATGTAGTTCCTGACATCGGCCAACTTACCGTTATGTATTTCAACATAATCATCTTTCAATGTGATACTACTCCGGCGAGCTGCCCAAACTCCCTTTACCAAAGATATAAGCATATACGCAACAGGTATTGCCAGCCACGGATATAATTTGCAATAACATAGTACGGCACAAACAATCAGTGAAACAGGAATATCAAACCGCACGGTATAACCAATCACTCCTTTCCCTGATTTCGCCGACAGAATCGTTTGCGAAGAAGCATAATCCTTACCCAGCCACCAGTTCAGGAAATGCCCGGAGAAATTCGAGCCGTATATCTTTACATCGCTCTCATCCTTTTTTTCAGTAGCATTGAATGCCTGTTTCAACATGACAGTACAGCATCCCAGATATTTCTCTATAATATTTTGTTTTACATAAACCGTGCACACCTTATCGTACGAAAAGCGACTACTGAACCGTGTAAACAAGCCACTCTCGAAAAAGAGCTGGGCCTTATCCATATGTATCTCCATGTTATAATACCGCATAAATACTTTCACGATCCATAATACCATTACAATAACATACAATATGAGAAGAAGCATAACAAACACCGTGACCGAGAGGGAAGTATAATCGGCATGTTCACTGACATAATCGATGAAGAGATTCAAGATTCTATCGCTTGCCGAGAGTATTTTATCGTAGAAAGTAAACAGAATACCCAACAGCACAACCATTCCCTTAAAATGGTTCTGACAAAAGGCTCCTTTTATCAGATTCAGATTACTCAGTTTCAGAATACATTTATCATTGACAGACTTCGATTCCTTGGTCATCACATTCTCTTCTACCGATTGCTTATCTTCCTCCGGCACCTGTTCCTGTTGCTCAATCTTTTCGAGCAACATATTCCAGTCTTTATAATCCAGAATCAGTTCTACTTCCGCTGTTTTCGAAGCAAGCGTATCGAATGAAACTCCTTTCATATCAAACAACCGATACATAAAGCCCCGTCGGGTTCTCAACGACTGTACCTTATGCAAGGGTATAGTCGTTTCATTTTTAAATAATCCATAGATAAAAATCAGATTTCCGTTCTTAATATAATATTTCTTGTAATAATAACTGATAAAAGCCACGACTGTTGCAAGCAGCAGATACCCAACAGATACATACAACAGTGCTTCCATTGTTTCCATGAAGGAACGATGTTTTTCAGGATCGAACACATAAAGAAGCACCAGAATAAGAAACAGACTGATATAACGGCGCAACTCCTTTACAAAAAATATGGCATAGGCGCTCTTGCTCATTCTGCGTGGCGCAGAGAAATCATCGGATCTTTCCATGTTGTATGTACTCCATTATAACTGTTTTCATTTCGTTTGCTCTTGCTTCTGTCAGTCCCGGAATAACCGTTTCTGCCTTAAACTGTGCGCCGTTTACGATAGCAATCGAATACAAACCAAATAGTTTACTGACAGGATTCTGTCGTATACTCACTTGTTGTACCTTACCCAAAGGAATCGTTACGACAGAAGGGAAAAAGAGTCCGGACCGGTAGGTGATGTCATGCTCACGAAAAGCAAATCCTTTATAGGCATACGCTTTAGGAAGAAGCATCAAATTGATAACAGCAGCACAAAGCAACAGACATTCCACACCCCCAACAATGAAAATGCGATAAGGAAGTTCTTCCGCAAAAAGGAAGAACAGGGAAAAAAGCATAAGGCATATATAAGTCAATGCAGTTCCTACAACCTGTACTCTAATGTATTTCTTTTCCAAAGGTTCGTATATGAGATTTTCCACTCTATGGATATGCTCAAAATCCAATTGCCGGTTCGTCATAAGTATATTTCATAAGTCCGATTCAAGATGAGTCAACCGACTGCCAACTACAGCTGTCAAGGTAGCCAATTAATAACACCAGACATAACAAGTAAAAGGACAGTCATTACCCTCAGAGCCTAAAATTACAGAATTTTATCATATAACAAAAAATTATTGCAAGGAGTTTACTGATACACAGAGAAGCAATAATACGAAGAAATGTCCAAGAGTCCGATTCGGAGAAAACGGGAAGCAAGCTGTTTCAATCAAAAAAGGGGAATAGCCCAACAAGCTATTCCCCTTTTGATATAAAGAATATAAAGGAACTTATCAATTACTTAATCAAGTCTTTACCGGTCATTTCAGCAGGCTGAGCCATACCCATGATGTGCAAGATAGAAGGAGCAACATCGGCCAATACACCGTTTTCCACCTTTGCGTTCTTGTTTGCTGTTACATAAACAAACGGAACCGGATTCAAAGAGTGAGCTGTATTCGGAGTACCGTCCTCATTCAATGCATGATCTGCATTACCATGATCGGCAATGATGATGACTTCATAGTCATTAGCCTTGGCAGCTTCTACAGTATCTCTTACACAGTCGTCGATAGCCTTCACAGCTTTTTCGATAGCTTCGTAGATTCCAGTATGTCCAACCATATCACCGTTAGCATAATTTACTACGATGAAATCGTATTTCTTGGTATTGATAGCCTCAACCAGTTTATCTTTTACTTCGTAAGCACTCATTTCAGGCTTCAAGTCGTAAGTAGCAACTTTCGGACTCGGAACCAGGATACGATCTTCGTTATCGTACGGAGTTTCGCGACCACCATTGAAGAAGAAAGTAACGTGAGCATATTTTTCAGTTTCAGCGATATGCAACTGAGTCTTTCCGTTGGCAGCCAAGTATTCGCCCAATGTATTCTGTACATTTTCCTTGTCGAACAAGATGTGAACGCCCTTGAATGAAGCATCGTACGGAGTCATACAGTAATACTGCAATCCCGGAATAGTCTTCATGCCTTCTTCCGGCATATCCTGCTGAGTCAGCACAATAGTCAATTCCTTAGCACGGTCGTTACGGTAGTTGAAGAAGATAACTACATCACCTTCCTTGATAGTACCATCGAAGTTAGCGTTTACGATAGGTTTGATAAATTCATCGGTTACACCTTCATCGTAAGATTCCTGCATAGCCTGAACCATATCGGTAGCCTTCTTACCCACACCGTTTACCAGCAAATCGTAAGCTTCTTTTACACGAGCCCAACGTTTGTCACGGTCCATTGCGTAGAAACGTCCGATGATAGAAGCAATCTTACCTTCAGACTGTGCACAGTGAGCAGTAAGCTGTTCGATAAAGCCCTTGCCACTCTTCGGGTCTGTATCACGACCATCCATGAAACAGTGAATAAATGTATTTTCCAGTCCGTATTCTTTAGCGATGTCGCACAACTTGAACAGGTGATCCAGTGAAGAGTGTACGCCACCGTTTGAAGTCAATCCCATGAAATGGATATTCTTTCCATGTTCCTTAGCGTAAGAGAAAGCAGAAACGATTTCTTTATTCTGCATGATGCTACCGTCGGCACAAGCACGGTTGATCTTCACCAAGTCCTGATAAACGATACGTCCGGCACCGATATTCAGGTGACCTACTTCAGAGTTACCCATCTGACCGTTAGGCAAACCTACGTTTTCGCCGCTGGCCTGCAACTGTGAGTGCGGATATTCTGCCAGCAAACTGTCCCAGTACGGAGTAGGAGTATTAAAGATCACATCATCTTTCTTGTGGTCGCCACATCCCCAACCATCAAGAATCATTAAAAGAGCTTTCTTAGCCATAATATTATTTTGTTTAAAAGTTGATATATCAAGTGCATGCTTTACAACATGCAAAAGTACAAAATATCCCTCGTATTAAGAATAAGTTTTCACTCTTTTTATGTATCGCAGCAACCGGATAATGAACTCTTACAGACAGGACTGCCGGAAAAAACAATCCCCCTTTCTATCTTCACGCAGACTGAAAGGGGGAATAATCAAAATAAAAAACAGGTATTTCTACAATTCTACTTCCTGTGTAAAAATTTCGCCAAACCTATTCTTAACCTCAACCCTTATTTTCTTTGCCTGTTTGGAAGGGCATGCACGGAACAAATGGCGGGTATGATAACCGGTACGCTTACCATTTTCCATGTTCAGATAATCCTGATCTTCATCATCGAACTGTTGCATGGCACCTTTCAGCACACCGTCTTCGTACCAGTTTACAGTGTATGCTATATCCCAATCCCAGATATTGGCTACAACATATTGTTTCTGAGTTTCAAATTCCCCCGGTTTGTAAAGACGGAACTGATAATCTGCCGGACGCCCTGTTGCCTTATAGCGCCATTTTACATCATCCCCTTTTACGGTTACTACCAAGTATCCGTTAGGAGCACCGCAACGGTTTACGTCACCTGCCCACCAGGCTCCGCAAGCTGCTCCTATATTATGCTCATATATGGCTGCTGCGGGTAGCGTATTTTCATAGAAATGTGTATGGCCGGAGAATATATGAACCTTATAAGGTCGTAAGATACGGAACAAAGCATTGGCATTGCGTACATTATCTCCACCTTCGACTGTCGTATTCGCCACCGGAGCATGAAGATTCAAAAAGACAGTAGTTCCTTCGGGGACATAACTTAAATCTTTTTTCAACCATTCAAGTTGTTCTTCAGTAAAGCGTTCTGTATACTTCTTACCACCTTCATAATCGATATCTTTCATAGCAATAACATGCACCTTCCCTACATTGAAAGAGTAGTCCGTAGGACCGAACATTTCATAATAGTTCTTCTCTCCGTATCCTTTCGCAGGTTCTGCCGTACGTTCCATATCGGCATACTGCAAGTTAAAGTCATGGTTTCCCATTACCTGAAACATGGTCAGTCCCAGATTCGAGATGGTAGTCCGATAAGGCTTATATAAATTCATGGCATCCCATACCAAATCCCCCAGTTGCATACCAATCGTTTCGGAAACATTCAGCGAATCAACTGTATGAACCAAATCGGGAACTGTTTCTGTGCGGAAACGTTCCAATTGCTTTTCTGTTTTAGCCTGAGGATCAGATATCGGAATAAAGACAAACTCGTCTGTTTCCTTTTCTCGCTTTTGAAGAATAAAATCGCACTGATTCTCTGTTTTTCCTGCATCCTGATAACGATAGAAGCCATCAGCTATTCCATTCTTTTCAGGAAGTACATAGTCGGCCGGAGTCGAAATATATACCATCGGCTGACGAAGCGGATCGGTATCCAGCAAATACATTCCCAAGCTATCGGTTATCGTCATATTCTTTCCATCCGTTACAACGACTCCCTTTATAGGATTGCCCTGCATATCTTTAACTGTTCCTTTTACCACAGCCTGATTTCCGGCGGCCTGTATTGTCATCTGACAAAGCAAAGCAGTCAGGAATAGCCATTGCCTGTACATTTTTCTCATATATATTATATTGGTTTATTTTTTCGGGGCAAAATAACAGAAACAGTTTTAAGAATATGCGACAGAGCCTTTAATATAGAGCGACAATTCTGTTTCAGCTTTATTACATAGCCTTATAAATATGAACAGCCTGTTAATAACTTCGAGATTATTAACAGGCTGTTCATATTTATGGAGCAAAAGCTACAAAATTCTTTTAAAAATCGAATGAAAGTTGTCCGTCTCCCAGTAAATTAAACGACATCCGGTGATAAGGAGTCGTGCCATAATGAGCGATTGCCTCCCGATGCTTCTTGGTCGGATAGCCCTTATTCTTCTGCCAGTCATACTGAGGATATTCTTCGGCAAGCCGATTCATATAATCATCACGATAAGTTTTGGCCAAAATAGAGGCGGCAGCAATCGACAAATACTTGCCATCTCCTTTTACAACCGTAGTATGCAGAAGATCCTGATACTTGTTGAACCGATTTCCGTCAATCAACAAATGTTGCGGACGTACCTTCAACTGATCTATTGCACGGTGCATAGCCAAAAAAGAAGCATTCAGAATATTTATTTTGTCGATTTCCTGTGGCGTAACAACCCCCACAGCCCATGCTATTGCATCCCGCTCTATCACTTCACGCAATGCGTAACGCTGATGTTCCGTCAACTGTTTAGAATCATTCAACTGCTGGTTTTCATAATCGGAAGGCAAGATTACCGCTGCTGCATATACGGCTCCTGCCAGACAACCTCGTCCAGCTTCATCACATCCGGCTTCAATCAGGTCTTTATGCAAATAAGGCAATAACATATACGTCGTTTTAAATTCGGGGTGCAAAGGTACGGTTTTTTTAAGAAATTGACTCAACCCTTGTCTGCGAGTTATCAATAAGTTATCCACCATATCAAAGAAATTTGTTTCCAACAACCGTTTTCCTTAATTTTGTGGCCAGATATAAAAGAAGACGCATGTTTACAGTAATCGGATGTATGCTGGGAGGTATGACCATTGGCTTTCTATTTCGCAAATGGAAATTTTCGTGGATAAGCAAAATAATAACGTTGTTTATCTGGGGACTATTATTCCTGCTGGGACTGGAAGTGGGGGGCAACAGCCAAATAATGGAAGGACTTGCTACGCTTGGTGCCGAAGCTTTTATCATCACGCTGGCATGTGTACTGGGCAGTTGCATCTTTGCGTGGGGGTTGTGGTATTTGCTATATAAAAGGAAAGGAAGCAAAGAATGAAAGGAAGTATAATTATCGTGGGTTTCTTTATCGTCGGCACACTATGTGGTCTGTTCCACCTTGTTCCGCTCGACATTACACAAAGCAATATCAGCTTCTACGTATTATGCGCCCTGATGTTCAGTGTAGGACTTAGTATCGGAAACGATCCGCAAACATTGAGAAATTTCCGTTCACTTAACCCAAGACTGATATTTCTACCTCTTGCAACCATACTTGGAACCTTATCGGCTGCAGCACTGGTCAGCCTCATCCTGCCACACCGAAGTGCAGCCGACTGTATGGCAGTAGGTTCCGGTTTCGGATATTATTCATTGTCCAGCATCTTCATCACGCAATATAAAGGAGCAGAACTGGGAACGCTTTCACTTCTATCCAATATATCGCGCGAAATTATCACCCTGCTATGTGCACCACTTCTGGTACGCTGGTTTGGGAATCTTGCTCCTATCTCCGCAGGAGGAGCTACAACTATGGATACCACACTGCCTATCATTACCCGCTACTCGGGACAGCAATTTGTCGTAGTTTCTATCTTTCACGGCTTCGTAACCGATTTCAGTGTACCGTTCCTCGTAACGTTCTTTTGTTCGTTCTAAACGTCAACAAAAGAATTCACTTGCAGCACAAAGTATATCTAAAAGGATTTAAAACAATGTAACCTATCCGACCACTGCTTCCTCAAATACTGCATTCATTTGATAACTTTTGTATAAGTAAAGGTAACGACAATAAACAGACTGACCAGCAAATAATAGATTGTTGGTCTATAACGAGATACAGAAAAATCTTTTCACATGGAATTAGACTAAAGAGAAGACAAATTAAATAATTGACACAGTCCTATTTACGTTCCCTCTATTTCTGAAATTAATAGTAAATATTACTTCTTATCTTTATATTTTCCTTATTCATCTTTATTATAGCATTTCCAGGCAATGACTTCTCTGAAATAACTATAGTATTATTAGGTAAAATAATACTTCTAATTTTCTTGAATGAACAGAAAAAATCTGCTGGTATACTACTCATCGTAAAAATTTTCATAGACTCTTTTTTCTGCATCTCTACATACTCAGCCGTTAAAGCTTCCAATTCTTCTTTATTACTATTATAATCTTTAAGAATCTCTGACTGCTTTTTATTTAACAAAGACAATACATCTTCAAGATTTTGATGTTTTTCGAAACCTTCTAAGTTCTTCATTTCTTTTTTAAGTTCCTCTCCCAATAAATCTTGGAAAATTCTATTTGACAGATATTTTTCAACATTTATTTCATTGTTCTTATAAGCTTTATCCAATGTTTCATCAGCCATTCCTAATACAACTGAGAGTAATCCATATTGAATCATCTGATCTTTTTGTTCTTCTATTTTTTTTAGAACAGCTTGCTTTGCCTTCTCCAATCGTTCAATCTCTTGAAAAAGTTTATTTTGTGAAGCTTCTAATTGTAACAGGTCGCAACTTTTACTTACTTGACATCCCAACCTAATTTCCCATTGTTTTAGGTTTATAACATCTTGTATAGTTGCATAAGAAAGATCAATAGATTCTAGATTAGAACATTTTTTTATCAATTCCAAGTTATCCTCAGATATATCTCCCCAAATTTTCAAATGCCTGACATAAGGATATGCTCCACCCAAATAACTGTCTATATCTGGATTATTGTTCAAGTCTATATCATATGAGTCCGGAGCATAATCCATCAATATTTTTTCATGATACGATTCATCTTTACTTAAATTATAGTATTTAATGTAATCAGCATGTGGTACAATTATTCTGTTACAATACTTAAAACAATCTATAGATTCAATTTTAGGTAATTGCTTATTTGTAAAATATACATCAAAATATTCCCTAGGGGAGAATGCATATTTTTTCACTTCTTTAGTAGTTGATGGTAGTATCAGGATCAATAAGTTCTTTAACTTATAAAACATATAATCAGGTACAACATTCTGTTCTTCAATTTTATATTTAACCTTTTTACTTTGATCTGTTGTCTGATTAATTTCAGCATAACTTTTTCCACCAGGTATAACACAAGCTTTCGACAAATCTAAATATTCAAGTGACACCAATTCATTAATAAACTTGACATCTGTTCCATTGATATTTCCTTCTACTACAAGTGCAGTCAGATTCTCTATGTCAGGCCTAATTTTGTTCAATTCTCTAGACAGTTTCCCTGGTTTACTTAAAACAATTGTAGTTTTTTTATCAGCATATAGACTAATGTCTATTTGAGCATTCATTTTTATGGCTATAAGAACTCCTGCTACAAATATTAAAACAGTACGTAAATATTTCATATATTTCTAATTAAGAATTCCCACTACTATTACACTCATCTTATCTTGTTTAATCCAATGAAGTCCAATTGAAAGATTTCCATTCTTAAAGTAAGTGGAATATATATCTTCCGAATCCTTTTCATCTTGTTTTGTACCAAATCTTTTCTCAAATATTCTATAGATTGCATCATAAAGTTCTTTTCCACGCTTTAACAATTTATCTTTAGTGGCTACACCTAGCTTAAAATCTTCAGCTTCAATATTATTATAACTATAACCACTCAGCACATTCTCAAAATGTCCCCCCCAGTAACTATCAACCCATTCTTGACTATACTCCGGTACTATAACATCAGCATTATAATCAACAAATAATTTTACATCAAAATAATTTTCATTTAAGATATAATGCTCCAAATTTTGTTTTCCTTGAAGATCAGATACATGATAATCTTTATTATATGCCTCAGCGAACACGGCAGGGGTTACTCTATAAGGAAGTTTATCAACCCCATCTTTTTTAATTAACGAAGTTATCTTTTCTGCTTCAGCTTCTAAATCTACGTAATCACTCTCATGCCAATATTCAGAATCACTCCACCCATCAACTCGTCCTTTAGCTTGTAGAAGCAATGAAGACGGATAAGATATCTCATCATAACTGTTACTATTCACTTCTTGTCCTTTTCTATCAATCAGAACCCATTCATCACTATCCAAAGCATAGGTAAATTTATTATGACTAATAAACGGAATGATTTCTTTATATTCAGGCTTCATAATGATATTACCATCATAATCTAATAATCCTTCTCTATCATTATCCTTAAATATCAATAAATCATTACATTGAATTAAACTTTGATATTTAGCTCTGATGATAATATTGCCTTTTTTATCTATAAGACCAGCCTCATTATTCGAATTATAAAATACAGCACGACCATTAATAAAATTCATAGCCCCATTGAATCTCTTATTTTCTTTTATAACTTTCTCCCCCTTTAAATTCATATATCCCCATGCATCTTCCTCTCCATTTTCCCTTTCTATAAAAGGGAAAACTCCTTCAGACGGTAAAAATTGACAAATAATATGCTGGTCGAAATACATGATCTCATCTCCTTGTTCATTGATAAATGCTATTTTATCTTCTTTCCTGACAACAGCATATTCTCCATAGAAAAGAGAAGCATAATCATATATCGGTGGTATAATTATTTTTCCAGAAGTATCGATAAAACCATAATGGTTAGAACTAGTCTTAAATACAGCTTTGCCATTTTGGAATTCAGTCGCAGCCGTGATAATTTCCCCTTTATATTTTTTAAGTTCAAATTTAGTTTCACCAGATCTATCAATATACTTAACACATTGCCCTTTTTCCACAACAGGTGCTAAGCCTGATTTAAAATTCCCAACAGACAAATATTCATTCCCTATTTTTTTCAATTTTTTATCAGCAACATAAATTTCATAATTATCATTCTCATTTTTAACATGAAACATACCATTTATTACAGGTGATGGTTTTTCCTGAAATTCATTATCAATCAATATATTTCCATCCAATCCTATCAGTCCCCAACGTCCATCCTCCGTAGATTTAAATGGTAAATGAGTAACATCATTCTCTATATCCGCAATACTATCATACGATGTACAACTATTCAATAACAGTATCATAAAAAAACAAATAAAACCTATTTTCATAACTTAAATTATATCACAAATTTTATTACAATTTATTAGAATAATGTGTAGGTAATAGTACTCCCTCAAGTACTAGGATGTTATCGTTACATCCAAAACAATAAAAATACTTGAAATATGTCCCAAAAACATTAATAAGTAAATATTTTAAATACTTAGAAATAAGAACAATTCCTATAGTATACAAAGAAGTAAATTACTTTATCATACCTTAATAGATTAATACCCTATAAGTCTCCAAAGTCGGAAATTAAACAATAAAAAAGCGTGAGAACTTGTTTGCTTCACTCATCAAAATCAGGCATCGCCAAACGCCTCGTAGAAATGAATAAAGAAACAATACTCACGCCGTTCCGGTATGTAAAACAACTATACAGCATAGGCTGTACAGACATACATATACAAAACGTATGAGCGCCATATTGTCTCTATCCCTCTACTAAAATTTGGCGATTTCGATTTTAGGATAAAGCAAAAAACGCTTTCACATACTTTACCGACCATTTCTCCGGCCGATGTTATGCAAATATACATTTTTTGTACAATATGACGCTCTTCTCGTGAATATTATTATGGGTAAAAAACTTACAATTATACATTTTACCGATTTTCTACATCCGTACCATTCCGATTGTACAACGCGCACAGTTCACTCGCCGTCTTGCGCATCTCCTTAACCAAGGAATCCGGAGCCAATACTTGCAAGGTAGAACCGTAAGAAAGCAGTTCCTGCACAAAATCGAGGGTAGGCCTGAGCTTTAGCCGATAAATCATCGAATTCTCATCCTGAGAGACCAATTCCTGGCTGTGATGGAGAGGACGAGTCCGAATATAGTTTCCTTGCTTCAAGTTGAATTTCAAAATAATATTCACCACCTGAATATCGTCATTGATGATACCATACGTATCGTTGAACATTACCTGCGGTGTATGTTCGGGAGACATCTTAAAGCCTTCTGTACTCAGTTCAGCACTATCCATACGATCGAATGAATAAATCCGTACTCCTTCACGCTCCCGACAGAAGCCGATTAGATACCAACGTTGTTTGAATAACTTGATAAAATAAGGTTCGACTGTAAAAGTAGTAGCTTCTTCCCAATAAGAATGATAAACGATACTCACACACTTATTTTTCATCATCGCTTCCGTCAGAACATCCAAATGTTCCTCTCCCCCGAAAGTCATTTCCAGCACAATCCGGTCGTCCAGCTTTCTTCTCCGGGAAATCACATCCGAAGAAGTAGTAGTCCGAATAAGCCACTGGTTCAACGGTGAGTGAGTGATTTTTTCCGGAGCATCGATGTAATACTCATTCGTGCAACGGTCACACTCAATATTAATGTCGAATATCTCTTCAGCCAAACGTTTGTATTTCATAAAAGTATTGCGGTGAAGTTCAATACCGTACTCATCGTTATACTCTTCCCAAGCCTTCCGAATTTCCTTCAAGGTAATTCGCTTGCGCCGAAGTAACAGACTCACCAACCAAATACTAATTTTATTTTTCATCATACAGCAGTTTAAATTCCTTTCTGCAAAAATAAGGGAATGGTGCATCAATTCCGTGTGCAAGCTTGCATTATCTATCACAATTTCTACCCTAAGCCATGTATTTAACGTGAGTCCGAAATAAGAAAGGAATATAATCTATTGGTAAATAAGAACATAGCGGTAAAAAGATTAAACTTATAGTTAATTTATAACATTTAAAACAATTACCACTTATTCTCAAAGTTTAAAGTTACAGAGATTTATTGTATAGCCGACAATTTTTGCAAAGAATTTGTATTACAATAAGAAAAATATACGATTAGGAACAAGAAAACCAAACATCGCAATAACCCCAACCACATGAGCGATGCCGAGATTATACTTGTTCTTATCCTCTTTCATTTCATTGGTTTCCGCTACTTCAAACATTTATCGCAAGAAGTCTGTCTGTAAACATTAAAAACAGTTTAGCCTCTAACCGTTTTATAGAATAGGAAAAGGAAGTTTTGCGTCCTCTGACCATTTTCATTAAGAAAATACTACTTAGACATCAGTTTTATTGATTCCAATCGTTTACGTGTATACTGTAATCAAAGAATTCTGATTCATAAGACATTTGAAAGACTTGCCGAACGCAGAAAATATTTTATGGGATGGTTCTTTGAATTTAAGTTACATCCAATAATTAATGACAAGAATGAAATTCTCAATTTCAAGTTTATGACTGGAAACATAAATGAGTAAGAAGCACTGAAGCTAGGTAAATCTCTATAGGAAATCAAAAGAAAACTCTATACAGATAAAAGGCATATTGTCAAGTTCTGTTCAAGAAGTTTTTTCTTAACGATGTACAGCCTAGCACATAAGAAATTCTCTTTAAGTATAGTTAACAAGATTTTTCTCTGAAAGAGTCTTGATTGGAACGGTCAATGATGAACTGAAAAACATTACACAAATAAAACATTCCAAACATCGTTCTTCTAACAACTTTATTACAAGTTCGTTGTCATTGTCTTTTAAAAAAAATCCGCCATCAAATTAAGTCTGTCAATGACAAATAACTACTATTTCCTATTATATAAATTTACATCAAAAATCAATTATTACCTGCTATCATTCTGAATCTCTACTCGGCACAAGCCTCCTTGTTTTTGTACAAACGTTTTTATTTTTTGTACAAAAAATAAAAAAACGTCGCGATAAATTTCTGAAAACATGCGGACGTTTACTCCACTTTCCGCCGACGTTTTTTCCGAAACAAGGCGAGAATTTATACACGACAGGAAATAGCTGCTGGCACCTGTCCCAAAGCAGCCGACAAACCCACTGATTACGATATAAAAAATCTCCTTGCTCCAACCCTGACATTCTTTGTACAAGGTGGAACAAGGAGATTTCCTCTGTATAAATATTTGATTTATCAAGTGACTTTCACGTTCTCAACTGCATCGCATTATCGGCTTCCGGCATTACGAAACAGTCGAAAAGTCTATCAGAACATCTGACTTACCCGTTCGATACCGGCTGCCAGTGCATCGATTTCTTCTTTGGTGTTGTACAAGCCCAACGAGGCACGTACCGTTCCTTCAATGCCCATCCGGTGCATCAACGGCTCGGCACAATGGTGCCCTGTACGCACGGCTATGCCTAAACGGTCGAGCAACGTGCCCATATCGAAGTGATGGATATTTCCCACCAGGAAAGAAATAACTCCTCCCTTGTGCTCAGCTTCGCCGAAGATACGCATGCCGGGAATCTCCTTCAGGCAGTTCATGGCATACACCGTCAGTTCGTGTTCGTAAGCTGCAATCTTATCCATTCCGATAGCCGAAACATAATCGAGTGCTTTTGCCAGTGCCGTACTGCCAATGTAGTCGGGTGTTCCTGCCTCGAACTTGAAAGGCAGCTCGTTGAACGTAGTATGCTCGAAGCTGACATTCTTGATCATCTCTCCTCCACCCTGATAAGGCGGGAGCTTGTCGAGCCATGCTTCTTTTCCATAAAGCACACCAATACCCGTAGGACCATATACTTTATGTCCGCTGAACACATAGAAATCGGCATCCAGATCCTGCACATCAATCGGCATGTGAGGAATGCTCTGTGCACCGTCTATCAGCACCGGAACCCCGTGTGCATGTGCCGTAGCAATCATTTCCTTTACGGGATTGATGGTTCCCAGCACGTTCGAAACATGAGCCACCGATACCAGTCGGGTACGCGGAGAGAAGAGCTTCTCATATTCGTCGAGCAACAGTTCGCCGCGGTCGTTCATGGGAATCACTTTCAGCACAATTCCCTTACGTGCAGCCTGCAACTGCCACGAAACGATGTTACTGTGATGTTCCATGACCGAAACAATCACTTCATCGCCTTCCTTCATCTGACTGTCGACAAAGGTCGATGCCACAAGATTGATACTTTCGGTCGTACCACGCGTAAAGACAATTTCCGAAGTACTGCGAGCATTGATAAACTTACGTACGGTTTCACGCGAAGCCTCGTGCAAGTTGGTAGCCTGCTGCGAAAGAAAATGTACGCCGCGATGTACGTTGGCGTTGACCGAATAATATTCGTCTGTAATCGACTCTACCACTACACGGGGCTTTTGGGTAGTTGCTCCGTTATCGAGGTAAATCAACGGTTTGTTGTACACCTTTCGCGAAAGTATCGGAAAGTCTTCTCTTATTTTTTGTACATCGTAAAACATTTCACACGATTATTTATTTACAAATAGCACATCCCTGACATTTATTCAGCTCGCCACGGAAACGTTTTTCTACCAGCAAGTGCAAACGGTCTTTCAACGCATCCATCCGGATATTATCGATAACCTCGTTTACAAAGGCAAACATCAGCAACAAGCGTGCTTCTTTCAGGCTGATACCACGCTGCTGCATGTAGAACAGCGCATTTTCATCGAGTTGTCCGACCGTTGCTCCGTGCGAACATTTCACATCGTCGGCATAAATCTCCAGTTGCGGCTGAGTATACATGCGCGCTTCACGCGTAGCGCAAATATTACGGTTGGTCTGCTGCGATGAAGTACCTTGTGCTCCTTCGCGTACCAATACCTTACCGGCAAAGGCTCCTACTGCCTGATCGTCGAGTACATATTTGAACAACTCATTGCTGGTACAGTTGGGAACCTTATGGTCGATGAACGTATTATTATCTACCTGTTCGTTTTTGTCGGCAATTGCCATACCGCACAAGTTGATTTCCGCTCCTTGTCCGGCAAGCGTTACTTCGGTAGTATTGCGTGTCGTACCGTTGTGAAGCGTCATGCCATTCAGCAATACATTACTGTTTGCCTGCTGGTTGACGAACAGATTGTTGAAGCGAACCGTGCTGTTGTGCGTTTCCTCCAGTTCATACAGGTCGAATACGGCATTTTCGCCAACGAATACTTCCACCACCTGCGTAGAAAGGAAATTCACCTCATCCATTGCATGGTCGCAAATCAACAGTTTGGCCTGCGCACCGTCTTCAAGGATTATCAGCATACGACGGTTGACCATCGTATTGACATCGGCACGTAAAATATTAACCAGCTGAATCGGCTTTTCTACTACTACATTCTTTGGAACATACATCAGCACACCGTCTTGCGCAAACATGGTATTGAAGGCAACAACCCCGTCTTTCGACGTATCGGCAAGCTTGCCATAATATTTTCTCACCAGTTCAGGATGCTGATCCGCCATATCTTTCAAACTGCCGAATATCACACCTTCGGGCAATTGTGCAGAAGGATGTACATGTTTGTCGAATGCATCGTTTACCACAAAATAGAGTGAAGTACTCATGTTCGGCACATCACACTTGAACACTTCGTACGGATTGACCGGAAACTCCAGACGGTTCAGGTTCAGTCCGTAGTCGGGAGCAAAATATTTGCTCACTTCCGTGTATTTATACTTCTCTTGCTTGCGTGTAGGAAAGCCCAGACTTTCGAAGTCGGCAAACGCTTTTGCACGAGGAGCATTCAGCACCTCTGCGCTATGCCGGCAAATCATCGCCTCACACTGCGAGAAAAGGTCAATATATTGTTGTTCTGCTTTCATGCTTATTCTCCTAATTCTTTCTTAATCCAGTCGTAACCTTTTTCTTCGAGTTCGAGTGCCAGTTCCGGTCCGGCAGTCTTTACGATACGTCCCTTGTAAAGTACGTGTACGATATCGGGCTTGATGTAATCCAGCAGACGCTGATAGTGAGTAATCACAATACAGCTCGTTTCAGGAGTCTTCAGTTTGTTCACTCCCTCGGCTACGATACGGAGCGCATCAATATCCAGTCCGGAGTCTGTTTCATCGAGGATGCTCAACTTCGGCTCCAGCATGGCCATCTGGAAGATTTCATTACGTTTCTTTTCGCCACCAGAGAATCCTTCGTTTACGGAACGGTTGGCAAGCTTACTGTCCAGTTCCACAATTTCACGTTTCTGGCGCATCAGCTTCAGAAACTCGCTTGCAGTCAGAGCAGGAAGTCCTTTGTACTTACGCTGTTCGTTTACAGCTGCACGCATGAAGTTTACCATGCTTACTCCGGGAATTTCTACCGGATACTGGAACGAAAGGAACAATCCTTCGTGACTACGGTCTTCCGGACTCATAGCCAGCAAGTCCTTTCCGTCGAAAGTTACCGAGCCTTTTGTTACTTCATAAGCCGGATGACCGACCAGTACGTTACTCAATGTACTCTTACCAGAACCATTCGGTCCCATGATAGCATGTACTTCACCCGACTTTACTGTCAGGTTGATTCCTTTCAATATCTCTTTGCCATTAATTGTGGCATGCAAATCTTTTATTTCTAACATAACGTTCTTTTTTATTTATCCTACACTGCCTTCCAACGAAATAGAGAGCAACTTCTGTGCTTCTACGGCAAACTCCATAGGAAGTTTGTTCAATACTTCTTTCGCATAACCGTTGACAATCAAACCTACTGCATCTTCGGTTGGAATACCACGCTGGTTACAATAGAACAACTGGTCTTCCGAAATCTTCGAAGTGGTAGCTTCGTGTTCAACAACTGCCGTTTCATTGTGTATATCCATGTAAGGGAATGTATGTGCACCGCAATGACTTCCCAACAACAAAGAGTCGCACTGACTATAGTTGCGGGCATTGTCTGCACGTTCCGATACACGAACCAGTCCACGATATGAGTTCTGGCTCTTTCCGGCACTGATACCTTTACTTACAATGGTAGAGCGAGTATTCTTTCCCAGATGAATCATCTTGGTACCCGTATCGGCCTGCTGGTAATTGTTGGTTACCGCAACCGAATAAAACTCAGCTGTAGAATTATCTCCACTGAGGATACAGCTTGGATATTTCCATGTGATAGCAGAACCGGTTTCCACCTGTGTCCACGACAGTTTGCTGTCTACTCCCTTACAGTTTCCTCGCTTCGTTACAAAGTTGTATACGCCTCCCTTACCTTCAGCATCACCAGGATACCAGTTCTGTACTGTGGAGTATTTTACTTCGGCACGGTCTAATACAACAATTTCTACGATAGCGGCATGCAACTGGTTCTCATCGCGCATCGGCGCCGTACATCCTTCCAGATAAGAAACATAACTGTCGTCATCGGCAACAATCAGTGTACGTTCAAACTGTCCGGTATTCGCCGCATTGATACGGAAATAAGTAGAAAGTTCCATCGGGCAACGTACTCCTTTAGGTATATAGACGAATGAACCGTCACTAAATACAGCCGAGTTCAAAGCTGCAAAGAAATTATCGCGATAGCCCACAACAGAGCCCAAATATTTCTTCACCAAATCCGGATGCTCGCGTATGGCTTCACTCATGGAACAGAAAATAATTCCTTTTTCCATCAGTGTTTCCTTAAAGGTTGTCTTTACAGAAACAGAGTCCATAACGGCATCTACCGCCATTCCGCTCAGCGCCATCTGCTCTTCCAGCGGAATACCCAGTTTATTAAATGTTTTCACCAGTTCAGGGTCTACCTCGTCCATGCTTTTCGGCCCTTCTTTCTTTTGAGTCGGATCGGCATAATACGAAATAGCCTGATAATCTATTTCAGGAATATCGAGATGAGCCCATGTAGGCATTTCCATTGTCAGCCAGTGACGATAAGCTTTCAGACGGAACTCCAATAACCATTCCGGTTCACCCTTCTTGGCCGAAATTAATCGTACCACATCTTCATTCAATCCCTTTTCAATGATATCTGTATGCACTTCCGTAGTAAAACCATATTTGTATTTTTCCTGCGTAAGCTGCTTTACAAACTCGTTTTTCTGGGATTCTTCCTTTTTATTGAGTTCTTCTTGCATATACTTTTTATATCAGTCTATTAGTTGTTTAGTTACATTCTTTATAGTCGGATAAAAAATACCCGAAAAATCTTCAATCGGATGATATAACACAGAAGCCTGCTTGACGGTTGACTTTATTAAGTTATCTTTAGAATCGACAAACTCAATAAAGTGTATAACAACACCGACAAGTAGCATATACTTCAATACACCCAGACCTGCCCCCAACATACGGTTTACTAAACCCAACTGGACAATATCCATAACCCTTGTCAGAGCTGAAGCCAGCATCAAAAATACTACTGGAACCAGCAGCCATATTAAGATGAAAGCTATAACCTGAGCAAATGTCAGCGGGGTACCTAACTCTTCCGCCAGTTTCTCTCCTACCGAAGCAAACAAAGCACGAGCTATAAGCAGACCTGCTATCAGTCCTACAATAGAGGCGAGTTGTTTAATAAATCCTTTTGTGAATCCCAATACACCTCCTATACCTATCACTATTATAATAATCCAATCGAGGACTGTCATATTCACTTCCATAAAAAAGGAAATGTCATGCTGAACGCAGGGAAGAATCTGTACACATCCGATAGCGTTTACAGATCCTTCGCTATGCTCAGGATGACATCACCTCATTAAAGATATTATAATGTAATTATAAAGTTTGCTTTACTTCTACCTCCTCATAAGTTTCAATCACGTCACCTACTTTCAGGTCATTGCAATTGGTAAGGCTGATACCACATTCAAAGTTTGTACCAACTTCTTTCACATCGTCCTTGAAACGTTTCAATGCATTGATGCTTCCTGTAAAGATTACAATACCATCACGAATCAAACGGGCTTTATCAGAACGTTTTACCTTACCTGTCTTAACCATAGCACCGGCAACCATACCCACCTTACTAATATTGAAGACTTCACGGACTTCGATGGTAGCGGTAACCTGTTCTTTCAATGTAGGAGCAAGCATTCCTTCCATAGCTGCTTTCACTTCCTCTATTGCATCGTAAATGATAGAATACTTACGTATATCCACACCTTCCTGCTCAGCAAGCTTAGCAGCATTACTTGACGGACGAACCTGGAAACCTACAATAATTGCATCCGAAGCAGCGGCCAACGATACATCTGATTCTGAAATCTGACCTACTCCCTTGTGAATAACATTTACCTGAATCTGCTCGGTGGACAATTTTATCAACGAATCGCTTAATGCTTCTACAGAACCATCCACGTCACCTTTCACAATTACATTCAATTCGTGGAAGTCACCCAGTGCCAAACGACGACCAACTTCATCCAAAGTAAGCATCTTCTGTGTACGCAAGCCCTGTTCACGAGCCAATTGTTCACGCTTATTGGCAATTTCACGAGCTTCCTGATCTGTATCGAATACGTGGAATGTATCACCAGCAGCCGGAGCTCCATTCAGACCTAAAATCAATACCGGTTCAGAAGGACCTGCCTCTTTCAGACGCTGATTACGTTCGTTGAACATTGCCTTAACCTTACCATAGTTCGTTCCGGCTAACACGATATCTCCAACATGCAATGTACCATTTGAAATCAATACGGTAGCTACATATCCACGTCCCTTATCCAATGAAGATTCAATGATAGAACCAGTAGCCTTACGGTTCGGGTTAGCTTTCAGGTCAAGCATTTCAGCCTCCAGCAAGACTTTTTCCAACAGCTCTGGAACACCTGTACCTTTCTTTGCTGATATATCTTGTGACTGGTATTTACCTCCCCATTCTTCTACCAGGAAGTTCATTGCAGCCAGTTCTTCTTTAATTCTGTCTGGATTTGCATTGGGCTTATCAATCTTATTAATGGCAAATACGATAGGAACTCCCGCAGCCATTGCATGGTTGATGGCTTCTTTAGTCTGCGGCATCACATTATCATCGGCAGCCACAATGATAATAACTACGTCGGTAACCTTTGCACCACGAGCACGCATAGCTGTAAACGCTTCATGTCCCGGAGTATCGAGGAATGTAATACGACGTCCGTCTTCCAACTTCACATTGTATGCTCCAATATGCTGTGTAATACCTCCAGCCTCACCAGCAATTACATTGGCTTTACGAATATAGTCCAGCAACGAAGTTTTACCATGGTCAACATGACCCATGACAGTAACAATCGGTGCACGCGGTTGTAAATCTTCTTCTGCATCAGCTTCTTCTTCGATAGCCTGAGCAACTTCCGCACTTACATATTCCGTTTTATAACCAAACTCTTCTGCAACCAAATTAATAGTTTCAGCATCCAGACGCTGGTTGATGGAAACCATGATACCCACACTCATACAAGTAGAAATAACCTGAGTAACCGAAATATCCATCATGTTTGCCAACTCATTTGCCGTAACAAATTCTGTCAACTTCAGTACCTTGCTTTCTTCCTGTTCCAGTTCTTCCTGTTCCAGTTGACGGTTCTGTATACTTTCACGCTTTTCCTTACGATACTTGGCAGCCTTATTCTTTCCTTTGTTGGTCAAGCGTGCCAAAGTTTCTTTTACCTGCTTAGCAACATCCTCATCGCTTACTTCCGGCTTAACAACCGGTTTTTTGAAGCGATCTTTATTATGCTTACCGCTACCTTGAGCAGCATTAGAATTGCCCTTGCCAGCTTTATTATCTCCTCCACGAGGTGCAGCCATACTACCTGCTGCATTAATGTCTACACGCTCCTTATTGATGCGATTACGTTTCTTCTTACCCGCGACATCGCCCTGACCGCCTTTATCAACTTTTTCGTCGGTTTTTCTTATCTCCTTAATAATAGCGTCCTTCATCTGTTTACGCTGTTCCAGACGCTGCTTGTCTTTTTCCTCCCGCTCTTTACGTTTTTCTTCTTTAGTTTTCTTCTTCGGACGAGTAGACTGGTTCAGTGCAGCCAGGTCAATCTGACCTACTACATTTATTTTCGACTTAAACTCCGTTGGACGGATTTTAAACACTTCATCTTCCTTGTCCTGCTGAACGGTCTGTGCTTCGGGCGCTTCTTTCTTTTCTTCCATTAAATCCGGTTTCAAATCTTCTGCCTTCTTCTGTTCCGGCTGTTTCTGTTGTTCATTAATCTGAGGTTGCGGCTGTACAACTTCCGACACAGTCTTCTCCTCCACCTGTACCGGTGTAGGCTTTTCCACTGGTTTTACAGCTTCCACCACTTCCTTTTTTTTCTCTTCCTTAGCAGGTTCCACCACAGCCGGCTTCACCTTCTTCTTATTAAGATTGTCCAAATCAATTTTGCCTACAGGCTTAAATTTCGGACGTGCATCTTCGGGCACAACTGTTTCTATCACTTCCGGCTTAGCCTCAGCCTGCAAGTCATCGATAGAAACAGAAGCTTTATTACGTTCCTTATTCTGCCGTTCCTGAAAAATCTTTTCAGACTCTATTTTCAAATCTTTGTCTTTGCTAAACTCTTTCACAAGTGCAGCATATTGTTCATCAGTAATTTTAGTATTCGGATTTGCCTCGATAGTATATCCTTTCTTCTGCAAAAAGTCCACTACCGTAGCAATACCTACATTCAAATCTCTTGTTACTTTGTTCAGTCTTATCGTCATAAATTCTTTTAGTTTTTAATAGAGTTCAGGGAAAAAGGTTTTCAGTCACGGATAGTCTGTTTTATTTATTCCTCGAACTCTGCCCTCAAAATTCTTAACACATCATCCACTGTGTTTTCTTCCAAATCAGCTTTTTCGATCAGCATTTCACGTGGAGCGTTCAGTACACCTTTTGCCGTATCAATACCAATACCTTTAATAGCATTGATAACCCATTCATCGATTTCATCTTTGAATTCATCCAGATAGATATCTTCATCTGTTGCATTTTCATCCAGCTCACGATATACATCGATAGTATATTCAGTCAACATACTTGCCAACTTGATATTCATACCACCTTTACCGATAGCCAACGAAACTTCTTCTGGTTTCAGGTATACCTCTGCCTTTTTCTCTTCCTCATGCATAATAATAGAAGAAACCTTGGCAGGGCTCAGTGCACGCTGTACAAACAGCTGTATATTCGAAGTATAGTTGATAACATCAATATTCTCGTTACGCAATTCACGAACAATACCATGAATACGAGATCCCTTTACGCCGACGCATGCTCCAACCGGATCAATTCGTTCATCGTAAGACTCCACAGCAATCTTTGCACGTTCGCCCGGGATACGTGCGATTTTCTTGATTGTAATCAGTCCATCATTAATTTCAGGAACCTCCTGTTCAAACAAGCGCTGCAAAAAGACTGGAGATGTACGGCTCAGAATAATCTTCGGATTATTATTCTTATTGTCTACCCGTGCTACAACCGCACGTACAGTTTCTCCTTTACGATAGAAATCGCTTGGTATCTGTTCTGTTTTCGGAAGCAACAATTCATTGCCTTCATCATCAAGCAACAAAATTTCCTTCTTCCAAATCTGATAAACCTCAGCAGCAATAATTGTGCCGACTTTATCGATATACTTGTTATATAAACTATCTTTTTCCAGTTCCAAAATCTTAGAAGCCAATGTCTGGCGAAGATTCAATATCGCACGGCGACCGAACTTCTCGAATATCACCTCATCAGTTACTTCTTCTCCTACTTCATACGATGCATCGATTTTGCGAGCTTCGGTAAGCGAAATCTGCATATTCGGGTTTGTCAGCTCATCATCAGCCACCACCTCACGATTACGCCATATTTCAAAATCGCCTTTATCGGGATTTACAATCACATCGTAATTTTCATCGGTACCGAACATCTTTGCAATCACACTACGAAATGATTCTTCCAGTACGCTCACCATCGTGGTGCGGTCGATATTCTTCAAATCTTTAAATTCCGAAAACGTGTCAATTAAACTGACAGTTGCTTCTTTCTTCGCCATAATTTTATTTAAAGCTTATTAAGTATTTGGTGTATTTTATTTCGTCATAAGTAAAGGTAACATTCTGTTCTACCAGCTTCGGACGTTTTGCGCCTTCAGGCTTCACCTTTGTCTGTACCGTAATCGTAAAGTTAGCTTCATTCGCCTCTGCCAATACGCCAGTCCATTTCTTTCCATCCTTATCCAGCACTTCCACATCTTTTCCGATATGAATAATATATTGCTGAAGTACCTTAAAGGGTTGCCCGATTCCTGCCGAGCCAACCTCAAGTTCATAATCTTCAACCTCTCGGTTCAGCTTCGACTCGATATAACGGCTTAAGTCCACACAATCATCAATCCATACGCCTTCCGCATGGTCGATTTCAACTACAATTTTGTCATCCGGAGTTACAGTGACATCTACCAGGAAATAATCTTTACCCTCCAGCCATTCTTCAACTATCCGGGTTACAACGTTTTTATCTATCATGTATTAACTATATAAGAACAAAAAAAGGAGCTTAACCGCCCCTCCACCTTTTCATCCATCTCGGTTGCAAAGATACAAATAATATAATGTACTGCAAAATATTAGAATAAATATTTCATTTTTAGCAAGATTTATCTTTTTGGGGTATCTTTGCAGACAAAATAAAACAGTTTATCTCATTATGAACAATAAAAGCATCAATAGCAACAAGCAATTTATGATAGGAAATGGCATTTTAGCCTTTGGAGTTTTTTTCATCGTATGCTTGTTCCTCTACCTGAGTTTTCGTGCTCCTAAAACCGAGCAGAAAGTATCAAGTGATTTATATACCATTCAAATAGGGAACAGTTTGGCAGGCGACAGCATCTCGGTATATGTAAACGATAGCCTGCTGCTCAACTGTACAATGGGATCTACAGCTCTCACTCTTCAAGTTAACCGGTTTGCAGAGGAAAACGCACTAATGATTGTCGACAACCAAAGTGATGAAATCACTCCGTTCAGCCTGAACCCTAAAGGCAGCATCATCAATATAGAAAAGGAGAACGGAAAAATTGCAATAAAAGAATCGGAACGAGAATAAATTCTTATTCAAACTCCAGCACGAAGGTTGTATTCCAGCCATTCGTACCCGAACGCAGCAGACTGATAGTTCCTCCTGAAAGCTTCATAATCTGACGCGACAAAGAAAGCCCGATACCACTTCCCTCACTACGGGTTGTGAAGAACGGTACGAAAATTTGTTCTGCTTCTGCTTCCGGTATCGCCGGACCATCGTTACTGACATACACAAACACATGCTCATCGGCTGAACTATATGCACGCACATGTATCCTTCCTTTACTTCCACCAATAGCCTGTACCGCATTTTTTATCAGATTGATAAGCACCTGACGTATCAAATTGGGTTCTGCATAAAGCATCAGTTCCACCGGTTCAATTTGCAAAGTAAGAGAAATATTTTCAGGAACAAGCGTGAGCCCTTCTATCTGATGAAGCAAATCCAGCAAATAAAAAGGTTCGGGTGAAGGCTTTTGCAAGGAAGAAAACTTACGGTAACTATCAACAAACGATATTAAGCCTGTAGAAGTTTCATGAATGGCACGTATACCATCGTATAAAGGAGTTCCGACAACATCACTGCGTTTTAAGAACGTTTCACTCAATGACGATATGGGAGCTATGGAATTCATTATCTCATGTGTCAGCACACGAGTCAGTTTTATCCACGAGTCAAGTTCCTTTGCGTCCAGTTCATTGCGAATATCATTTAAGGCCAGAATCCGTACCTTCTGTTCACCCAGTTGCATAACCGAAGCACGTACCAGCAACTGCACTTCTCCCTTTGATGTAGAGAATTGTATATTATATCTTTCTCCGGCACCCAATGTACGAAATACATGAGAGACTTCCGTACCATAACGTTCCAATTGCTGCAAAGTACTCAGCACAGGTACCCCCAATAAACGTGCAGCAGCCGGATTTGTCTGTACAACCTTCATATTTTCATCCAGCACAATGATACCCGACGTTACACTCGAAAGGATTTGTTCGTAAAAGCGTTCACGCTGCTCCATCAGTTGCTTCTGTTCACTCATCAGCCCGCCAAAGCGATTGAGCGTATCCTGTAACACACGTTCTCCTCCTGAGAAACCTGATATCGGCAAACGAAATGAATAGTCACGATTACGAATAGCCTCCAACATCAACCAACTTTTTTCACGCAACTGTTGCTGCATCTTTCGGAAAATAAAAACGGAAGCAGCACATGACAACAGCCCACCCCCCATCAACAGCCCTTTTCCTTCGGTAAATCCCAAAGTAATCAGCGCAACTCCAGCAATAAGCAGTAACGTACGTACAGTAATCGAATAAATCCACCTACAGCCCATAACGTTTCATTTTATTGTAAAGCGTCTGACGAGTAATACCTAACATAGCTGCGGCTTGCGAAAGATTCCCTTCGCATTGATCGATAGCACGTTTCACCATACTACGTTCCATTTCATCAAGCGTATGAAAAGGAGTTTCAACTTCTGTATGCACGGCTACCGAATCAGCTGAAGAAGACGTTGGTGTAAGCTGCAACATATCTCCCTGCAACTCATCACCATCAGACAGAATAACAGCTTTTTCCACCGTATGCTGCAGCTCACGGATATTACCAAACCAAGGATGCTCCAGCAAACGGCGGGCAGCCTCAGGGCTGAAAGATTGTACCGGTCTGCCATATTGCTGCGCATACTGTTCAAGAAAACGTTTCGCCAAAGGAAGAATATCCTCCTTACGTTCACGTAAAGCAGGTATATGTAAATGAATAGTATTGATACGATAAAGCAGATCTTCACGGAACTCTCCGTTCTTCACCATCTCTTCCAGGTTACGGTTGGTAGCACAAATTAAACGAATATTAGTAGGCTGAGGTGTATTACTTCCGACTTTCACAAAGCAACGTTTTTGAATAGCCGTAAGCAGCTTCGCCTGTAAATGATAAGGCAGATTAGCAATCTCATCCAAAAAGAGCGTTCCCCCATCAGCAGCCTCAAATCGTCCAACACGGTCGGTATGCGCATCCGTAAATGAACCCTTCACATGACCAAACAACTCACTTTCGAACAACGATTCTGTAATGGCTCCCATGTCCACAGCAACCATCGGTCCCTCTCTACGATTAGACAGCCGATGAATCTCACGTGCCAACATATCCTTTCCCGTACCATTTTCTCCTGTAATCAAAATATTGGCATCGGTCGTACTGACTTTCTCAACCAGCATACGCAAAGGACGAATTGCCTGCGAATTCCCCCAATACATACCGGCATCGGATGTTGCCGGAACTGTTACTACCTTTTTTTTACCTTTGCGCGCATCTGCTATTCGGGCATATGCTTCCTGAAGCGTCTGTACCAGACGGGCATTCTCCCAAGGCTTTACAACAAAATCGGAAGCACCTTCTTTTATTCCAGTTACAGCAAGGTTTATATCAGCATACGCCGTGAAAAGCACCACTTCAGTTTGTGGACGGAGGCGTTTAATCTCGCGTAACCAATAAAGCCCTTCGTTCCCGCTATTAATACCTGATGAAAAATTCATATCAAGCAATACCACATCGACAGCCTCCCGGTTCAGCAAAGTTGGGACTGTAACAGGAGAATCTATTGTTATTACACGCTCAAAGTATTCTCCTAACAAATATTGTAGGGAAGTCAAAATGTTTCGGTTATCATCAACAACCAGCAAAATTCCTTGTTTAGCCATACTCTTTTTATTTGCAGTCATGCAAAGATACGTAAAGATAAAATAACGAAATGGGTAACAGGTGACAAAAAATTAGACACCTACTGTCTAATTTTTTGACACAACAAGGAAAGACGAGCACAGCACAACAACTGATAATCAATACATTACTATTTTGGCACGATATTTGAATTAAAGACAGTGAATAAAACGAACAATGCATGAAAAGAAATATCACAATAAAGAAATCAATCTTGCTACTGACTTGCTTATGCAGCCTTAATCTGACAGCGCAAGAAGCTTGGGACGTAGACCGGTGCATGACTTATGCTGTCAACCATAACCGCACGGTTAAGCAGCGTAATCTGGAAGCCGACAACTACCGTCTGGAACGCATGAAAGCAATCGGACAATTTTTGCCGGGTGTATCAGGAGGAGTAAGTGCACAATATAATTTCGGACGTTCGGTCGATCCGGAAACCAATACTTACAAGTCGGAATCAACTTTCAATAATGGTTATAGTATGGAAGCCTCCATCTCTATTTTCCGAGGAGGAAGTCTGATTAATCAAGTACGAAAAAGCAAAGCCAACCTGCTATTAGGCAAAGCAGCCCTGCAAGAAGCACGCGACAATACCGCACTGGAAACATTTCAGGCATATATCGACGCACTTTATTACTATGGCACTACACGACTTGCCAGACAGAAACTGACAGAAAGTGATTCCTTGCTTTATAAAACTCGCAAGCAAGAAGAGCTGGGTTTAAAAGGAATGTCGGATGTTGCACAGATGGAAGCACAACAAGCTACTGATGCCTACAACCTGACTCATCAGCGTAATCTATACGAAACAGCCATGCTGACTCTGAAACAAAAAATGAATTTTCCAACCGAAGACTCCCTGATACTCGATACATGTCTGTTGGAGCAATCAGCTTTCGAACAAATACAACTGACAACAGAACACGCCGACGAAGTATTCCGTCTTGCACTGACATACAATCCAACACTAAGACAAGCCGAAATGCAAAAACGTTCGGCCAACATGGATCGTAAAATAGCATGGAGCTCGGTAGTTCCATCTATTACTTTCTACGGAGGCATTTCAAGTTCCTATTATAAAGAATTACATAAAACGGGATATCCGCAGTTTTCCACTCAGTTCGAAAACAATTTTGGTTCTTATTTCGGCATTAGTATGAGTATCCCTATTTTCAATCGCTTGTCGGGTATTGCCAACATGCGTCAGGCTCGGAATAATTATCGCATAGCTACCGAACAGTACGAAGCGCAAAAAGAAGAACTTCAAAAACTGGTACAACAAGCCGTACAAGACCGTGAAGGCTACTTGAAAGAAAGCATCCAGATGGAAAAGAAGGTAGCTTCCGATTCACTCGCCTACCACGTTACGCGACGCAAATACGAAGAAGGACTTATGACTTCACTTGACGTACAAAATAACGCTGCCACACTACTGGAAAGCCAAACAGGGCTATTACAGAGTAAACTTACCTATCTGATGAAATGCAGACTGGTAGATTATTATAAAGGACAAGATATTATCAGAAACAAAGAATAAAATATTACGCACTATGGATATACAACTGGAAAAGAAAAAAGGCATTCAAAAGAAACACATTCCTTACATAGCTGGAGGAGTCATCGTTCTGCTACTATTAATCTGGATCATTTTCGGTAACCACGCATCTACATTAAGAGTGGAAGCCTCTTCGCTTAACATAGCTGATGTAACATTCGGCAAATTCAATGATTATATCCGACTGAACGGGCAAGTACAGCCTATCTCCGTCGTCCAACTGAGCCCGGAAGAAGGAGGAATCGTACAGGAAAAGGTAGTAGAAGAAGGAGCACATGTAAAAAAAGGAGATGTCATTCTCCGCCTCAGCAATTCAAACTTAGACTTGCAGATTCTGAATGCAGAATCAGAACTTGCCGAAAAACAAAACTTATTGCGTAATACGCAGGTTACCATGCAACAAGATAAACTAAACAACGAAACCGAAAAAGTACAGCTCGATATTGATACACGCCGCAAGCAACGTACCTATCTTCAATATAAACGTTTATATCAAGAACGCCTTATTAGTCGGGAAGAATACCTTCAGGCTAAAGAAGACTACGAAGTTGCACAAAAGAAACATGGATTGATTACCGAGCGACTGGTACAAGATTCTATCTATCGCAACATACAAATGGACCAGATGGAGGACAATTTACAGAACATGCGAAAAAATGTACTGCTGATTCGTGAAAGAAAGGATAAGCTGGAAGTTCGCGCTACTATCGACGGTGAGCTTGGGCTGTTGGATGCGGAATTAGGACAGAATATTACCGCCGGACAAATGATCGGGCAAATAAACGACCTTTCCGACTTCAAAATAGAAGCCATGATAGACGAGCATTATATCGATCGGGTAACCAATGGACTTCCAGCTACCTTTGAACGACAGGAAAACACATTCAAGTTGAAAGTCCGCAAGGTATATCCCGAAGTTCGTGAAGGCCGATTCCGCACCGACTTTGTTTTTGAAGGTAAACGTCCTGATAACATCCGAAGCGGACAAACTTATTACATCGACCTGCAGTTGGGAGAGCCTACTGAAAGTGTTCTGATACCTAAAGGTACCTTCTTCCAAGTAACCGGAGGTAACTGGATTTTCGTAGTCGACAAAGAAGGGAAGAAAGCTTATCGCCGTAAAATCCGTATCGGACGACAGAACCCGCAGTATTACGAAGTACTGGAAGGACTGGAAAAAGGAGAACGAGTTATTGTTTCCGGATATGAAAGTTACAAAGACAACGAAGTACTGGTACTAAACTAAAAAGCTAAGATAATGATGAAAAAGATAGCAACTATATTAACGAGTTTGGTAATGGCCTGTTTATGTGTAAACTGTGCCAGTGCAAAAGGAGGAAACAAAGAACAAGTAAGTGAAACCCGTAGTGTGAGTGCTTTCCATTCCATCGAAATGGAAAGTATAGCAGGAGTATATTTCACGCAATCCGACACCTATTCGCTTCGTGTAGAAGGTGAAAAAGAATGGGTGGACCTGACCAGATGCACCGTTAAGAATGGGAAATTACTGATTACGTGGGCCAAAGAAAGAAAGAAAACAAGCAAGCAGGTAAATGGACTTTTCATTTACCTCAGTGCACCCGATTTACAGGAAGTTGTTTTAGACGGAGTTGGTTCCTTTGAGTGTAAATCCCGTCTGAACCTGAAAAACATCAAATTTGAGATAGCAGGGGTAGGCAGCCTGAATGTAGCCGATTTGCATGCCCGCAACGTAAAAGTCTCTCTGGAAGGAGTAGGCAGTGGTGAACTGACAGTAGATTGTGACCAACTGGATGCCAATGTGGACGGTGTGGGTAGTCTTACTCTGAGCGGGAAAGCCCAATCGGCTCATATTTCAAAAGATGGCCTCGGCAGTGTTTCTACCCGACGATTGAAAGTCGGTGACTAAAAATTACAGCTACAAGTTAAGCACAAAACGAATTATGAATACACTTTTCAGAAATTTCTCACATACTTTCCGGCGTTTCTTTACGGCCAGCATACTAAACCTGCTGGGGTTAAGCATCGCCTTTGCAGCCTGCTTTGTCATCCTGACACAGGTAGACTACGACTATAACTACAACAAAGCCTATCCGGCACACGATCGCATTTACCGGGTAGAAGTAAATCCAGGTGGAGAATACGGCTGGCAAATCTGGCTGGCTCGTCCATTCTGTGAACTAATAGGAACTGCATCCCCTCATATACAAGCCTTTTCGATAACTTCATTATCAAACTATCCCAGTGATTTTGAAGTAGATGAACACATTTATTCAGAACTTGAGTTTACCGGATTTGGGGATTACCTGGAGGTATTTCAGCCTACTATGGTATGCGGCACGACTGCTTCTCTCAATGAACCCGGTCAGGTCCTGATTTCCGCATCCATGGCTCGTCGTTTTTTCGGTACCACGGATGCCATTGGCAAGACCCTTTACACAGGCCATAAATCTCATAATTATCCATCGGTAATTGGAGGTGTCTATCAGGATATGCCGGAAAACTCCCAGTTGGGTAACTGTGTGTTCTCTTCTTTTCGTTCGGATTTGAACAAAGATTCCTGGACAAACTGGAATTATACTATGTATATCCGGCTCGACAATCCGGCTTCATTGGCCGATGTACAGCAGTCGGTCATCGAAAACTGCAAGCAGAAGATTCCAAGAGACCGGATCAGCGGAACTGAAGATTGGGAGAATTTCATTCATTTTACGCCGCTGGACGAAGTACACTATTCTACGATAGGCAACAAGGCAGCTACCAGCAAAGCAGCTTTGTACCTACTGCTGTGTGTATCAGTACTGATTCTGCTAACGGCAGCAGTCAACTACATGAATTTCTCACTGGCAGAAACTCCCATGCGGTTACGTTCCATCAATACCCAGAAGGTGCTGGGTGCTTCCACTGTCTCTTTGCGGATATATCTGCTATTAGAATCGGTATTGGTTTGTGTATGCGGATTCCTGTTGTCCTTGCTCTGGCTCTACCTGCTGAAAGGCACCCCTCTAAGTACCTTAGTGGCATCCGATCTTTCGTTGACGGCTCATCCGATCCTGCTGGCCGCTTTAGGGGGAATCGCCGTATGCATGGGTTTGCTGGCCGGAGCTTACCCCTCTTATTACGTCACCTCTTTCCAGCCGGCACTGGCATTGAAAGGCTCGTTCGGTCTTTCCCCGAAAGGCAAAATGCTGCGTACGTTTTTGGTTTGTTTCCAGTTTTTCGTCTCTTTCATGCTAATTATTTCTGTAGGCATCATGTACCTGCAAAGTCATTACATACAGAACAGTGATTATGGTTACGATAAGAGTGTGGTTCTGGTAGGTGAAATCCCTGACGAACTCCTCGATCGCAGAGAAGCGATTGTCAGTGAATTGTCTGGAATTTCGGGCATAGAAGGAATCTCCATTTCCCAGTTCGTATTGAACTCGTCCGATAACTACATGTCGTGGGGAAGAGGAAGTGAAGACCGTTCCATCAATATGGTCTGTTTTCCGGTAGATTACCGCTACTTGTCGGTGATGGGAATCAAGATAACTGAAGGACGTGATTTCAAACCGGGTGACGGAGATGTGTATATTTTCAACGAAGCGGCCCGAAAGAAATATCCTTGGATGAGAGTCGATGAACCGGCTGTCCCCGAAGATTATCCGATCGTGGGATTCTGTGAGAACATCCGTTTCAGCAGCTTCCGCAACAACGATGCCGCAGAGCCGATGGCCTTCTTTATTTACGGAAAAGATCATGCTGACTGGGATGCCAACAGCATCTTGAACATCCGGGTAGCTCCGGGAGTAGACAAGGTGGACATGCTTCACCGCTTGACAGAGGCCGCAGAAAAGATAGCGCCGGGGCGTGACTTCAATTTCAGGTTCATGGATCAAGTGATTGACCAGAACTACCATCGGGAACTGCGTTTCACTCATCAGATTCTGTTGTTCTCCTTAATCGCTATCGTACTCAGCATAATTGGTGTATTCGGCCTTACGCTGTTCGAAAGTGAATACCGCCGCAAGGAAATCGGAATCCGGAAAATCTTAGGAAGCTCTACCGGTAAAATTCTTTATATGTTTACCAAGCGTTATCTCGTCATGCTGGTGATCTGCTTCCTGCTGGCAGCCCCCTTCGGCTGGTGGATTGGGCATGACTGGCTGGAAAGTTTTTCTGACAAAACCCCAATCCATGCTTGGATATTCGTCATTTCTTTCCTGCTGGTCAGCCTCATTACGATACTGACAGTGACCTTCGAGTGCTGGAAGAATGCCAACGAGAATCCGGTACGAAGCATCAAAACTGAATAATATTATTTCCCATGAAAACACTTGTCCGCAACTTTTCGCATACGTTCAGACGCTTCTTTACCGCAAGCATACTGAACATCTTAGGGTTAAGCATAGCCTTTGCATCCTTCTTTGTCATCATGACACAGGTGGATTATGACTATAATTTCAACAAAGGATATAAAGACTACGAAAAGATTTTCCGAGTGGAAGTCAAACCCACACCAAACTCCGACTGGCAGTTGTGGATGCCCCGTCCGTTATGTGAACTGATACAGACTTGTTCACCACACGTAAAGTCAATATCCATAACCAATGCATTTATGGCGCAAGCCGACTATGAAATAAACGGAAATGTATTCAACGAAACGACTTGTTGCGGCTTTGGCAATTTTCTGGAAACGTTCCAGCCCAAAATGATAAATGGTTCTGCCAATGCACTGAACCAGCCCAAAACAATTCTCATTTCAGAATCAATGGCAAAACGTTTTTTCGGAACAGTAGATGCGGTTGGACAAAGCATTTTCAAAGACAAACGGTCCAGCAATAATGAATGGACTATCGGAGGGGTATACAAAGACTTTCCAGAAAACGCACAGATAAGAAACTGGATCATGATGCCCAACGATCCCAAAGAAAATAAAGACAGGTGGAACAACTGGAATTACACTTGTTACATACGTTTGGATCATCCGGATTCGGCACCCGAAATAGAAACGCTTATTGAGGGAATTGTCAAGAAGAATAATCCCGAATATGCATCAGAAGGGAGTGACAGCATTTCCTCCTCTATAGTTCATTTATCACCATTGGCGGACGTTCATTTTTCTACCATAGCAAACAAAAGTGCAAGCAGCCGTACTACAGTTTACCTGTTGATATGTATTTCTTTCCTGATTGTAGTAATAGCGACTATCAATTTCATGAATTTCTCGCTGGCAGAAACCCCGATGCGCATCAAAAGCATCAATACCCAGAAAGTATTGGGAGCAACAACCCGTTCACTTCGCCTCAGTCTGATAGCAGAATCCGTACTTATCAGTACCATTGCTTTCATACTTTCTCTGATAGAGGTACTGCTATTGAAAGATTCCGGTCTGCAAGACCTGGTAAGTGCCGGACTACAGCCTTTGGAACATCCGATACTGCTCACCATTACTTTCTGCCTGAGTCTGCTCATGGGATTCTTAGCCGGCATATATCCCTCCTATTATGTTACATCGTTTGCACCGGCACTGGCACTAAAAGGCTTTTTTGGTCTTTCTCCTAAAGGACGTACCTTGCGTACAGCTCTGGTATGTATCCAGTTCTTTGTTGCCTACATGCTCATAATCGGAGTAGGAATCATGTATATGCAGAGCCGCTATATCCGGACATCCAACTATGGATATGATAAAGAGGTCATCATCACAGGAAACATGACAACGGAAACTCAGGCACAGAATGATGCCGTAGTAAACGACCTGTCCCGTATTCCCGGGGTAAAAGGAGTAGCTTTTTCAATGTTCATTCTAAGCTCTGCCGACAACTACATGAACTGGGCCATGGATTACAACAATACAGTTGTACAATTTGATGTAATGCCTGTTGATTATCATTTTCTGGATGTAATGGGAATCCATGTAACAGAAGGACGAAACTTCAAGCCGGGCGACGGAGATGTCTATATCTTCAACGAAGCGGCACGCAAAAAATATCCCTGGATGAAAGTCGACCAGACCGCTCCAGACAATCATTTAATCGTAGGATTTTGCGAGAACATCAAATACAGCAGCTTCCGTAACGATGACAACACGCAGCCTATGGCCTTTTTTATTTATGGAAAAAACTTTGAGAAAATAGGTCATCAATGGCAGCAAGCCATCAATGTTCGTGTATCGGCAGGAGTAGATAAGATTGCGATTATCCAGTCACTCCAGAAAACGATGGAAAAGTTTACTCCCGGACACGACTTCAATTTCCGGTTCATGGATGAAGTACTCGATGCCAACTACCGGAACGAATTGCGCTTCACCAAGCAGATCCTGCTCTTCTCACTCATTGCCATTGCCATCAGCCTGACAGGAGTGTTCGGACTCACCATGTTCGAAAGCGAGTACCGAAGAAAGGAAATCGGAATCAGAAAGATTATGGGAAGCTCGACCACACAGATTCTGTACATGTTCAACCGGAGATATATACTTATACTTACCGGATGCTTCATCGTGGCAGCACCGTTCGGATGGTGGATCGGGCAGCACTGGCTGCAAGGATTCGCAGAAAAGACTCCTGTCAGCCCGTGGATATTCATACTGTCATTCCTGCTGGTTACGCTTATTACCATGCTTACCATCACTGTACAGAGTTGGAAAAATGCTCGCGAGAACCCGGCAAACAGCATCAAAACCGAATAATAAAAACAATTTAATTATATGAAAGGACTAAAAACTTACTTCACTTTTCTGCACCGTAACAAGCTGTTTACGGTTGTCAATATCGCAGGACTAAGTATCTCACTGATGTTTGTTCTGCTAATAGCCGACATGGTAACCCGCCAACTATCGGTAGACAAAAATTTAAAAGATACCGACCGTATCTGTGTATTTGCAAGCGAAAATACAGCAGCCGGACATTATCTGCTGGGAGAAAAGTTGCAAAGCCGTTATCCTGAAATAGAAGACTGGTGTGCTTACACCGGAAATTTCGGAATACAGACCCGCATCAACGAAAACCCGACCCAGATTCAGACACTCGTTGTCCGCAAGAACTTTTTTCAGTTCTTCAGTTATAAGCTGGCAGAAGGGAATCCGGCACAAGTACTGGTAGACGACCATAGCATCGTTCTCAGCCGTTCGTGCGCCAATCGTCTGTTCGGCAATGAACCTGCCTTGGGAAAAGTACTGGAATTGGACATGCCGGATGCGAAAGGAAACAGCAACCAGAAGTTCACTGTAACCGGTATTATGGAAAACATCGAAAACTCTTTGCTCAAAGAATCGACAGAAGCTGTTATCCCTTACGAAAACATCAGCGGACTGAACGCAACAATCAGCCTGACAGATGGTATGATGGGCAATGCCATCAGCGCACTTGTATTCTTCCGCACCGCAAAAGGCGCCGACCTGAATACGAAGGCAAACGACATTCTCTCCTATCTGAAAGATTGCTGGTGGATCTATAACCGAGGAATATTCAAGGAAGTACAGTTCGTGCCATACAATCAGTTTTACTTCCACACAGAAACGCCTTCCGGTTCTACAGAAGTCAACCAGTACAGCTTCCGCATGGTCGTACTTTTCCTTGTCACCGGTATTATCATCTTGTTCATGGCCATATTCAACTATGTCAACATGAGCATTGCACAAACCACCTACCGCGCCAAGGAAATGGCAACCCGCAAGTTGCTCGGTTCTTCCCGCTCCGACATATTCTGGCGCATGATAGGCGAATCGTCCATTATGACCGTTATCGCCTTCATACTGGGATTTCTGCTTGCAAAAGCCGCCGAACCGGTTGCCATGGACCTGCTGGGCGTAAAGCTCGACCTGACGGGCGACTTGTCTTTCGTGACCTGCCTGGCTTACCTGCTGCTTATCGTCGTGCTGTCATTCATATCCGGTTTCGTACCGGCTACCATCCTGTCCAATTATAATCCGCTGGACGTTGTAAAAGGACACTTCCGCCGGAAAACCAAAGCTGTATATTTGCGTGTGCTGAACATTGTACAAGACGGACTGACCATCGCCATGTTGAGTTGTGCTATCTACTTAAGTGTACAAATTTACCGCATACTGGACGAACCATTAGGCTATACTTACGGAAACATTCTCTGCCTTACTCCGGCAGCAGAGCAGGAAACTCTGCTCACTTTCCGCAATGAAGTACAAAAACTGCCTTTTGTGAAACGGGTAAGTCTTACCCAAGGAACTCCGATAGACGGAGGAAATAATAATACGATGGTTGTTATGGTTCAAGGAGCTCCTAAGAACATGAGTTTTCAGACATTTAAGGTAGACTCAGCCTTTATCGACATGTTCCGAATACAGATCTACGAAGATCACAAAACGTCATTCGACAAGAACAACTGGTTTATCAGCGAATCGGCCTCCAAAGACCTCGGAGGTGCAACCGACTATGTAAGCGACGAGCGGGGACGTAGTTTCTCCATTGCCGGATTATTTAGAGATTTTCACATACGTTCGGTCATGAGTGAACAACATCCTTTGCGTCTCCAGATACTCCCAGCCGACAAAATTTATCCGTGGAGTATTCTGGTAGAAGTACAAGACGGCGATCTGGCAACTTACAGCAAGCAAATAACTGACTTGTACAGTACACTGACCGAAGATGCACCGTTCAGTTCAAGCTGGTACAAAGATCAGATTGTCGACCAGTACAGCGATATTATCAGTATGAACAAGCTGATTAGTATTTTCACTTGTGCCGCACTGATTATTTCACTGCTGGGACTGACTGCCATGAGTATCTATTTCATTGCTCAGCGCAAGCGTGATATTGCTATTCGCAAGACTTTCGGCTCCAGCAGCCGCAACGAAATGCTGCAACTGATGAAATTCTCATTCTCATCGTTGCTTATCAGCCTGATAATAGCCATACCGCTTATGGCTTTCGGCATACACACTATCGACAAGATTGTAGCCTACGACAGTAGCTTCCCCTGGTGGGTGCCACCAACAGCATTTGCCGTCATCACACTCATCTCACTGGGATCAGTATACCTTATCAGCCGGAAAGCTGTACGAGAGAATCCGGTAAACAGTATCAAAACCGAATAACAATAAACCTGTTCAGGACATTGCTTTTCCGCAAGTGTCCTGAACAGATTCACTCTTATTTCACATTTATAGCAAAAATAAGGCAGCTATATATTCACACGAATCTGATTTGCAGACATATCGCAAAGCTGTTTCACAAACATCTGCTTATCTTTCGGAGATAGTATAACATACTTTTTGCCATACGTTATCTTGACTCTGTCTAAGGATGCCGCAGGAGCCGATAGGAGCGTATGGGTATTGGCAATTTCTGTTATCTCGTCAATATTAATGCACTCGCTATAAAAAAAAGAATAATGTACCCGCAAGACCTTTCCTTCTATCGTGTATTTTATACCGAAAAGGAGTAACAAAGTAAAAATAAGCATAAACGAAACAATACTGAATTTCACTGCTGAAAACTCGTTCACAACAATAAGTGTCAACGGTATACCCCAGGCTACCAGAATGAGTATCAGCAACCAGCTATCTACTTTTGATCTATATACTTGTTTCATGGCTTATCGGTTACTATATTAACTAAATATAAACACAAACTAATTCTCAAAGCCTGAATTTACAAAGATTTATTGTACGACGGATGATGTTTGCAAAGAATTTATGTTACAACAGAAAAAATCGGCCCGAGTTTCTTCAATAATCTCGTTACCAACTTTTTATCCGCTATCGCGGTATATTATTTCTTTTTCACGAAGAAACGATTTCATAACAAGAGATTAAAATAACGAACATACATAATTGACGACATTCCTTAAAAGACTTGCTGGCACAAAAAGAAAAGGCCGTAAAATCTCCGCTATTTTTTGTACAAACTTTTTTTGTTTTTGTACAAAAAATAAAAAAACATCGAGACGTTTTTCTCTAAACATGCTGAAGCTTATTTCACACATGCCCGCATCCTGCCTAATATCTTTCAACTCCTTCTCCCAGCGTCAGGAAAAAATTCGTTTGCTTTTGGTTATTCCATGAAAAAGACTAACTTTGTTATTTGATAAATTTCTAAAAAGTATCACACAATGAAAGAGTTTCTGAAATACACCTTTGCTACCGTTTGTGGTTTGGTCCTGACGGGAGTAGTCTTCACAATTCTTGGTATCATCAGTCTTGCCGGAATAGTTGCCTCTTCTTCCGGTACGGAAACCGTGGTAAAAGACCGCTCGGTATTTGTTCTCGAACTGAAGGGCAATGTCGTAGAACGCTACCAGGAGAATCCGCTCATGCAGTTCTTGGGAGAAGATTATACGACTTACGGACTGGATGACATTCTGACTTCCATCCGCAAAGCAAAGGAAAATGACAAAATAAAGGGAATCTACATTGATGCTGGTGCTTTTGCCTGCCAGACAGCCTCCATGCAGGCGATACGAAACGCGCTGGTGGACTTCAAGAAAAGCGGCAAGTTTATCGTGGCTTATGCCGGAACCTATTCACAAGGAACTTACTACATCGCAAGTGTTGCCGACAAGGTCATAGCCAATCCTTCGGGAAGCATCGGCTGGCACGGTCTGGCTGCACAGACCATGTTCCTGAAAGGTCTGCTCGACAAGGTGGGCGTGGAAATGCAGGTTTTCCGTGTAGGAACATATAAATCGGCTGTGGAACCTTACATTGCTACGGAAATGAGTCCGGCAAACCGCGAGCAGACACAGGCTTTTATCGGCTCTATCTGGCAACAGATTCTGAACGAGGTTTCCGAATCCAGAAAGATTCCTGCCGATTCTCTGAATGCTCTTGCCAGTCGCAACATGGACCTTCAGCCGGCAGAGCTCTATCTCAGTACCGGTCTGGCTGATACACTGATGTATAAGGACGAAGTGCTGGCCTATCTGAAACAGCTGACTGATTGCAAGGAAGATGATAAGCTGAATACGCTTTCGCTGGAAGATATGATAAACGTAAAACGGAATGTACCGAAAGATAAAAGTGGTAACATCGTTGCCGTGTATTATGCTTATGGTGAAATAGACGGAAGTGAGTCAAACGACGGAGAAGGCATCAACTCCGAAAAGGTCATAAAGGATTTGCGTAAGTTACGCGAAGATGAAAGCGTGAAGGCAGTTGTGCTGCGTGTTAACTCTCCGGGAGGAAGTGCCTACGGTTCCGAACAGATATGGCGTGAGGTTTCGCTGCTGAAACAGGAAAAACCGGTTGTTGTGTCCATGGGTGACTATGCCGCTTCGGGCGGTTACTATATATCTTGTGCTGCCGACTGGATTGTGGCCGAGCCGACAACTCTGACTGGCTCTATCGGAATCTTCGGTCTGGTTCCCAATGCGGAAGGATTACTGAAAGACAAGTTAGGACTGAATTTTGACGTTGTTAAAACCAATGAGCTGGCAGACTTGGGTAATTTAACCCGTCCGTTCAACGAAGAGGAAAGAACACTGATGCAGAATATGGTCAACAAAGGATATGAACTCTTTACGAAACGTTGCGCCGACGGCAGAAAAATGAATATTGAGGATATCAAAAAGATAGCCGAAGGACGTGTATGGACCGGAGAAATGGCAAAGGATCTGAAACTGGTCGACGAACTGGGAGGACTGGATAAGGCTGTAGATGCAGCGGTTTCGCGTGCCAAAATAGACCGCTATACCGTGGTAAACTATCCGGAAAAAGAGGATTTCTTTACTTCTCTGCTTAACACAACTCCGGAACGTTACATCAACAGCCGTATGCAGAATAACTTCGGTGAATATTACAGCGGGCTTCGTTTCCTGAAGAATCTCAAGGATGCAGACCGTTTACAGGCTCGTATGCCGTTTGATCTGGTTATCAAATAAAGCGCCGGTGCCTGATGAAACCTAAAAGAAAAATAAAAATCTACTACGGACTGCTGCCGCTGGCTTGCCTTTACCGGCTGGGAGTAAGTATACGCAACTGGATGTTCGACAGAGATATTCTTCATTCACAGTCCTTTCCGATACCTGTCATCTGCGTAGGCAATATCAGTGTGGGTGGAACTGGAAAGACTCCTCATACGGAATACCTTATCCGGCTGTTGCGGAAAGACTATCAGGTAGCAGTTTTGAGCCGTGGATACAAACGGAAATCTGAAGGATTTGTACTGGCAACTCCCGAAACGACTGCCGAAGCGATAGGCGACGAGCCTTACCAGATGGCACATAAATTTCCGGATATTTATGTGGCTGTAGACCGCAACCGCTGTCACGGCATCAGTCAACTGACGGACGGTCATACGGCTCCCGGAGTACGGGTCATCGTGCTGGACGATGCTTTCCAACATCGCTACGTGAAGCCGGGACTGACAATCCTGCTGATAGACTACAACCGCCCGATTCACCTCGACCGGATGTTGCCGGCAGGACGACTTCGGGAACCGGAAAGTGGCAAGAAGCGTGCCGACATCATCATCGTGAGCAAGTGTCCGGCACAACTGAGTGAAGCGGAACAAGAGGCTCTGCGAAATGCAATTGCTCCCCTGCCCTGCCAGCAGCTCTATTTTACTACGCTGGCGTATGGTAGGCTGCAACCTCTCTTTTCGGCAGAACCGGAAAAAAGGTTAGAAGAAATCCGAAAGGATGAACATATCCTGCTGGTAACAGGCATTGCTTCGCCCGCAGCTATCATCGACAAGCTGTCGGATTACACGCAGTTCATTACCCCGTCGACTTTTCCCGACCATCACGACTTTGACGCGGCAGATATGAAACGGATAATGGAAGCCTTCAAGAAACTTCCCGAAGGTAAGCGCTTTATCGTTACCACCGAAAAGGATGCGGCACGGCTTATCACCCATCCGCTACTGGATGAAGCGCTGAAACCTTATATATATGTGCTGCCGGTAGAGGTAGCTTTTTTGAACGAAGAAGAACATTTATTTAACCAAAATATAATCGAGTATGTTAGAAAAAATTCAAGAAACAGCAGCTTTTTTAAAAGCTAAAATGCACACTCATCCCGAAACGGCCATCATTTTAGGCACAGGTCTGGGCAGTTTGGTACACGAAATTACCGATAAATATGAAATAAACTATTCCGAAATTCCTAACTTCCCGGTATCGACAGTAGAAGGTCACAGTGGTAAGCTGATTTTCGGCAAGCTGGGCAACAAGGATATCATGGCCATGCAGGGACGTTTCCACTTTTACGAAGGTTATTCGATGAAGGAAGTAACTTTCCCCGTACGTGTCATGCGTGAACTGGGCATCAAGACTTTGTTCGTATCGAATGCTGCGGGAGGTACAAACCCGAATTTCGAAATCGGCGACCTGATGATCATTACCGATCATATCAACTTCTTCCCCGAACATCCGCTGCGTGGAAAGAACATCGACTACGGACCTCGCTTCCCGGATATGAGCGAGGCTTATTCGAAGGAGCTGATTGCAAAAGCACTCGAAATTGCGAAAGAAAAGGGTATTAAAGTGCAGCAGGGTGTATACATCGGCACACAGGGACCGACTTTCGAAACTCCGTCGGAATATAAGATGTTCCGTATTTTAGGAGCCGACGCAGTAGGTATGTCAACCGTGCCCGAAGTAATCGTAGCCAATCATTGTGGCATCAAGGTATTCGGCGTATCAGTCATTACCGACCTGGGCGTGGAAGGCAAGATTGTCGAGGTTTCACACGAAGAGGTACAGAAGGCTGCCGACGAAGCACAGCCGCGCATGACTACCATCATGAGAGAACTTATTAACAGAGCGTAAAAAACTATGCACGAAGGAAATAGAACTGAAATATCAACTCTCGGTGAGTTCGGACTGATTAAGCATCTTACCGAGGATATTAAATTACAGAATGAGGAAAGCAAGTACGGAGTAGGCGATGACGCTGCCGTGCTCGACTTTGCCGGAAAGCAGGTGCTGGTCACAACCGACCTGTTGATGGAAGGTGTACACTTCGATTTGGTTTATACTCCACTGAAGCATTTGGGATATAAATCGGCAATGGTGAATTTCTCGGATATCTATGCCATGAACGGTACCCCTAAGCAGATTACTGTATCGCTGGCGGTATCCAAACGTTTCTGCATCGAAGATCTGGAAGATTTTTACGATGGGGTGAAACTGGCTTGCCAACTGCATCATGTAGATATCGTGGGTGGCGACACAACCTCTTCGGTAACGGGTCTGGCTATTTCTATCACTTGCATCGGTGAAGCCGACAAGGATAAGGTGGTTTACCGCAACGGAGCCAAAGATACTGACTTGATTTGTGTAAGTGGTGACTTGGGGGCTGCTTATATGGGACTTCAGCTGATGGAACGTGAGAAAGCGGTCTTTCAGGGAGAAAAGGATGTACAACCCGATTTTGCTGGCAAAGAATATTTGCTGGAACGTTTCTTAAAACCGGAAGCACGCCGTGACATCATCGAACGATTGGCCAAAGCCGGCATCCAACCAACAGCCATGATGGATATTTCCGACGGTCTTTCTTCGGAACTGATGCATATCTGTTCGCAAAGCAAGACCGGTTGCCGTGTATACGAAGACCGTATTCCTATCGACTACCAGACGGCAGTCATGGCAGAAGAGTTCAACATGAACCTGACAACCTGCGCACTGAATGGTGGTGAAGACTACGAACTTCTGTTTACAGTCCCTCTGACCGATCACGAAAGAGTTTCACAAATAGAAGGAGTGAAAGTCATCGGTCATATTACAAAGCCCGAACTGGGTTGTGCATTGGTTACTCGCGACGGTAACGAACTGGAGCTGAAAGCTCAGGGATGGAATCCGCTGAAAGCAGAATAATCCAATACAAACATATCGTAAATCCTGCTGTTCCTTTACGGAATAGCGGGATTTTTTATATAATTCCTACAGAAGTTGCATTTTATTTTACATTTTTCCCATAAATAATTTGCAGTTTCAAAAACTTTGCGTACCTTTGCAACCGCAAACGAGAAACACTCTTTGCAATAACAAATTGGTGCCATAGCTCAGTTGGTAGAGCAAAGGACTGAAAATCCTTGTGTCCCCGGTTCGATTCCTGGTGGCACCACTCAAAATCCTGATTCTTTCCGAATCGGGATTTTTTGTTTTCACACATACAACCCCGCACTTTCATAACTCAATCACCCCAAATACCTTCAACTACAGATTCGCTTTTTCTAAAAACAAACAATCGCCTTCAAAGCTTAAAATAACACCATCCATACCTACAAAAGACTTCACAAGCACCATCAACCCTTTCAATTCAAGCAAACTCCATCTTCCACACGCTTAATAAAACCCCAGCCTCTGCTCTCATCCCGATTACATACCGGCACAGCAGTTTGCAAACAGACACAAAAAAAAGGTTTAACTCAAAGAGAAGAGTTAAACCTTTTCTGTCGGAATGAGGCGACTCGAACGCCCGACCCCTACGTCCCGAACGTAGTGCGCTACCAACTGCGCTACATTCCGATTGCAGTCATTTCTGATTTGCGGTGCAAAGATATGCATATTCTGAGAAACGGCCAAACAAATAAAGAAAAAATTTACATAAAATATTTTTCATCATTTCTTTCCCAAAATATTTGTATACTCCAAAAGTTTAATTTACCTTTGCAACCGCAAACGAGAAAAATTCTTTGCAACGACACATTGGTGCCATAGCTCAGTTGGTAGAGCAAAGGACTGAAAATCCTTGTGTCCCCGGTTCGATTCCTGGTGGCACCACTTTTACAAAACGAAAAATCATGAAAACCGCTGAAATACAGTTATTTCAGCGGTTTTTTCTTTATGTACTATCCGCAAAAATATGCAATCTGGTGCAATAAAAAATTGCTGATTCGGTGGCTTTTTTTGAGTCCTATGAAAAAACCACCGATATGCACCATACTTCACTTATTCTCAACGATTTGCGTGAATCATTTTCAGGGATGAAATTCTACATTTGCATACCCTACTGAATGACGGATGAAATACAACGTCTGCTAAAGGCTTTCTTATCCGATGATAATGATTGTACCTACAGGCGGATAATAGTAAGAGAAACAAAAATCGGTGGTTTTTTAGAGCCGGCAATAATAAAAGCCACCGAATTTAACATTTCTCTCCAGCCATCCCCTCAATTCAGGATTGACGAAATAACCGAATGTGCAACTTCAAAAAGAAAATGATCATGAAACAAGGAACAATGAACATTCTATTTTTCGTTCTGAAAACAAAACTGCTGAAAAATGGCGAGGCTCCAATCCTAATGAGGATTACCATCAACGGGCAATATGAAGAAATAAGAATACAGAGAAGCGTTCCATTAAAGAACTGGAATCCGGCCAAGGGATACAGCAAAGGAAAAGACAGGGCTTCCATCGAACTGAACAACTATATTTCCGCCCTCACTACACGCGCATACGAAAAGCACAAGGAACTGAACTTTGAATCGGCACTGATAACTCCAAAGACGATATTAAAGCGTGTGTTCGGAAAGGATGAGACTGTCCGGACGTTGCTTGGAACAGTCAAAGAAGAAATTTCTTCTATGGAGAAGGTTGTTGACATAGACTATTCTCCCGTCACCATCAACCGTTATAAGAATGTGCTCAGAAAACTTGAAACGTTTGTGCCACGTTTTTATGAGAAGGATGATATTACATTCCATGAACTTTCCCCTGATTTCATCAAGGCTTTTGATGTTTTCCTGAAGACAGAAGCCGGACTGTGCCGCAACACAATAGTCCGCTACATGAAATGCCTGAAGAAAATCACCAATATGGCAATAGCCAAAGAATGGATGCGGAAAGACCCGTTTTACGGATATAAGATGGAACAGGACGAGACAGATCCGGTATTCCTGACAAATAACGAGCTTCAGGCTATAATGAACAGGGAATTTGATATTCCGAGGCTGGAGCTTGTCAAGGACATCTTTTTGTTTGCGTGCTTCACCGGTCTGGCGTTCGCTGATGTATCCACATTAAGACTGGAACATCTGGAGCAGGACAATAACGGTGACTGGTGGATAAGAAAAGGACGTGTAAAGCTGGAGAGAAGAAGAAAGTCAAGTTCCATAGCAAATATTCCACTTCTTCCTGTTCCATTGGCAATACTGAAGAAATACGAATCACATCCGATATGTCTTAAACAAGGGACATGCCTTCCTGTTGTCTGCAATCAGAAGACAAACAGCTACCTGAAGGAAATTGCGGACTTCTGCGGCATCAAAAAGAATCTGACCACACATGCAGCCCGCCATACATTTGCTACGACAGTCACACTGGCAAACAACGTTCCATTACAGGAAGTATCTGCCATGCTCGGACATGCATCCACAAAAATGACACAACATTATGCAAGAGTCATGGACAGGAACCTGAAGGACAACATGAAT
>ENA-UONW01000294-UONW01000294.1-human-gut-metagenome-genome-assembly--contig:-CS52-NODE-294-length-78018-cov-12.031181_pt1 | contig 78018 bp, 78 predicted proteins | sample MGYA00242463_ERZ724010 | MGnify/ENA metagenome assembly ERZ724010 | reverse complement strand
AAACTGAGCTGAAAGAGTGCGCCGATTCCAGCAGAGAATGGGACAGCAAAATGGAAAGATTATTGCATTTGATGCGCTAATGCCATAAAAAGCCTGTAATCAAGCCGATTTCAGGCTTTTTTCTTTTTTTCAAAAGTTTAATCAAACTCTTAAAAATCGTCAAAATCCGTGTTAGAACAGCGTTAGAACGACGTGTTTTTGCATTTAAAGACCTGTTTTTTACTGAGTTCAAATACATTTATTATGTTTTTTCTCTGTTACTTCGTTCCAACGACTTCCAAAGTCATCCGCACCGGGAAGAATCATCCCCTTTTCCATTGCTTGAGCGGACGAGATTTTTGATTTATACTCCAGATGAGCATATATATTAGCTGTTGTACTAAAATCAGAGTGACCAAGCCATTCTTGAATTTGCTTTAGCGGCACACCATTATGATACTTTCTCTCATTGTACCATAGGAGGGCTCTTTTTCTATTGTCCGTTTTTATGGACTTGTTCACTCTTTCAATTTATGTCAAAGAACCTTAATTTTGAAAGAAATCGTCAAAGGTGGTGCAGTGCCGTCTTGAAATGGTATTTTCTCATTAAATATTGTGGCAAAATGAAATTATCTATTTCAACATTCCAAGCGCAATGCGCCGGTTCAGTTCCCACAGAGCAGTCTTATTGCTGTCATATTGAAGTAGCGTTTGGGCTTCCGCATAAGTCAGCCATTTATATTCTGTATGCTCATGAGATAGCTGCAAAAAAGTGCTTGTTAATCTTACTGCAAATGTGTACTCCGGAATGACGAAACATTCTTTACCCCATATTGTTTCTGCGTCCTTAAAACAGTTGGATGGTATACTGCAGCAGGTGTCGAGTTTGAAAAAGTTACATGTCTTAGAAATCCCGGCTTCTTCAAAGGCCTCTCTTTTTGCCGACTCAATGATTGAGATATCCTCCTCTTCTCCGCCGCCAGCTATGAATTGCCAAATGCCTATATCACTCCTTCGAAACAAACAGAATTGTGCGTTGCTGTCCTCTATGCAATATGGAATAACCAATACCTGATACCTTGCTCTCGCCATTATTTAACTCCTCTTTTATTTGTATTTTTAATAACAAAATATAACATCAAAAAAGCCAACCACAATTCTATCAAAATTGCGGTTAGCTTATGGTCCGAGTGGCGAGACTTGAACTCACGGCCTCTTGACCCCCAGTCAAGCGCGCTCCCAACTGCGCCACACCCGGATATTCGATTGCGGGCACCTGTTCGTTACCCGACGTAGGCTATTATAACACAGAAAATCAAAATGTCAAGATTTTTTTCAAAATCTTCGGAGTTTTTTATTTAATTTAAAAGGCAGGCGACGGTTTGGCAAGTCAACCCTCTCAGTCAAATCGGCCTGCGGCACACCTCATCCGCCTCGCAAGCTCGGCACCTTCTCCTCAAGGAGAAGGCGGAAGTAACTGTCAGATCGGTGCATTTTCGGCGGGCGAACGCAGTTCGCTCCTACCGTGATAACTCTACATTTGCAATTGTTTTCATGGGACGTCGAGGACGCCGTCCCCTACATTGTCGCTGAAAATTTGCACTTGCCCACGCCTCCCTTTACACAAGGGAACCTTTTTGCGCGCAGCTTATGGAGATTACAAACAATCGACGGAGTCATTTAGGTGCAGAATATTGTCGTTCAGCGCATCAATACTCTGTCAAGAGGAAACCGACAGTTGAAACAAAAGCCGTGACACAAAAGCAAAAGCTCCCTGCGAGAGGGAGCTTTCGGACGTTGCATGATACTATTACTCTATCGGGTTTGACGCCTTAAATTTTCGTTTGTCACTTGACGAATATGCCGAGCAGGCCATACGAAAATGCGGTCATTATGAGGTTCGCTATCAGCACGCCGAGGGCGATGATGGGCAGCGAGGTCTTGATTCGGATATCGAGCAGCGCGGCTATGAGCGCGCCCGTCCAGCCGCCGGTGCCCGGCAGCGGCACTGCCACAAAGAGCAGCAGGCCCCAATTGCGCCAGCGCTTGACTTTTTCGCTTTGGCGCATCGAACGCACCTCGAGCTTCTCAACTATCTTCCTTGTGCCGCTGAAACGCTTGAGGAATTGGAAGATCTTACGGATAAAGAGCAGGATAAACGGTATCGGCAGGATATTGCCGATATAGCATATCACAAACGCTTTAAGCAGCGGAACTCCGAGCAGCTTTGCGGCTATCATGCCGCCTCTCAGCTCAAGCACGGGCAGCATGGAAACCAGAAAGATGATCAGCTCCTTAGGCACATTGCCCTGAAAGACGTCAACGATCCTGTCGACCAATGCTTCGGTCATTTGAAATCACTCCTTATGTAACCGCCGATCAATCTCCGCCGGGATCTTCAGCGGCAGTTTAGCATATATGCTGTTTAACGAGGAAATCGTGAGCACTCTGGAGAATGTTGCGGTCATTTATGAAACGGAGCGTGTCCATGGCTTTATCAAAATTCAGCCAGATATAGTCCTCTATTTCCTCGCGCTGTATCGTAGTCTGTGTGTCGCGGGTCTTGGCGAGGTATATAGTAACGGTCTTTTCGACCTTGCCCTGTATCGTATACTCCGATTTGGAGGCGAACTGCGGCAGAATTTGGATGTGGATGCCCGTCTCCTCGAGCACCTCGCGCATCGCAGTCTGCTCAAAGGTCTCGCCCTTCTCAACATGACCCTTGGGGAAGCCCCAATGGGTGCTGCGCCTGTTTTTGATAAGCAGATATCTTATCTCGTCATTGATCCTGCGATAAACCACCGCACCGCATGAACGCTCGTAGAGACACTCGAGCTTATAGTCCCTGCCCTTTTCGGCAAAGGCCACGGCGTCCTCGATCTGATAGGAGATGAATCTCATGCTTTTGGGGGCAACGACATAGACCGTCGGGCTGCCGTCGCTGCGCCTGATGGCGGCGATAACTCTGCCGTCAAAAGTCCTCACCGGGTGGGTGATGCCCATGATATATGCCCCGGAGGAGGCGCTGTCATATCTCTTTTTGCCTTCGATAACGCCGAAATTAAGCTGATAAATGAATCCGAACTGTCTGTTTACGGAGCGGATAGGGTTTGTGACCCTTACTCTGACATATTTGCCGAGCATTTTAACCACACCTTTCGGACGGCCATAACGGCCTCAAGTTTATATGAGATTAATTATAACTAAATTGTGTTACTAAAACAATAGTTTTGACTAAAAAAATATATTTTCTGAATATTTGACCGACAATTTCGGCCTGCGTGGGGATTTTTTATGAAATTCGGCAAATAATTGCTCCCGCCGCCGCTTCAATTCTCCGTTTTGCTCTTGATTTAATAATATAAGGTATGGTATAATCTTTGTTAGCTATATTTAATATTTACACAGTGGGTTGATAAGCATGAAAAAAATTCTTATAGCCGACGATGAGGCGAGGATCCGCAGGCTTGTATGCGATTTCCTCAAAAACGCGGGATTTGAGACTGTCGAGGCCGCCGACGGTAACGAAGCCATAGAGAAATTCCTTGAATGCGGCGACATTGACCTCGTGATATGCGATATCATGATGCCCGGCGCGGACGGCTGGGAGGTCTGCAAGCGTATAAGGGAATCCGCCGACGTGCCTATTCTCATGCTCACCGCAAGGAGCCAGGAATTCGACGAGCTGATGTCGTTTGAATCAGGTGCGGACGACTTTGTTACGAAGCCGTTCAGCCCCGTCGTGCTCGTCAAGCGTGTGCAGGCTCTGCTCAAGCGCTCGGAGGGCAAAAAAGCGGAGAGCGGCGATATCATCAGGCTGGACGGCCTGACGATCGACCTGCCCGCCCACACCGTCACCCTCGGCGGCGCTTCGCTCGACCTGACGATAAAGGAATACAACATTCTCGTGAAGCTCGCCTCCAATATCAACCGCATTTATTCGAGAGATCAACTGCTTGACGATATCTGGGGCATCGACTTCGACGGCGACCACAGGACGGTGGACTCCCACGTGGCAAGGCTCAGGACAAAGCTCGGCGCATGGGGCGACGCCCACTTAAAAACCGTCTACGGCGCCGGATACAAGATTGAAGAGTAAGATTTATGAAAAAATCATCGGGAACAAAGTTTCACAGGATAAGGATAAAGCTCTTCGCCGCCATACTCGCGGTCATGATACTCTTCATGGCGCTCGTGACGGTGTTCAGCTCTCCTCTGCTTTTCAGAGTTTTCGCTTCAAGGACCTATCGCCAGTTAAGCTCCGTGGGCGAGAGGATAAATTCATGCTTCCCCGGCTCGGTCACTTATTATTTTGACCTTTACTCGATAGCGATAAACAACAACGTGTCTTTCGAGATGACCGACGCCGACGGGATACTGACCTATGTGTCGGATAACGGCAGCTCGCCCGAGAGCAGCAGCCACTTCCCCTCCTCCACACGCTCGACCGGGGATTATCCGAGCATGGTGAACGCCAAATCAAAATATTCATTCAGGAAATACGACAATTTTGAGATAAAGTCAAAGCCCGCCACAAACGCCGCTTATTTCGTCTACAGCAGCGTGCTTGACACAGGCGAGCTGCTGCACATATACTACCCCGTCGCCGATATCGAGAGCATAGTCTCCTCGGCGGTCAACGTCTATCTCGGGATGACCTTTGCGCTCGTGCTTGCCGTCTCGGTGATAATATTCATAATCGTCACGCGGTTCACCGACCCGCTCGTCGAGATGAACGACATAACCAAGGACATGGCGGCGCTGAATTTTGAGCGCAAATGCGGCGACTACGGCAAGGATGAGATAGGTGAGCTCGGCAGGAGCATCAACACCCTGTCGACGGCGCTTGACGCAACGCTTATCGACCTCAAGGATAAAAACGAGCAGCTTGAGAAGGATATCGAGCGCAGGCACGCCCTTGACAACGCCCGCAAATCCTTCATCAGCAATGTTTCTCACGAGCTGAAGACTCCCATCGCGATAATCTCCGGCTACGCCGAGGGACTTTGCGAGGGGATAAGCGACGACCCCGAGGTCATCAGAGAATACTGCCAGATAATCAACGACGAGAGCCAAAAGATGAATTCGCTGGTAGTCGAGCTGCTTGAGCTTTCAAAGCTCGAGAGCAAGTCGCAGCCGTTTAACCCCGTTGAATTCGACCTCGGTCAAAAGATAGCCTCTGTGCTCTCACATCTCTCGCTGCAATTTGAGCAGAATGGGATAACCGTTGTCAACAACGTCCCCTCCCCGCTCACGTGCTACGCTCAGGAGGAGAAGATAGAGATAGCAATCCGCAACTACGTCACCAACGCGGTTTCGCACTGCTCCGGCGAGAAGCGGATAGAGCTTAACTGCGCCGACAGGGGCGAATGCGTCGAGATAAGCGTATTCAACACAGGCGAAAATATCGCCGACGCCGACCTGCCCGAGCTGTGGGACAGCTTCTACAGAGCCGATAAGGCTCACGGCAGGAGCGAGAACCGCTTCGGCCTCGGGCTTTCGATAGTCAAAAGCATCATGGTCAACCACAACTGCAAATACGGCGTGAAAAACGTAGAAAACGGCGTTGTATTCACGCTCGAAGTTCCAAAGGACTCAAGTTATTATGCTGAAAAATAAGAAATCCATATTTGCGCGCATTGCCGCCTCGGCGCTTGCGCTCTGCCTGCTCTGCTCCTGCTCACACAGCGGCGAGGTCGGCGTTCGCACGGTGAAATCCGTCGCAAGCAGAAACACGATATCCGCCGAGTCAAAGGATCCCTCGGCTCTGCACTACTCCGAGAAGCGCACGTCATTCACGGCGAAGGCGGCTTCATCGGGGCTTATCGAGATGTATATCGACGACGCCACCAAGACCTTCTGCATCTATGAGACGACCAAGAAGCAGTATTGGAGCGTGCTGCCGCTGCTCGAGAATATCTACTCCGGCGAGGAGCTGCTGAGCAAGGCGAGCATGGCTTCGATAAAGGTCACGGGCGGCACGGATTCATATGAGCTGAATACTCAGGATAATTCCCTCGCCTACGGCAAGGCTTCATACACTCTGACCGACAACGGCGCGGTATTCACATATGACATCTTCCCCGACGAAAAGACAGCGGCAAAGCAGAAATACGACAAAACCGATATCGGCTTCTCGCTCAGAATGACCGTCACGCTCGAGGACGGCAGCATGATAGTCGGCTGCACATACAAGAATATCACAGGCAACCCCGACGCCTGCATCGAGAGCATGGAGCTGCTGAACTACTTCGGCGCATACAACGACACGCAGGAGGACGATTATCTGCTTGTGCCCGACGGCAGCGGAGCAATAATCCGCACCTCGATATATGATGAATCGTTCGAGTCGCTTTCATTCGACGTTTACGGCAGCGACCCCTCGTTTTGCGGCAGCGACGAAGCGACACCCGCGATAATCCCCGCTTTCGGCATCAAGCACGGCGGCTCGGCGTTCGTTTCGCTCATTCAAAAGGGCGACGCCGTGGCGACCGTCCATGCCGACAAGGCGACCAACATAAGCGAATACAACAGGGTCTACCCGAGCTTCGATATAACTCCCGTCAAATATGAGGACGAGACCCTTTATATCTCAAACACCGCAAGCGTAGATGAGCTTTCGCTCTGCTACCGCTTCTTAACGGGTCAGAACGCCACATACGCGGGCCTTGCCTCCGCTTGCAGAGAGCAGCTCATCAGGAATTCGGTGCTCTCAACCAAGACGGTTCAGGTCGGCGATTATCTGCCGTTTTGTTTAACTCTTACCGGCGCTGTTCGCCGCTCCTTCGGCCCGTTCAGCCGCCTCTCCGCCCTCACCACCTTTGAGCAGGCGCAGGATATGCTTGTCAGGATGAAAAACAAGGGCATCAACAATGTCTTTGTGCGCTACACGGGCATATTCAGCGGCGGCACGGATTCCGAGGATATCACCCATTCCTCGCTGCTCAGGCGTTTGGGCGGCTCAGATAAGCTCGACGAGCTGTACCAGTATATTTCATCTCAAAAGATGTCGCTGTTCCTCGATATTGACATCCTCAGCTCCTCAACCGGCTTCTCGGGCGGCGGCTCGGTCAATATCAAAAAGGACGGCAGCACCGTGACCCCCGACAACGTCCTCGCCGAGGCGACGGGCAAAACCTCCGCCGAGCGCACGCTCGCCAAGGTCGGCAAGCTCGCCAAGACCGTATCCTCCGTGCTGACCGACACGAGATACAACAGCTTCACAGGCTTCTGCTTCAACGACGCGGGCAAGCTGCTCTACTCCGACTTCTCGGACGGCGGCCTGCTGCGGGCGGACGCAGCGAACGCGATAAGCTCCGCCATATCCCCGCTGTCAACGGGCAACTCCTCAATGACGGTCAACGGCAACTTCTATATGCTCAAAAATATCGACGTTATCGTTGATATGCCCCTTACCCCCTCGGTCGCGGGCAGCGGAGCCTATGTCTCCGTCCCGTTTGTGCCGCTGGTGCTCCACGGCATAGTCGATTATGCGGGCGAGCCGATCAACACCGAGACAAATCTTGAAGAAACGCTGCTCAGAAGCGTTGAATACGGCGCCTGCCCCCATTTCGAGTGGAACTATGAGCCGCTGAAAAAGGACGGCAAAGATAAATTCTACTACGACAACACGATAAACGAGGCTGCCGAATTCTATTCAAAAGCAAACGAAGCGCTCAACGACCTACGTGACGCAAGGATGACCGACCATTACGAGGTCGCGGACGGCGTATTCTGCACCGAATACGACACGGGCGCTATGATATATGTCAATTACACGGACGAGAGCTACTCCACCAGAGGCGTGGTAGTGGACGCCCGCAGCTTCTTAAGAGTCAATTAACCGCAAGGAGGAAAAATAATGCCTTACATCAGAACAACCGTCAGCAAAAGCATAAATCCGGGTCAGAGGGACATCCTCAAGTCAAAGCTCGGCAACGCGATCGCGCTTATCCCCGGCAAGAGCGAAGCATGGCTCATGCTCGCGTTTGAGGACAATATGTCCATGTACTTCAAGGGCGATAATTCCGCCGACTACGCCTATGTTGAGGTCAGTCTCTTCGGCGGCGCGTCCGACGCGGCATATGACCGCCTCACCGCCGCAATTTCCGAGATAATCAGCGAAACTCTCGGCATTGACAGCTCAAACATCTATATCAAATATGAAGAAGCCGAGCACTGGGGCTGGAACGGCTCGAATTTCTAAGCCGTGAGTGAGAAAAAGCACGAGCTGCTGCTCATCTTTGCCGCCCTTGTCATTTCCGCCGTATTAATGCTCTACGGCGTGCTCGATTCGCCGAAATATGCGCCGCTCGAGGCGACTCTTGCCCCCGCGACCGAAAAAGCGGCGACGGCTGCGCCAAAAACGGAGACGGGCACGGTGAATATCAACACGGCGGGGCTTGACGAGCTGATGACCCTTGACGGTATCGGCGAAGAGAGAGCGAAAGCCATTATTGAATATCGCAGCAAAAACGGGCGATTCCGCTCCGTGCGGGAGCTGGAGAATGTCGCCGGCATCGGCAGCGCAACAGTCGATAAGAATATCGCAAGGCTCGCCGTATAAACTTGTTTTCAATTATTGGAGGTAATAAATTATGGAAAGAATCGAAATCAAAAAGCTGTTTGACGGCGCGGACGCTTACGCCGATCAGAGCGTCACCGTCTGCGGCTGGGTCAGGACCCTCAGGGACTCGAAAGCCATCGGCTTCATCGAGATCAACGACGGCAGCTGCTTCAAGGGCGTGCAGATAGTCTTTGAAGCCGCAAAGCTCGCAAACTACAAGGATATTGCGAAGCTCAACGTCGGCTCGGCGATCAAGGTCACGGGCAAGCTCATCCTCACCCCGAACGCCAACCAGCCGTTTGAGATAAATGCCGACGAGATATCCGTCGAGGGCTTCTCCACCCCCGATTACCCGCTTCAAAAGAAGAGACATTCTCTTGAATACCTCAGAACCATCGCTCACCTCAGACCGAGGACGAATACCTTCAACGCAGTTTTCAGAATTCGCTCCGAGGCCGCCTATGCGATACACAAATTCTTCATTGACCGCGGCTTTGTCTACGCTCACACTCCCCTGATCTCGTGCAGCGACTGCGAGGGTGCGGGCGAGATGTTCAAGGTCACCACCTTTGACCTTGCAAACGTGCCGAAGAACGAGGACGGCAGCGTTGACTACAGCGAGGATTTCTTCCAGAAGCCCGCATACCTGACCGTTTCTGGTCAGCTACAGGCGGAGACGATGGCTCTTGCATTCGGTAAGGTCTATACCTTCGGCCCCACCTTCAGGGCCGAGCGCTCATACACTCAGCGCCACGCGGCGGAATTCTGGATGATCGAGCCCGAAATGGCTTTTGCGGAGCTGAGCGACAACATGGACGTCGCCGAGGCAATGATCAAGTATGTTATCAGCTATGTGCTTGAGCACTGCAAGCAGGAGCTTGAGTTCCTCAACAAGTTTGTTGACAAGGAGCTTATAGAGCGCCTTACCGCCGTTGCAAACTCCGACTTCGGCAGAGTCACCTACACCGACGCCGTCAAGATGCTCGAGGAGCACAACGACGAGTTTGAATACAAAGTAAGCTGGGGCTGCGACCTGCAGACCGAGCACGAGCGCTTCCTGACCGAGAAGATATTCAAAAAGCCCGTATTCGTCACCGACTATCCCAAGGAGATAAAGGCATTCTATATGCGCCTGAACGACGACGGTAAGACCGTCGCGGCCTGCGACTGCCTTGTAATGGGCATCGGCGAGATAATCGGCGGCAGCCAGCGTGAGGAGCGCCTTGACGTGCTTGAGGCGAGGATCAACGAGCTCGGCCTTGACCCCAAGGACTACGACTGGTATCTTGACTTGCGCCGTTACGGCGGTGTCAAGCACAGCGGCTACGGCCTCGGCTTTGAGCGCCTTGTGATGTATCTCACCGGCATCTCAAACATCAGAGACGTGCTCCCGTTCCCCAGAACCACCGGTTCGGCAGACTTTTAATAAATCCTAACAAGAAAGGACATCACCATGGAATTTCTCGACAAGGCCAAAAACCTGCTCTCCGACGCTAAGGTTTATTGGAGAACGCCGCTCAAGGGCAGATATATGCCTTTCAAGGAGATAGCGGCTTACAGCTTCGGCGGAATCGGCGTATACTGCATAATCTATATGTCGTATACGATGATAATCAGCGGCACGAACGTCGTTATGACGAATCTGACCGGCATCCCGCCGAAATACCTGCTCATCATCTACTATATCTGCACCATAGCGGGCATACCTTTCACCGCCCTGAGGGCGCATATGATAGACAATATGCGGCTCAAAGCGGGCAAATACAGGCCGTGGATACTCGGCATGGGCATCCCCTCGGTCGTTATCATGCTCGCAATGCTCTTCACACCCTATCAGAGCATGTCGAAGGCCGCCGCTTATATCATCACCACCGTCTACAGCCTCGCTCTGAACTTTGTCTACAACTTCTTCTACGAAGCGTATGAGAACCTTGTTTTCCTGCTCTCACCCAACACTCAGGAGAGAGCCGATGTTTCGTCCGTCAAGTCGATAACCTATTCGCTCGCCCCCACTGTGCTCAACCCCCTGCTTCCCCTTATGTCGAAGCTGCTGAACACGGGCGATATGTATGATGTCCGCATCTACAAGGTCATGTTCCCCATCATATCGGTCATCGGCATTGCGCTGAGCATCGTGGTATTTGCCAACACCAAGGAGAAGATAATCCAGGCCAAGACCCACGTTATACAGATCGGCTTCTTTGAGGCTATAAAGGCTGTCGCAAAGAACAAATACTTCTGGATAATCTCCCTTGCGGGCTGGATAGGCTTCCTTGAGAATTCCCAGTCCTACATACTCGGCTGGCTCTACAACTACGGCAGGCTGTGCACGGACGGCCAGTATTCTCTGATAACGATTATCTACGGCAACGCCTCGCTCTGGGGTATGCTTGCGGCGCCGTTTGCGATACGCCGCTGGGGCAAGAAGGCAGTGCTGGTGGTCACTAATCTGTTTAATATTCTCTTTATCGCTCTTATGTTCCCGTCCGTCGGCATCAGGTCGATATGGCTCGTGCTTGTCTGCCTGTGGATGAACGCCCTTATGGGCTCGTTTGCCCACATCCTTACCCCCGCAATCAATGCCGATATCAGAGATTATCAGCAGTATATGACCGGCGAGAGGATCGACGGTATGTTCAGCGCGATAAGCCTGATAACCAGCTTCATAACAATGGCTACGAGCACCTTTATTCCGCTGATATTCGACAGATTCGGCATCAACGAGCATAACGGCTACGCCAACGCCTATGATATCCTCAAGTATCAACCCGATACGCTGTATTCGCTCATCCACCTGCTGATACTCCTCTCCGTCATCGGCGCAACGCTGAATGTTCTCCCCTACTTCTTCTACGATCTCTCCGAGACCAAGCAGAGAGCAATGGTCAACATACTCAAGATAAGAGCCATGTTTGAGGACTTCGGCAACGACGCGCTCAAGGACAGGGAGCTTATAGAGGGCGTTGACGTGCTTCGCGCCGCAATGGCCGACAGCGGCAAAGAGCCGGTCGCCGTTGACTCCTCACTCAAGCGCAAGGAGCGCAGAGCCGCAAGAGAAGCGAACGAAAACATCACCATTGCCAAGATGGTACTGGCTGAGTACGATAAATTCTCAAGCGAGGAATTCACCTTTAAACTCGCCCACGCCCGCAAGACCGTGGCGGCAGGCGTTGAGGGCATTCTCGAGGCCGACAAGTCAATGGTAGCCGAGGCAAAGGCTATGCCCGCAGACAACGAGACCGAGAAAGCTATCCGCAAATACTGCATCGAGTTCGCAAAGCAGTCTCTGAGGAGCAAGAAGACGGTCGTCAAGCACTACAACGGCACTATGCCCGAGTTTAACGCCGATATCTTCGAGACTCTCTTTGAGGAGGAGAATAAGAACGACGAAGCAAAGCAGGCGGCATATGCAAAACTCGACGCCGCCAAAGCCTCCAAGGACAGCGCTCAGATCGCAGCAATGAAGAACGAGATAAAGGCGCTGACCAACGAGGGCTACGTCATCAAGGGCAAGATAAAGCAGGCTACGAGAGACAACACCAAGTATAACCACGCCATCAAGCCCTACGCCGACGCTCAAAAGCTCATCAAGCAGAGCGAGAACTACGGCAGATTTGTTGAGATTGAGGAGCTTTACGAGGCTGCGACAGAGAGAGTCGCCACCGAGGACGCGGCAGCCAAAGCGCAGGCCGAGAAGGAAGCTCTTGAGAGAAAGCTCGACAAGGAGCGCCGCATAGCCGAAAAGAAAGCGGCAAAATCAAGAAAATAAGCATATAAATAACCGGGCAGCTTCAACTGAGAAACTGCCCGGTCTTATTATATATACATTATATTATTTGCTCATCAACGCCACCGACATGGCGAGAAGTATCTGCGCCGGGTAGTAGGTGGAGAGCTCGAGCGTAACCCACACATTCTTCCTCTTGACGGGAGTGAAGTAGAGGAAGGAGAGGAAGGAGTCGCTGAACACAAAGAGCACCGCGCCGATGAATGCGGCGATGAACGCGGGGACAGGCTTGGTGAAAGCAAGATAGCCCGCAGCCGCCGCCTGATAGATGAGAGCGCCGTAATAAACAGACATAATGATCCTCATCTTGCCGTCGGCTTTCATCTTGATTACCTTTATCATCACAAAGGCGAATACTGCGCCGGCAACGCCCAAAAGCAGCGGAATAATGTTGAAGCCTGCGGTGTGGATAAAGGCACACAGATAGAATATGTGGCCGACGAGGAAATAGACCATACCGAGCACTACAAGGCGGCTCTTGAATTGCGGGGCGACCTCCTTGATGCCGAGCAGCACATCGCCGCAGAAGCCGAACATCAGCGCAAAGCAGACGATGCAGAAATAATATGTATTGTGCGGGCGTGTGCAATATCCTATGATGGCGATCGAGATAAATCCGAAGCTCGCCATGAATTTGCAAAGCATTCCCTCAAACGAGCGATTCTTTCTGCGAAGCATAACGCAGCTCACGGCAAAAGCAATTGTGAGCGCCGCAAGAATGTAACACAGCGGTGACATATATCTTCTCCCTTCAATCGTGCAGGCGGGCTGTAGCCCATTTGCCTATGCGGCAAAACCCGCATTTCTTATAGAATCCCTCCAAGCCGTCGCTGCGGCAAAAGACGAAAGCCGCTCTTCCGTTTTGCTCCGCCGCAAGCGCCTTAACAAGCCGTGAAGCGCATCCCCTGCCCCTCGCCCGCGGGTCGGTGGCGACCGCACCGAGCAGGGTGCTGCCTTGCCCGATAAACAGGGCAAAAGCGCAGGCACAAAGCTCTCCGCCGTCCTCGGCGGTCACGAGCCGAGCCGTGCCCTTATTAAGACGGGCGCAGACATCGGCGGCAAAGGAATTATAGTCGCCCACATCAAAGCCGCAATCGAGCAGCAGGGCGTGGACGTGCCGCATATCGGGAATTCCTCCTCCCGTCGGCGCTTCGGCAGGCTCACAAAGCCCCTCAAAGCGCATTATAAGCGACGAACTCTGCGGCTCAATGCCGAGAGCCTCCATTATTTCGCGCTCGCAGAGCAGGTCGGAGCAGCCGCAGAAGCCGATGAATTCGGCGATCTCGTCAATATCGGCATTCTCACGGCAGCATAGGGTCATACAGCCGTCAACACGGCTCATGGCCGCACTCGGAACGCCGTCCACACTCTGCACCCAAAACAGAGCGAAGCCGCAGCACGCCCCGTAGGTGTCAAAGAGCGCCGTTATCCTCGCCGCAAACGGGTCTGCGGGCAGGAATTCAAGCTCGGCGGCATTTTCGCAGAGCTTTATCATTTCGCAAGCTCCGCCGCAAGCGCCTTTATCAGCTTCAGGCTGTTTTCGGCGTCGGAATACTTGATAACGCAGCTCGGCGAATGCAGATATCTGCACGGCACGGAGACCGTGAGCACCTTAACGCCGCCGCGGCTCTTGTGGATAGCGCCGGCATCGTTGCCGCCCGCCACAAGGGTCTTGGTCTGGCAGGGTATGCCGTATTTGTCGGCGACCTCAAACGCCTTATTATAAAGCTCTCTGTTGTAAAGGGTGGATCTGTCCATAAACGACACAGCGCCGCCCTCGCCGCATACGCACACTCTCTTTTCGCCCTTAACGCCCGAAATATCGGCCGCGGTAGTGGTCTCGACAACTATCGCATACTCGGGAGCGATGCCGAATGCCGCCACTCCCGCGCCCCTGAGGCCTATTTCCTCCTGGACGCTGAACGAGAACCATGCGTCGTATTCAAGCTCGCCTCTTATCATCTCAATAAGAGCGGCGCAGCCAGCGCGGTCGTCGAGAGCCTTTGACTTGATAAAGCCGTCGCCCATCTCGAATTCGGCGGAGTCGAACCAAGCGCTGTCGCCGAGTGAAACATATTTCTCGGCCTCTTCCCTGCTCTCGGCGCCGATGTCGATATAGAGATCGTCGTCCTTGGGCATATCGGCCTCTTCCTTTTTGTCAAGCAGGTGTATCGGCCTAACGCCCAGCACGCCGCTTATACCGTGCTCGCCCACCTTGACCGCTCTACCGAGAGCCACGCGGGTGTCAATGCCGCCGACCTTGGTGAAGCGCAGGAATCCCTCGGGGGTGATGCCGGTGATGATGAAGCCGACCTCATCCATGTGAGCGTCGAGCATCACCTTATGATTTGCGGGCTTTTTGCCCTTCTTAAAGACTATCAGGTTGCCGAGGGCGTCGACATGATATTCGGCGTGACCCTCGATCTTGCCGATAATATATTCTCTGACTGCGTCCTCACGCCCGGATATCCCGGGGATGGCGCAAAGCTCTTTGATAAGCTCAAGCATCGGCTTTCCCTCCCTCGGCGATATATTCCGCCATGAGCCTTGCGGTCGCTTCGATATCGGCGAGGTCGCACAGCTCCGCTGCGGTGTGCATATTTCTTATGGGGATGGAGAGCAGCGCGGTACGCACGCCGCTGCCCGATATCTGTATCTCGTCGCAGTTCGTGCCCGTCCTGCCGCCCATGACCTCGGGCTGGGAGGCAATGCCCTTTTCCTTGGCTATAGCCGCAAGCCTTACGCTCATCTTGCGGTCAAGCGAGGGGGCGTAACCTATCATTGTGCCCTTACCGAGAGAAGCGTATTTCTCGCTGCTCACGTCGGGAGCCGAACCGAAGCTGACGTCGGTCGCAATAGCCTGCTCGGGGGCCGCCTCAAAAGCGCCGGTCTGAGCGCCGCTGCCGCCCGTCTCCTCCTGAACGGAGAAAAGCACGCTCAAGCGGCAGGAATGCTCCCTGCCCCGCAGCATCTCAAGGCAACGCAGTATCGCCGCCACGCCCGCTCTGTCGTCTATCGACGGCGAGCTGACTCTGCTGCCGAGCATTGAGAGAAATCTGCCGTCAAAGGTCACTCTGTCGCCGGGCGAAACAAGTTCGAGCGCCGCTTCCTTCTTCATGCCGATATCTATCGCTATCTCGTTAAACGCCTTTGCCTTGCCCTCGTCGGAGGCCGATGCAAGGTGAGGCGGGGTCGAGGTGATAACGCCGTGAATATCCTTTTTGCCGTGGACGGTGACCTCCGCCGCGGCAAGCACACGGATATCCGCGCCGCCGCATTTGGCTACCTTGAGGAAGCCGTCGTCGTCTATCGCCGTCACGACAAGACCTATCTGATCTATATGAGCATCGAGCAGGATATGAGCTCCGCTGCCCTCAAGAGAGCCGCAGACGCTGCCGAGCGCGCTCCTGTGAACGGGCATATATTCGGCGAGCATCTCGGCCGCAGCATTCGCCGCACCGTCCTCAGCGCCCGAAACGCCCTTTGCGCCGCAGAGCCTCTCAAGAATGGCTCTGACTTCGCTGTAGTTTTCCATTAATCTATTCCCCCTGCATCAAACAAGTTGAACTCCGCCCTCGGGACGGATATTGAGCACATAGCAGGATCTCTCGCCGAACACGGCGCAGATCTTTGACTTGAATTCATCGAGTGCGTCGGCGGGCACAAATGCCTGAATAGTGCCTGCGAAGCCGCCGCCGTGGACTCTGTAAGCGCCCTTGCCCTTCAGTATATCACTGCACATTGCGAGCGCAAGGCTGACGGGCTGAGAAGCTGGATCCTTGCAGGTGAAAACATTCTGATTATACATATAGGATGAATATCCGCTCTCGATAACGAGCGCCTTAAATGCCTCGAAATCGCCCGCCGCAAGCGCCTGAGCCTGCTTATCGACTCTGTCGTTTTCATTATAGAAGTGAATGGCTCTGAGCACGGCTCTGTCGCCGACCGAGATGCGGATAACGGGGATATTCTTCTCAAATTCGCCCCTGTCAACGTCGCGGAGCACGCTCTTGCCAAATTCGGCCGCCACGCTCTCCATCTCGCTGCGAACCGCTGCGTATTCGGCGGTCAGACCCGCATGATCTCCGCCTGTGTCGACGATGCAAAGCGCATGGTTGCAGGCAGCGAAGTCAAAATCGACCTTTTTGATTAGGGGCTGAGCGGGGTCGTTGAAATCTATCTCAACGAAGCCGCCGACGGAGCAGGCCATCTGATCCATCAGCCCGCAGGGCTTGCCGAAATACTCATTCTCGGCGAACTGCGCTATCTGCGCTATCTCAACGGCGCTGACTTTGCCGTCGTTATAGAGATAATTGAGCATCGTGCCGAGCAGCACTTCAAACGCCGCCGAGGACGAAAGACCCGAGCCGGAGAGGACGTCCGAAGCGGTAGCCGCGTCGAAGCCGCCGACCTGATATCCTCTGTTTTTGAAAGCGGCGCAAACTCCCCTGACAAGCGAGACGGATCTGCCCCTCTCCTTGGGCATAACGCCGAGGTCGCCGAGATCGACAACGTCCATGTCGTAGCCCTCGGATTTGACTCTGACTATGCCCTCGTCATTCTTTGACGCAACCGCCACGGCGTCGAGATTAACTCCCGCCGCGAGCACCTTACCGTGATTGTGGTCGGTGTGATTGCCGCCGACCTCGGTCCTGCCGGGGGCGCTGAAAACGCCGACCTGCCTGCCCGAGCCGAAGAGATCCTCAAACGCCTCCGCCACACGGATATATCTCTGCTTCTGAGCGGCTATATCCTCCGGCTTATATATTCTTGCGAGCGCTGCGTCATATTCGCTGCCGCAGAGCTTCTCTTTAAGAGTGGATGTCGTTACCATCGCCACACGCTTCCTTTCCTTTATTTTGAGCTTTCGCTTTCTTTTTTTTCTCATGCTCACGGGCATAAGCAACTATCTTCTCGACGCCCACCCATACCCCGTTGACCGAGAGACAGGAGATTCCCGAGAGGAAGAATATCAGCATCAGCGGCACGAGGAAGCCCGGCGAGAGCGGATCAAAGACGTTGCGACCCACAAACGTGAACGAGAGCAGCCTCGGCATGAAGCCGATTATTGACAGAAGCATAAACTTCCGATAGCCGAAATCAAACGAGCCGTAGATATTGGAGAATGTGTTTATCGGCATACACGGCAGCAGGCGCAGCAATATAAGCAGCGCGGGGTTGCCCTTGCCGTCCTGCTGGATGAGCTTCTTTAGCGTATCCGTCTTGCATATCATTCGCCACGCGTTGCCCGCTCCGAACCGCCTGCCCCAGAAATACCGCACTGTCAGCAGCAGCGAGAAGCCGAGGATGTTGACCGGTATCGCAAGATACATCGGCAGCACGACGCCCGTGAGAAAGCAGACCGTGGATGTCGGGTAAATCGGGATAAACGACTTTATCAGGAAGAGCAGCAGCACCGCACCGATAAACTGCCAGGCCTTATCGAGCGAGGCTATCATATCCTCTATTTCGTCGAGCTGCTCCTTGGCAACGTCGTACCAATGCCACAGCTCCTCAAATCTGCGCGAAGCAAGCAGCACACCCACGGCAAGCGAGAGCGCAACCAATATAAGACCCACAAAGAGCAGGATCTTTTTTTGCTTTCTTCTTTTTTCCAACTGAAAAATCACCGCAATTCAAAACTTATATCGCCGCGGCGGGTGAATTTGCGCCGCAGACGGAAGTATTCTAAAAGATTATATATACGCACTTAGACATTATTATATTTTATATTATAAACGGCGGCGGGTCAATATCAATTTTGATTTTTTTTGAAATAATTGAAAATCATATTTATTTTTCCTTAACATGTGCTATAATATCTCAAAATAATCTCTCTTTTACCGGAGGTAATCAAGATGAAAATAACCGTTCTCGACGGATACACCGAAAACCCGGGCGATCTCTCATGGGATTGGCTCGAAGCCCTCGGCGAGACCTCAATATATGACTGCACCCCCGACGGGCTTATCGCCGAGAGGTCGGCGGGCTGCGAGATAATCATAACAAACAAAACTCCACTGCGCCGCGAAACGCTCGAAAAGCTGCCCGAGCTGCGCTACATCGGCCTGCTGAGCACGGGCTACAACGTGGTCGATTGGGAGTATTGCAAAGAAAAGGGCATACCCGTTTGCAACATCCCCACCTACAGCACCTCGGCGGTGGCTCAGCTCACCTTTGCGCTGATACTTGAGCACACAAATCATGTGGCGCTTCACAGCGACTCGGTGATGAGCGGCGAATGGAGCAATTGCAAATATTTCTGCTATCAAAAATCCGCTCTCGCCGAGCTTGACGGCAAAACTCTCGGCATAATCGGCTTCGGCAAGATAGGCAAGGCAGTCGCCGTCATCGCCCGTGCGTTCGGCATGAAAGTGCTCGCTCACACCAACCACCCCGCCCCGTTTGACGACGTGGAATTCGTCACGACCGACGAGCTGCTCGCCGAGAGCGACTTCGTCACCCTGCATTGCCCTCTCACCCCGCAAACCGAGGGCATGGTGAACGCCGAATTCATCTCAAAAATGAAGAGCTCCGCCGTGCTCATCAACACCTCGAGGGGGCAGGTCATAGACGAGCAGGCGCTCGCCGACGCTCTGAACAGCGGCAGGCTGGCAGGTGCGGGGCTTGACGTGCTCTCGGCCGAGCCGCCAAAGGCGGATAACCCCCTGCTCGGCGCACGCAACTGCCTGATAACGCCCCACATCGCATGGGCGGGCTATGAGACAAGGGCGCGGCTGATGGATATCTGCCGTCGCAACGTCGAAGCCTATCTCAGCGGCAGCCCGATAAACTGCGTATATTAAAAAATGCCCGCAGCGAGCCTGACGCTTGCTGCGGGCTTGGTTTAACCGCCGCCGTGAGAAAAGTCCATAGTACCGTTACTCTTTCGATCACCTTGGCGGTTTGAGAGGGCTTTGAAGAAACCCTCCATAGATAAAGACACAAAAATTCGTTTTAGGTTCATTTTATTTGGAAAAAATAAGTTTTTTCATAAATTCGGTCACGTTTTGACTTGCATCTTCGTTTATATAACAGCCGATAAATGAAAGAAGGAGCCGAAATGAAAAGAATACGCATTTCAAGAGTTTTTCCAACCGTTATTTTATTAATTTGTGCCATTGCGTTTTCGGGCTGCGGCAGAAAAAGCGATCCCCCGATAGCATCACAGCTTCAAAGCGCCCCTACAACGGCAGCCGCCGAAGAAGAGACGAATGTGATAACCGTATCTTCTCATGCAGACTGTCTGTATAATATCTCCGGCAGCGATGTTCTTGCCTCGGTAAGCGAACATATCGCATTGATAAGGATAGATTCTATTGACGGCACAAGCAACTTAAACAAACAAACCGGCGAATATGTCAGCAACCTATATTTATATGGCAAAGCAACTGTGCTTAAAGAATTAAAGGGCAGCTTCGGCACCCAAGGCATCGACTTTGTCAGGGATGGCGGCACTCTTCCGTATAACGAATGGATCAAAGGCGACTGCGGCCCCGTGAAGCTGCAAGCCTTGAGAGAAAAAGCGGGCCTTGACATCGAAAATACAGACACACTTTATGTGAAGCACAAGCCGGAAGGCGATATTGAGCTTGAAGCGGGAAAATATACCTTGCATATATGTTCAGAAATCCTGATTTTAACGTCGAAAACGAATATGTGATTCACGGATACCAATATGGGCTGAGAGAGCTTCGGCAAAATATAAATCTCACAGATGATATCAGCGGCCTCAGCGACCTGAAAGTCAAAAACAATATGACCGGCGAGTGGGAGGATCTGCCTGCGATTGCAACACCATCCAACGATCAGAAATCATGATTTTCGATGCCAAACGGTTGTCGACTTTGATATAAAACCCGTCTGCGTCACACCTCCTACGTCTTGCAGGCACGGCAATAAAAAGGCTGTCGCTTTTCGTTCCCACGATCTGCGGCAGCCTTGATTCATTTGATTTTTTCGGTTTGGCGCACTTGCAGCGTTCCGCCGCTGACGGTGAAGCGGATGTCAAAGCCCGCAAATTCAAGCCCGTAAAGGCGGTCGGGGTCCTCCTGATAGGCGGGCCGCGGATCCTGGGCGAGCACCGCAACGGCAGCCGCCCTCTTGCACTCCGGCAGGCGTGAAAGCAGCTCGGGCGGGAAATCCACACTCAGCGTGCCCTCTTTTTGTTGCAGGGCAAAGCCTCCGCTTGCCTCAGGGTGGGCATCGACATAGGGCAGATACGGCTTGATATCGTATATCGGCGTGCCGTCCAGCAGGTCTGCGCCCGCCACACGCAGAATGCAGCCCTCGCTCTCGGTGTGCTCAACCCCGAGCAGCCGAACGCAGGAAAGCCCAATTGGATTCGGCCTGAACGGCGAGCGGCTCGCAAAAACGCCCATTCTCACATTGCCGCCGAGCCTCGGCGGGCGCACGGTGGGCGACCAGCCCTTATCGGCGCACTCGGAGAACTGCCATATCAGCCACAGGTGCGAATAGCCCTCTATCCCCCGCAGCGCCTCCGGCTCACGGAAGCCCGGCTCAAACACGACCGCCGCCTCCAGCTCATCGACAAGGCCGCTCTGCCTCGGTATGCCGAATTTCGACGAAAAATCGCTGCGTATCCTCGCTATCACCTTGAGCTGCACGGCGCTCACCTCCGAACTTAAAATATATCCTGTAGAACAAACAGCTTATCACCTACAACAATAAATGCGGCACAGTCACGGCCCCTGTTCAGCATCGCCCATTTCAAAATACTTTTCGACGGAATTTCTATTGAAAGTTCAGGAAACAAACGACTGAAAAATTCTTCAGAAAAATCCTCTGCCTGCTGCGTGTTCTCAGTTGAGAACTTTACACCGTCAAGGTTTTCACCGGAGTAAGAATAAATGCCGAAACGCTGCCCGTCGCCCGTAAAACCGATACTTCCATTATAAATATGCAATTCTTTTACCGAGTATGGAATTTTAACTCCCCAATTGCGCTCTATCAAGCGAATCTCCGAACGAGCACTAAGCACCGAAGTAATGGTGACCAACAGCACAACCAAAAAGCAAAGACAACAAACTAAAACCGATTTTGTTTTCATGTCAGCACTCCTTAAATAGGAATTCCAAACTCAATTTTATACGGAACAATTACTTCATTATTTTGCACATTATACATAGTTTTTATTGCGGCTCCTTATACCATTTTTGTCAATATTTAAAATTAAAATAGTCCAATAGATACACTTTAAATATCGTAGAGGAATCTGAGCAATAAATAAAGTCTCACCTGTCTGTTGACAAATGAGACTTTATTTGGAGCTGCTAGGCAGACTCGAACTGCCGACCTCATCCTTACCAAGGATGCGCTCTACCACCTGAGCCATAGCAGCAAATGGCGACCCGGAACGGGCTCGAACCGTCGACCTCTAGCGTGACAGGCTAGCGTTCTAACCAGCTGAACTACCGGGCCATCGGTGTTCGCACGGAACGCTCATTATATTAACATAATGTTCCGCATTTTGCAAGTGTTTTTTTAAATTTTTTTTATTATTTTACGATTTATTGTGCGCCGCTCCCTTTTTCTCGGCAGCGGCACACGCCGAAATTCAGTTATATCAAGGATTTCGGCTCTTAATCGTTGACAATGCCTATCTGGCAGGTTTTCATGCTCTCGAGCGCTCTTTTGTGGCTCTCGGGCGTTACTCCGGCGCAGCAGGCGGCGTCGACGGTCACCCTGACCTCGGGCATGAACGCCTTGATGAGCATCGCATTCGAAATAACGCAGATATCGGTGCAGAGTCCGACGAGGGTCACGCTGCCGATATGCTCGACAGTTTCGTCATAATTTTTAAGCCGCATTGCAAGCTCCGGCGAGCCGAAGGCGGGCTTATCTATTACTTCCTCCGCTCCGAGGGCTTCAAGCTCGGCTCTTATCTGCCAGCCGTCGGTGCCCTTGATGCAGTGCCTGACGGGCAGCAGCCTGCCCTCCTGCGTGTCGAGGTAATCCTCGCCGTGGGTGTCGCGGGTGAAGATGACCTTACCGCCGAAGCCCTTTATCTTCTCAGCGACCTTGGGCACTATAGCAAGAGCCTCGGGGGTACCGAGAGCACCGTCGATAAAATCATTCTGCATATCCACTACGATGAGAAAATCCATGTTTAGCCCTCCATGATGTGCATATTTCTAAGCTCGGGATCTTTGATATTGTTTTGTATTTCATAGGCGTAAGGCTCGAGGAAATCCGCCCGTGACGAAGCCAGCCCGCAGGCTCTGAAATACTCGGCAAGCTCGGCGCACACGCCCTCTATCGCCTCTGATTTTGCCCTTGTCTGCTCCGTGGAATTGCCCTCGGTGAGGATGAACGACAGCTCGTGCTCCAAATGCGAGAGCTGCTCAAGCCCCCTCATGCCCCGCAGCAGCCATTTATAGAACGGAGCGTATCGGCGGTTGATAAGATAGATGAGCGAGGCGGTGTTCCTTACGAACTCGGCCGCCGCAAGCACGGCTGCGCCCGTCTCACCGTGGGCAAGGCAGCGCGGGTAATTATACTGCCCGCTCTGCGCCGCAGCTATCACCCTCGCGGCCATTTTCTTTAGCCGCACATCCTCGGGCATACCGTTTTTTATCCGCTCACGCACGGCGGTGAATTCGCCGAGATCGTCTCTGAACACCTCGCCGCTGACTGCCGCCGCAAGCGAAAATTCGGGGGTATACAGCCACTCGGCGTTTGTCTCCGGCGCACCGGCTCTACCCATGAACGGCGTATAAAATCCGCTTATGCTTTTAACGCCGAAATGTGAGCTGCCGTAGGAGTTCGCCCTGCCCTTCGGCACGCCCATGAATTCGGCGGGGAGCTTTGAATACTCTCTCGCAAGGCGGAAGCCGATATTCTCATAATCATCATCCGTCAGCCACAGGCAAAAGCCCGCGCCCGAATCATGGTCGGCAGATACATCGTCGTCGAAGCCGAGGCAATCGGAGCCGCTGCCCGCAAGCCCGACGGCTATCCTGCCCTCATAGTCGGGGAAGTGCTCGGCTATCATCGCCCTGCCGAATTCCTCATAATATCGGCGGGCAAGCTCAAGACCCTGCATAGACCTCGTCCGCCCTTTCGTTAAGATATTTTTCCTCAAGAAACAGCCCGAAAAAGCCGAACGACGGGGCGCATTTGCGGCAGGTGAAGGCATAATTGTCGTAGCCGAAAACGGCGGGATCCCTGAGTATCGCCGAGGCTCTATTAAGCAGCGGAATTATCTCCTCATCCTCGGGCTCTTTATCATAAAGCAAATGAGCGAGATTGACGCAGGATATCGCAGTCTCAAGCTCTTGCCTCGGCAGGCTCGAGGTGATATCTATCGCGCGGCGGAAGCACTCCATTGCGCCGCCGAATTCACCGTTATCCTGCAAAGCGAGCGCCATGTTGTTATATAATCCCGCAAAGAGAGGGTCTCTCTCGGGCAATTTGGAGCGGTATATTTTATATGTTAATTTATAATAAGGCATCGCCTCGGCGCTCCTGCCGAATGCTTTCATGGTGGTGGCTCCGTTAAGGTATATCGTAGCCGCCGTGACCTCAGAGCCTATATCAAGCTCGTCAATAAGGTCAAACGCTTCCTTGACGGCGCTCAGCGCAGGCTGCTCCTCGCCCGTGCGGCGGTAGTAGCCTATCATCTCGTTGAGCACACTCAGCTCGCCGCTGCGATCGCCGATCTCACGAGCCTTTTCACGCCATTTGAGCACACATTCGCCCGCACCCGCAAGATCCTCCCTTGCGAAATGCGAGTCAAGCTCCTTTATGAATTCATACACCGATATTTTCGCCATAAAAGCCCTTTCATGATTGAAAAATCAAATATAATGTGTTATTATTTATGCACAAACTACGGAGGAACTGACATGGATAACGGTTTTTTTGCAATGATATCAAGGATGAAATATATCGATCGCTGGGCGCTGATGAGGAACGAACACCGCGAGAATCTGACGGAGCATTCCTTTGAGGTGGCGGTGATAGCGCACGCCCTCGCCGAGATAGGCCGCAAACGCTTCGGCAAACAGCTGAACGGCGAAAAAGCCGCCCTGCTTGGCCTGTTTCACGACGCTGCGGAGACCCTGACCGGCGATATGCCGACGCCTGTTAAGTATTACAATGAAGAGGTGCGGAACGCATATAAGACCGTCGAGCAAAAAGCTGCCGAGAGCCTTATCTCGATGCTGCCAGTGGATTTCAGGGAGGATTACGCCCCCCTTCTCATCGCCGACGAGAGTGACGGAGAGCTGCACATCCTCGTGAAAGCCGCCGACAAGATAAGCGCCCTGATAAAATGCCTTGAAGAGAAAAAAGCAGGCAGCAGCGAATTCAACAGCGCCTATACCGGGACGCTCGAGAGCATCAAAGCGCTGAACGTACCCGAGGCTCAGGTATTTATTGATGAATTCCTGCCAGCCTACTCAATGACCCTTGACGAACTGCGAAACTGAATTAAATCAAATACCGAGCAGTCTTTGTGCGTTGCCGCCGAGGACTGCTTCTTTTTCGCCGTCACTGAGTTCAAAAAGGTCGATAAGCCTGAGAATTGCTTTCGGCGAATTCCACGGCGAATCACTGCCGAAGAGAATCTTATCCGCACCGTGCTCGGCTATCAGACGCTTACCGACGCTCGGAGGCATAATGCCGTAGCTGTAGGCGGTGTCGAGATAGAGATTGCGCCCGATGAGGTATTTCTCCGTTGCGTACCAGGAGCATATACCGCCGAAATGAGCCGCTACTACGGGCGCGTCGCCAAATACATCCAGCACCCTTGCAAGCCTGTCAGCGGTGCAATGGACGGGCTCGGGCATACCGATATCAAGCCCGCAGTGAAACAGAGTTATCAGCCCGAGCGAGGCTATCTTCTCATAGATGGGGATCATTCTGTCCTCGTCGACATAGAAATTCTGATTATCGGGGTGGAATTTAACGCCCTTTATGCCGCTTGCGGCGAGGCGCTCAAGCTCGTCAAAGGCGTCCTCCGCCTCGGGGTGAACGCTGCCGAAGGGCACGATGCCCTTGACCCCGAGCAGGGATATGGCAAAGTCATTCACGTTCTTTTGCTGGCGAGGATTCGTCGCTATATTCAGCACGACGGAGACATCAACTCCGCTGTCGGCGGCTCTGCGGCGCAGCCCCGCCACCGTGCCGTCATGGAACGGCGTGACCATGCCCGAATTCTTTATAAGCATCCTACAGGCTCTCTCGGCGAGCCAATCCGGGAAACAATGAGTGTGAAAATCAATTATCATAGTGCTTCGCTTCCGTAATAATAAGTTCTATTTATTTTACACCTTATATTTCGGCTCAGTCAACAGTATTTTCACCAATTTTGCCCCGCCTTGACGGGCGCACAATGGTCAAAGCGTTATTTATAAGGATCAACTTAAAATGATATTTCTCATTCTGAAGTATAAGACATAAAAATCCTCCGTTCGGATAAACGGAGGATTTTTGAGTTGTGCGGCAAAGGAAGCCGAATTTAACCGGCAGCTCACAGTTAATCTTGCCTCCCATTTAGTGAGGTGGCATAACCAATTCGTGACGGAGAGGTTCTCGGTTGAAGCTTGCAAAAGCTCACCTGTCGCTTTCATTTTTCGGCGTTTTAAATTTGAAATAAACCCAGAGGAATTCCGCAAGCAGCGACAGGCTTATCAATGCGCCGACGACGGAAAAGCAGTCGATGCCTAGCAGCAGCGGGCAGAGTGAAAGCACGGCTCCGACGGCGAGAAGCACCTTGGCGGCTGTCATTATTTGCCGCTTGCCCGTGAAGCACCAGACCGCAAGCAGCACCAGAATAATGCAGGTGAGCAAGGCGGTGAGGAACGGCGCAAAGTTAGCGTACCCGTAGGGCGTCAAATCAAAATACGAATACAGCTCGCGGATCCGCCTCGTTTCGGTGGCGAAATTGCACACCGCCCCGTACGGCAGGATCTCCAGGATCAGCGTAATAAGCGGCAGCAGCAGATACGGGATCCGTTTTTTCATGGTCTGACCTCCTTGTCGTGTTTTGATTTATTTATTCTTACTCTGCTCAGAGACTCTGCTCAGAGAATTGGAAGCAAGCAGCATTTCACACTATTCAGACTGCGGCGCGAAATAATGCTCGCGGGCGTATGCGAAACGCTCATTGAAGCGATTTGCCGCCTCGACGCTGAGCGATTCATCGGGCTGCATCATAAAGAACTCCGTTTATTTTAAATTTCCGCAGCCTTTTGCCAACGCCTCACGCAACACGGGCAGGACTTTTTTCGCCATAAGCATGAAGCCGAGGTCGTTCGGATGCAGCCCCTCGACTGTGCAAATCCCGCGGTCATAGCCCTCAAAATAGCTCTCGCCGTCGATGAACCAAACATTCCTATCCCCTGCCGCAAGAGCGTTCTCGTAGGTCCGCCTGATAATGTCTCTGCGTACTGAATTCGCGGCAGGATCACCCGTAAAATCGGGCTTAGTCATAAATATGACCGGCAGCTCGGGCTGAGCGGCGCGGACGGTCTTAAAAAACCTCTCATGCGTGCGTTCAAGCTCGTCAGCGTCATTCGCATTGTGGTCGTAATCCATGACGAATACGCTCATCTTGAGGCGGCTTATGTACTCCGCGATCGGCTGCTCGCCGTGAGCCCCGCCGGAGAAGCCGAGATTGATATAATCCGAGTCAAGGGCTCGCGAAACCATTGAGGTATAAGCGTTTCCGGGCGCGGCAGCGCAGCCGCCCTCGGTTATTGACGAGCCGTAGAATACTATCGGCGTTTTATAGGTATATTCATCGGGTTCGAGGAATTCGGCACCGTCCTCGACCGTAACCGTGAGGTCGAGCAGAGGCTCGTTTCGGGGCAGATTTATCGTCACCGTCTCAAGCCCCTCGCCCTTAAAGAGGCGATTCTCGGCGGTCAGATCGGTGTAATTATACGGCACGGCATAGCCGACCCAGCGTGAAGCCTCGCCCGTGCCCGCATAGACGTCGACGCCCGCGGAGCCGGGCAGAGGAATCGCCCAATCGGCGCGGTTGCTCGCAATGGTGTATCTGACGGTGAGGGTCGGAGAATCGGTCTTGAACCTGACTCTGCCCCCGACGGCGAGATAATTGCGCTCACGCACAAGCTCGCTCGTTGCGGCGGCGACCTCCTCATCGAGCCTTATAAAACGCCCCTCGGCATTCCTGCGAACCCCGAAAAGCCTCACGGGAGCGTCACAAAAGCGAAAAGTTTTCATTTTCACCCATCCTCTCAGCATTAATTGATCTAAACATATCCTATCATGTATAGGCGCACAACACAAGCATATTTTCACTTAATTAAAAAATTTCGCAAAAGCACTTGACTTTTTCGTAAAACCGTGTATAATAGTAGAGCACTTGAAAATCAGATATCGCGGAGTAGAGCAGTTGGTAGCTCGTCGGGCTCATAACCCGGAGGTCGCAGGTTCAAATCCTGTCTCCGCAACCAAATTAAAACCACCTCGTTTTGAGGTGGTTTTAATTTTTAAGTAACAGGATTTGAAGGACGAGCGGCACAGAGCAACAGTCCGGTGGACTGTTGTGACCGCGAGCGACCAAGCGCCCGCAGGCGCGCGAGTCAAATCCTGTCTCCGCAACCACCATAGGACACTGAAAATGATACAATTTTCAGTGTCTTTTTTGTTTCTTCAGCAAAGAAATAAATCCTCGGTTCAACCGGGGATAGAAATAATTGAAGCAGAAAGAATTGACTTGGTTATATATATTTGGTAAAATAAAACAAAAAGGTTAATCTTACGGAGTTTAACAATATGATTTCAATAGAAGAATGCAAACAAAACCCGTGCGAAGCTTTGTCAATTCCATATTGGAAAGCAATTGATATAATTATTCCTGATAATGTAAAAATCATTCATAACAAAAATTTTGATGAGACTTTATTAGAAAAATACAGTGATAAACAATACTTTAGGTTAATTCACAGACTAAATTATGTTCCTGACTTTTCAAGTAATAATTTCGCCTATAAGATTTTGTCAAAAGAAAAAACAAATGAAGTTGCGGATATGATAAACGCTTCATATTCGCACACTGATGTATTTGTTTCTGCCGACTATATAAAAGGTCTTACTGAAACAAATGTATATTTCCCGGAGCTATGGATTGGTGCCTTTGATAACACTAAATTAGTAGGCTCGATTATATGTGATTTAGATACGAAGATTGGTGAAGGTATTATTGAGTGGTTACAGGTTTTGCCGGAATATAGGGGGAAAGGAATTGCTTCTGTACTTGTATGCAAAGCATTAAATATATTAAAACTAAATGCAGATTTTGCAACTGTATCGGGTGAATGCGATAACATTACAAACCCTGAAAGCGTTTATCGCAAATGTGGATTTATAGGTAATGATATTTGGCATATACTAACACAGCACTAAGAATAACGATAAATTGATAGAATTGTAATGGTCACATTTATTATTGGCATTATCGTTGACTATAAAATTAGTTTAATGTATAATTCTTGAATAGTAAGTTAAATAAGGATTTAGGGAGATTTTAAATTTATGCCAAAGGTTATCGCACTATGTGGAAAAATTTGTAGCGGAAAAACATTTTATGCGAATAAAATTAAAGAAGGACAAAATGCAGTTATATTATCTACAGATGAAGTAACATTTTACTTGATGGATAATGAACAAGGTGAACGATATGACGATTTTGCAAAACGAGTTAATGAGTATTTAATGAAAAAAGCAATTGATATTGTTAGAGCTGGAGCAAATGTGATTTTAGATTGGGGCTTTTGGTCTAAAGAGGAAAGGATTAATTTAACTAACTATTATAAAAAATATAATATCCCTGTTGAGTGGCATTATGTAGATGTTACTCAAGAAAAATGGCAGGATTTAATTAAAAAAAGAAATGAATTAATTGTTTCTGGTCAGGAAGAATATAGTTTTTATTTTGACGATGGACTTAAAAAGAAACTATTAGATAGTTTTAATGAACCTTCTAAAGAAGAAATGGATATTTGGTACATCAATAAATAAGATATGTGGGGCATATGGCTGACAACAGGATTAACATGGCTTGCAACGGCTGTCTTCGCAATATGGCGTTATAAAAGTATTGAAATGTTTAGAAAATTTTAAACAACTTCCGGTTGTTAGTATCTCAAGGATGTTATATTTATTGCGATGACGAAGAATTACAAAACTATTTTAAAGAAAGAATTAGAAGGCTAAATCAGCAATAAATATGGGTGGTCACATTTTCAAGTGCAGGGTCACATTTTTGGACAGGTGGTCACATTGTATCAAATATGCTGTACAAAGACAAAAAAACACTTGCATACGCAAGTGCTTTTTTCAATGAAGCGCACCTTACGGTGCATAAAAAGTGAAGCATGGCTTCGCCCTATGAAGCGCGGCTTCGCCGCATGGAGAGGTACGGGCGCTTCACGTTTGCCTACGGCAAACGCTTCATCACCGATTATGTTGCTATCGCGCGTGAATCGCTGCGGCGACGGGTGAATTTTATTTCACATTTTGCGTGTGCAAAACACTTTACGCATTCATTCGGAACCGCTTTTGCGGTTCTTTTTTTTGAGTTGCATTGTGAAAAATCCGAAAAATCGCTTAAAAACTATAAGAAACAATAAAAATGCAAGTCAGATGCAAGTCAAAAACTTGATGGGTTTCGAGATAAAAAACGAGACCTGCACCGTTCAAAGTGCAGGTCTTATTCTCTCGTCGTATTTCATTCAGCAATCGCATAGACAGCTCTTGCAACGACAGCTTTATCGGTGAGCTTCTCCGCCGCTGTCTTTGACACAAGCTCACGATTGTTATCCGAGTTTTTCTCTTTAAGCCATTTCTCGGCTTCGCCGTAATCGTAAAACACCTTAACCTTAACGCAATGACTTGAGCCGTCTTTGGATTCTCTCAATACTCCGTAGATCCTGCCATGTGTTTCAAAGTACTTTTTCGCAGTCATTTTATCGCTCCTTTAATTGTGTTATACATATTTGTTATCGCACTCATTATTTAATTTGTCAAGTATTTTTTACAAGATTTTATGAAAATCCCCAAAATTTTTTAGAACTAAACAAATTATCAAGAAATCAAATTTAAAAACAATAAAGACCGGTTTTGTATAATGCCGGTCTTTGAACTATGATTAAAAACAAACTTATGTTGAGTGTTTAACTTATAAAACTGCTGCTTGCCTCTCAGGCTCCTTCTTGAGGGAGAGACGATTTTACGCAAATTTACCGCAATTTATCGGTTTCTCCTTTCTCTCCCTCGTCAGATGGAGGCTGAAGTCACTGACGGCACTCTAATTTTAAACGGACGAACACAGTTCGCCCCTAACGGTATTCAATTCACATTACGGTTTTGTTTGCGGGACGCCGAGGACGTCGTCCCCTACGATTAACTCAGACCCTTTGCCGCATTATCACCTCATCACGGCTTGAGCGTTTATCGGGTAAATCACATAAAAGACAGGCTTCCTCGGTTGAGAAAGCCTGTCTTTGCTATCTGCGGCTCATTTCCCTTTTGTTTCGCAATAGATGCAGCGGTAGACGCGGTGCTCACGGTCGGTGAGGCGGAATATATGCGGCAGCTCCTGCTCCGTGGAGGTTATGCAGCGCGGATTCTTGCATTTGAGGACGTCGGTCAGCTCCGTCGGCAGCTCAAGAGTCCTCTTTTCGGCGATCTTGCCGTCCTTGATGATATTGACGGTAACGCCAGGGTCGACATAACCGAGGATATCGGTATCCACATCGAAATCCGAGTCGATTTTGATTATATCCTTTTTGCCCGTTTTGCGGCTTGTGACATTCTTGATAAGCGCCACCGAGCAGTCGAGCGACTCAAGCCCCAAGAGGCGGTATATCTTCATGCTGCGTCCAGCGGTTATGTGGTCGATAACTATGCCGTTTTTTATCGAATCAATATTCATCATTTCACCTCCAGGAGCTTCAGAATAAGAGCCATTCGCATATATTTGCCGTAGAGCACCTGTTTGAAGTAGCAGGCGCGGGGGTCGTTATCCACGGCGACGCTTATCTCGTTGACCCTCGGCAGCGGATGCAGCACGCGGAGCTTCTCAGAGGCGAGAGCCATTTTTTCGGGCGTTAAGATATAAGTATCTTTAAGGCGCAGATAATCCTCCTCATTGAAGAAGCGCTCCTTTTGCACACGGGTCATATAGAGAATGTCGAGGTCGGCTATCGAGCCTTCAAGCCTGTCGGTCTCGGTGTATTCAACGCCCGCCGCGTCGAGCTTGTCTTTCACATATCCGGGTAATTTCAGCTCCGTCGGGGAGATCAGCACGAACCTGACACCGCTGCAGCGTATCAGCGCCGAAATGAGCGAATGCACCGTCCTGCCGAATTTAAGATCGCCGCAGAAGCCGACGGTCAGGTTGTCGAGCCCTCCCTTTTCACGGTGTATCGTGAGCAGGTCGGCGAGGGTCTGGGTCGGGTGGCTGTGACCGCCGTCGCCCGCATTGATGACGGGTATCGAGGCGTTCATTGCCGCCACGAGCGGCGCCCCCTCCTTCGGGTGGCGCATGGCGATGATGTCGGCGTAGCAAGATATGACCTTCGCGGTATCCGCTATGCTCTCGCCTTTGGCAGCCGAGGAGCTTTGGGCCTCGGAAAAGCCGAGCACGCTGCCGCCCAGCTCAAGCATCGCCGCCTCAAAGCTGAGACGGGTCCTTGTGGACGGCTCAAAAAACAAGGTTGCGAGCTTCTTGCCCTTGCACTTCTCGCTGTATTTTGCGGGGTCGGCTATAATATCGTCGGCAGTTGCGATAAGCTCCTCTATCTCAGTCGGGGTAAGCTCCGAAATATCAATAAGGCTTCTCATTTCATCATTCCTTTGCGCCGTAAATTTTAAGGTAATTCTTTATCCGCTCAACATTCTCGGAGTTCTTCGCATCCTCCTCAAGGTACTCGATGATATCGTAGACATTGACGACGGAGTAAACGGGGAAGCCGAATTCCTCGCCGACCTCCGCCATAGCCGATCTCTCTCCCCTGCCCTTTTCGCAGCGGTCGACCATGACGAACGCCGCAGCGACCTTTGCACCCTCGAGCGCCGAGAGAATAGCCATGCTCTCCCTTATAGCGGTGCCCGCAGTTATGACGTCCTCGACTATCACTATCTCCTCGCCCGCTGTAGGTTTATAGCCCACGAAAACGCCGCCCTCGCCGTGATCCTTCTCCTCCTTGCGGTTAAAGAAGAACGGCACGTCGAGCCCGTTCTCTGAGAGAGCCGAGGCGGCGGAGACCGCAATGGGTATGCCCTTGTAAGCGGGGCCGTAAAGCACGGCTCTCTTATCACCGAGCTTCTCAAAATATGCCTTGGCGTAGAATTCGCCGAGCTTCCTTATCCTGCCGCCCGTCTTGATCTCGCCCGCATTTATGAAATACGGTATCTTCCTGCCGCTTTTGGCAGTGAAGTCGCCGAATTTGAGCACTCCCGCGCTCTCAAGGAATTCAATAAATTCATGTTTGTAATTCTGCATTTTTATCACCTCATCCTACAAATTCTCTTACGCAGCGTTCATATGCCTCAACGGGGTCCGCAGCGGCGGTTATCGGTCTGCCGACCACTATATAGTCGCTGCCAAGCTCCTTTGCCTTTGCAGGGGTCGTGACGCGGGATTGATCGCCCTTGTCGCCGTCGGCAAAGCGAATGCCGGGGGTCACGGTCAGGAAGCTCTTGCCGCAGGCGCTATGTACCGCGGCGGCCTCGAGCGGCGAGCAGACAACTCCGTCAAGCCCCGACTTTGCGGCGTTGCGGGCGTAATGCATGACAACATCCTCCATTTTGCCGCTTATGAGCAGGTCGCTGTGCATCGTCTCCTCGCTCGTGGAAGTGAGCTGCGTAACGGCTATCAGCAGCGGACGTGTGCCGTCGGGTCTTGTAAGACCCTCGAGCGCCGCAGCCATCATATCGCTCGCCCCCGCAGCATGGAGATTGCACATATCGACGTCGAGCCGCGAGAGCACCGCCATTGACTTTTTGACGGTATTCGGGATATCGTGCAGCTTGAGGTCAAGGAATATCTTATGCCCTCTCGCTTTGATCTCTCGGACTATCTCGGGGCCTTCGGCGTAGAAAAGCTCCATTCCTATTTTGACAAACGGCTTCCTACCCTTGAATCCGTCGAGAAAATCAAGGCAGGTCTTTTTATCTGCAAAATCGCAGGCTATTATGACATCTTTACCCATCAGTGTGCGCCTCCTATTATTTCGTTTAAGCTCTTAATGCCGTATTTTTCCATTGCTCTCGGCAGGTCGTCTATTATCCTCTTGCAGGCGTAGGGGTCGATGAGGTTTGCCGCGCCAACCTCGGTCGCGGCAGCACCCGCAAGCATGAATTCGAGCACGTCCTCGGCACAGGATATGCCGCCCATGCCGACTATCGGTATCTTGACCGCTTCAAAGGCCTGATACACCATCCTGACCGCCACGGGCTTCACCGCAGGGCCTGAGAGCCCGCCCGTTTTATTCGCAAGCAGCGGCCTTTTAGCCCTCAGATCTATCCTCATGCCGAGCAGAGTATTGATGAGCGAAACGCCGTCGGCTCCTGCCGCTTCGCACGCCTTTGCAATCTCCGCAATATCCGTCACATTGGGCGAGAGTTTTATTATTATCGGCTTATCGGTCGACTTTCTCACCGCCTTTGTGACCGCAGCGGCATTCTCGGCGCTCGTGCCGAAAGCCAGTCCGCCGCCGTGGACGTTGGGGCATGATATATTTATCTCAAACCAGCCTATCATGCTCTCGCAGTCAAGTATTTTAACCGCCGTCACATAATCGTCGACGGAGAAGCCGCTCACATTCGCCATGACGGGCTTTTTATAAACGCTTTTGAGTGTTTGCAGCTCGTCGTGAAGCACGCTTTCCGCCCCCGGATTCTGAAGCCCCACGGCATTCAGCAGCCCCGACGGGCACTCAGCTATCCTCGGGGTGGGGTTGCCGAAGCGCGGCTCGGCGGTGGTGCCCTTGAGCGAGATCGAGCCTAAAATATTGATATCGTAAAATCTTGTGAATTCATAGCCGAAGCCGAATGTGCCGCTGGCGGGGATTATCGGGTTATCGAGCTTTATGCCGCAAAGGCTGACAGATGTGTCTACCATTCTATCTCCTCCCTTAAAAGTACGGGACCCTCGGTGCAGATACGCTTGGGGCCGCTCTTGGTCTTGCAGGTGCAGCCCATGCAGGCGCCCGTGCCGCAGCCCATCCGCTCCTCAAAGCTGAATTGACCGCTCGTCTTGGCGACGGCGTTGACCGCCCTGAACATCGGCTTTGGCCCGCAGGTATAAAAATAGGTGTATTCGGCGTATTTCATCGCCGCGTCAACGAAGCCTTTCAGCCCGTATGAGCCGTCCGCCGTGGTGACGGCGACATTCGCGCCCAAAGCCCTGAATTCTTTCTCAAGGAATATCTCGCCCGCCGTATTGAAGCCCAGGATCACGTTGACGGTCTTGCCCTCGGCTATAAGAGCCTTGCAGAGGCCGAAAAGCGGGGGTATGCCCACGCCGCCGCCAACGAGCAGGGGCGTATCGCCCGACGGCTCGGTATCGTAACCGTTGCCGAGAGCTATGAGCAGGTCGAGCCTGCCGCCGGGTTTCATGCGGCTGAGCTCCTCCGTGCCCTCACCGACGGTTTTATATATAAGCGTGAGGGTCTTGTCATCCCAATCGCAGATCGAAATGGGACGGCGCAGATAAAGCTCGGGTATCTTGATATTGACGAACTGCCCCGGAGCGGTTATGGGCGAAGTATCGCCCGAAAGCACCATTCTGTAGACCGACGGGGCTATCCGCTCATTCGATACGATCTCATAAAAATCCTGTTTCATAGCTACTCCTTTCATGCGTCTATGGTGGAAATGCCGAGCGTTGTCTCCTCGAGCACGTCGAGCAGCACCTTGACGGTGTCAAGCGAGGTGAACATCGTGACGTTATTCTCAACGGCACAGCGGCGGATCTCGTGACCGTCGGAGAGCACGTCGGAGGAATTCATATCCCTTGTGTTGATGACATAGGTGACGTAGCCCTGCCTGATGGCGTCGGTTATCTCCTTGCTGCCGTCGCTCAGCTTGCCGACCTTGTGGGTGCGTATCCCGTTTTGCTTGAGGAAGAGCGCCGTGCCCTCGGTGGCCTGGATATTGAAGCCCATATTGTAGAAGCGGCGGATGAGCGGCAGCGCCTCGTCCTTATCCTTATCGGCTATGGTCGCGAGCACCGTGCCGTAATTCATTACGTTCATTCCGCTCGCCTTCAGCGCCTTATAGAGCGCGCGGGTCAGCTTGTCGTCGTAGCCTATCGCTTCGCCCGTGGACTTCATCTCGGGCGAGAGATAAGCGTCAAGCCCTCTGAGCTTTGAGAATGAGAACGCGGGCGCTTTGACATACCAGCGTTTCTTCTCCTCGGGGTAAATGCGCTCAAAGCCCTGCTCCCTGAGGCTCTTGCCGAGAATAACGCGCGTTGCGATATCCGCAAGGCTGTAGCCCGTCGCCTTTGAGAGGAACGGAACAGTTCTTGACGAGCGTGGGTTGACCTCGATTATATAGACATTTTCATTCTTATCAACGATGAACTGGATATTGTAAAGCCCCACTATGCCTATGCCGAGGCCGAGGCGCTTGGTGTAGTCAAGTATTGTCTCCTTGACCTTAGCGCTTATGCTGAACGTGGGGTAAACGCTTATCGAATCGCCGCTGTGGATGCCCGTACGCTCGACAAGCTCCATTATGCCCGGCACAAAGACGTCGGTGCCGTCGCAGATGGCGTCCACCTCCAGCTCCTTGCCCGAGATATATTTATCGACCAGCACAGGCTTGTCCTCGTCTATCTCAACGGCGGTACGCAGATAACGGCGCAGCTGGGGCTCATCGGCAACTATCTGCATCGCCCTGCCGCCGAGGACGAAGGACGGGCGCACGAGCACGGGGTAGCCTATCTCGGCTGCGGCGGCAACGCCGTCCTCTATCTTTGTCACCGCCCTGCCCTTGGGCTGCGGGATATCGAGCTCACGGAGCACCTTCTCAAACAGGTCGCGGTTCTCGGCTCGGTCAATTGCGTCACAATCGGTGCCGATTATCTTCACTCCCCTGTCTCTGAGGCTCTCCGCCAGATTGATAGCCGTCTGACCGCCGAGCGACGCTATGACGCCTATCGGCTTCTCAAGGTGGATTATATTCATCACGTCCTCGGTGCAAAGCGGCTCGAAATACAGCTTGTCGGAGCAGGTGTAATCCGTCGAGACGGTCTCGGGGTTATTATTGATTATTATTGCCTCATAGCCCGACTGCTTAATCGTTGAGACGGCGTGGACGGTGGAATAATCGAATTCAACGCCCTGCCCTATCCTGATGGGGCCCGAGCCTAAGACGATTATCTTCTCTTTATCCGACACTTCGGACTCATTCTCCTGCTCATAGGTCGAGTAAAAATACGGGATATAGCTCTCGAATTCCGAGGCGCAGGTGTCTATCATCTTATAGACGGGGAACATATTGTGTTTCTCTCGGATCCTGAATATCTCCTCGCCTGTCATATCCCAGAGCCTGCCGATATATTCGTCGGAGAAGCCGAGGCGCTTCGCCGCATAGAGCGTGTCGATATCGCCGATATGCTCCTTCAGCTTATCCTCCGCCCTGACAATATTGCTTATCTTCTCAAGGAAGAGCATATCTATCTTTGTTGCGTTGCATATCATGCCCACATCCGTGCCTCGGCGCAGCAGCTCCGCTATCGCATAGATGCGGTCGTCCGTGCCGTCCTTAATGTAGGCGAGCATCTCATCCTCGGTGAAGCCGTCGAATTTCTTCATATAGAGGTGATTGACGCCTATCTCAAGCGAGCGGGCGGCCTTGAGCAGGCTCTCCTCCACCGTCCTGCCGACGCTCATCACCTCGCCAGTGGCTTTCATCTGAGTGGAGAGCTTGTTATTGGCAGATGAGAATTTGTCGAACGGGAAGCGCGGCATCTTTGTAACGACATAGTCAAGCGCCGGCTCGAATGAGGCAGGGGTGTTGGCTATCATTATCTCGTCAAGGTGCATGCCGACCGATATCTTGGCCGACACCCTCGCTATCGGGTAGCCGCTCGCCTTGCTGGCAAGGGCGGAGGAGCGGGAGACCCTGGGGTTGACCTCGATCAGATAATATTTGAACGAAAGCGGGTCAAGAGCAAACTGCACGTTGCAGCCGCCCTCGATCTTGAGTGCCCGTATTATCTTGAGTGCGCTGTCACGCAGCATATGATATTCTTTATTGGTTAAGGTCTGCGAGGGGCAGACGACTATCGAATCGCCCGTGTGGATGCCGACGGGGTCGACGTTCTCCATATTGCATATGGTGATCGCGGTGTCGTTTGCGTCACGCATGACCTCGTATTCTATCTCTTTGTAGCCCTTTATGCTCTTCTCGACCAGCACCTGATGAACGGGCGAAAGCTCAAGCGCACCGCGCAGTATCTCGGCGCATTCCTCTCTGCCGTCGGCAAAGCCGCCGCCCGTGCCGCCGAGTGTGAAGGCAGGTCGCAAGACTACCGGGTAGCCTATATCCTCCGCGGCTTTAAGCCCCTCCTCAACGCTCTCGGCAATGACCGACTGCAGGACAGGCTCGCCTATCTCCTCGCAAAGCTCCTTAAAGAGCTCTCTGTCCTCCGCACGCTCGATGCTCCTGCTGCTCGTGCCGAGCAGCTCCGCACCGCATTCACGCAACACGCCTTTTTTCTCAAGCTGCATTGCAAGGTTGAGACCAGTCTGACCTCCTATGCCCGGCACTATTGCGTCGGGTCGCTCGTAGCGGATGATCTTTGCAAGATATTCGAGATTCAGCGGCTCCATATAGACCTTGTCGGCAACGGAGGTGTCTGTCATTATCGTCGCGGGGTTGGAGTTACAGAGCACCACCTCGTAGCCCTCTTCCTTGAGGGCAAGGCAAGCCTGAGTGCCCGCATAGTCGAACTCCGCCGCCTGACCTATCACTATCGGACCCGAGCCGATGACGAGTATTTTTTTGATATCCGTTCTCTTAGGCATCTTCGTTACCTCCCATGAGCGCTATGAATCTATCAAACAAATATGCGCTGTCCTGCGGCCCCGGCGCGCTCTCGGGGTGATACTGCACGCTGAACATCTTTGACCGCTCATCCCTTATCCCCTCGACCGTGTTATCGAGGATATTGACATGAGTAACTTTAAGCCCCGTATTCTCAAGGCTCTTTTCATTCACCGCATAGCTGTGATTTTGCGAGGTTATCTCTATCTTGCCCGTTTCAAGGTTTTTGACCGGGTGATTGCCGCCCCTGTGACCGAATTTCAGCTTGTAGGTCTCCGCCCCGCAGGCGAGGCTTATCATCTGATGACCGAGGCAGATGCCGAATATCGGGTATTTGCCCCTGAGCTTTTTCACAAGGTCGATAACGGGTATGACGTCCTCGGGGTCGCCCGGGCCGTTTGAGAGGAATATGCCGTCAGGCTTCATCTTCTCGACCTCGGCGGCGGAGGTGTTATACGGCATCACGGTCACATTGCAGCCCCTCGCATTCAGCGAGCGGATAATATTGAGCTTGATCCCGCAGTCTATCGCCACCACGTTATATTTTGCGTTCGCCGTCCTCGAATACCAGCGCTTTTTGCAGCTCACCTTTGCCACGGCGTCGTGCGGCACGGGCGAATTCTTTATCATTTCGATTGCTTTATCCGTCGGAGTGTCGGCGTCCATTATCACCCCGCAGCGTGAGCCGATATCGCGGATACTGCGTGTGAGCTTGCGGGTATCAACGCCCGCAAGGCCGGGAATTTTGTATTCTTCCATGACCTCCGAAAGGGTCTTGGTGTAGCGGAAGTTTGACGGCAGGTCGTTGTATTCCCTGACTATAAGGCCGCCGATGGTCGGTATCTTGGTCTCGTAATCCTCGTCGGCGATGCCGTAATTGCCGATGAGCGGGTAGGTCATGACCACCGCCTGATAGGTGTATGACGGGTCGGAGATTATCTCCTGATAGCCCACCATCGAGGTGTTGAACACTATCTCGCACACCGCGTCCCCGCCGTAGCCGAACCCCGTACCGTAATACTCGGCGCCGTCCTCAAGCACTAATTTTCTTGTGAATTCCATACTGCTTTACCTCCGCATACCGTAATAAGATTTTTGCCGAACACTTTCATTCCCTCGAAAGGAGTGCTCCTGCCCATGCTCATGAAATCATTCGGGTCTATCGTGAATTCCTTGTCTAAATCGTAAACGCAGATATCCTCTGTCGGCGGCAGGCCGAACCGCCGCCTCGGGTTTATCGCCATAAGCTCCGTCAGCCGCTCAAGCGTTATCAAGCCGGGCTTCACGAGCCTTGTATAGAGCACGGGGAACGCCGTTTCAAGCCCCACGACGCCCATCAGGCTCCTCTCAAGCCCTCTTGACTTCTCCTCCTCGCTGTGCGGCGCATGGTCGGTCGCTATCATGTCTATCGTGCCGTCCCGCAGCCCCTGTATGAGCGCAAGTCTGTCCTCCTCGCTCCTTATCGGCGGATTCATCTTAAATCTGCCGCTCTCCTCAAGATCGTTGTCGCTGAAAACGAGGTAATGCGGCGCTGTCTCGCACGTCACGTCAACTCCGTCCGCCTTGGCTCGGCGTATCAGCTCCACGCTCTCTTTGCATGAAACATGGCACACATGATACTTGCAGCCTGTTTCCTTTGCCAGCAGCAGATCGCGCTCTATCGGCCGCCACTCGCTCTCGGAGCATATGCCCCTGTGGCCGTGCAGGCGCGCATACTCCCCGCCGTGGATGTATCCGCCCCGCAGCAGCGAATCATCCTCGCAGTGGGCGGCGATCACCTTGCCCAGGCGCTTCGCTTCGGTCATCGCGCGGCGCATAAGCTCTTCGCTCTGCACTCCCCTGCCGTCATCCGAGAAGGCTATGCAATACGGCGCAAGGCTCGCCATATCGGTCAGCTCCTCGCCCCGCTCGCCGACGGTTATCGCCGCATACGGGTGAATGCGTATCACCGAATCCCGCTCGATTATATCTATCTGCTTCTTTATATTATCTACGTTGTCGGGTACGGGATTCAGATTCGGCATGGTGCAGACATCGGTATATCCCCCGTGCGCCGCCGCAAGCGAGCCGCTTTTGATCGTTTCTTTATAAAAAAATCCCGGCTCTCTGAAATGCACATGCACATCACAGAAAGCCGGAAAAACATAAGCATTGTTGAAATTTGAACCAACGCCGGCATTGCCGACGTTCAAAGTCAAATCCATCTGCCTGAATTTGACGTTATTATAGACCGCAGCGTTCTTAAATATCATGATCTGCTCCTTAATTATGCGCCGGAATTGCATAGACCGCGCCCACAAAAAAGACCCGCTTTAAAAAGCAGGCCGTGAACGCAAGAAAACAGACCGGTAACCGGTCATCTATCACAATCTTGCCGGCGTCACAGCACCTTGCTTAAAGATTTTTTGTCACGCCTATTCTATCACCTTTCCCCGCCAAAGTCAAGAGTAAATATCGCACTCCGCCGAATTTGTCCGCAGGTCGGCAGCGCAGCCATGCCGACCGACCCAACCGCATTCCGCCGTTCACGCATGATTTAATACTTGCGCAAACGATACTTTATGTGTTATAATCGTTTCGGCACTTACAAATAATTAATATCAAAAATGGAAATCGCAAAAACCGACGCCAGACGCATCAAAAATCACAATTCTTAAGGAGGCATTACCATGAAAAAATCAATCAAAGTCACCCTTGCGGTTCTGTCCGTCGCGCTGTTGGTCGTTCTCTCGGCGGCTGTGTATAATGCGAAATTTGACCTGCCGTTTGAGCCTGTGGAGCGGATCGCTGTTGATGATATTCCGGATTCCGAGCCTGCGTGGTTCTCGCTGAGAGATGAAAAATATAGCGGCTTTTTCGATATTGAGAAGCTGACCGAATACGGCGCAGAGGCGAGCGATTTGAGCTTTGATTTTTCTCATTACACCTATATCGTGACCTGCGGGCACGAGCTGAGGAGCATTAAATACAGCCTCTCGCAAACCAAAAACCGCAGATTTCTTTTCATCCCTAAGCAGTTTGTCGGCATAGTTGAGCTGCAATATGACCCCTCACCGTATGTGTATATATACAGGGTCAAAAAACTTGATATTGACTGCGATTACCACGAACGCAGTAAAAACGTGTACTATGTAAAATGATTTGCAAGCGGGGCAATGGGAAACCGTTGCCCCAGCCAAAGAATCGTTTGTTGGAAAATTTGGTTATTGCTTTTTGTATGACTTTATTATGGAATGACAATGTCTTTAAATTATGGATTTGATATAGCCTTTCCATGTGAATAAAATAAAAGCGAGCAGGTGCAAAGGCTGTTTTTATCTTAATTTGTCATGTAATCATCTTTCACAGGCGGAAATACTGTCTTTGCACACAATAGTCTTAGATCGGCGAAAACAAATGAGGATTTTTAAGGGTGATTTGAGGACGTTGGGAGCACATGGCTATCTAAAGTTGACGATAATCAACGGCAAAGATGATGATTTGGAAAAACAGCGTCATAACGAAGAATAAAAGCAAAGCTCTGAAACCGTTATATACCAACGATTTCAGAGCTTTGCTTTGGCAGGGGCAGAAGGACTTGAAGTTGCCCCTCAGAAACATAGTCACATTGCTCGCTTGGAGCGCTTCGCGCTGCTCCTTGTTTCTTCACCTCACCGCCGCGCCTTCCTCCGCCGCAGGCGGCGGCGCAACGGTTCGCCCCGGCACGCTCCGCGCGCCTCGGTTTCTTACAATTCAATCCGAATAAAACAAAAAAGACACCCGAAGGTGTCTTTTTGCTTTGGCAGGGGCAGAAGGACTTGAAGTTGCCCCTCAGAAACATAGTCGCATTGCTCGCTTGGAGTGCTTCGCACTGCTCCTTGTTTCTTCACCTCACCGCCGCGCCTTCCTCCGCCGCAGGCGGCGGCGCAACGGTTCGCCCCGGCACGCTCCGCGCGCCTCGGTTTCTTACAATTCAATCCGAATAAAACAAAAAAGACACCCGAAGGTGTCTTTTTGTTTTGGCAGGGGCAGAAGGACTTGAACCCTCGGCACGCGGTTTTGGAGACCGCTGCTCTACCAACTGAGCTATACCCCTATATTTGTGAAGCGCCGAAAATCGGCGCTTCTTGGTGGGCCACCAGGGACTCGAACCCCGGACCATTCGGTTATGAGCCGAGTGCTCTAACCAACTGAGCTAGTGGCCCTTTTGTTTTGCAACGATAGATATAATAGCAAAAAGAAACGAATTTGTCAATCGTTTTTTGCTATTTTTTTATTTTTATTTGCTGAAAGCAATTGCGGTTTTATGCTTTGCTAAGCGCCCGCCCAAGCCGGTTATCTATTGTCGGATATCAAGTAACCGTCAGCCTGATCGAAGTTACGATCATCATTTGCTATTCGGCGCAGCTTTTCGTACATAAAAAATAAATAATAAATAGCTTGTTAATTGTGCGGATATATGCTAAAATTAAATAGATTTTACGCTTTTGTGAGGTAATCGAAATGCACAAGGAATTTTTGATGGGCAACGAAGCAATGGCTCTCGGTGCAATAGCGGCGGGCGTCGGCGTTGTCGCGGGCTATCCCGGCACACCCTCGACCGAGGTGCTGGAGACGGTCGCCAAGCGCAACGACGGCAGCATCTACGTCGAGTGGTCGGTCAACGAAAAAGCCGGGCTTGAAGTGGCGGCGGGCGCGGCATACAGCGGAGTCCGTTCACTGGTGACGATGAAGCAGGTCGGCCTTAACGTGGCCTCAGACCCGCTGATGAGCCTTGAATACATCGGCGTCAAGGGCGGCATGGTGGTCATGGTCGCGGACGACCCCGGCCCGATATCCTCCCAGACGGAGCAGGATACCCGCAGCTTCGCTTTCTTCTCAAAGCTGCCCGTATTCGACCCCTCAAGCGTGCAGGAAGCCTACAACATGATGATAGCGGCGTTTGAATTCTCCGAGAAGCACTCGACCCCCGTTTTTCTGCGCTCGACTACGAGAGTCTGCCACGGCTACGCGGGCATCGAGATCAGGGACAGGGAGGAATACGACCGTGTCGCGCCCGGGGGATTTGTGCGTGACCCGTCGAAGTGGGTCATATTCCCGAAGCTCTCTTATCAGAGCCACATGAACATAGTCAGACGCAACGAAGAGATCGCCGACGAATTCTCCGACGGCGTTTATAATTACATACTGCCCGAGACGGGCGACGGCTGCAGGCTGAGGAAGGGCATAGCCTCCCACGGCATCAGTTACGCCTATACACTCGAGAATCTCGACCCCGATAATATGCTCCGCACATTCAAGGTCGGCAATCCGCATCCGTTCCCAGAGAAAAAGGCGCTCGAATTCCTCTCGGGGCTGGACGAAGTGCTCTGTGTAGAGGAGCTTGACCCCGTTATCGAGAAAGAACTGATATATATCTGCGGCAAGCACGGGCTTAAAACAAAGATACTCGGCAAGCTGAGCGGCCATATCAAGACAGCGGGCGAGAATACCGTTGAGAGCGTCGGCGCAGCGATAAACGCATTCGTCGGTGTGGAAGCTCCGAAAACCGAGCCGCTCGACGCACCCGCATTGCCCGTCAGGCCGCCCGTACTCTGCGCCGGCTGCCCGCACAGAGCCTCATTCTACGCCGTTAAAGCGGCCATGAAGGGCAAAAAGAGCGTTTTCTGCGGCGATATCGGCTGCTATACGCTCGGCAACGCAATGCCGCTCGACATGGTGGACACCTGCCTTTGCATGGGCGCGGGCATCAACATTGCCCAGGGCATAGGCCACGTCGACCCCGAGATGAATTGCTTCGCCTTTGTCGGCGATTCGACATTCTTCGCCTCAGGCATCACGGGCGTTGTGAACGCCTACTACAATCAGGCGAATATGACCCTCGTGGTGCTCGACAACTCCACCACGGCAATGACGGGTCATCAGCCCCACCCCGGCACGGGCCGCACGATGATGGGCGAAATAGTCCAAAGCGTGAGCATTGAGAAGGTGCTGCGTGCGATAGGGCTTGAGACGGTCGTTACCGTTGACCCGCTGAAGCTCGACGAAGCCATAGAAGCGGTCAAGGCCGTCACCGCAGAGCCGGGTGTTAAGGCGATAATATTCAAATCCCCCTGCGTTGCGATAACCAAGCCCTCGGGTCGCTCCGTGATAGACCCCGAGAAGTGCACGGGCTGCAAGAGCTGCATAAGGAAGCTCGGCTGCCCCGGCATTATAATCCGTGACGGCAAGGTCACTATAGACGAAACTCTCTGCACCGGCTGCGGCATCTGCGGCTGCGTGTGCCCGTTCGGGGCGATAAGCGGAGGTGAAAAGGCATGAATAAAAATATAATCCTCTGCGGAGTCGGCGGTCAGGGCACGGTGCTCGCGTCAAAGCTGCTTGCCGCCGCCGCAATGAAAAAAGATATACCTGTCAAGACCGCCGAGACCATAGGCATGGCTCAAAGAGGCGGCAGCGTGACAAGCCACATCCGCCTCGGAGCGGATACCTACTCACCGCTCGTGCCGATGGGCAGAGCCGACCTCATCGTGGCGTTTGAGCCCGCCGAGGCCGTCAGAATGCTCCCTTATCTCAAAAAGGGCGGCGCGGTGATAGTCAGCAGCAGAGCCGTCATGCCCGTCACGGCGGCGCTCGCAGGCAGCAATTATCAGGGCGGCGAGATGATAGATTATCTGCGCTCAAAGGTCGATAATTTGACCGTTGTGGATACCGACGCCGCATGCGCCGAGCTCGGCTCATCCAAGATAGTGAACGTCCTGCTGCTCGGGGCCGCGGTCAACAGCGGCGAGACAGGGCTTACAAAGGACGATATCCGCACCGCCATCAAAGAAAAGGTCAACCCCAAATTCCATGAGCTGAATTTCAAGGCTCTGGATTATCTGAAATAACGAAAGGCTCGTGACAAATATGAAGATCAACGCTACTCAGCTTGAGCAGGTCAACAACCAGATACAAAAGCTCATCAAGGCCGACAGCTTCTACGGCAAGAGGCTCAAGGAGCACGGCATCACCGGCGTTTCAAGCGTCGAGGATTTTGAAGCCCTCCCGTTCTCGGAGAAAAAAGATCTCAGAGGCGCTTATCCCCTCGGCCTGATGGCTGAGCCGGAGGAGAATATAGTTCGCATTCACTCCTCCTCGGGCACAACGGGTCTGCCCGTCATAATTCCTTACACCGCAAAGGACGTTGACGACTGGGCGATAATGTTCACACGCTGCTACGAAACGGCGGGCATCACCAACCTTGACCGAATCCAGGTCACGCCCGGCTACGGTCTCTGGACCGCCGGCATCGGCTTCCAGAACGGCGCGGAGAAGCTCGGCGCAATGGTTATACCCATGGGCCCGGGCAACACCGACAAGCAGTTACAGATGATGGTCGACCTCGGCTCGACCGTGCTCTGCTCCACCTCGTCATATGCTCTGCTGCTTGCGGAGGAGATCGAGGCAAGAGGTCTGCGCGACAAAATTAAGCTCCGCAAGGGTGTCATCGGCTCAGAGCGCTGGGGTGAAAAGATGAGAAAGCGTATTTCCGACGAGCTGGGCATCGAGCTTTACGATATCTACGGTCTGACCGAGATATACGGCCCGGGTATCGGTATAAGCTGCAAATACGACTGCGGTATGCACTACTGGGACGACTATATCTATATCGAGATAATCGACCCCGTCAGCGGCAGGCCCGTGCCCGACGGCGAGATGGGCGAGATAGTCATATCCACCCTTTGCAAGGAGGGCGCGCCGCTCATCAGATACAGAACTCACGACCTGTCGAGGATAATCCCCGGCGAATGCGAGTGCGGCAGCCGCTTCCCGAGGCTTGACGCCATAATGGGAAGAACTGACGACATGATGAAGATAAAGGGCGTCAACGTCTTCCCGAGCCAGATAGAAGAGGTGCTCAAGCTCTTCCCCGAGATTTCGAGCGAGTATCAGATAAGGATATCTCACCTCGACGGCAGGGACACCATGCGCATATATGTTGAGACCACGGGCGACGTGGAATTCGAGTCTCTCGCCGAGCGCATAACCGCCACGGTCAAGAGCAGAATAGGCTTCACTCCGCTTGTGAAGGTGGTCGAGGTCGGTGTGCTGCCGAGAAGCGAGAAAAAAACAAAAAGAGTATTCGACGAGAGGTACGACTGAGTTTAACGCCATGAACGAAAGAACCTTTTATAAATCATTCTTTGCCATGACCGTTACGATGGCGCTGCAAAACATCATCGTATTCGGGGTCAATCTCGCCGACTCTATAATGATGGGCGCTTACAGCGAAACGGCGCTCAGCGGCGTCGGCATATGCAACAATATTCAGTATTTCCTTATGATGGCCGCCACGGGAGTTTCCTCAGGCATGACGGTCATCGCGGCAAGATATTGGGGTCGGAACGACAGAAAGTCTATCCACCTGATCTCCGCCGTCGGAATGTGGCTCGGCGCCGCGTTCTCGGTCATCATCTTCCTGTTCGCCGCGATCGCGCCCGAATTCCTCATTCGGCTTTATACAGATAAACCGGCTGTTGCGGAGCAGGCGCTCCAATACCTCGACATCATCAAGCACACCTACATTATTTATGCGCTCACCACGGTGCTGCTCTCCATCCTCCGCAGCGTTGAGACGGTGAAGATAGGCTTCTATGTCTCTCTTTCCTCATTTGCAGTCAATATTGTGCTGAACTATATCTTTATCTACGGCAAATTCGGCGCGCCTGAGATGGGCGTTCGCGGTGCGGCGCTCGCAACCCTCATTGCACGCTCGATAGAGCTTGTCGTTGTAGTGATCTACACTCTCTTTATTGATAAAAAATTGAGTTTCAGGCTGCGTGACCTTTTTGTTACGACAAGGTCGATGTTCGGCGACTACTTCAGGACGGGGCTACCGCTTATGATGAGCAGCGTTTCCTGGGGCGTTGCCATGAGCATCCAGGGCGCAATAATCGGCAGGCTCGACGAGAGCGCAATAGCCGCCAACAGCATAGCTACCACGATATTCCAGATAGCGACGGTCATCTGCTACGCCTCGAGCAACGCCACCTGCGTGCTGATAGGCAAGACCATCGGCGAAGACGCGCCCATGGAGACGATAAAGAGCCGCAGCCGCCGCTTGCAGCTGATATTCCTGGGTATTGGCGTTGTCTCAAGCGCAATACTGCTGCTTTGCAAGACTCTGATAATCGACTTCTACGACGCAACGCCGCAGACTATCGCTTACACTAATCAATTCATCTGGGTGCTCGCCGTTTCGATAATCGGCACTTCATATGAAGCGCCCTGCCTTTGCGGCATCGTCTCGGGCGGCGGCGAAACGGGCTTCGTGCTCAAAAACGACTTCATTTTTATGTGGCTCGTCGTTTTGCCGATATCGGCACTCAGCGCGTTCGTATTCAAATTCCCCGTCGTCGTAACCTTCGCCTGCCTCAAGGCCGACCAGGTCATCAAGTGCATCGTTGCATATTTTAAGGTCAACAGCTTCAATTGGGTCAGGAAGATCACAAAGGAAGCAGAATAAATCAAACACACGGTTCCCCGCGGAGCCGTGTGTTTTTTCAAATATTTCAAAATTCTTCCCGTCACGGTGTAACGCATATGCCGCAAAACGGACTTAACAGGGTGAGAGCGGTTGAACGGTCAACTGCAAAAATCAGGAGAGGAGAATGGTATGGAGGACAGCAGGATAGTCGACCTATATCTCGCCAGGGATGAGAGCGCCATAAAGCACTCCGCCGAGAAATACGGCGCGCGGCTGCATGGGATATCGCTCGGCATAGTCAACGACCCCCGCACCGCCGAGGAATGCGAAAACGACGTTTACTCCGAAGCGTGGCGGCTGATCCCGCCGAATGAGCCGAGGGATTACTTATTCGCTTTCCTTGCGAGGATAGCCCGCAGCCTGTCGCTCAAACGCTGCCGCAGCGAGCGGGCGTTGAAGCGCAGCGCCTATATCACTGAGCTGTCGCATGAAATGCAGGAATGCGTTCCGTCGGGCGCTTCGGTGGAGGCGCAGGCGGATTGCACGCTGCTCGGTGAAGCAATCAGCCGCTTCCTTTATTCTCAGCCGCAGGAGAAGCGGGAGCTTTTCATCAGGCGGTATTGGTATCTCGACAGCATATCGGCTCTCGCCGAGAGCTTCGGCTTCAGCGAAAGCAAGGTCAAGGTCACTCTGTCGCGCCTGCGGGCACAGCTTAAAAAGCATTTGGAAAGCGAGGGATACAGCGTATGAACGGGAACGACATCTTAAACGGCATGGAGCATATCGACCCGAAGCTCATCGAATCCGCCGAAAAAATCAAGCCGCACCGAAGCCGAAAACCTTGGCGTTTTGCCGCAGCGGCGGCGCTCTTTCTCTGCCTCGCCGTGGCGGGCGCAATGCTGCTGAAGCAGGATAAGCCTGAGCCGAAGCCGACCGAGACATCTTCCGCCGCACCAAGCTCGGACGGGATATTCATAAACACCGCGCTGCCGCTCAAATTCGGCTTTGTCTCCTGCTACACCAACCCTCGGCACGAAGAAAATCCCGAAAGCGAGGATAACCTGTACGGCGTTATGGACTCGGACGGCAATGTGGTAATAGAGCCGAGTTATTCCAACGCAGTCCCGCTAAGTAAAGACACATTCGCCGTATCATCCAATGAAAACGGCAAAACTTATTCGTCAATGATCGACAAAAGCGGCAAAACGATCATTTCGTGGTTTGAGGGCACAGTTTGGGGTGTTGATGAAGATGGCGGCAAGCCCATTGCGATCGTTGCTCCGAAATACGGCAAAACATATATTGTCGATATGAGCGGCAAAAGGCTGCTTGACATTGATTTTGACAATGTTTTAATGCCTATTGCAACACGGCGGCATATTTTGGAAGCCTACAACACTGAGCGCGCTTACTATATTTCATGCGGCGGTGAAATCATCGCTGAACTCCCTGCAAACAAAGTAGTGCTCGACCCATTCGGCGAGGGCAAAGGCGGCACGGTCGTCGCCTGTATGTATAAAGTGCCCGAAGAAGGCAACTCATGCATACTGTACGGTCTGTATGACTCGTCAAGCGGTCGTGAGCTTGTTCCGTGCTCCCGTAAAGAGGGTTTTGCAATTAATGAGGATCGCTTTGTGCTCAAAGACACATGCTTGATAGGCCCCGATTACGATGATTTTGCCGCCATATATGATAGAAACGGCAATGTCATTTGCGACGGCGGCGAATATCAGGATATAATCTTCGGCTACGGCTATTCCAAGGGCGTCGGCGTAATTCTTAAACCATCGGAATCCACAGAAACTGCCGATCTGAAGAGTTATGTGATAGATGCCGACGGCAACAAGCTCTCGGAAGAGCTTGACTACCTCACTGCAACAGACGAAAGCTAAAATTGACAAAAGGCTGCCGCATAAGCGGCAGCCTTGATTTGTTATATGGATTCGAGTTTATTTTTGATGATATCAGGAAAATCGGTTATCACGCCGTCGGCGCCCCAGTGGCTGAGCTTTTCGGCGGTCTCGAGCTTATTGACAGTCCAGACAGCGACTCTCTTGCCGGCGTCATGCGCCTTTTCAATGAGCTTCTTTGAGACGTAGCCCTGATGCGGCAGCAGATAGTCGATATTATACTTCCGCACGATATTCATAGGCGAGAAGAGCTTGCGCTTGACGATATCGCCCATGGCGGGGTAGAGATAGCCCGTCCGGACGCACGGCTCAAGGCTCTTCGCTTTATCGAGGATGCGGTAATCAAAGCTGGAGATAAAGAGTTTATCCGCAAGCCCGTATTCCTTGGCCTTTTGAATGACCGTATCCACAAAGTCGAGCCTGCCGCCCTTCTGCGGCTTGAGCTCAATATTGAGCACTGACACGGCGGTGTCCTTCATTGTTTGCAGAAATTCATCGAGAGTCGGTATGGTCGTATTCTTGAAGCGTCTGCCGAACCACGAGCCGAAATCGAACCGCTTCAGGTCGCTCAGGCTCATATCCGAAATCCTGCCCTTGCCGTCGGAGGTCTTGTCGACCGTGCCGTTATGGCAAAGCACGAGCTCGCCGTCCTTGGTGACGTGAACATCGGTCTCAACGCCGTCGGATTTAAGCTCCGCCGCCTTCAGAAACGCATGAATTGTATTCTGAGGCGCAAGTTTATTGGCGCCCCTATGAGCAATAACGAACATACTTCTCTCCCCTTTCGCTTGTTTTTTTGCTGTTATTATTGCTTCGGGAAAACAACGTCAAAGAATTTGACATCGTAGCCCTTATCGATCAGCTTCTGATAAACGCTGATATTATTAAACATGGTATAAACCGTGCCGACAAATCTGACGAACGCATTGAACGGATTCGGGAACGCCTTGGTGTGGCCGCCCTGCTGCGAGGTCTTATTGATGGTGAAGCTGTTGAACTTCTCGCCGCTCTCGACGGTGTATGAGCTGACGGTGAGCGAATCCTCGGTGAAGTCGATGATATTATATATCTTCTCCTGCGTGAGGTAAGCGTAGCCGATATTGTCGCTCAAGCCGAGGGAATCCTCATCGTCGTTCCTCGGTCTGTTGATCGAGCCGGAGACCATATATACGGTGCCGTTCGGGTCGGTCAGCACGCCGTTCTGAGTCATGGGCGCAACGGTCTTGTTGCCGCGCAGGACGTTGGAGACGGTGTAGTAGTGGCTGTGACCGAGCAGGACAAGGTCGATATTGAATTCATCCGCCATGGGCCCCCAAAGGAGACGGAGCATCTTATTCTCGCTCTCTCTGTGAGGGATCCTGCCGCTGTAGAGGTCGTGATGCATCATCATAACCCTCCACTTGACATCGGGATTCTCTTTGACGGCGTTCTTGATGAAGGCGTGATGATCCATGCCGCTGCCGCTGTTGCTGTCCATAACGAGGAAGAGCACGTCGCCCTTGACGAAATAATAATCCGAGGTTATGTAGGACGACTCATAGTTGCTCTTGCGCTCATTGGGCATGAATTTGAAGGTCTTGTAGTCAACGCCCTTGCGGTCATGGTTGCCCGCCGCCGTGGCTATCGACATGCTTCTGCCCAAAGGAGTTGAGCTGAACGCCCTGTATTCGCTTTCGAGACCCTCGCTGGCCTGATCGCCCGCGGAGAGAATGAGAGAGATATCGGGATTTTTCAGCTTTGCGGAAGCTATCGTATTGTTGAAATTATACGCAGTCTCTTTGAGACCGTCGGGGTTATTTTCGTCATATGTGATATGGACGTCGGTCACATACATGGCGGAGAAATCCTTGCTGTCACCGCCGCCGGTGGTGAAGGTGTATATAGCCGACTTATAGTCGCCGCTGAAGCACCTGTAGCTGTAGGTCGTATCAGCCTCAAGCCCGGTAACGGCAACTTTATTGACATAGCTGCCGCCGTAGGTGCGTGTGCTGGTGCCTTTGAACGCCTTGGTAAAGTTGATCGTATAGATCTCTACACGAGGCTCCGATTCGCTGTCGCTGTACCATGAGAAAAGGCGCTCGCTTTCATCCGAGCCGGGGAACACGTTGATGCCGGACTGCGACTCAGTGCTGCTCCACCATGCGTCCCATGCAACATCCGAAGCAAAGGTCGGGATCGCTGCGCTGACAATGATTATCGCCGCAAGCAGCAGGGAAAGCGCTCTTTTTGAGAGTGTTTTCATTAAATAACTACCTCCAAAGTAAAATTTTCACTTATATTTTACCGCAAAATCATAAAAGTGTCAAGCGTCGAAAACGACAATCAACGTACCTTGACTGACTTTAACAAGGCTGTCCGTGCCCGTGAATTCATTGCTGACCCCGAGCGGGAAGCGGATGCTGAGCGTTGCGTTATCGAGCGTGTATTTCAGCCCCTTGAGGGTCACTCCGAGGCACTCGTCGCTGAAGGCAAAGACGGAGATATAACCCTTGTGCGACTTATCAAAGCGCATTTCGCCGCAATGCAGAGCGGTCAATATTTGCTTCTCGGCAACGAAATCAGCCCTGTAGCCTCTCTCGACGAGAGAAGCGCAGAGCTGAATATTGGCAAGGGTATGGTCGAGGCGTCCGCCTGACCAGCCGTAGAATTTGAACTCGGTGTAGCCCGCGGCGACGCCCGCTTCGGCGGCGGCATACATATCCGTCACGTCCTTCTCGGCGGGCAGCACGGTAACTTTGCCGCCCTCGGGGACGCTGCCGAGCGAGTCGAAATCGCCTATCACGGAGTCGGGATTTATACCCGCCGCACGCAGGTAACGCAGCCCCGCGTCGGCGGCAATGACCGTATCGCCCTCGTTTATTCGGATGTTGTCAAGCGGCGGGCAATCCCCCGCCCCGACGATATAGCAAACAGCCATTGCCTTACCTCCGCAAAATCATTTTATTTTGAGAATATCTTCTTGTACCACGGCTGAGCCTCGGTGGTCTCGGTATCGGTATTTGCCTCAACGGGAGCGGAAATGCTCTCAGTGGTGAGGATGAACGCAAGGCTGGTCTTCATGCCCTCGGCGCTCTTGGTGAAGAGGCCGTAATCCTTACCGTAATTGAGCCATTCCTGAGCGAGAGCCACGAGCACATCGCCGTCGCTGACGAGATCGCCGTATTTGTCGCCGAGACCCTTGAAATCATCAAGGTCGATGCTCTCGAGCAGCGTATTCACCATATCGGTGCCGTCGTCGCTGAGCAGCGCGACTATCGCGTTTATCTCCTTGGAGTTTGCGTTGAGAGTGTCGCTTATCTCGGAGAGGGTCTTCATCGTCTCGGGCAGATTGTCAAGCTCCGCCTTGACCTCGGGCTTTGCAAGGTCGGCCTGCATCTCGTTGAGCAGGGGTGAAACAGCCTCGAAGCCCTCCATGATGCCGGGCAGCTTATTGAACAGCTTCTGCACGGTGGGGTCGGCAAGTATCTTGAGAGCATTCTGCACGTCGGGGTCATTCAGACTCTCAAGCAGGGTCTTTATCGCCTCCGCATTCTCGGGAGTGGCGTATTTGCCGAGCATCTTGACGAGATTCTGATTCTTCTTATAGACCTCAATGGTCTTGGTGAGGGTATTCATCAGCGTGGTGACCTTATCTTTATCGGTTATCATGCTGTAGAGGAGCTTGTCGGGGTCGATCTTATTCAATGCATTCTGGAAAGTCTTGAGAGCCGCAAGAGTGCTCTTGAGGTCGTCGACCGTCTCGGGTGCCGCGATATCAAGGTTGAGCGAGGCTATGGGCAGAGCCGCGAAATAGAGGTTGCCGAGCGAGAAATTCTCGACCGTTGCGGTGACGCTCGCTTCGCTGCCGATAACAAGGCCGCCGAGGTCGCCGAGATCCTTCTCGGAGAAGCCGAGGCTCTCGGAGAAGCCTGGCATACCGGTGAATACGACTATCTCCTTGGAGCCGTCGCCGATGGACTGGCCGTTCTTGACCGTAACGCCCGAGAAGGTGCCCTCGGGCAGGACCATGCCGCCGACAACGAGCATGGGCAGATAGACCTTATGCTTCTTGCCGTTGACAAAGCCGTCCTTGGAGGCATTGTTTATCATCTTAATGTCTATCTTGACTTCGCCGCTCTTGCCCGCAAGATCCTCGGGCTTTATTTCTTTGCCGTCAAGGTAGTATTTAAGCTGCACGGAGATGGGCAGCTCTCTGTCGGTAGTGCCGCTGTAATAAAGGTCGGTGTCGGGCATATTCCAACGCAGTTTCTCGCCGTCGGTGACGGGAGTTACCTTGCTCTTGACGTTGGTTATATTTTCAAGGTCGCTCATATCGTCGACATAGACCTCGTTTTTATCGGTATGGAGCCAGTCGCTGACGCTGACCTTGCTGACATCGCCGTTTGCCTTGAGGTTGACATAGACCGTCTCGGTCTTGGTAACGCTGCCGGCGGCGGTATCGTAGCTCGGCTGGATATATTCATCCTGCCCGTCGTTTGTAGTGGTCGTATCGTCGCCCTTACCTGAGCAGGCGGTGCACAGGAGCATCATTGCGGCAAGGAGCAGAGCGATTATTCTTTTAGCTTTCATGGACCGTTTCCCCCTTAGTTATCCATTTATAAGATGTTTTGTTGATTATCTTCTCACACAGGCACAGCAGCGCAGGCATGAACACCATGATGATTATTGCGCTTATGACCGCGCCTCTCGCAAGCATGGCGCATATGCTCTTGACAATGTTGACATTGCAAATGAGATACACACCGAACGTCGCGCAGAAGAAGACGAGCGCGCTCTGGAATATCGAGCGGCTGGAGGCCTTTGCGGCGTCCCTTATGGCGTCGATCCTGTCTTTGCCGTTGTTGAGCTCTTCTTTATATCTCGAGGTCATCAATATTGCGTAGTCGACCGTGGCGCCGAGCTGGACGCAGCTGATGATCGTGGGAGCGATGAACGGTATCTCCGCCCCGGTTATCAGCGAGCAGGCCTCGTTTATCAGTATTGCAAGCTCTATCGAAGCAACAAGTATCACGGGGATGCTTATCGACTTGAAGCAGATAGCTATGAGGATGAATATTGCGGCTATCGAGATGATACCCGTTATCACGAAGTCGCGGCTGGTGACCGAGATAAGATCCTTACTCAGTGCGCCCTCGCCGGTGATATAACCCGTCGGGTCATATTTTGCGAGTATGCCGAGCAGCGTATCTATCTGGGCATTGCCCTCATCGGTGGCCGTGCCGTAAACGGAGTTTATCATCATCAGCCTGTATCCGCCCTTCTGGCAGATCTCCTTTATCTGGTCGGGGATAATGCTCTCGCTTATTGCGGCGCCGAGGAAGGAATTCAGGGCGATGACGTTTGAAACGCCGTCGACTTCCTCAAACTCCGTGACCATCTGAGCCACCTGATAGGCGGGCACATCCTCGTCAACAATAACGAAATGGGTCGTCGCCATGTTGAACTCCGTCTTGAGCTTTGCGAGGGACGAGACGGAAGCCATATCCTCGGGCAGAGCCTTGGTGAAGTCGTAATACATATTGACGTGATTCTTCATTACATATGAAGGTATAACAAGAAGAATAAAGACTATCGCGAGCACCTTTCTGTGCTTGACGCTGAAGTCTGAGAGCTTGTTGAAGCTCGGCACATGGGGCTTATGCTTGAAGCGGTGGATGGGCGTGTCAAACATCAGCAGCATTGCGGGCAGGACGACTACAACGCTTGCAACGCCGAGCACGACGCCCTTCGACATGACGATACCGATATCAAGGCCAAGCGTAAAGCTCATGAAGCAAAGGGCAAGGAAGCCGAAAACCGTGGTCAGCGAGCTGCCCGCAAGCGAAATGAAGGTCTTTGATATTGCCTTGGACATTGCTTCTTTTTTCCCGTTCTTATCGGATCTGTCGACCTTTTTAAGCTCCTCCTCGTATCTGTCCATGAGGAATACCGAGTAATCCATCGTAACGCCGAGCTGAAGTATCGCGGCAATACTCTGAGTAATGTATGAAATGCTGCCGAGGAAGATATTGGTGCCCATATTATAAATAACAGCGTAGCCGAGGGCAAGCAGAAGCACGAAGGGCAGCACATATGAGCTCATCGTGAATGACAGGGCGACAAGCGCAAGGGCAACGGCGATAACGATATATATCGGTGCCTCCTTGTCAACAAGGTCCTTGGTATCCGCCATTATGGCTGACATACCGCTCATGAAGCACTGCTTATTCATAATTGACTTGATCTGCTTTATTGCCGACATTGTCTCGGCGGAGGCGCTCTCATTCTCAAACTGCACCATGAGCATGGTCGCCGTACCGTCCGAGGAATAGAAGACGTCGGTGAGCACATCGGGGAGCATCGACTGCGGGATGCTGATATCAGCGATGGTATCAGTCCATGTGACGCTCTTGACACCGTCCACATCGGCTATTTTTTGCTTTATCTGGGCGACATCCTTCGCCTCCATATCCTCGACCACTATGAAAGCGTTGGCGGAATTGCCGAACACCTCGTCGAGGATGACCTCGCCCTTGACGGAATCCAGATCCTCCGGCAAATAGGAGAGGATATCATAGTTTATCTTGGTGCCGACATAGCCGAGCAGGCTCGGTATCAGCAGCAGGGTAGCTATGAGAAGGATCGTCTTCGGGTGGTAGGCGATGAATTTTGACATTTTTTCAATCATATTTCCCTATTCTCCTTTCTCAGCAGGTTCCTGACGGTTTCGCACAGGAAGCCTCTTATTTCATCAATACCGTACGGGCTGCCGAGGATTATTGCATTGCAGCAGGTGGAGCCGGTAAGCTCGGCGATAAGATAGAGCGCCTTGCCCGCCTCCTCGGCAGTGTAGCCGCGCTTCTCAAGCTCGCCCTCCATCATCAGCACTGCGCTGCGAATGGCGGGGTCGTCGCCGCCTATCAGCTTGCGGAAGCAATATGCCAGATTCTTTTGAAGCAGCGCCGTAAACTCACGGTTGGCGGCGAGGAAGTCGATGATGTTATTCACAAGCAGCAGCATCTTATCCTCAAAATCCGCATCTTCATCGGCAAAAGCAGCCTCATAAGCCTTGATAAAAGCGCTGCCGCTCTTGTGGGCGACAAGCTGATTGAGCAGATCGTATTTATCCTTAAAATAAAGATAAAACGTGCCCTTTGCCACCCCCGCGCCCTTGACCACGTCGTCAACTGCGGTGGAATTCACGCTCTTATCGAGGAAAAGCTCAAACGCCGACTCCAGTAATCGCTTCTTTTTATCGGTTTTGTTGTCATTCACGCTGGGCATCACGCCGCACCTCGGTATCGAAATATACTCAAATGACCATTGGTCATTTCCGCACAAGATAATACATCAAAAATGACCAACAGTCAATATTATGCCGCACGAATTAACAAATTGTTAAAAATCACTGAAAAAATAAAAAATGCTGCCGCAAAAAAGCGACAGCATTTGATGATTTTTATGCAAATTTGCTGAGATAGCCGAGAACCTTGAAGATCGGGGATGCGGCCCTGCCGAGGACCTTGGCGACCTCGCCGAAGAACATCTGGATCTTTGCGAAGGTCGGGTTGATGCCCACATCGGCAGCAAAGGTCTCATCCGCAATAGCGGCGTCATTAACCGTGACAATCCTGCTGGTGAAGGTGCTCGTGTCCTTCTCATTGATAGTGATAAGGCGGCTGCCTCTGACGAGGTCATTGCCGTAGGAGTGGTAAGTTGCGCCGGGGGTGTTGATTATCCACACGCCGTCACGCTTGGTCTCATAGCTGTTGACATGATCGTGGCCGGAGAATATACCGAGCATGTTGCCCTGCTTGACCATTGCGTCAAACTGACCGCAGTTGTAGTAACCCGGGCAGGGATATTCAAAGAGCTGACCGGTGAAGTTCTCGGTCTTGGGCAGGAATGAATAGTGCTTGCCGTTAAAGTTCCTGCCGAGCTCGCCGAGATCAAATATTGATTCATAGAAGAGGTTGTCATAGACGTCGCCGACAACGATATGCTGGAAAGCAAGTGACTTGACCTGCTCACCGGCGAGCTTGTCGAGAGCCGCGCTCTTCTCCTGATACCAAGCTATCTGATCCTCTCTGACGCAGTCGTAGCCGACCTTCTTGCCGTTCTCGTCTGCGGCATAGCTGCCCGAATCAAACATCCAAAGATTGAACTTGATCTTGTCGGAATCCGAAGCGAGAATGGGGAGATTGTGTGTGCCGACGCCGTGAAGCGAAGGATCGGCATCGTATGCAAGGCAATAGCCCTTGCCGTACTTCTGATAGAGACCGAGGAGATGCTCCTTGACTTTGCCCTGACCAACGGGGTCAATATCTATGCCGTCAACATACTGATGGTCATGGTTGCCGAAAACAAAGGTGAAATAGGTCTTGTTCTCAACAAAGACAGAGACAAGCTGCTCAATTGAGCGCTCAATATTCACCGCAGGATCCTGATTTTCTTCGCCTTCGATTTTCTTGCCGACGCAATTGTCACCGCCGAGGATGACAATGTCGGGCTTGTAGGTCTTAAGCATATAATCAATATACTTAAGCATCTTCTCGCTGGTGGGATAGCCGTCCTGCGTATCCGTCAGGTGCATGATGGTGAATTCACCGTTCTCATTGAATCTGAGAACGCCGTTAGCGTCATCGGCATAAACGCCGACGGCAAACGCCGCGCTCATTGCAATACAAAGAGCGAGGACGACTGAGAGAATGCGTTTCTTCATCGTTATTTCCTCCAAAAAATTTGTTAAGATGATATGATATTTTATACCTTTTAGCGATAAAAGTCAAGGAAAAACGGCAAAATTTTAAATTCGATAGTAATTCTCAAATTCCGCTTGACATTTAGGAATTAAGGGGTATAATAATATAGCAATTTGATAGTAATTCTCAATTTTGAGGTGATTGAATTGAAAACCTATAATACTCACCAGCGGGCAAAGCTGATCGACTTTCTGCGTGAGAATCAGGATAAAGCATTCCGCATAGGGGAGATAACCGAGGCGATAGGCTCCGAGGATATCGGCAAAAGCACCGCTTACCGCCTGATGACGAAGCTCGTTGAGGACGGGATAGTTCACCGCTCCGTCAGAGGGAACGGTCGCAGCTTCGTATATCAATATATAAGCGACGGCAAATGTGACGGTCATCTGCACATGAAATGCACCGATTGCGGTAAAGTATATCACCTTGATAGCAACGTAAGCTCAATAATACAGCAGGATATCAGCAGCAGCACGGGGTTTGAGGTCGACAGTCATACACTCATCCTCGGCAAATGCGACAAATGCAGGAAATGACCCACGGAGGATACATTAATGTTTAAAAGAATAGCTGCGGGCATAGCGGCGGCTCTCCTGTTATTCTCGCTCGCTTCATGCGGCATTCAACCGATAAGCTCCGAGGGCTTGAGCATAGTCTGCACGGCATTCCCGCAATATGATTTCGCCAAAAACATTCTCGGCACTGACAAGGGGTTGACCTTGCTCCTTGACGGCAAGGAGGACTTCCACAGCTATGAGCCGAACGCCGCAGATATCGTAAAAATCGCCACGGCAGACCTCTTTATCTATATTGGCGAAGACTCCGAAAAATGGGTAAAAAAGACTCTTGCGGCGGCGGGTAACGACAAGTTAAACACCTTTACGCTCACCGAAGCGGTGAATCTGCTCGAGGAGGAGACGGTCGAGGGTATGCAGGCGGAGGAGGAGCATCATCACGGCAAAGATGAAGCCGAGCAGGACGAGCATGTCTGGCTCTCGCTGCGTAACGCGGCGAAAATAACCGATAAGCTCTGTGAAGCGATATGCTCCGTTGACCCGCAAAACGCCGAAAAATACAGAGCGAACGCCAAAGAATACATCACCCGATTGAACGAGCTTGACAGCGAATACTCCGCCGCCGTATCGAGCGCAAAGCGTGACACACTGATATTCGCCGACCGCTTCCCGTTCCGCTATCTTGTTGAGGATTACGGGCTTGAATACTACGCCGCCTTCCCCGGCTGCTCCGCCGAATCCGAGGCGAGCTTCGAGACGATGGCGACATTGATAAACAAGACCAAAGAGACGGGCACGCCCTATGTCTTTATCATCGACGGCTCGGACGGCTCGATAGCCGAGGCGGTTTGCAAAGCAACAGGTGCGGGCACATTAACGCTTGATTCCTGCCAATCCGTCTCCGCCGACGACATCGCCGCAGGCGAAAGCTACCTCGGCGCAATGACCGATAATCTGACTAAACTAAAGGAGGCGCTTAACTGATGGCGCTTATAAAATGCACGGATCTGACTCTCGGCTACGAGGGCAAGCCCGTTGTCTCCGAGCTTAACTTTGAGCTGTATAAAGGTGACTACCTTTGCATAGTCGGCGAGAACGGCTCCGGCAAAAGCACGCTGATGAAAGCGCTGCTCGGGCACAAAAATATACTGAAAGGTAAGATAGAATTCGGCGACGGGCTGCAAAAAAGCGAAATAGGCTACCTGCCGCAGCAGACGGAGGTGCAGAAGGATTTCCCCGCCTCGGTGCGCGAGATAGTCCTATCGGGTTGCCTGAATTTATCGGGATTTCATCCGTTCTATACAAAAGCTCAACGCGAGCTTGCCGCCGCGAATATGGAGCGCCTCGGCATAACCGATCTTGCCGGCAGGTGCTACAGGGAGCTTTCGGGCGGTCAGCAGCAGCGAGTGCTGCTCGCCCGCGCGCTTTGCGCTGCCAAGAAGCTGCTTGTGCTCGACGAACCCGTGGCTGGTCTTGACCCTGTTGTCACTCAAAGCCTTTACAAGCTCATCAAAGAGGTCAACGACAGCGGCATGACCGTCGTGATGGTCTCACACGACCTCGGTGCGGCGCTGACATACGCCTCGCACATACTTCACATCAGCCACACTCCCCTTTTCTTCGGCACAAAGGACGAATATATTAGCAGCGATATCGGCAGACGCTTCACATCGGCTGGAGGTGACGCACAATGAATATCATAACCGCACTTCAGACCTACCTCAGCTATTCATTTGTGCGCTACGCGCTGATAGCAGGCGTGCTCATCTCGCTTTGCGCCGCCCTGCTCGGAGTCAGCCTCGTGCTCAAACGATATTCTATGATAGGCGACGGGCTCTCGCACGTTGCATTCGGCGCAATGTCGATAGCCGCAGTGCTCAGTCTCGCCCCCATGACCGTGGCAATGCCCGTGACAATAGTCGCCGCCGTGGTGCTGCTCGGCTTAAACTCCAATGGCAAGATCAAAGGCGACGCCGCAATAGCTATGATCTCCGTCGGCGCGCTGGCGCTCGGCTACCTGCTGCTGAATGTATTTCAGACCGCCTCCAACGTCAGCGGTGACGTCTGCTCCACCCTCTTCGGCTCAACCTCGATACTCACCCTCTCTGTGAGCGATGTTTGGCTCTGTGTGGGGCTGGCCATCCTTGTGATTCTGACCTTCGTTATATTCTATCACAAGATATTCGCCGTCACGTTCGATGAGGAATTCGCCCGCGCCACCGGCACAAACGTGAGAGCCTACAACATTCTCATCGCCGTAGTCACCGCCGTTGTGATAGTGCTCGCAATGAACCTCGTCGGCGCGCTGCTCATCTCGGCGCTCATCATTTTTCCCGCCCTCTCGGCGATGCGGGTATTCAAGAGCTTCCGAGCGGTCATGGCAAGCGCCGCCGTTATCTCGGTGCTCTGCTCCGTGCTCGGGATCCTCGCCTCCGTCATATACGGCACCCCCGTCGGCTCGACGATAGTTGCCGCCGACATTGTGGTATTCGCCGCATTCTCACTTGCGGGCAGACTTAGAAAAGCAAAATGATCATTCGACCTCCGCGGCTCTGCGGGGGTCATTTTAATGCCCGATATCCGTCAAAAAACACAGCATATTGCATTCATACGCCATTTTTCGTTTGCCGCTCGTGTATTTCTCTAAATCACTTGACCGAAATTGTCGCAAATGATATAATTATATTGTTTTGGCAATGCCGATACTTTCCCGAGCACGATCCATTAAGGAAATGAAGCTGTTCGGGCGGCAAGGGTACTCCCGCAGTGCCCGGGCAAAGCTATTTTGGTAACTGTATCAACCGATAATATTTACACGGAGGAATTATTAATGAGCAACAAACGTCCCGAAACCATGGAACGCATCACCACCCCCGAGCTCGCCAAGAAATTCATTGACGAGCAGGTCGAAGCAGTCAGAGCGCAGGTCGGCGACAAGAAAGTCCTTCTCGCCCTCTCCGGCGGCGTCGATTCATCGGTCGTCGCGGCTCTCCTTATCAAGGCAATCGGCAAGCAGCTTGTCTGCGTCCACGTCAACCACGGTCTGCTCCGCAAGGGCGAACCCGAGCAGGTCATCGAGGTGTTCCGCAATCAGATGGACGCAAACCTCATCTATGTTGACGCCGTTGACCGCTTCCTCGATAAGCTTGCGGGCGTTGCAGAGCCGGAGAAGAAGCGCAAGATAATCGGCGCGGAATTCATCAGAGTGTTTGAGGAAGAGGCAAGGAAGCTCGACGGTATCGAGTTCCTCGCTCAGGGTACCATTTATCCAGACATTCTTGAGTCCGGCCCGGTAAAGGCTCACCACAACGTCGGCGGACTTCCCGAGGATCTCAAATTCGAGCTTGTCGAGCCCGTCAAGCTCCTCTTTAAGGATGAAGTCAGAGTCGTCGGCAAGGAGCTCGGCCTGCCCGACGGCATGGTCTATCGTCAGCCGTTCCCCGGCCCCGGCCTCGGCGTCAGATGCCTCGGCGCTATCACCAGAGAGAGGCTTGAGCTTGTCAGGGAATCCGACGCTATCCTGCGTGACGAATTCGCAAAGAACGGCCTTGAGGGCAAGGTCTGGCAGTATTTCACCGTCGTGCCCGATTTCAAATCTGTCGGCGTTAAGAATGACGCCCGCACCTTCGCTTACCCCGTCATCATTCGCGCGGTCAATACCCGCGACGCAATGACCGCCACCGTCGAGAATGTCCCCTTCGAGCTTCTCGAGCATATCACAAACCGCATCACCACCGAGATCGACGGCGTGAACCGTGTCCTCTATGACCTCACTCCCAAGCCCTGCGCCACTATTGAGTGGGAATAATACCCAAAAGGCTGAAAAGCCTTGAAAATGCTGGACTTTTGCGTTACGGAATTGCCCCGTGACAACAAAATGACAACATTTTAGATTATCCAAGAATAAAGAGCTATCTGATTTCTGTAAGAGAAGTCAGATAGCTCTTTTTGTTTTATGATTCTTCTAGCGGATAATCAAATGGAGTGGGGCGGCAGGATGAATAACATTCGAAGCAGAGCTATGGAAATTGTAAATAGCGAACTGATTTACACAGCATAAGCGTAACGGCGGCAGGGAGAAATCTCTGCCGCTATTTTCGCATTTTTTGCAATTACAAATTACATTTTCGTGTAATTACTTATTGATTTTAGGAAGAACTTGTGCTATAATACACTAAAATACATTTATGTGGATAAGAGGTGCTTGTTATGGCTGTTAGTTACAATAAACTTTGGAAACTGCTTATTGATAGAAATATGAAAAAGAAAGAACTCGGAGAAACTGCGGGGATAAGCAACTCTCTTATTGCAAAACTCGGAAAAAACGAGAATGTTACGGTTGATGTATTAGTGAGAATATGTTCCGCCCTCGATTGTGGAATCGAAGACATCTTGGAAATCGACAAAAACGATGCTTGCAACAATTAATGGAGGAACTATGGAATACGCAATAATAAAAGAAAAACGTTTGGAATATAAAATTAGTCAAACAAAAATTGCCGAAGCCACAGGCTTCAGCAAGGCAATGATTTCATCTTGGGAATTGGGGAAAACTATTCCATCAAGAGATGATTTTCAAATTGTTAGCAACGCATTGCTCACATTAATCAACAATATTAATAATGGCTTAGACGATGTTCGCAAAAAGAGAATTACCAAATCTAATGCTGTAAAAAAAGATTTGCCAAAAGCAATAAATGATGCCGATGAATACAATAAATCATTAAAGAATCTCAGCAAAGTTCCCTGTGCATATCGTGATTCGTTGTCTAATTTATACCACAGGGCGATGTATGAAAAAACAAAAGATGCACCCAAAGCAATTGCTTTGTTTTCTGGATGCGGCGGTTTATCATTGGGCTTTGCAGCGGCAGGATTCAATTTGGTCGGACACGTAGAGATAGAAGATTCTGCAAACAAAATATATAATGCTAATTTTTCTAACAGTAAGCTACTTGGAACAGATATTTGCGATATAACAGAAAGCCAAATAAAAGATTGGAAAAAAGAATTCGGAGATATTGATGTTGTTATTGGTGGTCCTCCGTGTCAAGGTTTTAGCTTGGCTGGAAAACGAGACCCAGACGATCTAAGAAACCAACTGTTCAAATACTATTCGAATATTGTTTCTTTGGTTCACCCGAAAGCATTTGTTTTTGAAAATGTTAGACTGTTGACATCAATGAAAACAACGGATGGAAAACTTTTTATTGACTGTATTTTTGATTCTTTTTCAAAAGCTGGATACCATTTAGCAAAAAAAGAATTAAACATGGCAGAATATGGCGTGCCACAGTCAAGAGAAAGGGTTGTTATTGTCGGAGTGCGCAACGACATCGATGTGAACTTTAGTTTTCCAATAGCAACTCACCAAGCGAATTCGGATACATATTCGCTAAGTCTGTTTGAAACACCAAGCCTAATATCATTTCGTGACGCCACTTGCGATCTAATTCATTTGGAATCCGGAGAAGTATCGGATGATCCTCTCCATTGGAGTATTGTTCATCCAGAGCATGTCATTCGTTGGTTAAAAGATGTTCCCGAAGGGTGCAGTGCTCATGATAATGAAAACCCCGATTTAAGGCCTCCGAGCGGATTTAATACTACGTACAAACGCATAAAATGGGATGAACCATGTTCCACCATTACTACGAATTTTAGTATGATTTCGGGCTGTAGAAATGTACACCCCACCGCCACACGTTCTTTAACGATACGTGAGGCGGCGAGGGCGCAATCATTTCCTGATGAGTTCGTATTTTTAGGAAAATGGGGAGATGTTAGAAAAGCGATTGGTAACGCAGTACCACCAATTTTTGCCGAAATAATTGCCGATGAAATTAAAAATCAAATTTTATCGAAATAATCCTTTAAAATATAAAAGTATCCCGATTTCAAATTGAATTGCAATTGGGTAGGATGAACTTTTTGCCCACCACGCTGAAATTGTATGAAACCAAATCTTGGTGCCATGTGTACAATATCCTTGTTTTTATATGTACCTTTGTAAATACGATATTCAGATAAAACAAATCCCGAGTGCATTCTCGATAACTTGATTATTTCATTCATTGAAAAAATGGCAGTTTCGCAATCATAAAAGTCGGTATATTTTACTGTTTGGTGCAAGAGATACTCTGGGGGGAACGGATCATCTTTATACGCTTTTTGAAATAGCAAAAGAGATATTCTATCTTGATTGTCAGAAATGATCTTATTCCAATCATTTTGAGCTTTTTTAGACATTTCTTCCCAGTAGTATCTATTAGGATCAAGTTTTCTTGCTACTAATGCTTCTTTCCTCATACGATCTACAGGTCTGTATCCAGCGTCGCCACAGAACATTGATAAACCAGCAGTTGCTTCTTCACTCACTGCAATTCCGTTGTTGGATAACAATTGACAAAAAGCCCTTGCAGTAGTAAAAAACATTTGATCGTTCGTAGGAGTTTTCTTATTACAGGTCTTAACAGAAATTCCAATTGTTTTTGTTGCATCTGGAGTTTGGATTTTGATCAAAACATCCGATTTGCTTTTGGTTATAGGATTTCCGTTATCATCTGTAATAGCATCTCCAAGTCCAGATGTAGCAAGTCCTCCAAGCCAAGATGCTTTTACAAATTTAATTACGATGTTCTGATTGTTAGAAATGTATTGAAGTAAGTTATGTGCGGGATTTCCTTGTGATAAGTGAGATGTGTTATTTGTCGGAGTGAAAACTGTTCCATTTAGCTTGTTTATTTCAGCAGCAAGAAGAGCTTCAAATTTATGTCCCTTTTTTCTTCCAACGGTTCCTGCTTCAATTTGTTTGCTATGGGCTTTACTTGTAGGCTTTTGTGCCATATGTACTCTCCTTTCTTACTGCTGTGGTATGAATAATTTGTATGTTTCAATTTCAAGTGCATCCGCAATTCGCTGAATATTTTCAAGTGAAATGCTGCGGCGGTAACACTCGATAGCACTAATATAAGTACGGTGCATACCGCACTTTTCGGCGAATGCTTCTTGAGATATTCCCATAGCTGTACGATATTTTTTTAGGTTATCACCAAATACTTTTATAATATCCATAGTTTTAATCCTCCATATTTTATAGTATAATCAAGTTGAATACAAAAAGTCTACATACAATGAGTATCTGAAAAGAGGTCCGATTTATGATTAAATCTATTATAATGAAAAATTGTGCAACATATCTTGCTGATGGAGTTATTATAGAAAATTGTCAAAAGGTCAATTTCTTTTATGGGCCTAATGGTAGTGGCAAATCTACAATCAGTAATTTTTTGCATAATCAAGTTGCTCCTCAATATGCATCTTGCAAGATAAAATGGGAAAATGATACGCCTACAGATATTGTTGTTTATAATCGAGATTTTCGAACTCGTCATTTCAAAGAAGATATCGCCGGTGTGTTTACTTTAGGTGAGGCAACAATCGAAGAAATCGAAGCTCTTGATAGAATGAAAAAAGAACGAGATATAAAGAAAGAGGACTATGTTAGAAGGACAAATAGCTTAAACAAGAAAAAAGATGAAGAGCAATCTCATAAAGATAAATTTAAGGATACTGTTTGGAATGTCATTCTTAAACAAAATGAGATTTATTTTCAAGAAGTATTTAGTGGATTAAGGGGCAATAAAGAAAAGTTTCGAGACGAAGTTATCAAGAGATATAAAAAATCCCATTCTTCAAGTGAAACAAGAGAGTCCTTAAAAAAGCGTTATGACATCCTATTTTCAAACAAACCGGAAAAATGTAATACTATTGATATATCTGTTTCACATTTAACTTCTGAACTTGAAACTATAGAGAAAGATTCAATCTGGGAAAAAGTAATTGTTGGAAATAAGGATGTCCCTATTTCTAAGCTTATTGACTTTCTTGACAATGCCGATTGGGTTAATAAAGGGCGCACGTATATTAGCGAAGACGGTATATGTCCTTTTTGTCAACAAAAAACCATTACAGCAGATTTTGAGGTACAATTAAATGATTTTTTTAGTGGAGAATATGAAAAAAATATAGAACATATAAAAAATATAGTTGAAAAGTATAAATCTATTTCTGACTTATTGATTTCTCAATTATCAAATATTGTATCAAACGATATTGCAACAAGTGTAGGAAATTTAGATGTTCAAAAATATAAAACATTATTAGATGCATTAAAATCGCTATTTTTAAGTACAATAACGGTGATGTCAGCTAAAGAAAAAGAAGCTGGTAAAAAAATAGATATACCCAACAGCAGATCAAAGGTTAATGATTTAATCGATATGATATCAGCCGCTAATAGTAATATTATTAAACACAATACAATGGTTGATAATTATAATACTGAGAAAATAACTTTGATTGATGATGTTTGGGAATATTTAATGGATGAACAAGAAGCGTTGATAAATGGATATATTAACGATTTATTAAGTTTTGAAAAAGCAAAATCTGGAATACAAAAAGGCATCGCCCTGTGTAACGAACAGTTAGATGATATAGAAAATAAAATATTTGAAGCTGGAAAAAATATTACAAGTGTTCAACCTACGGTAGACGAAATTAACCGCTCTTTGAAAGCCTATGGGTTCACCAATTTTCAAATTGTTCCATCACCAACAAAAGAAAACTCATATCAAATTCAACGAATGGATGGAACGCTCGCTAAAAACACATTGAGCGAAGGCGAAGAAACTTTTATTTCGTTTCTATATTTTTTACAGTTTGCCAAAGGCTCAATAGATGCTTCTAAAGTATCATCTAAAAAGGTGTTGGTTTTGGATGACCCAATTTGTAGTCTTGATAGTACTGTATTATACATAGTAAGTTCAATGGTAAAATCACTAATTAAAGATATTCGTAGTGAAACATCAGATGTTGAGCAAATTTTTATTCTTACTCACAATGTTTTCTTTCATAAAGAAGCTTCGTTTGTGGATGGAAGAACAAAAGCATTAAATGATGTGTATTATTGGATTATTAGCAAGGATAATAATATTTCAACAATAAGGCCATTTGAAGAAATTAATCCGATAAAAACATCGTACGAACTTCTATGGCAAGAATTAAAGACAAATACAAATGCTTCGTTAGTTACAACTCAAAATATTATGAGAAGAATCATTGAAAACTATTTCAATATATTAGGTAAAAATGTTGATGAAACAATAGTAAATTCTTTTGATACCACAGAAGACCAGATGATATGCCGATCGTTGATTAGCTGGATTAACGATGGTTCTCATTCCATTCCAGACGATTTGTATATTGATAGTTATACGGATTCTGTAGAACGCTATAAACAGGTATTTAAGGAAATTTTTATTAAAATGGACCATAAAGCACACTATGATATGATGATGGCATAATATTTGATAGCATCCAAGTGATAGCTATTTGATAGCAAAAGCAGGAATACCTCATAGAATTGAGATAATCTGTACCAAATTAAAGCACATCAAGTCAAAACTCCTAAACAAAAACAGTTAAAGTCTGTTTTGCACTTAGGAGTGGGAATGATACTTTAACGATCACAAATCCCCTGCTCGGTTCATATGAATCGGGCGGGGGATTTTAATGTTTGTAATCAACTTTCGGCGGCTTTATGGACGCAGGATATTGCATTCAGGCTGCGGGGGTAGCCGATATACGGCAGGCATTGCGAGACAACACGCAGCAGGAATGGGCTTACACCTCAACCGCCGTATATTCGGCATTGCCTATGCAAAACGACGGGGTTTGGTTTGAATAATGCATACCGTCAACGATATGCATTATAACATTGATAACGCCGCCGTGGGTCACAAGCGCTGCGTCCTTGTCCGACCCGCGTACAGAGGTCACAAGGTCGCCCCATGCAGCAGAAATGCGGTCATAGAATTCATGCGGGCTTTCACCGCCGGGGTAATGCTCGTCAAAATCGAGAGTGCGCCAATAAAGCCCGGGGTATTCCTTATCCGCCCGTTCGTTTGCCATGCCGGCGAGCACGCCGTTATTGACCTCTCGGAATTGCGGCAGGTATGCAACGGGCACGGAGAGCCTGTCGGAGATTATCCGCGCCGTCTGAGCCGCACGGAGCAGGTCGCTCGAAAAAATGCGGGCAATATCGGCATCAGGCTCTTTAGCAAGCCGTTCGGCCGCCGTAAGCGACTGCGCCCTGCCCTCCTCTGTAAGCGGCGTTTTGCTCCAACCGCCGCGCACGGAGCCGTCCTCCGCCCCGTGACGTATAAGCCAGATTTTCATATGTCACCTCGTGGTAGTAAACATGTTCCTCTGTTAGTATGAATTACTCAAATAAATTACCATAAATCCAACAGCTTGTCAAATGAAGCGCCCGAACCATCAGTACAGCGAAGCCGCGCTTCATAGGGCGAAGCCCTGCTTCATTTTTCATGCACCGTAAGGTGCGTGAGCATTGAAAATATATAATTCCGTTTTGCCGTTGTTTGCATTATGAAAGCCTTTGTGAAAATATAACCCTTTCAATGAAGCGTTTGCCGTTGGCAAACGTGAAGCGGAAACCTGTCGGTTTCCGTGAAGCACACGCTGCGCTCGCATGAAGCGAAGCGCCCGTACCTCTCCGTGCGGCGAAGCCGCGCTTCATAGGGCGAAGCCCTGCTTCACTTTTCATGCACCGTAAGGTGCGCTTCATTGAAAAAAGCACTTCCGAAGAAGTGCTTTTTTCATGGTGGAGACAACGGGGCTCGACTCGCGCGCCTGCGGGCGCTTGGTCGCTCGCGGTCACAACAGTCCACCGGACTGTTGCTCTGTGCCGCTCGTCCTTCGAGCCCCTATGCAAAAGAAAAAACGGCCACCCTCTGAAGCGGGTGCAACTTAGGGATTTCATAATCCCGGAAATATCGGCATAGTCGTGTCATACGGCTATGCCGTTTTTCCTTTTCCGTCTGGCTGTGGTGGATTGAATGAGCCGATACAATTCCATACGATTCTGAGCTTCTGTACCTTTTTGCCGCATACACGTTCAGCCTGGAAAACCTTAATACGCTCAACAAATTCACTTATGATCTCCGCATTCAGTTCACGGATATCTGTATGCTTTCGTACAAGAGCAATGAAGCTATCCACATTCACACGGTTCTCCTGCTGAGCGGCAATATTACCTCGAAGCACCGTGATGCGTTCTTCCAGTGTCTTTTGTTCCGCTTCATAACTTTCGGACATCTTGGCAAAACGCTCATCGGATATCTTGCCCTCGACATTGTCCTCATAGAGCCGCTGAATGATGGTATCGAGCTTGTGAATCCGTGTCTGAGCCTGCTCCAGCTCTCGTTTTTCGTCTCGGAGCGTCTTTTCGGTTTCGGCTTTGGACAACTTTGTGACCATTTCTACGAACGCATCCTCGTGCTCACGCACATAGGCGGTTACATTGCGGATACCGTCCAGCAGGAACTCCTCAATAACGGAATTGCGGATCTGATGTGAGGAACAGACTTCTTTTCCCCGTTTACGATAGGTGGCGCAAACCATGTACTCGCTTTGCGGTAGATTGCGCCCGCGTACCTGGTACAGCTTCGCACCGCAGTCGGCACAGAATACCATGCCGGACAAAGCCGGCATTTCACCCATTGGTGTAACTCTGCGCCTGCCGGCGCGGATTCGCTGCACAATATCGTAGGTCTCTCGGTCAATAATGGATTCATGGGTGTTCTCGAAAATTTGCCACTCAGAAGGGTCACGATACAATTGCTTCTTCTGTTTGTAGGATTTGCGGTAGGTCTTGAAGTTGACTGTAGATCCGAGATATTCAGGTCTGGAGAGCATATGGGAAACCGTACTATTTCCCCATATGTAATCTCCGGCAAATTCACGATTGTCAGGAATTGTTCGTCCGTGGTGCTTGGCATACGCCGTAGGATTCATGATGTGCCGCTTCGTGATCTCTTTTGCAATCTGTGATACTCCATACCCCTGTACGCACAGCCGAAATATCTCCCGGACAACCGCAGCCGCTTCTTCGTCAATGATCCAGCGCGTTTTATCTTCCGGGTCTTTCACATATCCGTATGGCGGGTTCGTACTGAGCGGCTTTCCGGACTGTCCCTTTGCTTTGAAAACGGCGCGTATCTTACGGCTGGTATCCTTGGCGTAAAATTCATTAAAGATATTGATAAACGGGGTCATGTCGTTTTCAGCCTGGTTTGCACTATCTACGCCGTTGTTAATGGCAATGAAGCGAATATCGGCATTGGGGAAAATCATCTCCGTATACATACCGGCTTTCAAATAGTCGCGCCCCAGGCGGCTCATGTCTTTTACGATAATCGTGTCGACCCTGCCCTCGTCCACCAGTCCCATAAGTCGTTGCCAATCGGGACGGTCAAAGTTTGTGCCGGAAAAACCGTCATCTACGAAAAATGCGGTGTTGCGAAACCCGTTTTCGTCTGCGTACTTCTGTAGTATAGCCTTTTGGTTAATAATGCTGTTGGAATCACCCTGCAGTTCATCGTCTCGCGAGAGGCGGCAGTACAAAGCGGTGATTTTTCCATCAGCAGCATAAGACTGCCTGTTATTATTCATGTGTTCCTCCTTCCCGACAGTCTTCAAGCGGTACTGTATTATCGCTCTGAACTGCAGATATAGCAAGCTTTTATGCGGATTTTTCCAGATAACTTTTTGTGTCTTTCAGGATGAGCCTCTTGACCTTTTCATAGGCAGATTCTTTGGCATTATCGCTGATGGTGTATTCTACGATATAAATAGTGCTATCGCGTTTCTTGGCGGCAATGCTGACAGGCTTCCGTTCCATATATTTCCCTCCTTCCATGCTAATAACAGATGAACCTCGGGTCTGTTGTCCGGTCGGTACAACCGCATAGCTCCCCAAGGGGCCATCATATCTTTGCGGCTTTTCGTTTCGGGCAACGGCCCGGGGCTTTGTGTGCAAAAACGCATATTCAAATGGGTAATTAAACAATGAAACGGTAAATATCCTATATAAAAAACGAACAATCTGATGTAAAAGAATCTTTGAAAAAGGTGCGGCAGAGCAATTCTACCGCACCCATTTTCAAATTCAGCCGTTTGGCTCGGCTTCGGAGATTTTCAATGCCTTGAGCGCATCGCGGCGGATGAGTTTGCCGTCAAGAAACTCCGTAGCCAGATAGCCGATCTGGTCGAGCGTAACAAAATGCTCCTTCAGCGCCTGGACACTGACAGGGCTACGGTCAATGATCCAGTAATAGCTGAAATCGCCGGACACCACAGGCTTTGCGCCGTCCTTCACGGGCGGCATATCGCAGGAGATCGCTACGGGTTTGCCGAGAATGGTGTTGTCGGACGGATTCCACAGGTAATTTCCGGCGGAGTCCTTGAGTGTATGCAGCGTCAGCGCCGTTTCGTCGTTCATCAGCCATACGGCGTTTTTACGATACTTCGCATCGAGCGAATGGTACAGCCGGAGAACATCGTCAAAGGAAAGCACGGAAGTGGTGATCCCCGTCTCTGCACCTGCAGTATCGTCCAGAATGCCGGTCGGCATATGTTCGCCCGTACCGAGTACAAAACCTTTGTCCTCGGCTTTAGCGAAATTCTCCGCAAGACGGTCAGTCAGATAAGCCTCAATATTGAATGCTGCGTCGTGTACGAAGTCATCGTCCAGCTTTAGAAATACCGCCAGCTTGTGAGAGTCCACGGCATAGCGGGTAAAGTCATTCACTCCGTCCTGAAGCGGAATGCTGCCGCCCTCCGGCACCCATACGGCGATATCAGCGCAGTCCTTGGCAAAAATGCGGCTTGCTCCACCATGGATCTTATCGTATGCGTGCTGAATACCTCTCATGGCATTCCAGAAGTTTGCGCCGTATTCGGCAGTCCCGATGAGATATTCCTTTTCGTTGAATATAGTCATTTCGGTGTCCCTCCTTAATCTCTGTCACACACTGGGCATTCGTACAGCCCCAGCGTGTAAAAATCTTTGCACCTGCCGACCTGTTTGAGGTTATTGCCCTTGCAGCGCGGGCACTTGATGTCGTAGGCGAGTGCCATTTCAATGTTATGGGGCTGCTTGGCATGAAGACGGTAGTAGCGGCGGGTGTTGTTGTGTCGGTCACGGATGTACTCGTCGGTAAGATACAGGTCGTACATACTTGCGGTGTACTCATCGGTATAGAAGTGATTAGTTTCCGGCGTAAAGGAGCGCCAGTTGTACTTGTTTGCTCTTAAGGGGTAATTGCTCATTTTGTTTTCCTCGCTTTCTTATTTATGGCAGTTCTTGCAGCAGTAAAGTGCCAGATGATATTTGTCCACAGGTGCAGAGTTTGGTGTCATGCCTTTCCCGCATAGCGGACAGTGGATGGTATAGGTTTTTGTGCTTGCGGCAGATATGCCGCCTACCGAACATAGCCGGTAATACTGCGGAATAATCTTTTGCAGATATATTTCGTGACTTTGTCTCACCGTATCCTCATCGTCGGAAAAGAACATGGGCGTTTTCTCCGTGCCCGTGCTGTCACAGTCGATGAGTGGATAATATTTGATCTTCCGCATGGCGGCCCCTATCTTGTGAAGCGGCCTCGACAGAAGACCATCGCTTCCTCATATGTGCCGAACAGCACACAGGAAAAGCCGTACTCGACCTTCCACACGGGAAAATCCGAGTCCTTGTTCTGCGAAATGACCACGGGTCTGTTCCGGCGGTCTTTCATCAGGGCTTTACATTCGTAGCCGCCGCGAGAAAAATCTCTCTTGTCGGCATCCGTGAATGTTGGATTTGCACCGTAGTAGATTTTGTACCTCATTTTGTTTTCCTCACTTTCTTATAAGTCGTGTTTAAGGCAGAACAGCCTGTCTCTGTCCGCATATCCGTTGGCGATGAGCTGCTCGGAGCAGGCATACAGCTTCTCCACAGCCTCACCGATAGCCTCTGCGCTGCGGCCAACATCACGCACCGTTTTCACGATGATGCAGTCAGGCGCACGGTCGCCAAACCAGAGGTAAAGCGTAGCCGGACACTTCCGGTTGGCACGGCTGCATCCGCTGATCTCCACATTGAAGCCGTTACCGAAATCCCGGTACAGGCACTTCTCCAAGTCGATAGTGCGGATGCTGTAGTTTTCGCCGAGAGCCTTTTTCAGCTCCGGCAGTGACGGGTAATGTACCATTATCTGTTTTCCTCCTTCCTGAATTGATGCTGCGGGTAGCAATGGGTAGCAACACGGGTAGCAGCATTTCCGGGTACTGCCACCCCGGAAAGCCCAGTAATTACAAGGCTTTTCGCAGCGTAGGTAGCAAAGGTAGCAGTTACCGCTGTGTTTATGCCCACGGCAATCATTACTTGGAGGCAAATCTCTAACTTGCATCCAAACAAGGATTTTTTCGGCTGAGAAGTTTGAAGTACTGCTACCTCTGCTACCTGGATCACAGGAATTCAGCGCCGTCATAGCCGTACTCCCGTGCGTATTGTTCCTTCGCCTCAAGCGTGAGCGAATAATCCTTGTAGAAGGTGTTGCCCTTCTGCCGTGTGGTCATGTCGGCGTAGGAGCAGCCGAGATGGGCGGCAAGGGTCTCGCGGAATTCCTTTGCGGTCTTAGCGAAGCCGTTGTTGTTCTCCCGGCACCACGCCTGATAGACCCGATAGATACGGCCCGTGGTGCAGTGGGGATTGATCCGGCCCTTCGGCCACGGACACATACACTCGTCGAAGAAGCTGACTACGGTGCTGTTTTCGCTCATGTACCGTTCCCGCGCCGCCGTGAAGCTCTCTGGTTCTGAAAAGCGATAGCCGTTGCGGATGACCGTTTGCAGCGCCTGGATCGCCTTGTAAACGATGCCGCCGCGCTCGGCGTACAACTTGTCCAGCAGCCGCTTGTCCTGCTGCTCCTTCGGGATGACGTTGGGACAGCGGACGACCATGATGCGGTTATATACCCGCTGGCCATCGTCGCCGCCGAATTTCGGAAGCCGGTTCATACAGAACCAGAGCAGGCCGTTGTAATGTGAATTCAAACGCCTGCTGCCCTTTGAACTCGGCATAGAGGCTGTCGCCGCCGGTGATCTTTTTAAAGGTCTTCAGCTCGTCCATATACATTTCACCGTCACACCCTCTCTGCGTTATTTTCACGGCGCTCACTCCTGCTTGTTTGAAGTGATGATCAGCCATTCCTGAAAAGCATCGACCGGAATAAGGATCCTCGTGCCGATGCGGATGGACGGGAAGCCCTCCGATTTCACAAGCTCATACGCCTTCGGCAGGGATATGCCTAGCTGCGAGGACAGCTCTTGTACGCTCATCGTTGTCTTTTCCATATCCTTCATACCTCCATTTCTGTAAATTTGGGCGCAAAAATACCACCTTCAAAAATCTCGCATGGATTTTCATAGGTGGTCACGTCAGCACAATATTGGCTTTTCCGTTTGTCATGATCTGCCGGACTGCATTGTAAGCGGTAAAATCTTTCACGCCGCAGTCGTTTCGCTTATCGATGAGTTTCTCTCGCTGCTTGATGCGGCGGTTTTCACGCTGGCGTTTTCTGTCTTTCAAGTTCATTGCCTCCTTCTGAAAAAATATAGACTGCTCCTGCAGGTGCGGGAAACAGCCTTTCCTGGTTGATATCTGCGAATGAGAAATACATTTCTCGCCTTTCTCACTCACATTATATAACCTTGCGTTATTCGAGTCAATAGCAAAACAGAAATTTTTTTAAAGATTTTTATACGGTTGTAGAACCCTATAGAATCCATTCTCACTGGCAACTTGACAAAACTCACTTATAGTAATATAATATGAGTGAAATCCAAGACGAGGTGTGAGAACCATGTTTCCTGAACGACTGAAAGATCTTAGAAAAGAAAAAGGCATGACACAGATCGAGCTTGCGACGGCGCTTGGGGTGTCCAGTGGTACTGTGGCCATGTGGGAAACCGGAAAGCGCAAGCCAAGCTTTGAGATGTTTGAAAAACTGACGCAGGTTTTTGATGAACGGATCGATTATATTCTTGGTACGTCCGATGATCCGACCTCGGCCAAACTGAACGACATGGAAGTCGCACAACTTGGGAACTGGGCAATGCAGGAGGAGTACGAGGATGTGATGCGTAAATACTCTCTGCTCGATGATTTTGGACAGAAAACGATAGCTGCCGTTTTGCGCATGGAATTTGCCCGCTGCCAGGAGCAAGGAACCCTAAAAAGTGTGAAAAGCGTGTCCGTTTCCGTAAAAGTGAGAGATTTTCCGGATAAAGTGCTTGCTGCGAATACAATGGAGGGTGAATAATGGATTTCACTTTATTGATTGAAGGGTTGCGTCAGGCAAAGTGCATTACCCCCTTGGAAAAGGATATTCTGGATACATGGAACGAACTTCAGAAATCCCCATTTGACCGCAGCTCTGCGCAACTGCAAATAATTCAGAACAATGCAAATCATCCGGAGATTCTTGCCGCAATCAAGGCGCTGCCAACAACGGTTGTTCGTCCTTTTGACCAGGTAACGGAATCCGATATCCGATATAATTTAGCGAAACAACTTGAGGCGCTTGCCGTGAAAGAGGGGTGGCCGACCAATGGCTAACAAACTGGAACTGACCTGGTACGGCAAGGACGAGCCGATTCGAGTCGAGCCTCGGTTGCTGATTGAAAATACGGAGCTTTCCAACACTGCCGCCGACCCGGAGACGCAGAATATGCTGATCCACGGGGATAATCTGTTGGCGTTGAAAGCACTGGAGAGCAAATTTGCCGGGCAAGTAAAGTGTATCTATATCGATCCTCCGTACAATACCGGCTCAGCATTTGAGCATTATGATGATAATTTGGAGCACAGCACATGGCTGAATCTGATGCGACCGAGATTGGAGATTTTAAAAAATTTATTATCTGATGACGGCTTTATTTTTGCTCAAATTGATACATATGAGATGGCGTATTTAAAGGTATTAATGGATGAAATTTTTGGACGAAAAAACTTTGTTAATGACATCGTGTGGAAAAGAAAAGGTGGTAGCGTAAATCCAAGAAATCGTCTGAACAATAATACAGATTATATCCTTTGGTATGCGAAGACTGAACTTGCCACAATAACACCCGTGTATTCATTGGACGATGACGAAACGCAGGAATATATCAACAAACGCTTTACCCACACCGATGAAAATGGCAGGAAGTATAGGTTAAGTCCTATCATCAGCCCCACTTACAGCCCAACGCTTGTTTATGAATACAAAGGGTATACGCCGCCTAAGAATGGTTGGTCTTTATCTTTGGCAAAAATGCAGCAATTTGAAGAAGAAGGCAGATTGTATATGCCTGAAAACAAGTCCCAAAGAATTCAACGAAAACAATTTTTGGATGAATACAAGGGGCGTCCTGTTGGGAATTTATGGGCTGATATTAATGTTATTAATCCCATGTCCACAGAACGCCTTGATTTTGTGGGGCAAAAACCCGAAGCTTTGATTGAACGTGTTTTAACACTTGCAACTCAGCCCGGAGACCTAATTTTAGATAGTTTTCTTGGATCAGGTACCACTGCTGCCGTCGCGCAGAAAATGGGGCGGCGTTGGATCGGCGTAGAAATGGGCAATCACGCCTATACCCATTGCAAAGTGCGCATGGATAAGGTCATTGCGGGGGAGGACCCCGGCGGCATTACCAAGGCGCAGAGCTGGCAAGGCGGTGGTGGTTATCGTTTCTATGAGGTAGCACCCACCCTAATCAACAAAGACTCCTTTGACGAATATGTCATCAACGAGAACTATGATGCCAATATGCTGGCAGCGGCGGTGGCCTTGCATGAGGGATTCCACTATCAGCCGGATGGAGACCTGTTCTGGAAACAGTCTGTAGGCAACGAGAACAGCTATCTCTTTGTAACTACCCGCCACCTGAACAGTCCCTATCTGGACTCCATCAAGAACACCATTGAGGAGGGCGAGTATCTGATCATCGCTTGCCGCTCCTTTGACAGCGGACTGGACAAGGCTTACGATAATATCACAGTGAAGAAGATCCCGCAAATGCTGCTGGAACGCTGCGAGTTCGGCAAAGCGGATTACAACCTGA
>ENA-UONW01000290-UONW01000290.1-human-gut-metagenome-genome-assembly--contig:-CS52-NODE-290-length-78399-cov-30.772759_pt1 | contig 78399 bp, 59 predicted proteins | sample MGYA00242463_ERZ724010 | MGnify/ENA metagenome assembly ERZ724010 | reverse complement strand
CTCTTTGTGTATGAATTAGTTGGCTAATTTTATTCTATTTACTGAATGTCCCTATCATTTTCCGAAATGGAGTGAATGATAGGGTTTGTTTATTATAAGACGATCAGGTCTCGGTTTATCTTACCTTCGTTCGTTACAGGAACGGAGAGTCTTCTCAGGAATCAAGCCGACAGCTTTATTCCTCTTTCATCTTTTCATCAATAGCTTCTATCTTTTTCAGGACAAGCTCCATTTCACCTTTCAGGCGTTCTATCTTACGAGTGATTTCGGTAACCAAAGTATTACCCTTTTTAGAAGCAGACGACAAGAAACCTAAATTATTTTCGTAGGTTTGGATATCATTTTTCAGGCCTTCGTATGTACGGACAAGCTTTTCACGGTCACGATATAAGTTATCACCCTTGCTCAGTCCCGATTTGAAATTGCTGAGTTTCTTTTCGGAAACCGAAATATTCAGTCGGTCGAACAACTTGTCTATCAAGCCATGAAATTCGTTATACAAACGATCTTTTTCTTTAAATGGGACATGGCCTATACCATTCCATTCCTTCATTAAGGAGCGAACTTGTTCAGAGGTAGCATCATCTGTAGCACCAGAAGCATTCAGTACAGCCAGTTGCTTGATGATTTCCTCTTTCTTTGCCATATTTTCCTGTTCGACAGAACGCTGCGAAGAAGTTGCTTTGTTCTTTTGAGCAAAGAAATAGTCGCATGCCCCGATGAAACGTTTCCATACTGCATCGGAATGCTTTTTGGCAACCGGTCCAATGGTTTTCCATTCTTTTTGCAGTTTGGTCAGTATTTCTGCAGTTCCTTTCCAGTCGGTACTATCTTTCAAGGCTTCAGCCTTTTCGCACAATGCTTTTTTCTTTTCAAGATTTTCGGCCATGCTTTCCTTTACCGATTTGAAGAAGGCAGCTTTGCGTTTAAAGAATTCATCACATGCTGCACGGAAACGCTCGAAAATCTTTACATTCATTTTCTGCGGAGCATATCCGATAGTCTTCCATTTAGCCTGTAAGGCAAGAATTTCTTGCGTTTTATCCTCCCAGTCGGCGAAAGTCTTGAATGTATCATATTCCATTGATTCCACAATTTCGCAGATGACAGTCTTTTGGTCAAGGTTATTTTGTTCCTTTTCCTTCAGTGCTTCGAAGTGTTGCTGATGACGGCGGTTTACGACCGAAGAAGCAGCTTTAAAGCGTGCCCAGATACTTTCACGAAGTTCTTTTGCAACAGGACCGATACTACGGAACTCCTGATGCAGTTTCTGTAATTGATGGAAAGCAGATACGACATCCGGTTCTTCAGCCAGCTTTTCAGCAGCTTCGCACAAATAAGTTTTCTGTTCCAGATTCTTTTTAAAATCATATTCACGGAATTCATTGTTCAGCTTTACCATATCGTAAAACTTCTCCGTATAGAGCTGGTAAGTTTTCCACAACTCATTGACTTTACCTACAGGAACCTGTTTGATGTCATTCCATTGTTGTTGAAGCTGTTTGAATTCATTATAGATTTTCCCTGTATCTTCTGTATTGTCGATCAGAGATTTCATCTTATCGAGTATATCCAGTTTCTTTTTCAGGTTTTCTTCTTTTTCCTGTTCGAGTTCCGCTGCCATAACGCTACGTTTCTCTTTGATGGAACTCATTATTTCCTTAAACTTTGCTTCCAGCGGGTTAGGGGTGGGAGTAAAATCATCTGGGTTTCCGCCTTGCTCAATAAAGTTTTTGCGTGCTGTATCTTGCTCGGTTTTATGCAATTTGTAAAACGTTTGTTTCAGGTAGTCTATTTCTTGTTTGTCTGCCTCGCAGGCATTGTTGTTGATTTCTGTCAAACGCTCTATCACTTCTTCCTGGGTCTGTTTGGGAGGATACTGCGTTTTTCCATCATTTTCAACAGTAGAAACCGAAGTCTCGGGAGTATTTTCTTCCGGAATTTCAGTTAATGGGCGGGTTGTTTCATTTACTTCCATCGTATTTAGATTTTTAAGAATTATGTCGGCTTATCTTAGTCCGTAGTTACAAATTAAAAGAATAAAATCTGATTTTTACTATATTTTTCTAAATTTTTTTTGCAATAGAGAAGAATTTTATGGATTTCTTAGAAGAATAGAATACATGGAGACTACAAAAGAATAAAAATGTGCGAGCCTCCATATATATAAATCTATAAACGTTTCTTTAGGAGAGTAATACGGTAATTCCCATATACATCATCATACCGATAATATCGTTGGTAATCGATATAAACGGTCCGGTGGCAATAGCGGGGTCCACTTTCAGTTTTTCCAATGTCATGGGAACAAGTGTTCCGAAGATAGAAGCAAACATGACTACGGCAAACAGGCTGATGGATACCGAATAGCTGACTGTGGCGGTTGCTCCGAAACGAATGAAGTTATAAATATATACCAACATTGAAATGATAGTTGCATTGATAAGGGCAACTACCGATTCTTTTACTACCTGCTGAAAAGTATTTTTTGAATCGAGAGAGCTGTTTGCAAGTCCCTGTACGACAAGTGCCGATGACTGTGTACCCACGTTTCCCCCCGTACCACCGATAAGCGGAATGTACAGAGCCATTTCCGGATGTGCAGCGAAGGTCGAATCGAAATTTCCCAGAATCATGGAATTTCCGATACCTCCCAGCATACCGATGAGCAGCCAGGGCAGACGTGCCGTTGTCTGGCGGAATACATTATCGTGCGATTCTACGTCCTGCGACAAACCGGAAGCCAACTGATAATCTCTTTCAGCCTGTTCACGAACCTCATCCATTACGTCGTCTACCGTGATACGTCCTACCAGACGTCCGATGCTGTCGATTACCGGCACTGCCACTAAGTCGTACTTTTCGATGACCTGCACCACTTCATCCAGCGGCGTATCTACGTGTACCGAAATCGGATCTTTTTTCATCACGTGCTTTACTTTCGAAACCGACGGGCTGGTAATCATTTTCTTCAACGGGAATACGCCGCGCAGACGTTCGTCGTCGTCCACTACATATACGTAGTAAATCTCATCCATATCTTCTGCCTGTATTCTCATTTCACGAAGACATTCCGGCATACTCCAGTTCTCGTTTACGATAACCATTTCCGTACCCATCAAACCACCGGCAGTATCTTCGTCGTATTTCAGCAAGTCGACGATATCACCCGCCTGTTCGATGTCTTCGATGTGCGAAAGAATTTCTTCCTGCTTGTCCTCGTCCATGTCACGGATAATGTCTACCGCATCATCCGAGTCCATGTAGTCGACAAAGCGTTTGGCGATGGTTTCCGACGGCAGGACCTCGAGGAACTTCTTACGGGCATCCTCGTCCATTTCAATCAATACATCGGCTGCCTTTTCATTGTCGAGAAGCAAGTAGATGGAACGCGCCTCTTCTGCATCCAGCTCGTTGCACAATTCGGCAATATCGGCAGGATGCAATCCTTGCAGAAGTTCTTTCAGTTCATCCGATTTCTTTTCCTCGATGAGTTCTGATACTTTTTTGATTTCTTCGTTTTCCATACCTTACTCGGTTGCGAGTGCCTGTTCCACCCGGTTGGTCAATTCTATGAAGTCTGCTACCGACAGCTGTTCCGGACGCTTGTTGAATATCGGATCAGCACTAAGCGGATTACCCTTTTCCAAAATCGGAGAAATGGAGTTGCGCAATGTCTTGCGGCGCTGGTTGAAAGTCGTCTTCACGATTTGCTTGAACAACTTCTCATTGCATCCCAGTTCCGTCGTTTCATTTCGCGTCATTCGTATCACAGCACTTTTTACCTTGGGAGGCGGATTGAATACGTGCTCATGTACTGTAAACAGATATTCCACCTTATACCACGCCTGAATCAGTACACTCAGAATGCCATACGTCTTGCTCCCCGGACCGGCAGCGATACGTTCTGCCACTTCCTTCTGTATCATTCCCGTACAGCAGGGTATCAAATCTTTGTAATCGAGCATTTTGAAAAATATCTGGCTGGAAATGTTATATGGATAATTCCCGGTAAGGACGAAAGGTTGTCCGTCGAACAATGCCGATAAGTCCATTTTCAAGAAATCCTGTTCGATGATATTATCTCCCAGTTCCGCGAAATTTTCCCGTAAGTAGGCAACCGATTCAAAGTCCAGTTCCACCACTTTCACCGGCCTTCCCTTGGGAATAAGAAACTGCGTCAATACTCCCATACCCGGTCCTACTTCCAGTATAGGCAGGTCGGGGCAGGTATCCACTGTATCGGCTATGTCTTTTGCTACTTGAAGGTCTTTCAGAAAGTGCTGTCCTAAAAACTTTTTCGGTTTAACTAATTTCATTCGCGTATGTATTTTCTCGATATAAATAAAGATTTATTCCGGCAAGATATTATCTTTGCATCGTGCAAATTTAAGCATTAATCTTTAATAAACGATTAGGTTTTGGAACGAACTGATATAAAAAAGCTCATAAATAAGGTCTTTCAGGTAGCTTTGCCTTTGGTTCTGGGGGCAGTTATTTTATTGTGGACTTACCATGGATTCGACTTTCGGCGCGTGTATGAGGTTATGGACGGAGGAATGAATTATGGGTGGATGCTTTTTTCGCTTGTTTTTGGCGTTTTCGGACATTTATTCCGCGGATGGAGGTGGAACCTGGCGCTGGCTCCACTGGAAGAACATCCCAAGTTGTCGAACAGTGTATATGCCATATTCATAGCCTATGCAGCCAATCTGGTTCTTCCGCGCGTTGGAGAAGTGTCACGCTGCGGTGTACTGGCAAAATACGATAATGTTTCTTTTTCCAAATCGCTGGGAACTGTCGTTTCCGAGAGGCTGGTCGATTCTGTTTGTGTATTGCTCATTACGATCGGAACTCTGCTGTTGCAGTCGGGAGTCTTTGCCCGCTTTTTTCGTATAACAGGTACCGACGGAACTTTTTTTCTGCATCTGTTCTCGTCGACAAACTTTTATATTACTCTTGTCTGCATGGTTGCTGCGCTGATATTGCTGGCTTGGCTGGTACGCAATCTTGCCATTTTTGCAAAAGTACGGGGCATGCTGAAAAATGTCTGGCTGGGCTGCTTGTCCATCCGTAACGTAAAGCATCCGCTTTTGTACATACTTTACACCATAGCTATCTGGGTATGCTACTTTCTTCACTTCTATTTGACGTTTTATTGTTTCGACTTTTCAGCCGGACTGGGCTGGGTTGCCGGAATGGTATTGTTCGTGGTGGGAAGTATTGCCGTCATAGTTCCCACTCCGAACGGAGCTGGACCGTGGCATTTTGCCGTCATCACCATGATGATGATGTATGGCGTAAGTAAGGAAGATGCAGGAATATTTGCGCTTTTGGTACATGGTATTCAAACCTTTTTATTAATTTTGTTAGGAATATATGGACTGGTGGCTCTGCCGCTTACAAATAAAAATAAAACTAAAACCTATGAGTGAAATTCTTTCTCTGGCTCCACAGAATGTGTGGAAGCATTTTTATTCGTTGACTCAAGTGCCTCGTCCGTCAGGACATTTGGCTAAAGTTCAGTCGTTCTTACTGGAGTTTGGTAAGAATGTAGGTGTTGAAGCTTTTCAGGATGAGGCCGGAAACATTATTTATCGCAAGCCTGCCACTCCGGGTATGGAGAATCGTAAAACCGTAATCTTGCAGGCGCATATGGACATGGTGCCGCAAAAGAACAAAGATACACAGCATGATTTCGAAAAAGATCCTATTCAGGCTTATGTAGACGGTGAATGGGTGAAAGCAAAAGGCACTACACTGGGTTCCGATGATGGTATGGGTGTGGCTGCTATTATGGCTGTTATGGAAGATAAGACCCTGAAACACGGTCCGCTGGTTGCTCTGATTACTGCCGATGAAGAAACAGGCATGTATGGAGCTTTCGGCTTGAAGCCGGGAACTATTGAAGGCGATATTTTGCTGAACCTCGACTCGGAAGAAGAAGGTGAACTGTATATCGGCTGTGCCGGCGGTGAAGACTTGACAGCTACGCTGGAATATAAGGAAGAAGAAACCGATCCGGAAGATGTAGCCCTGAAAGTTACTTTGAAAGGTCTGCGTGGTGGTCATTCCGGCATACAGATAGGCTGGGGACATGCCAATGCAAATAAACTCATGGCACGCTTCCTGAATCAGGTTATTGCTTACGATGAGGCTTGTCTGGTATCGTGGGAAGGCGGTAACATGCGCAACGCCATTCCTCGTGAATGTGAAGTTGTAATTACTGTTCCCGAAACAGAAGTAGACGATGTGCTGGCATTCGTAGGTGAGTGCGAACAGGTATGGCGCGATGAATTTGCAACAATCGAAGACGGTCTGAGCTTCAAGGCTGAACGTGTGGAACTGCCGAAGTACATGGTTCCTGAAGAAATCCGCGATAATCTGGTAGATGCTATCTATGCATGTCCTAACGGAGTAGAACGTTTTATCCCGACTATTCCTGATACAGTAGAAACTTCTTCAAACCTTGCTATCGTCGAAATAGCCAATGGTAAAGCTGCCGTTAAGGTATTAACCCGTAGTTCTCGTGAGTCGATGAAGGATTACCGCAATACGGCTATCGAAAGCTGTTTCTCTATGGCGGGTATGCACGTAGAACGCTCGGGCAGTTATTCGGGCTGGGAACCGAATGTAAATTCTCCTATTCTGCACGCCATGAAAGAATCGTACAAGGCTCAGTTTGGTGAACTGCCGGAGGTGAAGGTCATTCATGCCGGACTGGAGTGTGGTATTATCGGAGCTGTTGTTCCGGGACTCGATATGATTTCGTTCGGTCCTACCTTGCAGTGTCCGCATACTCCGGAGGAACGTTGCAACATTCCTTCAGTAGCCAAGTTCTACGACTTCCTGACTGCTACACTGGCAAATACTCCTGAAAAGTAATTCTTGAGATATGCAGAGCCTGTCCCGCTGATTGATGTTCATCATCGGGGCAGGCTCTTTTTTTGTCTTCGTCCTGCTTGTAACAGAAACGTGCTTTTCTTTTAATTCTTATTTCCGCAAATACCTTTTCAAGCCCCTGCAAAACCGTTTTGTTTTTTGTACAAAAAATAAAAACGTTTGTACAAATTTTCAGAAAACGTCGGGACGTTTTTCCGCATTTGTCGGCATGTCTTTTAAAAACGTCACCAGCGTTCGATGGGTTACATACGGTTCTTCTGACTCTCTCAATAGTGTAGAATAAATGTCTTTGCAGATAAAATAATTTCATTACATTTGTAAACCTGTCAACTATTTGGCGGGGATATGCGTTGTTATCTGTAGTCGCAGGTAAATAATATCATTAGGTAAATTCAGAAAATATGCAGACAATACTGATTGTAGAAGACGAAAAGCGAGTGGCCGACCTGCTGAAAGCCGGACTGGAAGAAAATGGTTACCAGACAATGGTGGCATACGACGGGGCTATGGGGCTGCGTCTTTTTCAGGCTTATTCTTTTCAGTTGGTTATTTCGGACATTATCTTGCCGAAGATGGACGGATTCGAGCTTTGCAAGGAGATTCGCCGCCTGAACGAAAAGGTGCCTATTCTGATGCTGACCGCTTTGGGGTCTACCGATGATAAGCTGGATGGTTTCGATGCGGGAGCAGATGACTATATGACGAAACCGTTCGATTTCCGGGAACTGACGGCACGTGTAAGGGTACTGCTGAAACGGAATAAAGAAGTGGTAGCCGATACGCCTGAGCAGATTGAGTATGCCGACTTGACAATCAATCGGAACCTCAGGGAAGTGAAACGACAGGGGAAAGCGATAAAGCTGTCGCCGAAAGAATACAACCTGTTGCTGTATATGGTTGAAAACGCAGAGAAAGTAATCAGTCGCGTAGAGATTGCCGAAAAAGTATGGAATACGCATTTCGATACCGGAACGAATTTCATCGATGTGTATATCAATTACCTGCGAAAGAAGATCGACAAGGAGTTTGATGTCAAGCTCATTCATACGAAACCCGGTATCGGTTTCATTTTAACGGATAAGTTATGAAAATAAAGACGAAACTGACTTTACAGAATACGTGCGTTACGGCAGCCGTTTTTCTGCTGTGCATGGTGTTGATTTATCTGGTAAGCGAACATACACGCAGCAAGACGTTTTTCCATGACCTGAAGAGTGAGGCTATTACAAAGGCACATTTGTTTCTTCAGAATCAGGTCGATGCGCAGACCATGCAGTCTATTTATCTGAACAACAAGAAGTTTATCAACGAGGTGGAAGTGGCTGTCTATTCGGCCGACTTCCAGATGCTTTATCACGATGCGGTACAGAACGATATTATCAAGGAAGACCGTGCCATGATAGACCGTATTCTGAAGGAAAAAGATATGGAGTTCTATATTGGCAAGTATCAGGCTGTGGGAATACGTTATTCGTTCGGAGGAAAAGACTACATTGTAACGGCTGCTGCTTACGACGGGTATGGCTACGATAATTTGCTGGAGTTGCAGAAAACCTTAATTGTCTTATTCGTTGTCGGATTGTCGTTATTGTTTGCGGCAGGCTATTTTCTTGCCCGTGCGTCGCTGAAACCGATTCGCGATATCGTGAGAGAGGCAGAAACGATTACGGCATTGCACATTAACCGGCGGCTTCCTGTGAAAAATGAAAAAGATGAACTGGGAGAACTGAGTACGGCTTTCAATGCTTTACTGGAACGGTTGGAGGTATCGTTCAACTCGCAGAAGATGTTTGTCAGCAATGTGTCGCACGAACTGCGTACTCCGCTGGCAGCCTTGATAGCAGAGTTGGATTTGTCGTTGCAGAAGGAACGGAGCGGGGAGCAGTACAGGCAGGCAATGCAGAACGTGTTGCTCGATGCTCGCAGAATGACGAAGCTGATCGACGGCTTGTTGAATCTGGCGAAAGCCGACTATCAGAAGGAGCATATCAAGATGCAGGAAATCCGGCTGGACGAATTGTTGCTGGACGCTCGAGAGTTTATTTTGCGTGCTCATCCGGATTATCACATCGATTTGCTGTTCGAACAGGAGGAGGCGGAGGATGACCGTCTGATTACGGTGAAAGGGAATCTGTATCTGCTGAATATTGCTTTCTCGAACCTGATTGAAAATAACTGTAAGTATTCTGCCGACAAGTCTTCGTTTATCCAGATTTCTTATTGGGACAAGTGGACCATCGTACGTTTGTCGGATGCGGGCATCGGAATGTCGGAAGCCGACAAGCAGCATCTGTTTACCCTGTTCTATAGAGGGGAGCAGGAAAAGATGGCGGAAGGACATGGTATCGGCATGACGCTGTCGCAGAAGATTATTCATCTGCATCAGGGAAATATCAGTGTACATTCGGAACAGGGCAAGGGAACGACTTTCGTCATTGAACTTCCACATATATAGGTCTTTTCGGCCTTGGGTACGGCTATAGATAGAGTGGCATTAGAAAACTTATAGAAAAATTCTAATAGTTTTCTAATGCCACTCTAATTGTTTTCTAACTGTCTTGTTGTTGTGTCTTCTCTACTTTTGCAGCGTGAAAAAGATACATAGTAGTAACTTGTAAACGAAGTATGACAATGTGGAAGAACAAGAAGAGTAAGACACAGTTCGCTTTTAATGCCGAGAAGGTATTTTTGGCGGCAGCTCAGCCACTTGGCTCTGTATTCAGTTATTTTCAAACTACTCCGATGGGAATAAGCGTTGAGGAGGTTGAAGAAAGACAGTCGCTTTATGGCAAAAATGAGGTGGAACATGAGAAGAAGAAAAATCCGGTTTCTACTTTTATCAAGACGTTTATTAATCCGTTTATCGGTGTGCTGACTCTTTTGGTCATTATATCGTTTGTGCTGGATGTATTGCTTGCCGATCCGGGGGAACAGGATTGGACGGCTATCATCATCATTTCCGTGATGGTGGTGTGTAGTGCTATTCTCCGTTTTCGTCAGGAGTGGAAGGCAAATATGTCGAGTGAAGCGTTGTTGAAGATGGTGACCAATACGTGTTACGTGAAGCGTGCCGGAAGTCACGACGAAGAAATCAGCATTGCCGAACTGGTTCCCGGAGATATTGTGATGATAGCTGCCGGTGACATGATTCCGGCGGATATCCGTATCGTTGAGGCAAAGGATTTGTTTGTCAGCCAGTCTTCGCTTACCGGAGAGTCGGATCCCATAGAAAAGTGTCCGGTGCCGAAAGGTGATAAGTATAGCAAGGGCAGTGTGGTAGAGCTGGACAACATTTGCTTTATGGGTTCGAATGTGGTAAGCGGTTCGGCTGCTGGAATTGTTTTTGCTACGGGAAACAATACTTACCTGGGAACGATTGCCAAAGGGATTATCGGACACCGGGCGGCAACGGCTTTCGACAAGGGCATCAGTAAGGTGAGTTTCCTGCTGATCCGTTTCATGCTGGTCATGATTCCCTTTGTTTTTCTGGTAAACGGACTGACAAAAGGCGACTGGCTGGAGGCTTTTATCTTTGCGGTATCGGTAGCTGTCGGACTGACTCCGGAGATGCTTCCGATGATTGTGACAGCCAATTTGTCGAAAGGGGCGGTGGCTATGTCGAAGAAAAAAACGATAGTGAAGGATTTGAATGCGATTCAGAATTTCGGTGCCATGAATATTCTGTGTACCGACAAGACGGGTACGCTGACATGCGATCAGATTGTATTGGAAAAATACATCAACGCCGATGGCTCAAGCGATAACGACAAGCGCATTCTGCGCCACGCGTACTTTAACAGTTTCTTTCAGACGGGTTTGAAGAATCTGATGGACAAGGCCATTCTTTCGCATGTAAAGGAGCTTGATCTGGAACACTTGAAGGATAATTACAAGAAAGTCGATGAAATTCCGTTCGATTTTACTCGCCGGCGTATGTCGGTTGTGGTGGAAGATAAACAGGGAAAACGGCAGATTATCACCAAGGGAGCGGTAGAGGAAATGCTCGAAATTTGTTCGTATGCCGAATTTGAAGGGAAGGTGCAGCCTTTTATGCCCGAACTTAAACAGAAGGCAAAGGAAATCAGTGAGCAGATGAACAAGCAGGGAATGCGGGTCATCGCCGTAGCTCAGAAGAGTTATTTGGACAAGGAATGTAATTTCTGTGTGAAGGATGAGAACGAAATGGTGCTTATCGGGTATCTGGCGTTTCTCGATCCTCCTAAGCAGTCGGCGGCAAGTGCCATCCGGCAGTTGCACGAGCATGGCATTGAGGTAAAAATCTTGTCGGGAGACAACGATGCCGTGGTACGTACTATCGCCCGTCAGGTGGGCATTGAAACGGGAAATGCGCTTACCGGACCGGAACTGGCTGCAATGAGTGACGAAGAACAGCATAAGGCTGTCCGTGAAACGACGGTTTTCTCTAAGCTGACTCCAATTCAGAAGACGCAGATTATCTCCATCTTGCAGGATCAGCAGAATACGGTTGGCTTTTTAGGCGACGGCATTAATGATGCATCGGCGTTGCGTCAGTCGGATATTGGTATCTCTGTCGATTCGGCTGTAGATATTGCAAAAGAGAGTGCGGACATTATTCTACTGGAAAAGGATTTGATGGTGCTGGAAGATGGTGTACTGGAAGGCCGCAAGACGTTTGGAAATATCACGAAGTATATCAAGATGACGGCAAGCTCCAATTTCGGAAATATGTTCAGTGTTATGGCTGCCAGTGCTTTCTTGCCCTTCCTGCCCATGTTGCCTATTCACTTACTTATACAGAATCTGTTGTATGATATTTCGCAGACTACCATTCCGTTCGACCGTATGGATGCCGAGTATCTGCGCAAGCCGCGTAAGTGGGATGCATCCGATTTGAGCCGGTTCATGATCTTTATCGGTCCGATCAGTTCGGTTTTCGATATTGTGACGTATCTGGTGATGTGGTATGTCTTTGGTTGTCATTCACTGGAACACCAGACACTCTTCCAGTCGGGATGGTTCATCGAAGGACTGCTTTCGCAAACCTTGATTGTACACATGATTCGTACACGGAAAATTCCGTTCATACAGAGCTGTGCATCCTGGCAGGTTACCGGTCTGACTTTCCTGATTATGGCTATTGGCATCATCATTCCGTTTACGCCTTTTGGAAGTTCCATCGGTCTGGAGCCTTTGCCGTTGAGTTATTTCCCATGGCTTATTGGCATCTTGCTTTCTTATTGTATACTGACTCAGCTTGTAAAAAACTGGTATATCAAACGATTTATAAAATGGTTATAAACAATGATGCAGAAGATAATGGTTGTATGTGTCATCGTTGCGGTGGTTACTTTGTGTAACCATCGCATTATGGCACAGGATGTTGGCTTGTCTTATTTGTCGGAGTTGCAGACTGATTTTCGGACGAAGGTTAAATGGGTGAATCTGTTACGTGCAGATGTATCTGTAGCTCTAAATAAAAATATTGGAGTGGAAGCTGCTTCAATCAGTGTGGCAGGAACCAGTGAAACTCCGTTGCTTGACGACTGGCAGGGATTTTCGAGTGTTGAGGCGGAAAATATTCCTTTGGCGTTGGCTGTACTGGGGGTAAGATGGCAGGCAGGAAAATCGGCAGTCTTTGTAGGAATACGTAATCTGAATGAAGATTACTTTACTTCTTCCTGTATTTCTTTGTTTACCAATAGTTCCTGCGGTATTTTTCCTACTCTGTCGGCTGATTATCCGATAGCGAACTATCCGGTAGCTTCGGTTGGAGTAGATTATAAATGGCAGGGGGAATATTGGGGAGTTGAAGCTTCTGTTTACAATGGAACCGGTTACAGAATGTTTGCAGGGCGTGAGAATGTGTTTCGTTTCTGTCCCGGAAGTGATGGGATATTAGGTATATCAACAGTTAATTATCAGAATAATGGTAGCGGTTATTATATGGGGTTTGCTTTACGTAACGGGTTGTCTGCTTGTTATGCGGAAGGAACAGAAGAAACGGAAGAAAAGAAAGGGTGGAATGCGGTAGTGTGGGGCTATGCGGAACAGAAGGTGTTTGACCATTGGCATCTGTTGGTTCAGTATTCTGTTAACCCTACGGCAAAAACAGGCTGCCGGAGTTATGCAGGCGGGGGACTGGTTGCACATTACGGAAGGCTGGAAGTCGGTATGTTTGCCGACTATGCTGATTATACCACAGGGCACGAATGGGCCAGTGAGCTGACATGTAAAATGTGTTGCTTGAAGAACATGTATATACAGCCGGCCTTGCATCTGATAAAAAACAGCCGTATGTTTGCTTGGGCAGGATTATTCAGATTCGGATATGAGATATAAAGATTACAGACAATCTATTTGGCAAGTTTCAGGAAGTTCTCTATATCTTGCTGAATCTTTTTGTAAAGAGGAGATGACTGGTAATGGGGATTTTTACGGATTACCACTTCTACATCAATCTGGCTCCGCTGATAGGCTGTAAGTTCATTATGAAGCTGTACATCGTGTAGGGCCAGATCGTGTATTTGTTGCTCGCGTTCGCGACGCAATACCGTGCATACCGGAACCAGCAATCGTAACACTACGTTATCCATGATGTGATGCCCCTGAATGAACATGTATGTATTGTCCGGATAAACGCCTAATGTGCGGAATTCTTTTTTCATATCTTCTATTTCTTCGAGGGCATCTGCATGACGTTTCTCCAGCTCGTGGAGTTTACGGTTGACCTTTTTTGACATGATTTCAAGGCTTCTTTCCGGATGGTGGGTACTGACCTGATCCAGTTTTACAAAAGAGCAGAAGTCCAGCAGTGAGAACTCCGATAAATTATGCTGGCGGTAGAACCATACCGACCAGACGAAAAGGGGATAGGCTATTTCTGAATACAACTTCATGAAAGCTGGAAAATCAATCAGTTTATGGTCGTTCAGTGTTGCTGTTACGCATACTTCGTGTAATCCTTCGGCATAACAGTGGTAGTTTTCGATGGCGTATGCATAAGTTTGTAACACATAAGGGCTGTTGATGATATAACGTGAGGTTTGTGTTCGTCCCTGAAGCAGGTAATCGTAATCACTGTCTACGCAGGCTATCATATTTTCGCCCAGACGGCTTCCCAGTTCGTTCATCAGAACGCTCTTTTTTCCTTTCGCAAGGGAACTGCGTGAGGGAAGCATGACTTCGAAGTAACGTTTTTCGTTTTCATATTCGGCCAGAAGGGAACGCCAGAAAGATATATCGTCATAACTTTCTACATAAGCAACGATTTTTCTTCGTGCTTGCTTTGGCTTCAGACTATTGGCTGCTCCAATATAGAGTGAAGAAAGGTTTTCGGTAAGTCTTTTTCCCATAGCCGTAATTATTTTAACGAGTTGTTATATCGCTTACTTCTGTTACAGCATCCAGCCAGCCGTTCATGATGAGGGCAGGTGAATGAGTGGTAAGTATGATTTGTACGTTTGGATTCAGGCTTCGAATCAGTGAAATGAGTCGTTGCTGCCATTCTACGTGCAATGAAATTTCAGGTTCATCCATAAATAAGGCGAACGGCTGGTTGTCTTGTACCAGTACGGTCAGCAGGATAACAAGCATTTGTTTCTCTCCGGATGAAAGTTGGTACGGAGTCAGTATATCGCCGTCCTGTTCGAATAAGATTTCATTGCTTTTGCGGTTTATCTTTTTTCCTGTTTCGCTGAACAGGTCATCAATCAAGTCTTGAAATTTGGTCTTGGGACGTGAAACGTCAGCTGCTCGGGCCTGATTCTCTGCGACTCCACTGGTAAGCAGTTCGATAATCCGGTTTCCGATATTTACCTGATAATCGAGATATCGGCGCTGTAACTGATACAACTGCCAGTCTAATTCTGTCTTTACATTTGCATTTCCTATTTTTTCTAATAGTCCGGAGTTTATCAGCGGACGGTCGAAACTGCGAATGACGTCAAAGCGGATGAAGTTGGCATCTTGGGGTGAAAAAATAAAAGAAACGCCGGGCTGTATGCCATTGGTCAGTGCATGTCCTTCCAGTTCGTTGAGGTAACGCACTGAATTGTTTAGAATCGTACTTTTGCCGATACCGTTTATACCACTTAAGATGTTCACATCAGCACGCAAGTCCCATGAAATATTCTTTCTTCCCCATAGGCCTTTAATCTCAATACGTTTAATATAGTCAGCTTGCTTCTTCATGGTTGCATTATTTTTATAGCCTCTAAACAAAAGTACGCATAATATTGGAATAAATCAATGTTTTCAACGCTCTTTTTTCGAAGAACTCTTACCTTTGCAAAATAAAAATTTCAAGATTGAAAGTATGAATGTTAGAATTGTTAAGGCGCATGCAGCTTTACTGGGAGCTGCTGCTATGTGGGGATTGATGTCACCCATGGGCAAAGCGGCTATGGAGGCTGGTATAACCGGTCTTTCTCTTGCCACTATGCGTATGATAGGAGGGGCAGTTTGTTTCTGGATAGCTTCATTTTTTGCTCCCAGGGAAAAGGTGTCTTCACGCGACTTGATGTTGCTTTTCTTTGCTGGTTTGCTGGGAATTGTATGTAATCAGGGCTGCTTCACATTCGGTTTGTCGCTGACCTCACCGATTGATGCTTCCATTGTGACTACTACAATGCCTATTGTAACCATGATTCTGGCTGCGCTTTTTCTGAAGGAACCGGTTACGCCGAAAAAGGTGACGGGTATCTTTCTCGGTTCTATCGGGGCATTGATGCTGATATTGAGTAATCGGGGTGGAGCTGCTGTAGAAGGTGGAGGAAGTATTTTGGGAGATGCTTTATGTATTACGGCGCAGATAAGTTTTGCCTGCTATCTGACTATTTTCAAGAAGCTTATTTCACGGTATAACGTATTTACTCTGATGAAATGGATGTTTACGTATGCGGCTATTTGCTTTATTCCGTTTTCGTATCGTGATTTTTCGATGATGATGACTATGACATTTCCTGTTGCCGTATGGATGGAAGTGGGGTATGTCGTTCTGTTCGGTACATTCTTTGCTTATATACTGATACTGGTAGGGCAGAAGACGCTTCGTCCGACAGTAGTCAGCATGTATAATTATGTGCAGCCTATAGTAGGAACAGCCGTTTCGGTCTTTCTGGGTATGGGAATATTCGGCTGGGAAAAGGCGCTGGCTGCTGTATTGATATTTATCGGTGTATACGTTGTAACGCAAAGTAAATCGCGTGCTCAGATGTTGGCCGAGGGTGAGAAAGAATAAGTGTATTAGATTATGAAAGAAAATCCGAACATCAAGTCTCCGGTGCTTTATTTGCAGCATCAGTATGAGTTGTTGCAGCTGGAGTATGAATATGAAAAGGAACAGTTCAAGCAGCAGACTGAGCTGATGGGGATAGGACGGAAGATTAAGCGTGGCATGTGCTGGTATCCATTGAATTTGGGACGGAATTATTACAATGCCCTTAATCAGCTGGTTGTAGAGGTGGAACGACGTGAGGATAAAGAAATCGAACATCAGTTTGAATATGGTCGTCCGGTATGCTTTTTCACTCAGGATATTTCCGGAAAGTTGAATTACCTGAACTTTGTGGCGACGGTGAACTATGTGGATGAGGACCGTATGGTAGTGATTCTTCCTTCTGTAGATGCCTTGCTTGCCTTGCAGAGTAAGGAGGTGCTGGGGGTACAGTTATATTTCGATGAAACCAGTTATCGTCTGATGTTCGAAGCGTTGAAACAGGTACTTACAGCTAAGAACAGTCGTTTGGCGGAACTGCGCGATATATTTCATGGTACGCAGCCTGTTGCTACTTTTTCGTTTCAGCCGGTACGTTTTCCGTGGCTAAACCGTACACAGGAAGAAGCTGTGAATAAAGTACTTCATGCCAAAGATGTGGCAATCGTACACGGGCCTCCCGGAACAGGAAAGACGACGACACTGGTAGAAGCTGTTTACGAAACGTTGCATCGTGAAAATCAGGTACTGGTGTGTGCCCAGAGTAATATGGCAGTCGACTGGATCAGTGAAAAGCTCGTTGATCGTGGTGTAAGCGTATTGCGTATCGGAAATCCGAGTCGGGTAAACGACAAGATGCTTTCCTTTACTTACGAACGCCGGTTTGAGTCGCATCCGGATTATCCACAGTTGTGGAGTATGCGCAAGGCTATACGTGAACTTTATGCCCGAAGCCGGAAGGGGGCAGACCGGGAGGCTGTCCGTCAAAAGATAAATTCGCTGAAAGATCGTGCTACAGAGCTGGAAATACGTATCAATGAATCATTGTTTGCTGAGGCTCGTGTTATTGCCTGTACATTGGTAGGCAGTGCCAATCGTCTGTTGATGGGACAGAAGTTCGGTACATTGTTTATTGATGAGGCTGCACAGGCTCTGGAACCGGCATGCTGGATTGCCATACGTAAGGCAGACCGTGTTATTCTGGCGGGCGACCATTGTCAGCTTCCTCCTACGGTGAAGGCACCGGAAGCTCTTCGTGCCGGATTGGGACATACGCTCATGCAGGCTATTGTAAAAAACAAGCCGGAAACGGTTTCTCTTTTGAAACTTCAGTATCGAATGAATGATGACATCATGCGCTTTTCGTCCGAATGGTTCTACGGAGGAATGTTGCAGTCTGCTCCCGAGGTGAAGTATCGTAGTATTCTTGATTTTGATACTCCGATTGAGTGGATAAATACTGAAGGTATGGATTGCAATGAGGAGTTTGTTGGTGAGAATTATGGACGTATTAATAAGCCGGAAGCGGAATTGTCGATTGCTCAGTTGAAGGAATATATTACCAAGATTGGTCGGGAGCGGTTTCTCGGTGAGCGTATCGACGTTGGTTTGATTTCTCCTTATAAAGCTCAGGTGCAATATCTGCGTCGGCTTGTGCGGAATGATGCTTTCTTCAAACCTTACAGGCAGGCGATAACCATCAATACGGTCGATGGCTTTCAGGGGCAGGAACGGGATGTCATTCTCATCAGTTTAGTTCGTGCCAACGAAGAAGGGCAGATTGGTTTCCTGAACGACTTGCGCCGTATGAATGTTGCTATTACTCGTGCCCGTATGAAACTGATTATATTGGGAGATGCATCTACACTGACCAAGCATGCCTTCTATAAAAAGTTGTACAGCTATATAGAAAGCTTGCATGACTATTAATTGGGGACATGCTGGGGCAGGGCTGATTGTATGAGAAGCTCTTTTCTTACCTCTAAGTCTTAATTTGCTTGCAGGCGTTTTTTCTTTCTGTAAGTTTTCAGGCGGTCTATGGCATGCTTGCGGCTTAGCATAATCTGATGCCGGTATACCAGACAGGTTGTGAGGAAGTAGACAACTGCTTGTATCCATAGCGCTCTGATTTGAGGTAAGGTATCGTGTAGCGTTGCTCCCATTGTATTGATGTGTACATAACCGTTTATTCCGAAAGTGGAAGGGAAAATCCAGGAGAAGACTTCCCAAAACTTAGGTACGGCTGCTCCCGGCCATGATATTCCCGATATGAATAGCAGTGGTACGGATGTAAATACGAAAATCAGCATGCACGACTCTCTGTGATGGATAAAGATAGAACATGTCATGGCAAAGAAGATGCATGCCAGCAGATATGGCAATGTAAACCAGAACAATGTAGCAGGCTGGGCCAGTTGTACCAGACTGAACAGCTTGGGAACAAGGCAAAGAATATATGCTGACATTACTGCATAAATCATCAGATATGCCAATGATTTTCCCATTACTATGCGTAAAGTTCCCTGATATTGCCGGCTGATAGGTACAAGATCGCGAAAACGATTGTTCTCACGTGCAGTACCAGCCGAAAGTCCGATTCCCAGTAAGAGGGTTTGTTGTATGATAAGCATCAGTACGGCTGGAATCAGAAAACTGGCAAATCCATCTTGTGGATTAAAAAGAGATACAGATTCGTACTCTATGGGAGTGGTGCTGACCTCATCTTGCCGGTTAGTGGTATTCCCTAAGCGTTTTATCTGAATAGCTTTATTCATCTTCAGGGACGTTTCGGTATTTGCCATTAGGATGGCTTTATAATATAGCATACCGCTCATGTCGCAGTAAATGCTTACATGTGTTTGTTTTCCTTCGGCTATGTCGCGGCTAAAGCTTTCTGGTATGTAAATAACGCCGTATACCTTTTGTTCTTTTACAAGAAGTTTGGCTTCCTCCATATCGGCGCAGTAAGATTGTATGCGTACATCAGGGCTGCCGTCTACCATACGTATGTATTTTCTGCTGAGGGTGCTGTTGCTTGCATCCACTACTGCGGTAGGAACTTCCCGGACGACTTCATTGGTGTAGATAAAGGCATATACTAATGGATAAGCCAATGGAACCAGTAGAAAGAAAATCAGGACTCCCTGATCTTTTATGGTAGCTTTCAACTCTTTCCTGAAGATGTAGAACAATCCGTTCAGTCCTTGTTGTATCGTATGTCGGAATGAATATCTTTCCATAAATCAAACTTTTAAGGAATATAGGTATAGTGTAACATGACCGTACGCAATTTTTTGAGTACGAAAAATGGAAGCAATATGAATATCAGTAATGCTACCACGGAGTGCCATGCATAAATGAGCGGATAACCGTTGAGTGCAAGGTTGGCATATAACAGGAAGTAATGCCTCAATGGGAATAATACACAGAGTGCCTGAAGCGTCGGGTGCATTGCCATAACCGGATAGGTGAACCCGGAAATGGAAAATGAAATGACTCCCCAAAGAGATGCTGCACTGAGTGCCAGACGAAGAGAACCGAATAAACCGAAAAAGAATATTCCTACAGCTTGTGAGGCAAGTACAAGCAGAAGCCCTGCCAGAAGCATAGGGAATATACCGCTGTTGCATGGGTAGTGCAGAAATCCATAAAGGTATACGTTATAAAATACGGCGATGATGAAGAAAATAATGGTTTGGGGCAATAGCTTTCCTGCCAGTGCCGTTACAATGGAATTGTCTGCCATCTGCATTAATTCTTTAGCTGTATTCTCTTTTATCTCTGTCCCTATCGTGTATACGGTGACCAGAAAAATCAATAACATCAATATTCCCGGGCAGAGAGTATTACACAGATAAACAGAATAGTTCAGCCACGGGTTGTTGAGTGCATGGGTCTCTATTACAATCGGTTGCAGGAATGCCATAGCCTGATCTTCGGTAGCTCCTTTTGCCAGTAAAGTACTTTGTCCGATAGCTGCCGAAGCCAGTTCGCTCATGGTTCGTTGATCCCGATACAGTAGAGAACCTGCTATCAGGTACGAATAGTTGGTATAAAAAGAAACCTTAGGCTGTCTGCCTGCAATCGCTTTTTCCGTTGTTCCTTGAGGTATGTAATAGAACGAATAAATCTCTCCGCGCTGGATGGCTTCCCTGGCATCATTGAAGCTGTTGTAGTGAGCAACGATTTGAGTTTGCTGAAACGCATCCAGATTGCGTATGATGGTACGGGTTGTCGATGTGTTGTCTAAATCCACTACACCTGCCGGCAGGTTAGTAGGTAGTCCGTTGCTCATCAGTGTGGTGAAGAAAATGTAGCTGAATATCGGAGCTATAACCATGCAGAACAGATACATTGGTTTGGTTGCAATGCGCATCACTTCTCGTTTTGCAATCTGTAACAGGCGTTTATGGATAGTTATTGACATGACAGTTTGTTATTTTTCGATGATTGCCGACATACCTGGGCGTAAGTTCTCTACCGGTTGTACAGGTTTAGCTTTTACTTCAAATGTTTTCAGGTCGAACTGTCCGGTTGTCTTGGTAGCTTTCCAGGCAGCATAAGTTCCTAAGTCTTTCATATAAGTGACCTTGAATGTTACGTTCTTTTCCAGAGCCGGAATATAGGCACTGATTTCGCCACCTACGGTAAAGTCTTTCAGAAAGTCTTCTCGTACATTGAAGGTAACCCACATATCATTCATCTGGGCAACGTTCATGATAGGAGCACCTGTTCCTACGAGTTCTCCCACTTTCGGGAATATTTCTGTTACTTCTCCATCGGCAGAAGCTATAAGATAAGTTTCATTGATATAAGATGTGACTTCGGCAACAGCTCCCTTTGCACGTTCTACCTGAGCGGCTGCCATTGCTTTGTCTTCACGCTGGGCACCGTTCTTGGCCATGGTATATTGTGCATTTGCAGCTCGTTCGGTTGCTGCCATTGCATCATATTGTGCTTTGGCTTCGTCACGTTTCTGTGCCGACATGACACCTTCTTCATATAGGCGGTTGACACGCTTGTACGATTTCTCAGCTATCTCCAGTCCGGCTTTTGCCTTTTGCCACATTTCGAAAGCAGCCTGAAGTTGTTCGGAACGAGTACCACGTATAGCCTTTTCGTTCAGAGCTTGTGCGGCCTCTTCGGCAGCTTGGGCTTGTGACAATTTGGCCTGAACATCCGGAGCTTCAAGTATGGCAAGCGTATCTCCTGCTTTTACCTTATCTCCTTCGTCGACCAGAAATTTAAGGATACGCCCCGGTACCTTGCTTGACACACGATATTCGGTAGCTTCTGCTTGTCCCTGAATAATTTCAGGACCTTTTCCGAGGGTAAAGAACCCGATAATGCTTACAATAACAACTACTGCTGCAAGTGTAAAGAATGCCAGCATGATATTGCTGCGTTGAGATTTTTCGGTCATATTGGTTTGTTATTTTAATGTTCCCATTGATTTGTTCAAATATATTTCACTCATTTTCAAATCGATTTGTGCGTCGATTTTTCCTGATTGTGCCGAAAGCCAGGCTGTTTGTGCTTCGAGTACATTGCTGGTTGGAATGACTCCTTCTTTAAAGCCCAGATTTGCATATCGAAGGTTTTCTTCGGCTTTTTCCATATTCTTTTCTGCCATACTCAGTCGTTTGACTGCTTCATTCACTTTATATGAACTTTGTGTGACTTGCAGTTCCACTTTTTCCTTTACATCCTCCAGTTGGTAACGCGCTATGTTGGCTTCTGCTCTGGCTGCTTTCACCTTATAGATTCCTTCTCCCCAGTGGAATACTGGTATTTTTACTACGACACCGATTCCCCACATGCCTCTGAATTTATTTTCAAATCCGTTGACAAGTGCCGGATTGGTGAACAGATAGTTGGCTGTCAGTCCGATAGAGGGAAGAAATTCGGCACGCGTGACATTTATTTTCTGGCGGTAAATCTTTTCTGCAAGTTCCAGCGATTTCAACTCTTGCCGGTTGGCGAAGGCTGTGTTGACATTACTTTCTGTATACATGTCGGGCAAGGTAAGGTTTTCCATGCTTTCATCTGCCAGACGTATGTCTGTGTTTAATGGAATGCCACAGAGTTGGCAGAGTACCATCTTCGAGAGACTTAGTCCGTCTTCTACTTGAGTCAGAGTCATTTCCGCCTCATTTACCTTTACCTTTACACTAAGTTCGTCGGCTGTGGTCGCTACGCCTTCTGCAACCATTTTGCTTACATCTGAGTCTAATTTTTGTACAAGTTTCAGGAAACTTTCAGCCAGTTTCTTTTTGTTCACCAGCGAAATTACTTGCCAATAAGCCTGATCGGTACTTAATATTACATCCTGCATTCCTGTAGCATGTTGCGATTGTGCCAGTTGCTCCGCATACTTGGTTATTTTATTGTATGCTATGATTTTTCCTCCCATGAAAATAGGTTGGGTAAGAGTAGCTGCTCCTACATATAGATTTCTGGTATCGGTACGGAATGCATCGAGGATACTTTGACCGGCTTGGTTGAGTGCACCGGGTATTTTGCCCATGGCATTGTTCAACGGGGTAAGAAGAGGCAGAAATTCCGGATGTTGCACGGCGAGCTGTTGCAGTTCCTGTCCGAATTGCTGTAATTCGTTTCCTACGCTGGCACCCATATTACCGATGACTTGTTTCTGGTCGTCGTTCAATAGGGATATTTCTTTTTGCGTACGCATGTAACTTCCCGATACATCTATCTTGGGCAGGAAGTTGGTGAATGCCGCTTTTTGCTGATAGTGTGCAGCATTTATTTTTTCTTGCGCAATGCGTAGTTCTTTGTTGTTCGAGAGAGCCAATGCACGACAACTGTCCAGATTTAGGATACGTTGGGCATAACCGCTTAGAGCCAGCCCGAACAATAAAATGAAACTTAAAACTCTTTTCATTACCGATTATACTTTAGTGTTTAGTTGCTTATGCAACATTGCAAATGTATTATAATATAAACAATTCACCAAGTAAAAAGGTTGAAAAGGAAAATGTATTTATACCTTTTTGGCTTTTTTAGCTTATCCGGTTGATTTTGATTAAAAATTGGTTATTTTAGAGCATTTAGGTTTATCGGCTATCGAGTTGTATATCACTTGTGGAGTACGGTTGATACCGAACCAGCGGCTGGTAGCCGGTTGTTCTTGAGGCGTTTCCGTATCCGGGGTTTCTGTAGAAGGGAAAGTTCCGTTCTCTATATGCTGTAATACGGCATTCATTAGTGCATCTTGTTCAGTACCCAATTCTCCCAGATATCCTTCTACGTCCTCACTTAGTTCGTAATCCGGTTTTAAGCCGTCTGTATAATAATCATAATAATTTTGAGAATTACTTATGTATGCGGTTGTCAGCCAGAATTCCAGTTGTGGATAAGAAGCATTTGTGAACAGGCTTTGGGCCACGTTCTTTCCAAATGTATTTTCTCCAACCTGAAGCAGTTTTTCACCTACGTATGGGCGCAGGCAATTGATGACAATTTCGGAAGCAGAGGCTGTATTTCCTGTTGTCAGGATATACAGATGGTCATACGATGCATTGGAGATTCCTTGCAGTAGGGCAGGGTCGAATGCATAACTTTCCACTTTGTCCAATTTATCATTGTAAATCAGATTAAAACAATTCTGTCCCATGGCATTGGACGGAGCAAGTATGGTACTTAGCAAGAGAGCCGTCGAAACATATCCTCCCGGATTGTATCTCAAATCCAGAACAATATCGTTGGGCGAAGTCGCAAGTCCTTCTGCAAATTTTGCAATCAGGTCAGCCTCTTCAGTAACCTCGAAGCTGTTATACATGATATAAAATACTTTCTTGCCATTAGAAGTCGTAAGGTTTCGGGTAAGAAAGACACTCGGTTCTTCAATGATACGTGGTTGAGGCATTGCAACTTCCAGTGTGTCAGGAGTAGTATTGCTGCCTTTTCGAGCAATCCGATATGTATAGGTCTTGGTCGGAGCCTGAATGTATTCGGTATAATTACTGCTGCTAAGTTTTATACCATTGACCGTACAGATATGATCTCCACGTTGCAATCCGGCTTCACTGGCTGGTGATTCAGACTGTACATATAAAATTGTATAGTAATAGTCGCCATCAGTACCACGGACAAGCGTTCCTTCAATCCCATAGGTCGGATAGTTGCTTTGTACACGTGTCGTTTTTACGGAGTCAACATGTGAGAAGGTCACACCATTCTTCTTGTCTTTATCCGAAGCAACCGATTCCAGAAAATCGGCAGGCTTGTCGAAAAAGTCAAGATCCTCTTCTGCCGGGAGATCTTCATAGAACAAGTAGTTCTGTTGCATGGTTTCGTATATCCATGTTTTGCTTCCAATCAAGGCATAATACTCACCCGAGCGGTCTTCTCCACATGATGAAAAGAATGCAGTAGTAAGTATCAGGCTTAGTATGAAATAAATCGGATTTTTTCTCATAAAAATATTATTCCATTTCAAATGAGTTTTGACCAATCATATTGCCGTCGGCAAAGATATAAACGGTATATGTTCCCGAAGGAAGGAATTCTTCCACATCCCAGTATACAGTAACACTCTGTTCTTCACCTGTATATTCAATGTATTTCTTTATTGAATAAGTAATCTGGCGGTCTTCGTACTGGAAGGTCGTATTACCCTTTGACAAGATTTCATTATTCGGCTTGGCAATACGCACATAAATGGTTTTGTTTCCAGTTTTGGCAGTAATATTTTTGACAATAGTAAACGAAATAGCTATTTTCTTCACGTCTTTTACCTTACGGGCTTTCTTGCCTCGCTTGTTCATTGGAAGTGCATAGATATTCGTTGCATCGAGCTGTGCGGCCAATGATACCTGTTCATTCAAGTTCTTTTTCTCTGCTGCAAGCGTATTGATTTGTGCGGTAGCAGCTGTATATTTACTTTTGACTTCCTGATTTTCTACCATCAGAGCTGCGTTCAGGCGGTTCAGTGAATCGATTTGCATGACGTAACTTCTCAGTACGGCACGTACTGTTTTCAGTTCTTTCTTCAGACGTATGATTTCTGCGGCGTTACTGCTTTTTACTTGTCGCAGTTCCTCCAGCAGGCGCTGTGTCTTCAGCTTTTCACTTTCCAGTTTTTCGCGCAGGGAGTCATTATTTATTTGTACCTGGAGCTCATCATATTGAGTTGCAAAAGTACTATATTCGTTTTCCATTTCTTCCTTTTCAACGGCGAATACTTCTGTCATTTCTCTATTCTTGCGAAATTCGTTAAACGCTAAGAATGAAACTCCAGCGACAACTACAATCAGTGCCGCTATAACGATGACTAATTTTTTATTTTTTTCCATGAGAACAGATTTTGCGGCAAAAATACAACATTTTATGCATACGTATTGTCGTTGAGTATAAAAAAAACATAATCTATGGCTGTTGTAATGTAATAGGGGGAATATCTCCTGTAACCCAGTTATAAAAAGTATGCTGAGGGTAAAGTATAGCATTGTTTTTAATCCAGTTGTTGAGTATGTCTATAGCCGGTGTGCCATCTTCTGTTTGTAAGGTTGATGCGTCGTAGCTGTATATTTGCTTTGGTGTGGTTTGATAATTGCTGTAAACAGCTTTTACGTTGTCATCACAATAAAGTCCACACTCTATTATGCTATGATTGGTGATATTAGCAAGCGAACCATATTTTTTCTTTGGTGAATATCCTGATGTTTTATATGCATAACAGTTTTTCATTTCACTTTGAGGTTCCATTGTGTAACAGATACCTGCTCCCGATATAGTATGAAGAAAATTACAACCGGAAGTATAGCAATTTAGAATTTTGCCGTAATTACTATAAACTATTCCTCCGGCTTTTCCATTGGAATGTTGAAATTCAATGTTCTCTGACGAGCAGTTAATGATATACCCTCTGTTTATACCCACCATTCCTCCAACTTTGTTATCAGTGACTTCCGTAAAGGTATTATTACCTTTTATGTGACATCCTGTTATAGTGCCATTATTTCTTCCGATAAGTAATGCTTCGTATTTGCATGTATGGTTTCCGGTAAATGAAGCATTTATTAAATTTAAGTTCTTAATAACACCAGTGGTATCAACAAAAGAAAATAGAGCATATGAATCCATATCTTCTTTTGAGCTAAGCTGTAAGTTGTATAGTGAGAAGTTTTGTCCATCCAGGCAATCTTTGAACCCCATGCTGTTAAGATTTTGTGGGTCGTAATGTCCGATACTTTGCAAGCGGTTACAGTCTTCTGAAGTAAAATGAATATCATTCAGCAGATAGTATACCATTCTTCCATTTACAGCACTTCCAAATTCTTCCAATGTTCTGCCTGTATATTCTTTTCCATTAATCAGATAGGTAAAAGCAATAAAATCTTCGGCAGTACTTATTCCACATGTGTAATCCGATTTCAGATGATAGTTATATTGGTGTCCTTGTTGGAAAGTGGAGGTAGTGACCTGTGCCGTATAATTGCCGTCTGATGTTTCTAATGTAATATCTACTGACATGTCCGATGCAGGCGGTACAATCAACGTATAAATCCCGCTTTCTTGCTTGGTAAATGTTGTTGTATGAAGATTGTCGGCTGTGTATGTTAGTTGTACTTTTTTGAAATCGATACTGCTAATCGAAATGGATGGTGTAAAACTGATGTTTTTTAGGCGGCGATTTAATATAGGAGTAACCTGAAAAACAAGTTGTGAAAACAAATGGTTGAATTGCAGTACGACAGGATTCCCATATTTGATATTACAAGTAGTGAACAAAAAATCTTTCAATCTTCCGTCATTTTCATAAAAACTGAATTCTTGTTCTGATATTTGAGGATAATAGGCGGTGATATTGGCCTCCGATGGTTCTGCACTCCATTGTAGTTCCGTAGGAGGATTCCATCGCCCATTGTTATACGTCAGCAGGAGATTGTCGGCAAACAGGCCACCGCTACTATAGAAAGAGATGATGCTTCCGTCTTCCAGATAACCAGAGTTGACAGCTCTGGATTGGTCATTATAAAAGGGGACGGACAGATTTCCTACAATGGAAACTCTATTATATGTAGGAGATGAAAAATATTCGGATGTACAACTGGTCAACATCAAAACAAAGGCGATAATGAATGACAAATATTTCATGGCATTAAGTTTTATGGTTTACTTTTATAAGACTAACGCCATTTTTGAAATTTGTATACCCGAAAGCACAAAAAAAAATACGCTGCCGAACCTTCTCAGGCAGGCAGCGCAAGCTACAATACAAAATACAAATACAACTAAACGAGATATATTGTAAAATTAAGAAATAGAAATAACAAATAAAAATTTGCAAACAGAAAAATGTGATTTCTATTCTTATTTTTTTACAGAGTGAATATATCACACAATGCCTTGTGCCATCATGGCATGTGCAACTTTCATGAAACCGGCGATGTTTGCACCTTTCACATAGTTGATGTAACCATCAGGTTCGGTTCCATACTTCACGCATTGTTCGTGGATGTTATGCATAATCTGATGCAGTTTTTCATCTACTTCCTGAGCGGACCAGCTTAAATGCATTGCATTCTGGCTCATTTCCAATCCTGAAGTAGCTACGCCACCGGCGTTGACAGCCTTGCCCGGAGCATACATCAGTTTGTGTTCGATAAATGCATCGATTGCTTCAGGAGTACAACCCATGTTCGAAATTTCTCCTACACAGAGAACGTTGTTATCAATCAGATGTTTGGCATCTTCACCGTTCAATTCGTTCTGTGTTGCACATGGAAGTGCGATATCTACTTTAACTTCCCACGGACGACGTCCTTCTACGAAAGTAGAGCTTGGGAATTTTTCTGCATAAGGTGCAACAATATCATTGCCCGAAGCACGGAGCTCAAGCATGTAGTCAATCTTTTCGCCACTAATTCCGTCCGGATCATAGATATATCCGTCAGGACCGGAAATAGTAACAACCTTAGCTCCCAGCTGAGTAGCTTTGGTAGCTGCTCCCCATGCTACGTTTCCGAAACCGGAAATAGCAACAGTCTTGCCTTTTATGTCGATACCTTTCTTGTCGAGCATGTGCTTTACGAAGTACAAGCCACCGAATCCTGTAGCTTCAGGACGGATTAATGAACCGCCGAATTCCAAACCTTTACCGGTAAAGGTACCTGTAAATTCGTGAGTCAGTTTCTTGTACATACCGAACATATATCCTACTTCGCGGCCACCTACACCGATATCACCGGCAGGAACATCCATATCCGGACCCAGATGACGCCACAACTCCAGCATGAAAGCCTGGCAGAAACGCATAACTTCTGCATCGCTCTTTCCACGCGGAGAGAAATCGGAACCACCTTTACCACCACCCATAGGAAGCGTAGTAAGAGCATTCTTAAATGTCTGTTCGAATCCCAGGAACTTCAGGATAGAAAGGTTCACTGAAGCATGGAAACGGATACCACCTTTATACGGGCCGATAGCGTTGTTAAACTGAACGCGGTAACCCAGGTTTACCTGTACTTTACCTTTATCGTCTACCCAAGGTACACGGAAAGTAATGATACGGTCCGGTTCTACCAAACGTTCTATCAGTGATACTTTCTCGAATTCAGGATGCTGGTTATAGATATCTTCGATGGAGAGGAGAACTTCTTTTACTGCTTGTAAATACTCTGATTCACCCGGATGCTTAGCTTCCAGAGATGACATAATTTGATTAATATCCATGATCTCTTTTGTTTAAGGTCTGACAAAATGAAATTATTTGTTAATGCAAAGATAGGATTTTGTATAGAACGGCAAAATATTTTGCCTTGTTTTTGTACTCAAAAAGTGATAAAAAGTTAAAGCCGGACAAGTTTGCTGCTGTCCGAAAGTAATTTTTCTATGTTGGTAAGTTGCACAAATCAATAGAATTCCCGTAATTTGTTAAATAAATAAAGCTTAAACCTTGAAGCTATGCTCAGTAAGTTAAAATTAAACCAACTCTATTTTAAAGATACACAGTTCGTCAATCTGATGACGAAACGAATCTTTAATGTGCTTCTTGTTGCGAATCCTTACGACGCCTTCATGCTGGAAGACGATGGACGTATCGATGAAAAGATATTTATTGAATACATGAACCTCAGCCTTCGGTATCCGCCCCGTTTTACACAAGTATCTACCGAGGAGGATGCCTGGAAGCAGTTAGGAAATACGATGTTCGATCTGGTTATCTGTATGCCGGGGTCGGACAACAGTGATACCTTCGACATTGCCCGGCAGATTAAGGGAAAATATCCTCATATACCGCTGGTCGTATTGACTCCTTTTTCTCACGGTATCAAAGAACGTATGGAGCACGAAGACTTGAGTATATTCGAGTATGTATTCTGCTGGCTGGGAAATACCGATTTGCTGGTATCCATCATCAAGCTGATAGAAGACAAAATGAATCTGGAGCACGACATTAAGGAAGTCGGTGTGCAGATGATTCTGCTGGTGGAAGATTCCATACGTTTCTATTCGTCCGTGCTGCCTAACCTGTATAAATTCGTGCTTCGTCAGAGTCAGGAGTTTGCTACCGAAGCTCTGAATGAGCATCAGCGTACCTTGCGTATGCGTGGACGTCCGAAAATAGTACTGGCACGTTCTTACGAGGAGGCGATGGATTTATATAACAAGTATCAGAATAACATGCTGGGAATTATATCGGACGCACGTTTTCCGCGTGAAGGTCAGATTGATCCGAAGGCAGGCATTCGCTTCCTTACCGAAGTGCGCAGCCGCGATCCGTTCATACCGCTGATTCTTCAGTCGGCAGAAGTTTCCAACAAAGAATTTGCATTGAACTGCGGAGCACAGTTTATCGACAAGAACTCGAAGAAAATGAACATTGACCTGCGGGAGGCTGTTTCCGAGAACTTCGGGTTTGGCGATTTTATCTTCCGCAATCCGAATACCATGGAAGAAGTGGTGCGTGTGCATAATCTGAAGGAACTGCAAAACGCTATTTTCTCCATACCGGCAGAATCGTTCCTCTATCATATCAGTCGGAATCATATTTCCAGATGGCTCTATTCGCGTGCCATATTTCCTGTAGCCGAATTCTTGAAGCAGATTACATGGGAAGGTCTGCAAGATATCGATGCCCACCGTCAGATTATATTCGAAGCGATTGTGAAGTACCGCAAGATGAAGAATCAGGGAGTGGTAGCCGTATTCGAGCGCGACCGTTTCGACCGTTATTCTAATTTTGCCCGTATCGGCGACGGTTCGTTGGGAGGAAAAGGACGTGGACTTGCGTTTATCGACAATATGGTAAAACGGCATGCCGAATTCGATGAGTTCGAAAACGCTTCGGTGGTTATTCCTAAGACGGTAGTACTTTGTACCGATATCTTCGACGAGTTTATGGATATGAACCAGTTGTATCAGATAGCTCTGAGCGATGCCGACGATGAAACTATTCTGCGTGCTTTCCTGCGTGCCAAACTGCCAGACCGGCTGGTCGAGGATTTCTTCGCCTTTTTCGATGTTGTGAAGTCCCCTATAGCCATCCGTTCTTCCAGTCTGCTGGAAGATTCTCATTACCAGCCGTTCGCAGGTATTTACTCAACCTACATGATACCTTACCTGACAGATAAGTACGAAATGCTACGTATGTTGAGCGACGCGATAAAGGGAGTCTATGCTTCGGTATATTATAAAGACAGCAAAGCATACATGCAGGCCACCAGCAACGTGATCGATCAGGAGAAGATGGCGGTGATTCTTCAGGAAGTGGTAGGTACCCAGTATGGCGACCGCTTTTATCCGTCTATTTCGGGAGTGGCACGCTCCATCAATTACTATCCCATCAATGACGAACTGGCGGAAGAAGGAACGGTCAGTCTGGCCTTGGGACTTGGAAAGTATATTGTCGACGGAGGACTTACTCTGCGCGTATGTCCTTATCATCCGGATAAAGTGCTTCAGACCAGCGAAATGGAAATGGCCTTACGCGAAACACAGACACGTTTCTATGCGCTCGACCTGAAGAACTTAGGACAGAACTTTTCACTCGACGACGGCTTTAACCTGTTGAAACTTCCGGTAAAAGAAGCCGAAAACGACGGAGCCTTGAATTATATTGCCTCTACATACGATCCGTACGATATGGTCATACGCGACGGTATCTACCCGGGCGGGCGTAAGGTGATAACCTTTGCCAATATTCTTCAGCACGATGTCTTTCCGCTGGCACGTATTCTCCAGCTTGCCCAGAAGTACGGACAAGGAGAAATGCGCCGTCCTGTAGAGATAGAGTTTGCCGTCAATCTCGATGCTAAAGAAAAGAAAGGAGTATTCTATCTGTTGCAGATACGTCCGATGGTGGATATGAAAGCCGACTTGAATGAAGACTTGAATGCCATTCCCGAAGACCAGCTTCTGCTCAAGAGCGTAAATTCGCTGGGACAGGGCATCATGGACGATATGCAGGATGTGATTTATGTAAAGACCGACGGCTATTCGGCTTCGAACAACCAGTTGATAGCTTATGAAATAGAGAAACTGAACAAGCGTTTCCTCGACGAGGGTAAACATTATATATTAGTTGGTCCGGGACGCTGGGGAAGCAGTGATACATGGTTGGGCATTCCCGTAAAATGGCCGAACATATCGGCAGCCCGTGTCATTGTCGAAGCCGGATTGACCAATTACCGTGTCGATCCGAGTCAGGGTACACACTTCTTCCAGAACCTGACTTCTTTCGGAGTAGGGTATTTTACAATCAATGCTTACATGAACGACGGCTTGTACAATCAGGAGTTGCTGAACAGCATGCCGGCAGTAGAAGAAACTAAATTCTTGCGCTGGGTTCATTTCGACAAGCCTTTGAGTGTCAAGATGGACGGCAAAAAGAAAATCGGTGTCGTCAGCATTGCTTGATTTCATTGTATGAAAAGAAAAACAGACAGGAAGATGCTGTAAAGAAACATCTTGTAAATGGTTCTTTCGTCTTCCTGTCTGTTCTTTTTATGCTTATCCGTTATTCCTGTATTCCAGCGGGCTCATGCCTACATATCGCTTAAAATACTTTCCGAAGAAAGACATGTTGGCGAAATTCAATGAGTCGGATATTTCCTGAATAGACAAATTTGTCGATTTCAGTTGTGATTTTGCATCCATAATGACCATGCGCGATATGATTTCCATACACGTGTTGCCGGTTGCCTGCTTCACGGTAGTACAGAGATGCGTATGCGTAATGCCTAACTTTTCTGCATACCATGCCACATTACGCGTCTTGTTATAGTTCTGCATGACCAGCTGGGTGAAGTTTTTGCATAATATTTCGCTTTTCGACAGATTACTTTTGTTGTCGTTCGCCCGGTTGCTGTACATGGCAGCTATCCCTATATGAATGTTATTATATAAATAAGGAGTAATTCGCTTACGCGTGTTTTCGTTAAAGAATTCATAAAGTTTAATCAGGAAACAAAGATAATCTTTCAACAGTGCGGCGCCTTCCGGACGAAGAGTAATAAGCGGTCTGCCCAGTGGGATATACAATGTCTTCATGGTAGAGCGGTTTAAATTGGCCTGTTCTACATATTTTGAAGAAAATCCACCGAAATACAATTCCAGTTCTCCCTTTACGCTATGTATCTGAAGAATTGTTCCCGGCATGATCGAAACAAAATCGTTCTGTCGAACTGTGATTCTGTTCAGGTTGACCGATGCTTCTACTTCGCCTCCCATACAGAGAACAAAAATTTCCGATTTCATCCGGCAGGGGAAGTTTGTGTACAGGCTGAGCAGTTCTTTGCTGATACCTGTTCCAACAATCCATTCTTCCGGTAAATCTATTTTAGGCAGTTCTTTTTCCATTCTGTTAAACTTTTTGCAAAGTTAACTGTTTTTTAGAATATAGACTATAATAACACTAATTAATTGATAAGTTAAGTTTTGTAAATTAGTGATTTATGAATGGGGTCTAAATAAATAATTAAAGAAAAGGACAAAAATCATAATATTAGACCTTGCGAGATATATCAAAAGGTCATTACTTTGTGTCCAACAAAAATGAATAACTAAACTTTATGAATCGAATGAAAAAGAATTTATTTTTATGCTTGTTTGCCGCATTGTGTACAACGAGCGTATTCACTTCTTGTAGTGATGACGACCAGCCGGGTACAACAACTCCGGTGGGTGTAGATGTAACTGGTAATTATAAAGGTGCATTGGATGTTAAATTAGTTATGGCAGGTGGTATAGAAGCACCGGCAGGCAATGTTCCTTCTCAGTTGGTTTCTGTTACCAAGTCTGGCGAAAATGTAGTAAACTTGAAGATTACTGATTTCTCATTCTCTGGAATGAGTCTGGGAGATATTGAGTTGGAAGGATGTCAGTTGACTGATGCCGGAAACGGTACTTATACCTTTACAACGACTTCTTCGCTGGAGGTTAGCGGATTACTTTCGGCTGATATCGATGCAAAAGGTTCTTTTGCAAACGAGACTCTTACGCTCGATTTGGATATTGACAATGTAAAACTTGTAGGAAATCCGGTTGATTATACGGTGAAGGCTACTTATAGCGGAACCAAACTTTCCGGTACTGAAAGCAGCGAGGCTAAGATCCTTTCTTTTATTTTCGATAAGGAAGTGTCTGCGGCCAATGCAGTAGTGTTGGAACAGCCGGTAGTTGATGAAGCATCTAAGACTATTAAATTTACCGTAAATGCTGCTGCAACCACAGAAGAACTGTCTGGCTTGACTCCTACTATTGAAGTTTCAGACAAGGCAACTGTAACTCCGGCAAGTGGGACTGCGGCAGATTTCTCAAACGGTAAGACTGTAACTTATACCGTGACTGCTGAAAATGGAACAACTGTGGAATATGTAGCTTCAATTTCAGGTAACGTTTCTTTCTATGATTTTGAAACTTGGGTGGAAGGTGTAGAAGGACAGGAGCCCGAGATGACTTTCTATAATCCGGAAGGATGGTGTTCCAGCAATGCCGGGGTTCAGTTTTTAAAAGGATTTGGTATGGCTGATAGTTATGTTGTTGAGTCTACCAGTGACGCACATTCCGGCGAAAAAGCTGTTTCAATTACTTCTATCGATACGAAAGGAAAAGATATGATTATTGCAAAAGTTCCTAAGGTAACAACAGGTTCTTTGTTCTTGGGCTCTTTTATTACGGATGTGGCTAATACACTAAATAGTACAAAGTTCGGTGTTCCGTATTCTGGAAAGGCTGTTTCTTTGAAAGGTTGGTATAAGTATACTCCGGGTGCAGAATTTTATGTAGTAAACGAACAGCCGTATGCTCAGCATTGCCATGAAGCTGTATTGGATAAAACAAAGACCGATGAATTCATGATTAGTATTGTTGTATATGAAACCGATGAATTTGATACAGAAGGATGGTCTGATTGTCTGACAGGAGTTACTGATACTGAGAATAATATCTATACATCCAGCCGTATTGCTGCTATTGCTCAGTTGACAGGTGGTCAGCAGGATGAATGGAAAGAATTTGAATTGCCTCTTGAATGGAAGAAAGAATATAGTGCCGATAAGAAATATCGTATGGCAATTATCTGTTCTGCAAGCAAGGATGGTGATAAGTTCTGGGGAGCTCCCGGTAGCAAATTGATTGTAGACGACTTTGAATTAGTTGCCGAATAATAATAGAAAAATTGAATTTCTGCAAAAATTAAGGGCAGGCATCGACAAAACCGTTGATGCCTGCCCTTAACTTTTTTGATGTCCCGTGAAATGTATTTTTCTTTTGTACAAAAAATTTTGGAATTTGTACAAATTCTAAAAAAACGTGCAGACGTTTTTCTCAGTTTGTGGGCATGTTTCTTTCAATTCATGCCCACGTTTTTCCAAGCTTGTGCCCGTTGTTTTTATTAGAACGCATAGCCGAAGCCAAAGTTCAGATAAATAGGATACATGGCAAACGAAATTGTATTGAAATCCTTCTGGAAAATATCATTCAGTCCCCATGTCAGGTCGGCATGCACCGTGAGATGCTTGTATGCTTTCCAGCTACCTCCTGCCTGAAGCCCCCACTGGAAGCGGCGCAACTTGTCGGAAAAATCGTAAGTAGCGGAATTGTCACCTTCAAAATCGATACGGCTTCCTGTTGCATCGGGCGTACGCAGATGTCCTTCGTAGACTTCTCCCGAGAAATCTCCGTCCATCAGGTATGAGAAATAAGGGCCGACTACCACTTTCCAGCGGTCGCCTATTTTGTAATTGGCCAGCACGGGGATGGTGAGATACGACATTTTCACCTTCGTTCTGACACCTCCCGTCCAGAGTCCTTCTACCTTTCCGCCTACTTCGTTGAAGATAGCCATGCCGTAATTCTTGACCGTGGCACGTGTATTCATATCCTTGCTGTCGAGGCGTATGCCGAGGCTTACTCCCCATTTCTGCCGTGCATCAATCCATTTAGTAGCATTTCCTTCGAGTGTGATGGCAAGTCCGGGTGAATAGCTGTCCAGACTTCTTATTTCCTTGGGGAGTGGAAGCGGAGAAGTACCTCCGATGTTGACACCTGCCTTAAACTCATAGTTCAGACCATGTAGTGATGACCACAGCAAACCCTTATGATCGTCCGACTGTGCTTTCAGTAAACTTGTTCCGGCTGTAAGCATGGCAGCCAGTATGACTATATATTTTTTCATGATGTTATGTTTCAATTGCTAAAGAGTTGATATTATTCACAAGTAATCTCTACCTCATCAATACACAGCTCGCTGCCGGTAGCTCCTTCGAAATAGGCGCCTTGAATGCTGGATGAGAAGACGATAGCCAGTTTATACTTGCCGGCTTTCAGTTTTTCCTCGTCAATGGTCTTGCCGTTTTGCAGCTTGAAGTCCAGATCGAATTTTGTCCACTGGCTGGTTGTTTCCGTTTTGTCTATACGTGCCATCGAAACAATGTTCTTGGCTTTTTCATTGCCGGCAGTAAACAAGTCACCGTCGAGTGAAAAATCGCTGTTAGGTGCTTCGTAAAGTACGGCATAAATATCTCCCGTATCCGTCTTGTCCGGAATTACGTTTCCGTTTTGGTCGGTAAGTGTGGTTCCGGGTTTATATTTGTAATACCCCGACATCTTTACCGGTTTCCGTGTGAAGGGGAAGCCGAATTGCGTAGCCTGTCGCGGAGCGATGATGGCGTACGACATGTTGAACGAACCGATAAAGAGGTTACCGGCTGCAATCGGCATTTTAGGATTGGTGTTCATGCCGAATGTACCTGTCGACTGGGTTACCAGCTTCACACACTTGCCCGATACTCCTCCGTCGGCCTGCGCCGTAGGATATTGTGTCGCATTGGTTGCCATGCCGCATAATCCATATCCTTGGTTCCCGCTTGCCCACTGCATCAGTCCGTTGACGTCTGTCAGGTATAACACATGGTACGGATTGATTTCTCTCAGGTTCTCGAACGAATATTTCAGCGGCAGTTCGATGGTATACAGACTTATTGTGTAAGTTACCTTGTTGCTTCCGTCTTCGGAAGTAACGATGAACTTACGTTCCTTTTCGGTACTGAAGTCATAATACGGCGGATTGTCCTTTGCCTGTGGTTTGTCGGGGCTGATAGTAGCGCCGTCGGGCAGCTTGAAATTCAGCTCCTGCGCCGTGATGTCAGATCCGTCGAAGACAAACACATCGATTTCCCTGCTTATATCGTTGATGTTTATCAATTGAATATTGGCTCCATTGCATCCGTCAATAGCAGCTTCTACATTCAATGCTTCATCCTGAATGCAGGACATGGCAAGAAAAGATAAAGAGATTCCGATTAAGATGTTTTTGAATTTCATATAGTTTCTTTTTTGTGTTATTGAACATTCGCAAATATACATAAAAAAAGCAGGTTGGAAACTAAAGCCGTTTCAAATTCTTTCTGCTTATGTGAAAAATAGACTATGTATGAAAATGTAAATAGTATGAATTTCGCTACTTTATGATATGGAATTATTCGAATAAGTAAAAAATAGAACAAAAATAAAAAAAACAGACCTTTTCAGGTTTATGAATAATCTGTTACTTTGCACCCTGAAAAAAATTAAAATTAGTAATTGGATGAAAATGAAAAACTATTTGAAGGTTCTTTCTTCAGTGGTACTGCTGGCTTTCTTAGGTAGCTGTTCGAGTGAAGATGGAAAAGAGAGTGTTTCAGGACAAGGCAGTATCATGGTCGATTTGTCGACAAACCTGTCTTATAGCAGCCGTTCGATAGACGAGAGCGCTTATCTGAACGTGAATAATTACAAGGTGTCTTTGTATAAAGGGGAGGAGCCCGTTTATACAGATAAGCTGTATGGAGATTTGGATGTAGAGCAGCAGGTAGATTTTGGTGTACCTTATACACTGACTGCTTACTATGGAGAGGATGTAGCTGCGGGCTACGATAAGTTGTATGTAAAGGGTAGTGAATCATTTACAGTATCGCAGGGAGATAAGAAAACTATTTCTATTGTTTGTAAACCTGCCAATGCCAGAATTACTTTGATATACAAAGGAAATGATGACAGTGATACTTTCGAAGATTACTTCCAGGATTGTACCGTTAGCGTTAAGACTGACTATATGGATGAGGCTTGGACGATGAACAAGTCGAATGAAGGTCAGCAGCTTTATCTGAAGACTGGTGACGAAGGTGTAAAGGCTACCTTGTCTTTTTCTCTGACAGATAAGAACGGTGAACCGGTTGTGGTTGACGGCTTCGATACTTCTAAGGCAATCGACTTGAAGCCTTGCTATTCTTATACATTAACAATCAAGCCAAATGCCACAGATATAGCAGGTGGTAAAGTCGGACTGGAAATTACTGTCGACGACGGTGTTACCGATGAAGATGTTACAGTTGATATTCCGGGTGATTACATTCCAAGTTGAAATAAAATACGAATAAGATGAAAAAATATAAAAGTTTAATCTGGCTTTTAGGCCTTATGATAGGTTTCTCATCTTGCGAAATGCGCGATGAACTTTTGGGCAAGGGAGAAGCTGGCGAAAATGCAGGTACACTGGAACTCGACCTGGCATCCATTTATAACGGAGTGACAATGAGTCGTGCTGACGAAGTAGTTGACGGCGGAACTACTACCGGAAACTTTGATGCAGAAGATGTAAATGTAGACAACTATACGCTGATTGTAACAAATACGGAAACTCAGGAAGAAGTTGCCAGAGGTAAGGTTAGCGAACTGAAAAACGAAAGCGGAAAAGTTGTTCTCCCGTTGAGCGAAGGTGACTATTCTGTAACAGCCTACAATTATGAAGGAGAAAATGTAACAGTATCCGAACGTCCTTATTTTAAAGGGGAACAGACTTTCTCTGTAAAGAAAGGTATTGCTACAAGTGTTGATCTGCCTTGTAAACTGGCTTGTGTGGAAGTTTCAATAGGTCTGACTACTTCATTCGAAGAAGCTTTTAAAGATGATTATTCAGTAATAGTTGATAATGGAGATGGTGCCAACCAGGTATTCGATAAGAATTCTCTTGGTAAGAAATATTATTTTCAGGTTCCTGAACACCAGAACAGTCTGAACGCTTCTATCAAGGCAACTTCTGTAGAAGGTAATTTTGTAGAATTGAAGGCTACAATCCAGAAACCTGCTGATGCAGAGGGTGGTGAATCTGATTTGGCTGGTGGAGATTCTTTTGAAATCAATCTGACTGAAGAAGGTTCTACTGAATCTCATATTTCTATCGGCATTACAGTCGATCTGACATTTACCGAAGTGGGTGAAACAATCGAAATCCCTGTAGGCAATATTATTTATGAAGGTCCGGATACTCCGGGTGAAGGTGGTGAAGGCGGTGAGGAACCGGAAGCTTCCATTACATTCGAAGGATTGCCTGCTACTTATACTTGTACAAATGGTGATTCTGAAATTGCAGATTTACAGGATGTCCGTATCTTGGCTACTAATGGCATTAAGAATCTGAATGTAACTATTTCGGGTGAGATTGCTGGGCTTTTAGGTATGGTAGGATTGCCGGAAACATTCGATATCTGTAATCTAACTGGTGATATTAAACCTACACTGATTAGCACGTTGGAACTTATTACAGAAGATGAATATAATCAGTTGCATGCGGGAACCTGTACAGATTTTACGTTTAGACTGGGAAAACTATTAGTGCTTGTCCCAAGTGTTGTTCAATCTGGAGAGAGTATATTTAACTTGTCTGTTTCAGATGGTGTAGATACTAAAGACGGAGATATTACAGTTATCGTAAATCCAAAAGGTGAGGAGTAAAAGAATATGAAATTAACAAATATAATGATCGGATTATTTCTGGGGGCAGGACTTGTTTCTTCCTGTCAGTCAGAAATAGATGAAGCCAAAGGATATGGCTATCTCCAGTTGTCTTCTATTGATGTTAATAAGGGTGTAGAAACTCGTGCTGACATAACCGAATCGGAAGCGATTGCTGTCGATATATTAGATGAGTCGAATGCTGTAGTTCAGCATGCCGACGACTGGAGAAGTTTGGATGATGTGTTATTGCGAGTAGCAACTTATACCATCAAGGCATATTCAGCCGACAAGAATATGGAAACTCAGGGCTTTGATGCTCAGCCTTATTATGCAGGACAAAAAGATGTAGTAATCGAAGCCAATAAGGCAAAGAATGTAAACATTACTTGTAAGCTGGCACAGACAATGGTTTCTGTAAGTTGCTCGGAAACTTTTAAATCTACTTTTGCTGGTTATACATGTTATATAGAAGGTGCTGATGCGCTGAGCATTCCATTTGTAGAAGATGAAGCACGTGCTGCTTATGTAAAAGCTGGTCAGCCTTTGACTGTAAAAGTTGATTTCGGCAATGGAAAGTCTTTCTCTCAAGAAATCACTTCGAAAGCGGAAGCTGCTTACCACTATAAAGTAAACTTGGATATTACGGAAGGTAATGCCGGATTCGATATCTCTGTGGACCAGACTATTCATCAGTACGACGTAACAGTAAAAGTACCTACCAAACAGGAAAGTGCTGATATGGTGACCAGCGATATTAAGAATGATGCTTCCAAGGTTTGGGGACAGTTTGCTTATTTGTCGGGAACTTGTAATTTGGCAGAAATAACTTCTCCGGTGCAGTTCCGTTACAAGAAAAAAGCTGGTACTGAATGGACTACCGTAGAAGCTGTTCAGGAAGAAGGTACAAAGAACTATTCAGTAAAGGTTGCTCCGCTGGACTTCGGTACTGAATATGAATATTACATATTGTGTGGAGATAAGGCGGGTGAGACTTGTACGTTTACTACAGAATCGTATGTAGAAATTTCGAATTTGAACTTTGATACGTGGACTCAGAGCGGCAAGAACTGGTATCCAAATGGGGATGCAGCCAATAGCTATTGGGCAACAGGAAATGAAGGAGTAACTACTTTAGGTAGTTCTAACAGCGTGCCGGTAGAAGGTAACGACGCTCGTAATGGTAAGGCTGGAAAGCTTGAAACCGTAACTGTTGCTTTGGTTGGATATGCAGCAGGTAACTTACTGATTGGTAATTATTCTACAAAACTTGATAATATGGCAGCTAGCGTACAGTTCGGACGTTCTTATAACGGTGCTCGTCCTGTTAAACTGTCTGGATATTATAAATATACTCCGGGTACTTCGATGAATAAGAATGGAAAGATTCCTTCTGATCGTACATTGACTGTCGATGAATGCGATATTTATATCAAGCTTTGGTCAGGAGATGCGGTTATTGCTGAATCACATTTTGTGACTAATCAGACTGTTTCTGATTATACTCATTTTGAACTTCCTATAGAGTATACAGATATGACCAAACGTCCGGATAAAATTACAATCGTAGCTACATCAAGTCGTTATGGTGGTGAGTTTGAAGGCTCAGGTATGTTGGGTACAAAGGTGGTCGGACAGGTTGCTGAGGGCAGTACCCTTTGGGTAGATGATTTTGAATTGTCATACTATTAATATTTGCATGAAGAAATATTTGATTTTATTATTAACCTTTTTGTGCGTAACTTCGGTCTACGCACGAAAAGGTTATGATCGTAATATAAAACCTACTCTGTTTGTGCCGAAAGGTTCGTGGATGGGAGGAGTTACATTCTCTTATACGGAATTGACAGGCGATAATTACAAATTCCTTATACTGGATGACGTGAACGGTGAAGGTTATACTTTTAAGGTGAGTCCGTATGCCGGATATTTTTTTCGGGATAATATGGCTGCCGGTATACGTTTGAATTATAATCGTACCTATGCGGATATAGGTAGTATTAATCTGGATTTGGGAGATGACCTGACATTCGATATCAGCGATTATAAGTATCTGGAGCATGAATATACTGCTGCCGGATTTTTGCGTACTTATATGGGACTTGGAAACAGTAAAGTTTTTGGTTTTTTCAATGAGCTTCGTCTGACGTATGGATATGGTCAGGGAAAAACTTTATCTGGGGCGGATGAGAAAGCAACGGGTACTTATCAAACTTCTCATCGTTTGCAGATTGGTGCGGCACCGGGCTTGACGGCTTTCGTTACGAACAATATGGCAGTCGAGGTGTCGATTAATGTCGTTGGTCTGGACTTCAAGTGGATTGAACAGACTACCAATCAGGTTGAACATGGGTCATACCGTCAGAGTTCCGCTGATTTTAAGATTAATATATTTTCCATCAATATCGGTGTTTGTACTTATTTTTAAATTGACAAATTATGATTATAAAAGCTTTAAAGTTTAGCTTTATATCACTCTTGTTACTGAACATGTCTTCGTGTATAGAGAATGACATTCCTTATCCTTATATCGAGGGGGTTATTCAGGAAATTCAGGTAGACGGAATGCAGGGAGAAGCCGTGTTCAATAATCAGGCTCGTACTATTGAACTTACTATAGGTGAAGATGCTTTTATCGATAGTTTGCCGATTACCAAGTTGGTTGCCAATTCGGAAGCACTGATTTATCCGGATACGGCTGCTTGTATTAAGCCTAACGGTTTTCCAAATTTTAGTTTTGCTTCGTTGAATGAGCTTCCTGCCAATGCAAATACTGCTGTCGATTTTACAAATCCGGTAGGTTTCTTGTTGAAAACTTATCAGGACTACTGGTGGAAGATTACAGTAAAGCAGGAGATAGAACGTACTATTGAGGTAGAAAATCAGTCGGGAACGGCTCCTTCGTTGGACTTATATAATCATATTGCGATTATTTATGTCACTGAGGATGCCGATTATCGGAATATCAAGATTAAAAAGTTGAACCTGGAAGGTTCTAAAACAGTGCTTGATCCGCCAGCAGAAACAGTAACGGACTTTACCCGTCCGCGTGTGTTTAAGGCTTATCGTAACGGAAGATATATATGCGACTGGACGGTAGATGTACAAAAATCATCGGTAGCCGCTTCTGTAGAAAAGGTGAATGCATGGGCTACTAAGGCTTATATCAGTGGCAGTTTCCGTGCAGGAAATAAGGTTTCGGTGGAATATCGTGTAAAGGGCAGTGAAGAATGGACAACTCTCGATGCTTCTGCTGTTACTGAAACAGGAAGTACTTCTTATTCTGCCGAACTTACCGGATTGCAGAGTGGTACGGATTATGAAGTACGTGCTCTTGCCGGAGATAGTGAAGGAGAGGCATATTCTTTCCAGACGGAAACGATTGTGACTCTTCCCAACATGAATTTCGATACGTGGACGCAGGATGGTAAGACTTGGTATCCTAATCCGGTTGCCGATAACTATGACGATCCGCAAGCTTATTGGGCAACAGGAAATGAAGGGGTTACTATTTATAAGGAGTCGAGTACGGTACCGGTTACAGGCAGTGATGCTTATAAAGGAAAAGCAGCTAAGATGTATACTTATGGTGACATATTGCTGGTGGGTGCAGCCGCGGGTAACTTATTTATTGGAACATATAAAACAAATGTAGGAAAACCTGTGTCAAGTCCGGTGTTTGGCCGTCCTTATTCTGGAGCTCGACCCACAAAACTGACTGGGTATTATAAGTATAAATCAATGCCTATTACATATAATGGTACCGTTCCCGGAAATCTGAAAACAGATCAATGCCATATATATGTGATGTTATGGAATGCATCCGGTCAGGAAATTGCTTATGGTGAGTTTGTAGGCACTGAGACTGTTACGGAATATACAAAGTTTGAACTTAATCTGGAATATAGTGATACGCAATCGAAGCCTGCAAAAATCGCTATTGTAGCAACTTCCAGTCGCTATGGTGGTGAATTTGATGATGCTGGTAAAAAAGTTATCGGACAGGTTGGTGATGGTAGTACTTTATGGGTAGATGAATTTGAATTAGGTTATGAATAAATCAGTTATTGAATATATGAAGTGGATAGGCTGCTTGTGCTTGTTGGTACTGTGTGTGGTACTGGGTGGATGTCAGTCGGATGAAGAAACGACTTTATCTGGCAAGACTGGTTTGCTCGTTACATTGACGGACGAAGAAAACAAGGCTTATTCACGTACTGCTCCTTCTGACTTGGACGATCCGTTAACGGAAATGTTTCAGTTGAAGGTGGTATATAGCGGTACGGATAAGTCGGCGTATAAAGGTAGTTGCAAGGAATCTATCCTGTTGTTGGAAGGGCTCTACGACCTGACGGCTACTTATGGTGACAATCCGATGATTGCTCTGGATGCTCCTTATTATATAGGAACTTTGGAGGGGCAGGAAGTGATAAAGGGGCAGATGACTTCGGCTTCTATCTCTTGCTCGGTTGCTAATTCCTTGCTGTCTGTCCTTTATAATAAGGAGAGTCTGAATAAGCTGTATGAGTCTTATTACGTAACGGTTTCGGTTGGTAGCGAATCTGTTGATTTGGATGCTGATTCAGGCAAAAGTGCTTACTTCCGTGCCGGTTCGTCGGTGAAGCTTGTTTTCCATGGACGTTTGTCTGGAACTGGTAAGGAGGTTACTTACGATATTCCAGATCAGGAGAAGTTCTCAAATATTCCGGTGAAGACTCATGTAAAAGTAACGTTGGGACTGGATGAATCTAATATTACTTCAGGTGTGGGTATTTCCATAGAGAAGCTGGAAACAGAAACAGTTTCCATTTCAGAAACAATTCCTGTGGAATATTTGCCGAAGCCGAAGTTGGAATCAGACGATTTTGTAAACAATACATTGTCGTTCGCCGAAACAGAAAAGAAACCGGCTGTTATTCGACTGAAGCTTTCGTCTGCCTTGCAGGAGCTGAAGCTGAAGTTTAATTCGGCAGATGCTATGTTTGCCGGACTGGAACAAGGAAGAGAATATTTGTTGTCGAATGCGGAAGATAAGTTGGCTGTAGAAACTGCATTGGGTATTGCATTGCCGGAAATCGGAGCAACGGAGGGCAGTCTTGATTTTACTTCCTTGATTCCCCAGTTGATGACAGATAAAGGAGCTACTGTTGCTTCGACGGTAGAAGTGGATGTTGAGGCCAATAACCGCTGGGCAAGCGAGGATGCATCGGCCAACCGGGTTTATACACTCACGTGTAATAAGCCGGAACTATCTCTTGTAACGAATCCGGGAAACTTCTGGAGTAAGGAATTTAGCGTAGACAGTTGTGATATTAGAACAGGTGATGTAGAAACTATTTCTCAAAAACTTCAATATCAGTACCGTAAAAAAGGTGATGAGCAATGGATCGATTGTGATCGGTTGGTTCAGTTCGACGATTATCCGGCAGATAAGCAATACCAGATTCGTGCTGTATATCGGGAGGGTATCGAAACCGAGCCTGTAGATGTTGAACTGGAAACTCCGCAGCAGTTGCCGAATTCGGGAATGGAGGAATGGTATATTGAAGAAAAGAAAAAGTCAGGAACATGGCCTTTTAAGGATAAAACTTATTATACTTTTCATCCTTATGCAGAAGGTAATGCAGGCTCTTCTTGGTGGGATACCAACAACGATAAGGCTCAAGGAGGAACGTATGCTTTAGGCATTTGGTATGAAGGTTGCTTTGCTTCTTGCGTTAGTTATACGGAGGATGTTCATGGAGGTTCAAAAGCAGCGTTGATATATTTGTCAGGATGTGGAGATAGTTATGCTAATACGTCAGGAAGTTATGTTGGTGGTGCAATGGTTGGAAGTTTGTTTATTGGATCTTATAATTCGGGTATTGTACAAGGACATTCTTTTAATTCCCGCCCTACATCAATGTCTTTTTGGTATAAGTATAAGCCTTATAATTCAGACGCTTTCAAGGTCGTTGTATCTTTGAAGAATGGAGATAAGGAAATAGCAACTGGAACATATGAGCCTACTGCATATTCTGAAGAGGATAGTGGATATGCTTATGCTACAGTTGATTTTAATTATCTTGAACCTTATGAAAAGGCAACCACTATTTGTGTACAATTTTTGGCTTCAAATAAAACTTCACTTTCAGGTAATGATTTTGCTTGGGGGACAACAATTACTTATCCGGTAATAGGAGATTGGACGGTACATATGGGAAGTGTTTTGAAAATCGACGATATTTCTTTAATCTTTGATAAGTAACATGATGAAAAAAGGTATTCTATATACGATATTATCTGTTTTCCTGCTGGTCGGTTGTCAGCAGGAAAACGATACGGTACTCTCCGGCGAAGGATTCTTGTCGGTTGGAGGGATAGAGATTCAGTCACAGACAAACACAGAGGTCGCTTCGCGGGCGGCAGACGACATCACCTGGACGGTTGAGTTGTGGAAAGGAGAGGAGATGCTCCGTCAGTTATCGGCCGAAGATATGCAGGATAAGATTGAGCTGGATGCAGCTGATGATTATATGCTGAAAGTGTATAGTCCGAATTATGGTGCTGAACAGAAATGGACGAACGAAGAGAAGGGTGAGCCTGTGTATTATCAGGAGGTGCCTTTTTCTGTAAAGCAGGGCGAAACTACCGGATTGAAGGTTCAGGTTCCCATGATTACTTTTGCTGTAAGCGTGAACCTTTCGGATGTGCTGGGAGATTGGTTGCAGGAATATAGCTTTACGGTTACTTCGGCTGAGCGGACTGTGTCGTTGAAAGATGGAGAAACCGCTTACTTTGCTCATTCAGACGGTGTTTCTTTCAGCTATGAATTGTCTGTTACCAATTCGGATGCAGAAGTGAATGTCCTGAAGGGTGAATGGGGTGTACACGAAGGCGAAACCGTAAATCGCAACACTGTGTATACGGTAGTATATGATTGGAATACTCGGTCTTTGTCTTTGGAAAAATAATCTGAAATACTTTGATAGTTAAGCTCTCCTTGTTTCATGTATGAGTCTGCTCTCGGCATGAAGAAGGAGGGTTTATTTTTTTGTGGTTGTACGGATTTCAACAAGAAATATAAAAAACGGATGGAATGTTTGCCGCATTCCACCCGTTTTACTTTTATATGAGGATTACTTAGTCTATCAGACAATACCCTGAGCCATCATGGCTTTGGCTACTTTCATGAAGCCTGCTACGTTTGCACCTTTCACGTAGTTGATGTAGCCGTCCGGTTCTGTACCGTACTGTACACAAGCCTCGTGAATGTTCTTCATGATGCTCTTCAGCTTTTCGTCTACTTCTTCCTGGCTCCAGCTCAGTTTGATAGAGTTCTGAGTCATTTCCAGACCAGATACTGATACACCACCAGCGTTAGCAGCCTTACCCGGAGCGTAAAGAATCTTAGCTTCCTGGAATACGCGGATTGCTTCAGGAGTAGATGGCATGTTAGCTCCTTCGGAAACGGCAATTACACCGTTGGCAATCAAAGCCTTGGCATCGTCGCCGTTGATTTCGTTCTGGGTTGCAGAAGGAAGAGCGATATCAGCCTTTTCGTTCCATGGACGTGCACCTGCTACATATTTGCAGCCGTATTTTTCTGCGTATTCGCGGATACGTCCACGGTACAGGTTCTTCAGTTCCATGATGTAATCCAGCTTTTCACGGTCGATACCGTCCGGATCGTAGATGTAACCGTCAGAATCGGACATGGTTACAACCTTGGCTCCCAACTGAATCAGTTTCTCTACGGTATATTGAGCTACGTTACCCGAACCGGATACCAGACAAGTCTTGCCTTTCAGTTCGATGTTACGTGTTTTCAGCATTTCCAGCAGGAAGTAGATGTTTCCGTAACCGGTTGCTTCCGGACGGATCAGTGAACCGCCGAATTCGCGTCCTTTTCCGGTCAGTACGCCGGTAAATTCGTGAGCCAGCTTCTTGTACATACCGAACATGTAACCTACTTCACGGCCTCCTACACCGATATCTCCGGCAGGAACGTCTGTTTCAGGACCGATGTGACGCCACAATTCCAGCATGAATGCCTGGCAGAAACGCATGACTTCAGCGTTTGATTTACCACGTGGAGAGAAGTCGGAACCACCTTTGCCGCCACCCATCGGAAGGGTAGTCAGAGAGTTTTTGAATGTCTGCTCGAAAGCAAGGAATTTCAGGATTCCCAGGTTTACAGAACTGTGGAAACGGATACCGCCTTTGTACGGGCCGATAGCGTTGTTGTGCTGAACGCGGTAACCCATATTGGTCTGGATATTACCTTTATCGTCCATCCAGGTTACACGGAACTGATAAACTCTATCTGGAATACACAAACGCTCTATCAGGTTTACTTTGTCGAATTCGGGGTGTTTGTTGTATTCTTCTTCGATTGTGCCTAACACTTCTTCTACTGCCTGATGATATTCAGGTTCATTCGGAAATCTTCTTTTCAGATCTTCCAGTACTTTAGCTGCATTCATAATTATCTATTTAGTTGTTGGATTATTGATGTCCTCAATTAATTAATTTTGAATGTGACAAAAATATAGAAAAAATTTTATTTGCACAACATTTGATAAAGAAAAACGAGAAAAAAATATCAAAATACTTGAAATTGTAATTTAAATATGTGTAAATGGTTATTATTTGTTGTTTCTTAATGATTTGGCGACAGGAATGAATACAAGAGCTCCCGAAATGAGAATCATTATGATAAGGGGGCCGTCAATGTGAGGGGTTGAAGTCAGAATCAGAAAGCAGAGTGCTGCCCAGAACAGTGTCAGGATGACACATTGGGTTTTGGTAAGGGGCTTTTTCATAGGTTGTATAGTATTATGGGGTTATAAAAAGAGAAAGCTGAAAATAAAGGATAAAGTTTCTCTTTTTCGGCGAGGACTTTAAGCTTTATTCTCAGCTTTCCGCTTATTTAGGTTTAACATTGTTTCTTTTTCTTGTCTACAATGGCATCGATGCAGGCAATGGCTGTAATGTTGACGATGTCACGTACCGAACTTTCGATGTCTGTAAAGTGAATCGGTTTGTTCAGTCCCATCTGGATCGGGCCGATGACTTCTGTTTCACTCATGCTCTGGATGAGCTGGTAAGTAGCGTTGGCAGAACTCAGGTTCGGGAATACCAGGGTATTGACTTCCTTGCCTTTCAGACGGGTAAACGGATATTTCTCGTCACGCAGTTCGTTGTTCAAGGCAAATTTCACTTGCATTTCTCCGTCGATGGCCAGTTCCGGATATTCGCGGTGCATGTAGCTGATGGCTTCGTGTACCTTTGCCGGACTTCCTTCCGTATCGGAACCGAAGTTAGAGTATGACAGCATGGCCATAACCGGTTCCTGATTGAAGAAGCGTACTGCTTTCACCGACAGTTTGGCTATATCGATCAATGTATCTGTATCCGGATGACGGTTGATCAGTGTATCGGCGATGAAGTAAGTACCTTTCTTGGAATTAAGGATGTGCATGGTGCCGAAATGATTGTATCCCGGCTGGATGCCGATTACTTCCTTGGCTACTTTGATGGTATTGGAGTATTTGGTGTACAGACCGGTTACAAAAGCATCTGCCTCTCCGGTTTCTACCATCATCATACCGAAATAGTTGCGTTCGAACATCTTGTCGTTTGCTTCTGCAAAGTTGGCTCCTTCGCGGGCACGCTTTTCACACAGGATGCGTGCATAGCGTTCGCGGCGTTCAGCCTCACGGTCGTGACGGAGGTTGACGATTTCAATGCCTTCCAGGTTCAGGTCAAGTTCTTTGGCCAGTTTGGCTATTCTTTCTTCGTTGCCCAGCAAAATCGGGTTACAGATACCTTCTGCCTTGGCTTCTACGGCCGCTTTCAGCATATTGGGGTGTGTACCTTCGGCAAAGACTACACGCTGCGGGCAGCTGCGGGCTGTTTCGTACAACTGGCGGGTCAGTTTGTTTTCCTGTCCCATCAGTTCGCGCAGGTGATTCTTGTATGCTTCCCAGTCGGTAATCTGCTTGCGTGCTACTCCCGATTCCATTGCGGCTTTAGCCACAGCCATGGAAACTTCTGTAATCAGTCGCGGATCGACCGGTTTCGGAATGAAGTATTCCGGACCGAAGGTCAGGTTGTTTACGTGGTATGCCTCGTTCACTACGTCGGGCACCGGCTTCTTGGCAAGTCCGGCGATGGCACGTACGGCAGCCAGCTTCATTTCTTCGTTGATGGCAGTAGCACGTGTATCCAGGGCACCACGGAAGATATACGGGAATCCGATTACATTATTAATCTGGTTCGGATAGTCGGAACGGCCGGTCGACATCAGTACGTCCGGACGTGATGCCATGGCGTCCTCGTACGAAATTTCCGGAGTCGGATTGGCCAGCGCGAATACAATCGGATGATCGGCCATGCTTCTTACCATATCCTGGGTAAGCACGTTACCTCGTGACAGGCCCAGGAACACATCCGCTCCCTTGATGGCCTCTGCCAGCGTATGTACGTCCGTACGGTCGGTTGCGAAGAATTTCTTCTGTTCGTTCAGGTCGGTACGCTGTTTGGAGATGACTCCCTTGCTGTCCACCATGATGATGTTTTCCAGACGCGCTCCCAGCGAAATGTACAGCTTGGTACATGATACAGCCGAAGCACCGGCACCGTTTACAACAATCTTGACATCTTCTATCTTTTTGCCTGCCACTTCCAGTGCGTTCAGCAGTCCGGCACTCGAAATGATGGCTGTACCGTGCTGGTCATCGTGCATGACCGGAATGTCCAGCTCTTCCTTCAGGCGCTGTTCTATCTTGAAACATTCAGGAGCCTTTATATCCTCCAGGTTGATACCGCCGAATGTCGGTGCGATGGCCTTTACGGCTTCTATGAATTTGTCAGGATCTTTCTCGTTGACTTCGATATCGAAAACGTCGATGCCTGCATAGATTTTAAAGAGCAGGCCTTTTCCTTCCATGACCGGCTTTCCGCTCATGGCGCCTATGTCACCCAGTCCCAGTACGGCAGTACCGTTCGATATGACGGCAACCAGGTTTCCTTTTGCGGTATAGTCGTAAGCCGTTTCCGGATTTTTCTGTATTTCAAGACATGGTTCGGCTACTCCGGGCGAGTATGCCAGCGATAAATCTCTTTGTGTTTGGTATGGTTTGGTAGGAACTACCTCTATTTTACCAGGCTTGCCCTGTGAGTGATAGAGCAAGGCGGCTTCTTTTGTTATTTTCACCATGGTTCTATTGATTTAATGTTTTCTCAATTAATGTGTAGCGCAAATGTAGAAATAAAATAACAAATGGAAGATTATTTCTTTTAAAAAACTATAAATTGTAGAATGTGCCGATTTCTTTGGTCGATAATATTTGTCAATTGGTCGGATTAATTTGGCGATATGTAATAACTCTCTTGTTTTATGGTTATTGTTCGTTAAACGATTGTTTTTTTGAGTGATTTTTTCCGTATATTTGCAAGGCTAAAAACTAAACAGGTTGAAAAAGTTTTCTAATTTTTAAAGAAGAGGGTACGAAAAACATTAACTATTATAATATGAATATGAGTGTAAAAAGAAACAGAAGTTTTTCTTCTAGCCGGATTGCCCTTATGGCTTTTGGGGTATCGGTTTTAACTGCTTGTGGCGGAGGTCAGGGCGGTATGAAAATGGGTGACAACGAATTTGCTGTACAAACGGTTACAACAACTTCCAGTAATCAAACCACTCAGTATCCGGCTACAATCAAGGGTTTGCAGGATATTGAGATTCGTCCGCAAGTATCAGGCTTTATCGTGAAGTTGTGTGTCGACGAAGGAGCAACCGTTCATAAAGGACAGGCGCTGTTTCAGATCGATCCTACTCAGTATAAAGCAGCTTACGATCAGGCTAAGGCCAGCGTAGAGTCTGCAAAAGCCAATTTGAAGACTGTTGCTGAAACAGAAGCCAACAAGAAGATGCTGCACGAGCAGAAGATTATCAGCGACTTCGAATATCAGACAGCTATAAATAACTTGCTGACAGCCAAGGCTAATGTAGCACAGGCTGAAGCTGCTTATGCCGCCGCAAAACAGAACCTCGGTTTCTGTACGGTAACCAGCCCGTCGGACGGTGTTATCGGTACATTCCCGTATCGTGTAGGTGCTTTGGTCAGCGCTTCGGTTGCCGAACCGTTGACTACCGTATCTCAGATTGGAGATATGTATGTATACTTCTCCATGACAGAAAAACAGTTGCTGGCTTTGACAAAGGCAGGCGGCACACTGAAAGAACAGTTGGAAAAAATGCCGGCAGTAAAATTGCAGTTGGCCGATGGTACAATGTACGATGCTGAAGGTAAGATTGATGCTGTCAGCGGAGTCATCGACCAGAGTACCGGTTCTGTAAGCATGCGTGCTATCTTCCCCAACAAGCAGAACATCCTGCGTAGTGGTGGTATGGCAAACGTCGTATTCCCATACGCTATGAATAATATTATTTTGCTTCCTCAGACAGCTACACAGGAAATTCAGGATAAGAAGTTTGTGTATGTCTTGCAGGCCGACAGCACACTGAAGCATACCGAAATCCAGGTATCCAATCTGAACGACGGTAAGAATTATATCGTAACCGGCGGATTGAAAGAAGGCGACAAGGTGGTTGTCGAAGGTGTACAGACCTTGCAGGACGGACAGAAAATTGTTCCTATTACTGTAGCTCAGAAAGAAGCCAAGTATCAGAAAGCTCTTCAGGATCAGCGCGACGGAAACATCAAGACTGCTTTCAATTGATTGGTGTGAGGTGAACAAAATCGTATAATATTATTAAGGAATAGAATGAAACTAGATAAATTTATTAACCGTCCGGTACTGTCAACGGTAATCTCTATCTTGATAGTTATCCTGGGTATTATCGGTCTTGCTACGCTGCCGGTAACACAGTATCCGGATATTGCGCCTCCTACCGTATCGGTAAGTGCTACCTATACAGGTGCCAATGCGCAAACTGTATTGAACTCTGTAATCGCTCCGTTGGAGGACCAGATCAATGGTGTAGAAAACATGATGTATATTCAGTCTACTGCATCTAACAATGGTTCTGCAACTATTAATATCTTCTTTAATCAGGGTACCGACCCGGATATGGCTGCGGTCAACGTTCAGAACCGTGTTTCTATGGCACAGGGTCTGTTGCCTGCCGAAGTTACCAAAGTCGGTGTGACTACTCAGAAGAAACAAAATTCAATGTTGTTGATCTTCTCTCTGTACGATGCGGAAGACAAGTATAACATTGAGTTTATGGAAAACTACGCCAAGATCAACCTGATTCCGGAACTTCAGCGTGTGAAAGGTGTGGGTGATGCCACTGTGATGGGACAGGATTACTCTATGCGTATCTGGCTGAAGCCGGATATCATGGCTCAGTATAACCTGGTTCCGGCCGATATCTCCAATGCCCTGGCCGAACAGAATATCGAAGCTGCTCCGGGACAGTTTGGTGAACGTGGTAAGCAGACTTTCCAGTATACCATCCGTTACAAAGGACGTTTGCAGCAGACCGAAGAATTCGAAGACATTGTCATCAAGGCACAGCCTAACGGCGAAGTTCTTCGTCTGGGCGATGTAGCCCGCATCGAGCTGGGACGTCTGGCCTATACCTTCAGTAATACGGTAAACGGACATAAGGCGGTAACCTGCGTTATCTATCAGATGGCAGGTACCAACGCTACCGAAACTATCAACAACTTGCTGGATGTAATCCATAAAACAGAAGAGAACCTGCCGTCTGGCTTGAAGATTAACGTGGCTCAGAATGCCAACGACTTCTTGTACGCGTCAATCCACGAAGTTATCAAGACTTTGATCGAGGCGTTTATCCTCGTGTTCATTGTAGTATATGTCTTCTTGCAGGATATGCGTTCTACATTGATTCCGGCCATCGCTATTCCGGTTGCCTTGATCGCTACATTCTTCGTCTTGAAGCTGATCGGATTTAGTGTGAACTTGCTGACACTGTCGGCGATGGTGCTTGCCATTGCGATTGTGGTCGATGATGCCATCGTTGTGGTGGAAGGTGTCCATGCGAAACTGGACCAGGGTTATAAATCTTCCCGCGAGGCTTCTATCGATGCCATGAGCGAACTGGGTGGTGCGCTGGTTTCCATTACACTGGTCATGATGTCCGTGTTTATCCCGGTAAGCTTCATGGGTGGTACAGCCGGTACCTTCTACCGTCAGTTCGGTATCACCATGGCTATCTCTATCGCATTCTCCGCATTGAACGCGTTGACCTTGTCACCTGCGTTGTGTGCCCTCTTCCTGAAACCGCACGATTCTGAACATAAGCCTAAGAAGATGAGCGTGATCGATCGCTTCCACGCTTCCTTCAACGCTGCATACGATTCTTTGCTGAAGAGTTATAAGAAACGTGTCGTATTCTTCATCCACAAGAAATGGCTGGCACTGGGTATGGTAGTTGTTTCTATCGTCCTGCTGGTATTCTTCATGAAAGTTACTCCGACCGGTATGGTGCCGAACGAAGATACCGGTACCATCATGGGTGCTGTTACATTGCCTCCTGGTACTTCTCAGGAACGTGCATTGGAAGTGCTGGCTAAGGTCGACAGTCTGGTTGCAGCAGAACCTGCGGTAGAATCTCGTACTATCATTTCCGGTTTTAGCTTCATCGGCGGTCAGGGACCTTCTTACGGTTCTGTCATCATCAAGCTGAAAGACTGGGAAGAACGTTCCATGATGCAGAACTCCGACATTATTTACGCTACCTTGTTCATGCGTGCGCAGAAAGTCATCAAGGATGCACAGGTATTGTTCTTTGCTCCTCCTATGATTCCGGGTTATTCTATTTCAAGTGATATCGAGTTGAACATGCAGGATAAGACCGGTGGTAGCCTGGATCACTTCTTCGAAGTCGTAAACAGTTATACCGCTGCCCTGGAAGCACGTCCGGAAATCAACTCAGCCAAGACAACCTTCAACCCGAGCTTCCCGCAGTATCAGTTGGATATCGATGCCGCAGCTTGTAAGAAAGCAGGTATCAGCCCGAGCGACATCCTTTCTACCATGCAGGGATATTTCGGAGGTTTGTATGCATCCAACTTCAACCGTTTCGGTAAGATGTACCGTGTAATGATTCAGGCAGAGCCGGATGCTACCAAGAATATGGAATCTCTGAACAGAATCAAGGTTCGCAGTGGCAACGAAATGGCTCCTATTACCCAGTTCGTCAGCATGAAGAAGGTATACGGTCCGGATATCATCAGCCGTTTCAACCTGTATACTTCCATGAAGGTCATGGTTGCTCCGGCATCAGGATATACATCTGGTCAGGCCTTGCAGGCTATCGCCGAAGTAGCGAAGGAAAACCTGCCGACCGGTTTCGGTTACGAGCTGGGAGGTATGGCGCGTGAGGAAGCTTCTTCAAGCGGCAGTACTACCGGTATCATCTTCGTACTCTGCTTCGTATTCGTATACCTGTTGCTGAGTGCCCAGTACGAAAGTTACATCCTTCCGCTCGCCGTATTGCTTTCAGTACCGTTCGGTTTGATGGGTAGCTTTATCTTCGTCAACGGTTTCGGCGCACTGGGAAGCATCCCTGCACTGAAGATGATAGTGGGATCCATGTCAAACGATATCTACATGCAGATTGCGTTGATCATGTTGATGGGTCTGTTGGCAAAGAACGCCATCCTGATTGTAGAGTTTGCCCTCGACCGTCGTAAGCAAGGTATGAGTATTTCGTGGGCGGCTGTATTGGGTGCCGCTGCTCGTTTGCGACCTATCTTGATGACTTCTTTGGCGATGATCGTCGGTTTGCTTCCGTTGATGTTCGCCTTCGGTGTAGGTGCTCACGGTAACCGTACACTGGGTTCTTCAGCTATCGGTGGTATGTTGATCGGTATGATTTTGCAGATCTTCATTGTCCCCGTATTGTTTGTGGTCTTCCAGTGGTTACAGGAGAAGGTTAAACCGATGGAATGGGATAGCCTCGATGAAAGCGAAGTAGAATCTGAAATTGAACAGTATTCTCCTGCAAGTAAAACTCATAAATGATAAAGACGATAATGAAAAAACAAATATTAGGTGCAATGTGTGTGGCTGCCATGATGAGCAGCTGCCACATTTATAAAGCTTACGATCGTCCGGAATCGATAGATGCCTCAGGTATCTATCGTGACCCGGCATCGGCAACCGATACGCTGGCTGCCGATACAGCCAACATGGGGAATCTGCCGTGGAAAGAAGTTTTCCGTGATGCGAAGTTGCAGGCTTTGATAGAAGAGGGACTGGCCAACAATGTAGACATGCAGGCTGCTATTCTGCGTGTGGAAGAAGCCAAGGTGATGCTTACCGCTGCCCGTCTGTCTTACCTTCCTTCCATCAATCTGGCTCCTCAGGGAACACTGAGCAGTTTCGATAAGTCGAAACCCTCGCAGACTTACCAGCTTCCGGTTGCAGCAAGCTGGGAAATCGATTTGTTCGGCAAGCTGCTGAACGCGAAACGCGGACAACAGGCTGCTTACCTGCAAAGCAAGTATTCCCGTCAGGCTGTACGCTCACAGATTATCTGTGGCATTGCCAATACTTATTATTCACTGCTGATGCTCGACCGTCAGGTAGAAATCACGACCGAAACTGCCGCCATCTACAAAGAGAATGTACGTGTGATGGAAGCCATGAAGATAGCCGGTATGACTACCGAAGCGGGAGTTGCACAGATGCGTGCTGCCAGTCATCAGGTAGAAGCATCTCTGATGGACTTGAAACGTCAGGTGCGTGAAACCGAAAACTCGCTGGCCGTATTGCTGGCAAAGGCTCCGCAGACCATCGAACGCAGCACACTGGACGAACAGGTAATGCCCGAAGAACTGACAGCCGGTGTACCTTTGCAGTTATTGGAAAACCGTCCGGATGTGAAGATTGCCGAAATGACATTGGCAAGTGCTTATTATACAACCAATCAGGCACGTTCCGCATTCTATCCGGGACTGAATATTACCGGTACTGCCGGATGGACCAACAACGCCGGTGTTGCAGTACTGAACCCGGGCAAGCTGATTCTGAACGCTGTCGCTTCACTGACTCAGCCTATCTTCAACAACGGAAAGCTGGTTGCCAACCTGAAAGTTTCCAAGGCTGAAGAAAAGATTGCCCAGATGAACTACCAGCAGACCATCCTGCAAGCAGGAAAAGAAGTCAGCGACGCCTTGTTCCTGTACGATACACAGAACAAGAAACTGATAGAAGACCGCGGACAGGTAGAACAGCTCGACAAGGCGGTTACCTATACCAAGGCTTTGTTCCAGAGCGGCGACGCTACCTATCTGGAAATCCTTACAGCACAGCAGAACCTGCTGAGTGCACAGTTGAGCGAAGTATCCGATAACTTCCAGCGTATTCAGGCTGTTATCGATTTGTACAGCGCCGTGGGAGGAGGAAGAGAATAATTAACCTTAAATAATGACAGAAACTATGATTAGTCCTTTAGCTTACGTTGACCCCTCTGCCAAGATCGGAAAAAACGTTACGGTACATCCGTTTGCCTATATCGACAAGAATGTGGAGATAGGCGACGATAATGTGATTATGCCTTATGCCAGCCTGATGAGCGGCACTCGTATGGGAAACGGCAACACAGTATACCAGGGTGCGGTGATTGCAGCCGTACCTCAGGATTTTGCCTATACCGGCGAGGATACACTGGCTTGCATCGGCAACAACAATGTCATTCGTGAAAACGCTGTGATTATCCGTGGTACACATGCCGGACATGCTACTACCGTAGGCGATGGTAACTTCATCATGACAGGGGTACGTTTGTCGCACGATGTTACGGTGGGCAACCGCTGTATTATCGGAAACGGTTCACAGGTATCAGGAAACTGTATCATTCAGGACTGTGCCATCCTTACATCCAATGTGCTGATGCAGGGAAATACACGTCTGGGAAGTTTCTCTCTGGTACAGGGAGGCTGCCGTTTCATCAAGGATATTCCTCCTTATATTGTAGCGGCTCACGAACCGATTGCCTTTTACAGCATCAATACCAAGGTGCTCGAGATTACAGGTTTCTCCGAAACACTCATCAAGCATATCGCACAGGCATACCGTATCCTGTACAAGGCGAATACTTCACAGCACGATGCGTTGCTCCGTATCAAGGAACAGGTACCGCCCAGTGCAGAGATCAACCGCATTATCGAGTTTGTTGAAACATCAAAATTAGGAATCATTCATTAATCGTATCGTATGGCAGGCGTAAAGAGAAACAAGTACGACCGGGAAGAACTGAGGAAGCGGGTTATTGCTGAGGCCTTCCGCGCTTTTGGCAAATACGGCATAAAAAACGTCCACATGGACGATCTTGCCTGTTCGCTCTCCATATCCAAGCGTACCCTTTACGAACTCTTCTGCGATAAGGAACAGCTTCTGCTGGAAGTGCTGATCATGCACCAGCAGGAAATGAATACCTATATAAGCGAGGTTGCTTCCAAGGCTGAAAATGCCCTGGAAGTAATCTTTGCTTTTTACAGACGTAAGCTGAGTGAACTCACTGAGCTGAATCCGCTTTTTCTGCGCGACCTGCGCAAATACCCCAATGTGTTGTCATACGTACGCGAACGTCAGAAGCTGAGCGACGCGGCGGCACTGGTTCATTTTCAGAAAGGCGTGGAAGAAGGCATCTTCCGCGACGACATCAATTTCGACATCATCAATCAGGCCATGTCCATGCAGTTTGAGATGCTCGTATATTCCGATATAACCGAAAACTACCCGTTATCAGAAATTTACAGCGAGGTGACTTTCCTGCACATGCGGGGAATTTCCACTCCCAAGGGAATGCAGATGGTAGACGCTTTTTTACAGTCGGTAAAAGAAAAGCCCTGACAATCCCTCTCATTATCTTCGAAAAACCGCTATCTTTGCAGCTGTTTGCAAAGATTCATCGATGAAAAATAAAATAACATTTACTTTTGTCTTTACCCTGCTGGTTGTGGCAGGACTGCTGGCGTTGTATTATCTGCCGCCTGTCATGCTGAACGGAAGCCCTTTGCGTAAAGTCGATCTGCTGTCCGACCTGCGTCCCGATCCGGTTGTCGAAGAAGTTTCCGATTCCGATTCCATCGCTTTGCCGGTCGTGGTAAAGCCCGCGTTTGTAGACACTTGCAAGTCCGGAATGACCTGCATTGAAGATTATGCCGATTCACTGGGGCAGGGAATGGGCACATTCTACGAAGCCCTGGCAAGCAGTTCCTCACTGGGCCGTCCGGTCCGTATCGCCTATTTCGGCGACTCCTTTATCGAAGGCGATATCCTGACAGCCGATTTGCGTACCCTGTTCCAGCAGAAGTTCGGAGGCAGGGGAGTAGGCTATGTGCCGGTCACCTCCCGTGTAGCCGGATTCCGTCCCACGGTAAAACATACCTTCGAAGGCTGGGAAAGTCATGCCGTAACCGATTCGGTAGGCTTCAAGCGTGCCTTCCAGGACATATCCAATCATTATTTCATTCCCCGCAGCGGAGCTACGGTCACCCTGAAAGGCGGAACTAACTATGCCGCCTGTCTGGATACCTGCGAAACCTCCTCCTTCTACTTCTTCTCGCCCGATTCCGTCATACTGTCGGCACAGATCAACGGAGGTGAAAGCACCGAATACGTATTCCCCGGCGACAGCACCGGCATGCAGGTTGCCCGGGTAGACGGAAGAATCGGCACGATCCGCTGGCGTGTACAGCAGGCCGGAAAGCATACCCGCTGCTTTGCCGCTACCATGGATTCGCGGGAAGGGGTGATACTCGACAACTTCAGTACCCGGGGCAGCAGCGGACAGCAGCTTGCCGGCATACCGGTTTCCATCCTGAAAGCCTACAACCGCCTGCGCACCTACGACCTGATTGTGTTACAGTACGGGTTGAATGTTGCGTCGGAAAAAGTCATGAACTATTCCTATTATACTGTCGAGATGGAGAAAGTCATTGCCCACCTGAAGGAAGCCTTCCCCGAAGCCGCCATTCTGATTGTCGGCATCGGCGACCGTGAGAGCAAGACCGAAACCGGAGAACTGCATACCATGCTCGGCGTAAAGAACCTTATCCGTTACCAGCAGGCACTTGCCGCCAAGACCCATGTCGCATTCTGGAACATGTACGAAGCCATGGGAGGTGAGGGCAGTATGGAAGAAATGGTCAACAGCAAGCCCGCCATGGCAAACTACGACTATACCCACATCAACTTCCGGGGCGGAAAACACCTGGCGAAGATTCTGTTCGATGCCCTGATGTACGGCAAGGAACAGTACGAGAAACGCAAGGCCTACGAAAATTAACGCACGATGAACCTGAAACAATTATTCATATCGATAGTCAGCCTGATCAGTCTGGTCACTGTGCCCGGCTATGCACAGGATGTCTTGCCGGACTGTCCTCAGCCCGACAAGCACTCATCGCCTGTCTATCCCAGCCGGGAGATGAAGCAACTGATGCGGTTTATACCGGTAGACAGTCCCATGCCTGCCACATTCCGCGGTACCGAAGCAAACGAACTGACCGATCCCGCCGGTTCCTTATACCCCTTTTGGGAGAAACTGAGCGTACTCGACCGTCCGCTGCGTATCGTACACATCGGCGATTCACATGTCCGGGGACATGTCTTTCCCTACATCATGCGCTGTTGTCTGGAAGACGATTTCGGCTCGAAAGCCGTCGAAAACATCCCCGTCACCTACCAGACCTCCGGCATCGCCCGTGAAACCGGTTCCAACGGCGTGATATACCACATTCTCGGCATAAACGGAGCAACCTGCCAGAGCTATTCCACCCCCGAGAACATCCGCCAGATAACCGAGCTTCACCCCGATCTGGTCATCCTGTCATTCGGTACCAACGAAGCCCACGGGCGTCGCTACAATGCCGCCGAGCATACCGAAGCCATGAAACACCTGACGGATGCCCTGAAAGCAGCCTGCCCCGATGTCGTTTTTCTGATGACCACCCCTCCGGGAGCCTATGTGCGGAACGGCCGAAAAGGGAAGATCATTAACCCCCGCACCCCGCTGGTAGTAGAAAATGAACTCCGGTTTGCCCGTCAGTACGGCATTGCCGTATGGGATATGTACCATATCGTCGGCGGCAAGCAGCGTGCCTGCCTGAACTGGAGTGCGGCCAGAATGTATCAGCGCGATAAAATTCATTTTACTTACGAAGGATATAGATTACAAGGATTGTTATTACACGAAGCATTTATAAAAGCATACAATAATTATGTGGCAACTCGATTGGACTAAACTGGCAGACATACTAACCTACGACCCCCGTCAGCCGATGATATTCAGCAGCGGACTGTTCCTGTTCCTTTTCTTGGGATTCAGCCTGATATACGTACTGTTACAGAAACGTACCACGGCACGCCTGCTGTTCGTATCCGCCTTTTCCTACTATTTCTACTATAAGAGCAGCGGAGTGTATTTCTTTCTGCTGGGCATTGTCACCGTGAGCGACTTTCTGCTGGCGGCCCGCATGGATCGTACCGAAACCCGCTGGAAGCGCAAACTGCTGGTTGTAGTCAGCCTGTGCATCAACCTCGGACTGTTGTGTTACTTCAAGTATACCAATTTCTTCTACGAAATGCTCTGCCCCCTGTGGAACGGACATTACGAAGCCTTCGACATTTTCCTGCCCGTAGGTATTTCCTTTTTCACCTTCCAGTCGCTCAGTTATACCATCGATGTATACCGCCGCGACCTCAAGCCGCTCGACAACCTGCTCGACTACGTCTTTTATGTATCCTTCTTCCCCCAGTTGGTAGCAGGTCCCATTGTGCGTGCCCGCGATTTCATACCGCAGATCCGTCAGCCGCTGTTTGTTTCCGGCGAAATGTTCGGTCAGGGTGTATTCTTTATTGTGAGCGGTCTGTTCAAGAAAGCCGTTATCTCCGACTATATCAGCATCAATTTCGTAGAACGCATCTTCGACAATCCCAGCCTTTATTCCGGTCTTGAGAACCTTTTCGGCGTTTACGGATATGCCTTGCAGATATACTGCGACTTTTCGGGCTACAGCGATATGGCCATCGGCATCGCCCTGTTGCTGGGATTCCGTTTCCCCATCAACTTCAACTCTCCCTACAAGTCGGACAGCGTGACCGATTTCTGGCACCGCTGGCACATCTCCCTGTCCACCTGGCTGCGCGACTACCTCTATATCTCGCTGGGCGGCAACCGGAAAGGCAAGTTGCGTACCTACCTCAACCTGATACTCACCATGCTGTTGGGCGGACTCTGGCACGGCGCTTCGTGGAATTTCATCGTATGGGGCGGACTTCATGGAGTGGCACTGGCCGTACACAAGTTCTTCCGCAGCCTGCTTCACCGTCCCAAGACCTACCGCAGTACCGGCTGGCTCCGCGTGTTCGCCGTAATCATCACCTTCCACTTCGTCTGCTTCTGCTGGATATTCTTCCGCAATACCGAGTTCGAAGGTTCGGTTTCCATGATCCGCCAGATATTCACCTCCTTCCATCCGGAACTGTTTACGCAGCTCGTCACCGGATACTGGAAAGTATTCGTTCTGATGGGCGTCGGCTATCTGCTTCACTGGTGTCCCGATTCCTGGCAGAACGCTTGCAGCCGAGGCATGACACGCCTGCCGCTGGTTGGTCAGGCACTCATCCTGATAGCCCTCATCTTCCTGGTCATTCAGGTAAAGAGCAGCGACATCCAGCCGTTTATTTATTTCCAGTTCTAAGCAGAAAACAATTTTTCTTTTTTACGTTTCACGCCCTTCACATGCGCTTTTTGCCGCTTATTTCAGCATGCGACAACTTCGCTGTGTGAAGGGCGTGAAACATTTTATAAACCCCTTCAGTCTTATTCCAGCACACGTTTAGTTGTTTGTACTAAAACGTCCTGACGTTTTTTGAAAATTTGTACAAATCATTTTATTTTTTGTACAAATTTTCGAGCAGACATCTTGAGCTTTTATCTGTTTTGTCGGCTACTTTTCCGAAAATATCTATAATTTATTGATTATCTGTCTTATTCTTCCTATTATGAAAAAACTTTTACTTGTTATGAAATCTAAATCTATGATCTGATACTTTTTATTTGTGTAACTTGTTTGTTGAATATAAAAATTCAATGAATATGGCTAAAATTAGAATTAAGTTACGTTTATCTACAGTTCCAGGCAGAGCTGGAACCGTATATTATCAGATTTCTCATAAAAAAGAAGTAAGACAGATTACCACCAACATCCATTTGTTACCGGAGGAGTGGGATATTTCTGCTGGATGCATTAGCAAGTCTATGTTTTCAGAACATTTTCGTCTGTCCTCTGTACAGCATCGTCTTGACCGGGAAGTAGAACAGCTTAAGCAGATTATTCGTTCCTTGGAATTGTCAGGGAACAATTTTAGTGCCCGTACCGTCGTCGAGAGTTTCCGGTTGTCGAAGGATGTTGTATCAGTTCTTTCATACGGGCAACGTTTAATAACCCGGTTGACAGATAAAGGAAAACTGGGCAGTGCTCGTAATTTGCGGTGTACCCTTTCCAGTTTTGCGGAGTTTCTACATGGCAGAGATATTGCCTTTTCGTTACTCGATGAAGTTGTTGTAGGTGAATATGCCGATTGGTTGGCAAAGCGCGGCATTACTTCCAACTCATCATCTTTTTATATGCGTAATCTTCGTGCAGTCTATAATCGGGCTGTACGTGAAGAAAAAATTTCCCAAACCTATCCTTTTCGCCATGTCTATACAGGCATCGATAAGACAGCCAAGCGTTCGGTTGATGAAGAAATAATAATCCGCTTAAAAGAGTTGGAGCTTAGCGATATGTCCAGATTGAACTTAGCTCGTGATATTTTTCTGTTTAGCTATTGTACTCGTGGCATGTCCTTTGTCGATATTGCTTACCTTCGTCGCAGAGACATACGCAACGGCTATATTTGTTATACCCGGAAGAAGACAGGACATCCTCTTTCGGTGCGTATCGAGCACGAAGTACAAGAAATTATAGATCGTTATCGGAATTCCACAGCAGGTACTCCTTATCTTTTCCCGATTTTGCATACAGAAGATGAAGCATTATCGTATAAACAGTACCAGACTGGCTTACGTTATTATAACAAGCAATTAAAGAAACTGGCATCTTTACTGGGGGGAGATATCTTGTTGACTTCCTATACCTCCCGCCATACTTGGGCAAGTACGGCACGCAAGCATAATGTTCCTGTAGCTGTTATCAGCGACGGAATGGGACACACCTCCGAAAAAACCACTTTGATTTATTTGTCTTCTATTGATACTTCTGTCATCGACCGTGCGAATGCCGAACTGGTAGCTGCACTTAGTAGAAAGAATAAGTAAGGATAATCCATTTCTAAGTAAGAAGCGGTATCTATTGGTGACGCAAAGATACTGACTTCAAATGAATTAAACAATAATAGCACTTGTGTTATTTTTGTCGTTTTTTCTATTTGTAACTAGATTTAACAGATTCTCAAATATATACAAATCAAATAGTTAATAGCTCTTTTTTATCAACTTCTTTAATTAAAAGAGGTTATGTCTTCTTGTGCAAAAAATCAGGGAAATGTGAATTAGGTAAAAAAGAAGGAAAAGATAGAATAAACAGATGTTGTCATTTCTCTTTTCTTCTTTATATCCAGCTGTTTGAATATCTGTACCGCTTCTTACTTAGAAAAGGTCTATTATCGGATAAAAATGAGGTTTGCTCGTGTAAATAACTTGAAATACAAATAGTTATAAGTATTTTAAGGAGCTAAAGTTTTATCTTTTCAGGTAAGATTGCTGCAATTATCGAGAGGAAAATTATGGTAGCGATGGACAACTCTTTATACGTCGTAGAACCGATGTATTGGTATGCTATGAGTGTTCCTTACAATCGGGTACTGAAAGTAAAGAGCATGTTGGACGAAAAACAAATAGAATGTTTTGTTCCTATGCGCTATGAAGTACGTACCGTCAGAGGACGGAAGATGCGTTTGTACGTTCCTGCCGTCAGTAACCTGATATTTGTACATACAACAGAATCCTGTCTGAAATTGTTCAAGCAGACCGTTACCTTTTTACAATATTTGGTTCATAAAGTAGATGGTGTTTCCCAGAAAATCATTGTTCCCGATGCTCAGATGGAGCAGTTTATGAGAGTATGCCGTACCAACGATGAACATTTGATTTACCTGAAGCCGGAAGAAATCAACCTCTCTAAAGGCACCCGTGTCCGCATTCTCGGGGGAATATTCAATGGCGTAGAAGGCATCTTCGTAAAGGTTAAAGGCAAGCGTAACCGTCGGGTAGTCGTGCTTATCGACCATGTTTCAGCCATTGCCGTATCAGAAGTATCACCCGATTTGATAGAGATTATAAATACTTAATTGTTTCTAAGATAGATGATTACATTGTTTTTGGCAGGTAGTTTCCTGATAGCCCTGCTGCTGGGAGTTATTATGATTCCCAACATCCTGCTTGTCTCTTACCGAAAACGTTTGTTCGATTTGCCCGATCCCCGGAAAGTACACACCTGTCCGATACCCCGTTTGGGGGGGATTTCCTTCTTGCCAGCCATTGTCATTGCTGTAGCACTGATTATGGGATTCCGTATTCTTTTTAAAGTTCCAGTAGAAAACCTTCCGTTGTCGCGTACTTTGTACGAATTCCTATTCTGGATAGTAGGTGCCATGATGCTGTACCTCATCGGCGTACAGGACGATTTGATCGGTGTAGGCTACCGCCGGAAGTTCCTGATTCAGATTCTGGCAGCGTTGTTGCTGGTAGTTTGTGGCGACTGGATCCGTTCGCTGGGTGGTCTATTTGGTATTTACGACCTTCCGGCATGGTTAGGTATTCCGCTTACCGTCTTCCTTGTAGTCTATATCACCAATGCCATTAACCTGATTGACGGTATCGACGGACTGGCTTCCGGCTTGTGCTGTATCTCGCTTGCCATGCTTGCCTACATGCATATCTATGTCGGTCAGTATATTTATGCCTTTTTGGCATTAGCTACTTTAGGCATTCTTATACCTTTTTGGTTTTACAATGTATTCGGCAATGCTCAGAAAGGCCATAAGCTGTTTATGGGCGATACCGGCAGCCTTACCTTAGGCTATATCCTCAGCTTTCTGGTCATTCATTTAAGTTTTGTTCGTATAGACGAAGATGCCCACACTAATCCCTCGCTGGTGATAGCCCTTACCACGCTGATTGTTCCCTTATTCGATGTGGTACGCGTGGTAATACATCGTGTTCGCAACGGGAAAAGTCCTTTTTTACCCGACAAGAACCATTTCCACCACAAACTGTTGCGTACCGGCATGCGGGTACGCTGGGTGATGGTGACCATTCTTTTTATAGCTCTGTTCTTTATTGCACTGAATTTCCTGCTGCTGCCTTACAGCAATGTCACCTATATCCTTCTTATCGATGTCGTGTTGTGGATAGCATTGCATATTTATTTGGATGTATTAATTTATCGCAGGCGAAAAGCTAAAGAAATGCTGGCGACACATCATAATTAAGTCTTTTTAATTTATTCTTTTATACTATTGTTATGAAGTTAATTATTCGGTTTTTGTCGTTACATGCGGCATTACTCCTTTTTGTTGCTTGGGCAGCGGTATCGTGTTCTGCTCCTTCACATGTCACTTATTTTCAGGATCTGCGCCCCGGCGAAAGCGAGCAGAAGGTCATCGCGGCTACCGAAATCAAGGTACGTCCCGGGGACAAGTTGTCTATTATTGTAAACAGCCGTGACCCTCAGTTAACGCAGTTATTCAATTTGCCGTATGTCACTCAACAAATTGGACAGATATCTGCGTCTAAATCTTCCGGTTCTGTTTCAGGTACCAGTCAGGGAATATCCGGCTATACGGTGGATGAAAAAGGAATGATTGACTTTCCGGTTTTAGGAAAGATTGAGATAGCAGGCAAGAACCGCGAGGAAATCGCCTCCTTTATCAAGGGAGAGCTTTTGGCCAAGAACCTGGTAAAAGATCCGGTGGTAACCGTAGAATATATGAATCTTTGTATTTCCGTTTTGGGAGAAGTGGCACAACCGGGTCGTTACAGCATCGACCGTGATAAAGTAACCGTACTCGATGCTATAAGTATGGCAGGCGACCTGACCATTTATGGCAAGCGTGAAAAAGTGTTGGTGCTTCGTGAAGAAGAAGGTGTACAACATGTATATGGTATCAATCTCTGTTCGGCAGAGCATCTGTATACTTCCCCGGTATATTATCTGCGCCAGAATGATGTGGTATATGTAGAACCGAACAATGTCCGTGCCCGTCAGGCAACGGTGAACGGCAACAACGTACGTTCCACTTCCTTCTGGATTTCGCTGGCTTCATTGTTCACAAGTATAGCCGTGCTTGTCTTTAAGTAATAACTTGATTTCTTTATTTTAACCGATTATAATTATGCCAGAATCTCAACATACCCGTCCGGCCGCCAAGACGGACGATTTTATCCGTATTCAGGATCTGCATTACCTCTGCCTTGCCCGGTGGAGATGGTTTGTTTTGTCGTTAGTGGTTTGCCTGGGTATTGCCACAATCTACCTGTTGAAAACCCCGCCGGTCTATACCCGTACCGCTTCCCTGCTGATCAAGGAAGAGTCGAAGGGGCAGTCCCTTTCCGGTGACGTAGGATCCGCATTTTCCGATTTGGGGCTTTTCCAGTCCAATACCAATGTCAACAACGAATTGATTTCCTTGAAATCGCCCGCCGTGATGTACGACGTGGTGAAGCGCCTGCACTTGGATGTAGACTATAGTACGGAGGGCACCTTTTATCCGCAAGTTCGTTATGGTCAGAATTTACCTGTAACCATAAGTTTTGCCGGTCTTGCCGATAACGAAACCGCGGCACTGACTGTACAGGCTATCCGTCCGCAGGGGGTGAAGCTGAGTTCGTTTGTGCATAACGGAGAAGAAGTGGACGGAGAAGTCGTCGGAGCCTTAAATGATAGTTTGGTTACTCCGATAGGAAAAGTCGTGATCCGTCCGGCAGCCGATTATGCTGCTTGGCAAAAAAATGCGGAACCCTTGTCGGTATCCCGTTCGGCTTTAAGTGATGCTGTTGCCCGATATACAGGTGGTCTGGGGGTTGCTTTGAACGATGAGAAAGCTACCATTATCGATCTGACATTTCGGGATGTCTGTATCCAGCGGGCAGAAGAAATATTAAATACCCTTATTGCCGTATACAATGAAAACTGGATCAAGGACAAAAACCAGATAGCGGTCAGCACTTCCATGTTTATCAACGATCGTTTAGGAGTGATTGAAAGCGAATTGGGACATGTAGATGAAAATATTTCTACCTTCAAGAGCGAGAACCTGCTGCCCGATGTACAGGCAGCTTCTCAGCTCTACATGACGGAGCGCAGCCAGGCACAGTCGCAGATTCTGACTTTGAACACCCAACTTTCCATGGCACGTTACATTCGCAATTATTTGACTGCTGCTTCCAGCCGCAACCAGTTACTACCTGCCAATTCCGGTCTGGAAAGTGCGAATATCGAAAGCCAGATTGCAGAATACAATAACCTGCAGCTCCAACGCAACAACCTGGTGGCAAACAGTAGCGAGCGGAACCCGCTGGTAGTAGATATGGACGAATCGTTACGGTCTATGCGTCGGAGCATTGTATCTTCCGTGGACAATTTGATTACGACATTGAATACTCAGATTCACAGTCTGGAGAAGAGTGACCAGCGTGCAACGGAACACATTGCTGCCAATCCTTCACAAGCCAAATATTTGTTGTCGGTAGAACGCCAGCAGAAAGTAAAAGAATCCCTTTACCTCTTCCTGCTCCAAAAACGTGAAGAAAACGAACTTTCGCAGGCATTTACCGCTTACAATACCCGTATTATTACCCCACCTACCGGTTCTATGATTCCAACTGCTCCGGTCAAGAAGAATATTTTGCTGGTCGGTTTTGCTTTGGGATTGCTGATTCCTGTAGTGATTGTCTTCTTGCAGGAAAGTATGAATTCAAAAGTAAGGGGACGTAAAGATTTGGAAAATCTGTCCATTCCGTTTGTGGGCGAAATTCCTTTATACGGTAAAGTCCGGCGTTCCGGTTTGTTCCATAAAAAAGTCACTCCACTTACAGAAACTAAGGTAGTAGTGAAAGAAGGCAGCCGTGATGTGGTGAACGAAGCTTTCCGTGTGCTACGTACCAATTTGGAATTTGTATCGGGAGAAAATGGAAAGGGGCAAATTATCCTGATGACTTCCTTTAATCCCGGTAGCGGCAAGACATTCCTGACCGTCAATATCGCCGCTACGCTTGCCCTCAAAGGAAAACGGGTACTGGTAATCGACGGTGACCTCCGTCGCGGTTCTACCTCCGTTTATGTCGGTTCACCACACAGCGGATTGAGCAACTACCTTGCCGGCAAGATACAGCGTATCGAAGACGTCATTGTACCGGCATCCGAAACCGTCCGTTTCGATGTCCTTCCTATCGGTACCATTCCTCCCAATCCTACCGAACTGCTGTCGGGCGAACGTTTGCAAACATTGCTTGCCGACTTCCGTGCCCGTTACGACTATATCCTGATAGACTGTCCGCCTATAGAGCTGGTAGCTGATACCCACATCATTGAAAAATATGCCGACCGGACCATCTTTGTGGTACGTGCCGGACTGCTGGAACGCAGCATGCTGTCCGAGCTGGAGAATCTTTATACCGAACAGAAGTTCAAGAACATGGCTGTACTGCTGAACGGTACCGAAGGTGGAGGCTCTTACCGCTACGGCTACCGTTACGGTTATCATTACGGTTACGGTTCCGGCTATCATTACGGTAACGAAAAACAGAAATAGGGATGAGCTGGTGGCCTTTTCAGCAAAAACAGACGCTGGCAGAAAGCGGAATCCTGCGGGGAATGACCGATTATCATTCCCACCTCCTTCCTGGCGTAGACGACGGTGTGCAGACCGTTGAAGAGTCCTTAGAAATTTTGCGGCTGTATGAACAGTTGGGAATCCGTGAAGTTTGGTTTACACCGCACATCATGGAAGACATACCCAATACCACAGCCGGTCTGCGCAGCCGCTTCGAACTATTTCAGAAAAACTATACCGGCAATATCCGCCTGCATCTGGCAGCCGAATACATGCTCGATAACCTGTTCAAGGAACGTCTTGCCCACCGCGACCTGCTCCCTTTGGGTACAGAAGGCAATCATCTGTTGGTAGAAACTTCCTATTTCAATCCCCCGATGGATCTGTACGGCATGATAGAAAAAATCAAATCAGCAGGATTTGTTCCCGTATTGGCACATCCGGAACGGTATACCTATATGGGAGAAAAAGAGTATTGCCGGCTGAAGCAGGCTGGAGTAAAATTCCAGTCTAACCTGCCTTCCTTGACAGGCAGTTATGGGAAGCATGTCCTTCAAAAAGTGCGTCATTTTTCAGTACAAGGATATATCGATATATGGGGAACTGATACCCATCGGTTACAAGTTTTGAACTCAATAGTCACATCCCCTTGTCTGATTAAAGAAATTTCTATAAAAAATATAATATGAAAGGAATCGTATTAGCCGGAGGTAGCGGTACACGTTTGTATCCTATCACAAAAGGAGTCAGCAAGCAGCTGCTCCCCGTATTCGATAAACCGATGATCTATTACCCGATCTCGGTACTGATGCTTGCAGGCATCCGTGAAATTCTGATTATCTCTACTCCATTCGACCTGCCGGGATTCAAACGCCTGCTGGGGGATGGCAGTGACTTCGGAGTGCGCTTTGAGTATGCAGAACAGCCGTCACCAGACGGACTGGCTCAGGCTTTCATTATTGGAGAGAAGTTTATCGGCAACGACAGTGTATGTCTGGTACTGGGTGACAATATCTTCCACGGTGCAGGTCTGACCGGATTGCTGAAGGAAGCGGTTCGCACGGCAGAAGAGGACAAGAAAGCTACGGTATTCGGCTACTGGGTAAGTGATCCGGAACGCTACGGTGTTGCCGAATTCGATAAGGACGGAAACTGCCTCTCGATTGAAGAGAAACCGGCTCAGCCGAAATCGAACTATGCGGTAGTAGGTCTTTATTTCTATCCGAACAAAGTGGTAGAAATTGCCAAGAACATCAAACCGTCTGCACGTGGGGAACTGGAAATCACTACTGTAAACCAGGAATTCTTAGCCGACAAGGAACTGAAGGTGCAGACGCTGGGACGCGGCTTTGCATGGCTCGATACGGGTACACACGATTCTCTGAGTGAAGCCTCTACGTTCATCGAGGTGATTGAAAAGCGTCAGGGACTGAAGATTGCCTGTCTGGAAGGCATTGCTTTCCGTCAGGGATGGATTACGGCAGACAAGCTGAGAGAGCTGGCACAGCCCATGCTGAAGAATCAGTACGGAAAGTATCTGCTGCAGGTGATAGATGAAGTAGGACATACAGGCAAAAGTAATCTGGACTATTAATATGGAAGTAATTAAAACAGCTATAGAGGGCGTGGTCATCATCGAACCGCGCCTTTTTAAAGACGACAGAGGATATTTCTTCGAGTCGTTTTCGGAACGTGATTTCAATGCACAGGTACGTACCGTAAAGTTTGTGCAGGATAATGAAAGCAAGTCATGCTACGGTGTGCTGCGCGGTCTGCATTTCCAGAAACCGCCTTTCGCACAGAGCAAGCTGGTACGGGTAATCAAAGGTGCCGTTCTGGATGTAGCCGTAGATATCCGCAAGGATTCTCCCACTTTCGGAAAGCATGTAGCGGTAGAACTGACGGAAGACAATCATCGACAGTTCTTCATTCCGCGCGGTTTTGCACACGGGTTCAGCGTACTGACTCCGGAAGTGATTTTCCAGTATAAGTGTGATAATTTCTATGCACCGCAAAGCGAAGGTGCCCTTGCATGGGATGATCCGGACTTGGGCATTGACTGGAAGATTCCGGCCGACAAGGTGATTTTATCGGAAAAGGACAAGCATCATTCACGACTGAAGGATGCGGAATGGCTGTTCGACTACAAGGAAGATTTGTATAAATGAGGAAAGGAGCAATCATGAATATTTTAGTGACAGGCGCAAACGGCCAGCTGGGTAACGAGATGCGCATCATCAGCAAGCAGACTTCCTATAACTTCCTGTTCACCGACGTAGTGGAAGCCGAAGGAGTGGAAACTACTCTGCTGGATATTACCAATGCGGAAGCGGTGGAGAAAATGGTACAGGAACAGCATATCAACTGCATTGTGAACTGTGCGGCTTATACCAACGTAGACAAGGCTGAAAGTGATGCGGCTCTCTGCCGCAAGCTGAATGCTGCAGCTCCTAAGATTTTGGCGGAAGCCATGAAAAAGGCAGGCGGTCTGCTTGTTCAGATTTCTACCGACTATGTTTTTGGAGGTGATCCGTATAATACACCTTGCCGTGAAGACCAAAAGGGTACGCCTACAGGTGTATATGGCGAAACGAAACTGGAGGGAGAACGATACATTGAAGCTACGGGATGTGACTACGTGATTATACGTACAGCCTGGCTGTATTCGGAATTTGGAAAGAACTTCGTAAAGACCATGCTGAACCTGACAGCTTCGAAACCGGCTCTGAATGTGGTATTCGACCAGGCAGGTACGCCAACGTATGCGCTCGATCTGGCTGTTGCCATCGAAGCGGTTCTGAATGACTATGCTGCCGAAAAGCCGCAAAACGGGTACAGCAAGACGGGTATCTATCATTTCAGCGACGAAGGGGTATGCTCGTGGTACGACTTTACCAAAGTGATAGCCGAGTTTGCCGGACACACGACATGCGATATCCAGCCCTGCCACAGCAACGAGTTCCCCAGTCCGGTTACACGACCGGCTTACTCGGTACTGGACAAGACCAAGATAAAGCAGACTTTCGGACTGAAGATTCCTTACTGGACAGACTCGCTGAAAGCATGTATGAGCAACATGGGAGTGCTTAAATAAATCATCACAAACAAAAAAACAATCATGGAAAATTTCAAACGCAATATAATCGTAACCGGTGGAGCAGGCTTCATCGGTAGTCATGTGGTACGTCTGTTTGTCAACAAGTATCCGGAATACCACATCATCAACCTGGACAAGCTGACATATGCGGGAAACCTCGCCAACCTGAAGGATATAGAGGACAAACCGAACTATACATTTGTTAAGGCTGACATCTGCGACTATGAGAAAATGCTGGAGCTGATGCAGCAGTATCACGTAGACGGTATTATTCATCTGGCTGCAGAAAGTCATGTAGACCGCAGCATCAAGGATCCGTTTACGTTTGCACGTACCAACGTTATGGGTACGCTGAGCCTGCTTCAGGCTGCAAAGGTGTATTGGGAAAGCCTGCCTGAAAAATACGAAGGCAAGCGTTTCTATCACATTTCTACCGACGAGGTGTACGGTGCCCTGAAACTGACACACCCGGAAGGCGTGAAGCCACCGTTCACCACAAAAGCCTCATCGGGCAAGCATCATCTGGCTTATGGAACGGAGTTCTTCTATGAAGATACAAAATACAATCCGCATAGCCCGTATTCTGCATCGAAAGCCAGCAGCGACCACTTTGTACGTGCCTTTCACGATACATACGGCATGCCGACCATCGTAACGAACTGTTCGAACAACTACGGTCCGTATCAGTTCCCTGAAAAACTGATTCCGCTGTTTATCAACAATATCCGTCACCGCAAACCGTTGCCTGTATACGGCAAGGGTGAGAATGTACGCGACTGGCTGTATGTGGTAGACCATGCGCGTGCCATCGACGTGATTTTCCACAACGGAAAGATTGCCGAAACTTACAATATCGGTGGTTTCAATGAATGGAAGAATATCGACATCATCAAGGTGGTTATCAACACGGTAGACCGTCTGCTGGGACGTCCGGAAGGAGCCGACATGGACTTGATCACCTACGTAACCGACCGTCCGGGGCACGACATGCGTTATGCCATCGACTCTACCAAGCTGCAAAAAGGACTGGGCTGGGAACCGAGCCTGCAGTTTGAAGAGGGTATTGAGGAAACCGTGAAATGGTATCTGGATAATCAAGAGTGGATGGATAATATTACTTCTGGTGAATATGAAAAATATTATGAGGATATGTATAAGAATAGATAACGTATGTCAGCATTAAATATCAACATAGGATTAATTAGCATTGATAATCCAAGTGATAAAAAAGCCTCTTCAGGAACTCTTTATACAATTTCTGAAAATTTAAAATCGATAGGATATGTCCATTGGATTCCTTTGCGTAAAAGTTTGATTTATCAATTAATAGAATTTATATTTAAAATTTTCGCAAAAATTTTTAGGAAAAATATATGTTTTAGTCATACAATTCTGGGTGCAAGATTACTATCAAAAGGAATAAATATAAATGATTTGAAAAATGTTGATATATTAATTGCTTATTGGTGTGGTTCTACTTTGGGACAAATTGAGATAAATAAAATTCCATCTATATATATATCAGATGCTACATTTCCAGTAATGATTGATTATTATCCTCCATTTTCCAGACTGTGGAAATGGAATATACGGCAAGGGATAATTTTAGAGAAAAAAACGATGGATAAGGCTTCGGCAGTTGTTTTATCTTCTAACTGGAGTGCAGATTCTGCCGTGAATGATTTACATCAAATTTCTGATAAAATTCATGTAATAGAATTTGGAGCTAATATTCTTGATAAAGATATAGTACAACGAGATTTTAAATACAATGGCGTACTACATTTACTTTTTCTTGGTGTCGAATGGGAACGAAAAGGCGGTGATATAGCATTAGAAACGACTGAATGGCTTAATAAAAATGGAATTCCAACCCAATTATATATCGTTGGAATTAAAACTTTAGATGAGAAAATAAAGAACCTTCCATTTGTAACCTATGAGGGGTTTCTTAATAAGAATAATGAAACAGAATATAAAAAACTAATTGAAATAATATATAATTGTCATGCTTTGATATTGCCTACGCATGCAGAATGTTCAGCGATAGCTTTTGCAGAAGCTAGTGCGTATGGATTACCAACATTTACTTCACAAACAGGTGGAATACCTAATTATATAGAAAATGGACGTAATGGATATATGTTACCTTTAGGTTCTACAGGAAAAGATTATGGAGAATTGATTGCTAAATGTTTAAAAAATGGGAGTCTTGAACAAATGGCAAATTTATCTAGAGAAGTCTATTTAGAAAAATTGAATTGGAATGTATGGACAAAAAAAATGAGTAATTTGATTGTTAATTTAATGAATAGATAATTTTCTATAAATATGGGCGTAAAGAAAAATGTATTATATACTACATTCCTAACCGGTGCCAATTATATATTTCCTTTAATTACTTATCCTTATATTAGTCGAATCTTAGGACCTGCAAATATTGGTGCGAATGAATTTGCATTAAGAATAGTAGGATACTTTTTATTATTCGCATCATTAGGTGTAACAACAATAGGAACCCGAGAAGTTGCAAAAAGTAAACAATCTAAAGAAGAGTGTTCAAAAACTTTTTCTTCAATATTAATATTAAATATATTATCTACTATATTTATTCTTGTTGTATACGGTATTTGTATTTATTCGGTAGCTTCGTTTCAGCGGGTGAAACCTTTACTTTTAATTGGATCTATACAAATAGCATTTACTCCATTTTTGATAGAATGGTTGTATAAAGGAATGGAAGATTTTCCTTATATAACAAAGAGAAGTTTAGCAGTACGAGTTCTTTATGTTATTTCAATTTTCATATTTGTAAAAACGGAAGAAGATCTTTTAAAATATTTTACATTGACAATTTTGTCAATGATTCTTAATGCAATATTTAATTGGGAACATAAACGGAAATATGTAAGATTTACAATTAAAGGACTAAATTTTAAAAAATATATAAAACCATATTTTACATTTGGTTTATATGCCCTTTTAACTTCTATGTACATATCATTTAATGTTCTATTTTTAGGTATTGTTAGTACAAATATAGAGGTTGGTTATTATTCTGCAGCAACAAAGCTTTTTAGTGTAATTCTTGCTTTTTTTACATCTTTTTCTGCGGTAATGATGCCTAGAATGTCTAATATGCTTGCCAATCATGATAATGAAAGTATACGTTGCTTAATTTTTAAAAGTTTTGAACTTTTGTATCCGATAGCTTTAACCGCAATATTAATAGGGGAATTTTTTGCTCCTCAAATTATTCTTATTTTATCCGGTCCAGGATACGAAGGTGCAATATTACCTTTTAGAATTATCCTTCCTTTAATTTTTGTCATTGGTACAGAACAAATTCTTATTGTTCAGATTTTGACCCCCATGGGGAAAGATAAAGCAGTGTTAATAAATTCAATTGTTGGTTCTATTTGTGGGCTAGTATTAAATTTTGCTATTGTGCCTCAGTTGGGATGTACAGGTTCTGCGATAGTTTGGATTGGTTCGGAAGTTGCTGTATTTAGTTCTGCATTTTATTTTGTTTCTAAGACGGTGTCAAAAAATATTATTCCAGTTAATCTTTTACTAAAAAATATTATTCTTTTACTAGTTCCAATTATAGTTACCTTTATTATACAGAAATTTTATTTAAATGGATATATTACAATGGTTGTTTCAGTTATATTCATTTTATTGTATGTCGGAATAACACAAGTGTATATTCTTAAAAATAGTATCCTGCGTTCAATTTTGTCGGGTATAGTTCATCATTAATAAATGATAATATGAAAAAGATTAGATTACTAGAGATTATATCTACTGTTCCATATCCTATTAGGGCTGGAGGTACAATGGCTTTATTCACTATGCTTGATGAATTAAGACAGTATATTGATATCAATATAATTTTTATTATAAAAGATAATAGAAGTGATGCTATTAAGAATTTACAATGTTTGTGGCCCAATATTAGATTTTATACATTGACTACCCCCAAAAATGTCGCATACTATTGTCAAAAATTAGGTGAAAAATTTTATGGAAAGGGAGTTTTTAAAGATTCAGGGACTAATGGTTTTACGAATCCTTTTTCAAAGTATAGTCCTAATTTGATAGAAAACATAACAAGTATTATTAAACAAGTATCTCCGGATATTATTCAAACCGAATTTTATCCTAATCAAGATTTAGTTTATTCCTTTCCATCTAATATAAAAAAAGTGTTTGTTCAGCATGAAATACATTATGTTGTAAACGAGATGTGGTTAAAAGCTCATCATTCATGGGATAAGGCTTATGCGCGTGCTGCATTTAATATGCTAAAGTCTAATGAAATTGCAGCAATGAATGCTTATGATGCAGTTTTTACTCTGAATGAGGCAGATAAGCAAAAATTATCTATTGATGGTGTTACAACTTCTATTTTTTCCTCACCAGTAGGAGTGCGTCCTGCTTTACAAAGAAATTTATGTCATTATAATAATAAACTTGTTTTTATTGGAGCAGGTGGGCATTCTCCCAATGTTGAAGGACTTGAATGGTTTTTAAAAAACGTATGGGAGTTTATTCTTTTAAAATATCCAAATACAAAATTGAATGTTATAGGTAATTGGAGCCAATCACAAATTGAAAAGTATAAAAATATCTCTAATTTATATTTTCTGGGATTTGTAGATGATTTGGGAAAAGAATTAGATGGAGCTATTTCTATAGTTCCTATTATAAGTGGTAGTGGAATTAGAATAAAAATTTTGGACTCCGTAAATTATGGAACTCCATTTATTTCCACAACTATAGGAGCTCTTGATATGGGATTTGAAGATGGTCGTGATTGTTATATTGCAGATTCGCCTACTGAGTTTTCTAGTAAACTTTTAGAGCTCATAGCTGATTCTTCGCTTAGAAAACGATTTTATGAAAACTCGATAAAAGTTTATGATAAAAAATACTCTAGTAGTTTACTTGCTAAAACAAGATTAAAATATTATAATGACATCTTAATGTAACGTAAAATGAAAATACTTGTTATTAATAACTATTCAATGAAGCAGTTCCTTAAATTATCCGAAGCAGGCATATGTCCAGCACATCATTGTTGGGGAATTGACGAATTAAAAAAAAATCCAAATATTCAAATACGATTTGCTCTTTTTAAAATTCCATATGCTTGTAAAAAATTGCATATAAGAAGATTGTATTATTATCTTTTACAAATTATATTCATGTTTAAGTCAATAGGATGCGATTGTGTTTACGCTGCAGCTTCGCCTTTAATCGATTTTATGGGATATTTAAAATATGTAGGATTGTTAAACAAAAAACTTATAATGATTGTTCACCATCCGAAAAATTTTTCTCTAAAAAAACAGCGTTATGATAAGATTGTGTTCATATGTAAAGATGCCTATATTCAGGCTATAAATGATTATCCTGAATTTAAAAATATTTTTATATACCAAGATTGGGGACCAGATCTCAATTTCTATGGGGACAAAAGAGCTAACACTAATGATATATCTTTTGTGAGCAATGGAATAACCAATCGTGATAATTATTCATTAATTGAAGCTGTTAAAGGAACATCATTTCGTACCGGAATACTTTGTAATCAACAAAGTATTCCAATTAACTATGATAAAAAAGATAAAAACATTGAGTTGATTTTTAATAGAGGTACAATGATGAATGGTAAAATATTATCTTATAAAGAGATGATTGATTTTGTTTCAAAGTATTCAATCTGTATAATACCTACAGGTCCTAAGCAGGTAAGTTTGTGTGGATTGACGTCATTTTGTGATGCAATAGCCTTAGGTATGCCTGTTATTCTTTCTGATACAACACGAATATATGTAGATGTAAATATTGAAAAATTTGTATATTATTATAAAGCTGGTGATATAGAAGATTTAAAGAGGGCTATATCTGCTATTTCACAATTAAAAGACTTAAAATCATTATCTTTAGCTTCTAGGAATTACGCAGAAAAGCATGATTATAAAAAATTTTCTCAAGTAATCAAAAATATAATTATAAATTAAAACTTTCACATAGTACATGTTTTTAGCTACAAATAATATAAGTGAATGTTCAGGATGTGCTGCTTGTTATAGTATTTGCAATCATAAAGCTATATCTA
>ENA-UONW01000289-UONW01000289.1-human-gut-metagenome-genome-assembly--contig:-CS52-NODE-289-length-78476-cov-17.227477_pt1 | contig 78476 bp, 59 predicted proteins | sample MGYA00242463_ERZ724010 | MGnify/ENA metagenome assembly ERZ724010 | reverse complement strand
ATGTTTCCCTGAATCCAAGGTTGAAGCGTTTGGTTTGCCGTGGGAATAAACTATGTACATTGAATATCCGAAAAAACAACCGCCTTACGCAGCTTGATTGTTCAGATAATCCATTGCGTCGTTTGGATTGGCATCCGCGATATTCGGCATTAGCCAAAGTTTGCATGAAGAATACTCAAAACTCTAATCAGATTGCTTCTCTCAATAGTTTACTAAAAAGTAATAAAGGGGAAGAGTGCGAACCTATCACGGAATCCTCATTTGAACCTGTTTTCCTTCCACTCTCTTATTATATGCGTTGCATGGATTGGAGTGGAGTGAAAGCCAAAATGAAAGAAGGAGGATATCCCATTATAAAATGCCATTCTTTGGAACAGTATAAATCAGCGTTTGACGATATGCGTTCGCGGAAGGATTTCTGCTATACCGGCATTGACCGTATCGTTTGTGAAGGAGGTTATACCTATTATTGGCTTTATAGCCATCGCGAAAAGAAATATGTCCACCAAGACCTTGAAGATGTTCTTATGAATTCCACCCCGTGGAGCGAGACATTGGATATGCCTGTTGAGATAAGAGAACAGGAAGGGTGGATGATGCTTCCACAAGTGACTTGGGCAGACGTGTTTTGTGACTGTTTCTCTGAGATGACTTATTCGCATTGGCAAGAAACAGAAGAAATTGTTCGGGAAGAACGGGAGTTTTGGGAGAGACTTCGCCAAAGACAGGAGAAATACGAATGAGATTGGATTATAAAAGAAAACATTTGTTTGCATTTTCGGACACGCATGGTATGCACCGAAAATTAAGCATCCCCAAAGGCACAGATATTCTGATTTGCGCTGGGGATGTCGTATCGGATTTTCAAGAGGACGGGTTGAGTGATTTCTTTGACTGGTTTTCTTCCTGTCCGACACAGCTTCGCTTGTTTGTGCCGGGCAATCACGAAATCGCTTTCGACCTTTGTCCGGAAAAAGCACGCCGGTTGATATCTGCAAATGTAACTTTGCTTGAAGATTGCGGTATAGAATATGACGGTATTACTTTCTATGCCATTTCCAGCAAAATGATTCAGCAAATGCAGTGGTTAGGAGGGGAATGTGGGTTGCCTTATAAAACGGATTTTTTGATTACTCACATTCCCCCGAAAGGCATATTGGATGAAGGTACGGGTAGCGAAGTGTTACAACGAACTATTTTGGAACGTCAACCGAAACATCATCTTTTCGGCCACGTACATTCTAAAGGAGGACTATGCGAAGAAAAGTGGAGTACAAAGTTTGACAATGTCTCCACCTTTCAGGCACTTTGCAAAACAGATGGTCAATTCGAGTTATTGCGTTTTCCGTTTTGGTCTATGATGTGCTGGCATACCAGATGGGCTTCCACCCAAAAATCATTTAACCGCAATAAGTCCGGAATGGAGTAAGGCTTGTGCGTGCAAATGTCATGTACGGCATGACACACGACATCCAATTCCGGACGGCGTAAATGCCCTTCCGCCCATGTCACGCCATCATCCCATACATCCACACAATGCAACTGTTCATCTGTCATATCGGAAGTGTGTTGGGGCAAATAGCAGATTGAGCATTCTTCTATTTCAGGTATTCCCCCACAGAAATCCTCATTTAGCAAGCAAATCAGCTCCATCATATACGCGAAATCGGAACCATAATAGCTGTCTTCCGGCAATTCCAATATAGACTCCAGCCCACAGAACATATACCTTAGTGTACCACGGATGACATAATCGTCATCAAAAGATTTATCTTTGGGGCTATCAATCAATGTACGATAAAGGTTGGCCATACGATGGTACATCTTCTTGGTCAAACTATTCAGCAATTCGTTTACCGCCTCAAAACGTTTGATTTCTTGCGAAGTGGCTTGAAACATCCGGTTGAGAATCAAGCTCCGTGTACTTACTAAATCTTCTATCTTTTCTATCTGTACTGCACCGATATGCCTCAAATCAAGACTCCCCTTTTCCTGTTCGCCCATGAGCTTCTTGATTTCCGCTTCCACTTCCAACAGCAAAGCACGTTTCTTCTCCACATCATTTTCTTGATAGATGTAGTCTGTCAAATCTTCTGCATATAAATCCATAATCGTCTTATTTATTGAATGATGTGGCAAAAATAAGTTCACCTTATGCCAAATGGAGGCACAGGAATACTTTTCTTTCAGAATAACAAAATCTTTTTAGTGTATGCTTTAGTTTGGCATAACTTTATGCGATATTTGCATTGTCGAACTCAAAACATTGTATTATGGAACAACTGACATTCAAATCTTTGCTCACTCGGTTCAGTTTTGATGACATCTTACCTGAGTTTAAAGCCTTGTATCGAAAGATAAGACCCGACTTGTTTGAGCAGACAGATTGGGATATTTATCGGAATGTATATCAAGACTTACAAACCTGTAAAGAAAAAGAAAGTAAGTCCAAGTATACCATTCAAATAAGTGAACGTTGGGAAGACTTGCAATTTATAGGTTCAAATTGTTACTTGTATTATGAAGGAGGAGATGATTATGACTATCGAGGAATAGGTGGCTATCCCTGTCTGTCAGAGATTTTAGACATGAGAATCAATCTCGATAGCAATGTCGCACTTTCGTTAGAAGAATTAACTGCAGGCTTGCTTTGGGAAATTACGTATGACAAGCGTAACGGATTAATGGATGTTGATATGGAACATTTGACCTTTAAGTATTTACTTACTCGTTTCTGTTTTGATGAAATCTTAAGCGATTTCAAAACCTTGTATCAAAGGAATGTGCCAGAATCGTTTCTGAAAGCGGATTGGGAAGCTTATCGGAAAGTGTATCAGTATCTTCAGTTGCTTGAACCATCAGGGTCAAAGTATTGCATCTATCTGGCATCCCGTTGGGAAGGATGCTCGCCTTTGATTGATATGAATTGTTCCATCTACGATAAAAATAGGGATGAAATTTGTCAGCCTATGGCAACATATCCTAAATGGTCGGAAATATTAGGCATGAGGATTATCATTGAATATGATATAGTAATCAGACCACAAGAACTGACCGCCGGATTGCTTTGGGAAATCACTTATTACGGAGAAACAGAAGAAATGATTCAAGAACATCTTAAAAAAATGTTCAAATAGCTGATTTTGTAAAAGGAATGATATGACAAAAGATTTATTTGACAAATACATTTGGTTAGTAGACACTATCTACAGAGCCAGAAAAATCACGTTTGAGGAAATCAACGAGCGTTGGCTTCGTTCACGATTGAGTGAAGGGGAAGATATTCCATTAAGAACTTTCCATAACTGGCGCATTGCCATCGAACAAGTGTTTGATATAAACATTAATTGTAACCGAAAGGGTGGTTATTACTACTATATCGAAAATGCAGATGATATGCAAAAGGGTGGCATTCGTAACTGGTTGCTCAATACGTTTGCGGTCAATAACCTGATAAACGAAAGCCATCATCTGAAACGCAGGATTCTATTTGAAGAAGTCCCTTCTGGCAGAAAATACCTCACGCCTGTCATTGAAGCCATGCGTGACGGATTGGAAATAGAATTATATTATCAAAGCTATTGGTATGAGGAACCAAGTACCTATACGCTGCAACCTTATTGCATCAAAGTATTTAAGCAAAGATGGTATGTCATTGGTTTCTGCAAAGAACGGAATAATATCCGCACCTTTTCTTTGGATAGAATACAACAACTGACTACTTTGGATATGAAGTTTGTTTATCCAAAAGATTTTGACCCGGAAGCCTACTTTGCTGACTATTTCGGCATTATGATTGAAAACAAGAAATTGGAAACCATTCGGATTAAAGTCTATGGAATGCATGTGCAGTATATCCGTGCTTTGCCTTTGCACCATTCTCAATGTGAAATTGAGACAACAGAAGATTATTCCATCTTTGAGTACCGTATGAAACCGACCTTAGACTTCCGGCAGGAATTACTCTCAAGAGGGGCGGATGTGGAAGTACTTGTCCCTTTATCTTTTCGGGAAGAAATGATTCAGTCGGTGAATAAAATGAATTCATTATACAACAAACAATAATCTTACATACAGATGAAAAAACAATATATTGATGTTCAATCTTATTTTCAGGATTGGACGCAAGCCAAAAAGAAAGAAGTGCAGGATATGGAAAAGTCCATGAGGGAAAATCCGTTATATCAGAAGGAAGTGAACCCAATGGATGATTATGAAACTTGTTCAGAGCGATTCCACTTCATACTTCGCAAGGGACTCTCTGAAAAAGAATGGAAAGCATATCAAAAGAGCATAGAACAAGACCGCTTACGGATTTGGGCAATGTTCATGAATGAGAATCCAGACTACGATTATCATTATTTCTTGAATCTGTTGAAATTCAAATTGGAATGGATGATTTTCTATTGGGAGAACTTTGGACATTTAGCTCGTGCGGAGCAAGATATCAGTCGAATGCGGATTGCTACAAGGCTTTTGGATATTATCATGGACGAAAATTCTGATGCTCCAATCCCTTATGTGAATATGAAAAACAAACATCGCTTCCGTGTATATCATAAATCGCAGGGTATGTATAATGAAGACAGCGAATATGAAGCTCGCTTTCGCAAAGCGTATTGTCTATTCTTTAGATTCTTAGAATATCATTTGTTAGGATGGTGGGATTGATAATCAATGATTATTATGCAATAAATATCAAAGTCTGGGGGGCGTGTGGTCGCTGGTTCGAATCCAGTCACCCCGACTGGAAAAAAGGAGTTAAGTCATCGGCTTAACTCCTTTTTTTTGTTTACTTCCCCTTGAACGCTGCGGTCGGATAACCGCATATATCTATACGGCCGGCGCAGCTTTATCTTTCTGATGTCTGCGCACAATCTCCATGAATTCTTCGCCGGTTATGGTTTCCTTATCCAGCAAATAAGCGGCTGCCTCGTACATGATGTCCAGATGGCCGGCAATGAGTTTGCGGGCCATCTGGTGGGCCTCGCCAATCATTCGGAGCACTTCGCGGTCAATGTCTGCCGCCGTCTCCGACGAACAGGTCAGCGAGGTGTCGCCACCCAGATAGGCATTATTCACCGTTTCCAGCCCCATCATGTCATATTTCTCACTCATGCCGTAGCGGGTCACCATGGCACGGGCCAGGCGGGTGGCCTGCTCAATGTCGTTTGAGGCTCCCGTGGTCACGCGGCCCAGCACCACTTCCTCAGCGGCCCGGCCGCCGGTCAGTGTCACGATGCGGTTAAAAAGGTCCTCGCGGCTCATCAGCACCTGCTCGCCCTTGTCCACCTGCATGGTGTAGCCCAAGGCTCCCGAAGTGCGGGGAACAATCGTAATTTTGTGAACCGGGGCCGAATGGCTCTGCAGCGCTGCCACCAGCGCATGACCTATTTCGTGGTAGGAAACGGTCTTCTTCTCCTCGTCTGAGATTACCTTGCCTTTTTTCTGAGCACCGGCAATCACGGTTTCCACGCTTTCTTCCAAATCGGCCGTAGTAACCTTCTGGCGCCCCATACGCACCGCCCGCAAGGCCGCTTCGTTGACAATATTGGCCAACTCGGCCCCCGACGAGCCTGCCGTGGCGCGAGCCACCACATCCATATCAATCCTGTCGCACTTTACCTTTTTAAGGTGTACGCCGAGAATGGCCTTACGCCCTTCCAGGTCGGGCAGTTCCATCTGAATGCGACGGTCGAAACGGCCGGGACGGAGCAGCGCCTTGTCCAGACTCTCGGGCCGGTTGGTAGCTGCCAGAATCACCACGCCCTTGCGGCCGTCAAAGCCGTCCATCTCCGTCAGCAGCTGGTTCAGGGTCTGTTCGCGCTCGTCGTTGCTGCCCATTCCCGTATCGCGGCGCTTGCCGATGGCGTCTATCTCGTCAATAAAGATAATGCATGGTGCTTTCTCACTGGCCTGCCGGAAGAGGTCGCGCACCTTGGCGGCACCCATGCCGACAAACATCTGCACGAACTCCGACCCCGAAATGGCAAAGAACGGCACTTTGGCCTCGCCGGCCACGGCACGGGCAATCAGCGTCTTTCCGGTTCCCGGAGGGCCCACCAGCAGGGCACCCTTGGGCAGGGACGCACCGATTTCAAAGTATTTGCGGGGATTGTGCAGGAAGTCCACGATTTCGGTCAGGGCCTCCTTGGCCTCGTCCTGCCCGGCCACATCGGCAAAGGTAGTCTTCACGTCCGAATCGGCATAAATTCTGGCCCCGCTCTTGCCGAACGACATGAAGTTGCCGCCTCCGCCGCCCATACGCGACTGAATGGCTTTGCTGGTCTGCCGCCAAATCAGGTAAAAGATAAGTCCCGGCAGCACCCACATCAGTATAAAATCGAGCAACGGTGAATTCTTCTGCGGCATCTCCTGATTAAAGGCTATCTTGCCGCCCGGGTTGGGGCTCTTTGCCTTCAGCAGGCGGTCCACCAGTTGCGGGTCATTGATGGCTCCGGTCTGATAGACAAAAGTCTGTCCGTCTTCCTGCGTCGTAAAATAGATTTTTCCGTCCTTAATGACCACATTGCTCACCCTTCCGGAGTCAACCTTGGCTATAAATGTTCCGTAGTCGGACGGTCTGATTTGCCGTCCCGTCAGCGTGGGCACGAGTAATCCGTTAATAAAAAGGACAATTAAAATACCGGCCAGAAGCCCCCAATACGGGTTCGTCCGCTTCGGCTGTGTGGTTTGATTTCCCTGTTTCATGGTGTAATGTACTGGTTTTGCCGACAAATATCGCAAATCATTCATGAAGCCCGATTATCCATATCGGAACAAGAATGTCCCAAACTCTGCTCCTGTATCTGTCCGGCAAGAAATCATCCCGTTCGTGCCGGCGCAGCTCACTGATTGTCAAAAAAATCGTGAATCCGTAATCGGGGTATTTTTGTCCGCTTTACGGGTACCGGAGACTACGGATAAATCGTCTAATTTTGCCACAGAAACCATCATCACCATGAAACAGAAAAAATTTCTCGCCCTGGCTTTCCTCGGCCTGTTGGGACTGACGGAAAGTCCGGCACAAAACCACACAAACGACAGCCTTATGGAAAAACTGACACTCACCACGGAATGGGACAAGACTTTCCCGCAAAGCGACAAGGTAAGCCACTGCAAGGTGACCTTCTGCAACCGCTACGGCATCACGCTGGCCGCCGACCTCTACAAGCCCAAAGGGGCCACGGGCACACTCCCGGCCATTGCCGTCAGCGGACCGTTCGGCGCCGTCAAGGAGCAGGCCTCGGGCCTGTATGCGCAGACACTGGCCGAGCGCGGCTTCCTGACCCTCGCCTTCGACCCGTCGTTTACCGGCGAGAGCGGCGGACAGCCCCGCAGCGTGGCCTCGCCGGACATCAACACCGAGGACTTCAGCGCCGCCGTAGACTACCTGTCCACCCGCGACGATGTCGACTCCGCACGCATCGGAATCCTGGGCATCTGCGGCTTCGGCGGCTTTGCCCTCAATGCGGCCGCCATGGACACACGCGTCAAGGCCACCGTGGCCTCCACAATGTACGACATCTGCCGCAACTCCGCCAACGGATACTTTGACGACAACGCCGACGCCCGCTACGCCATGCGCCAGCAGCTCAACGCGCAGCGCACCGAGGACTACCGGAACGGTACCAGCAAGCGCACCGTGATGAACCAGAAACCGGCCGCCGACGCGCCGCAGTTCATGAAGGACTATTACGACTACTACAAGACGAAGCGCGGCTACCACCCCCGCTCCATCAACTCCGGCCTGGGCTGGAACGTCACCTCGACGCTCTCGTTCATCAACATGCCCATCCTGGCGTATGCCGGCGAAATACGCAGCGCCGTCCTGATTGTACACGGCGAAAAGGCCCACTCCCGCTACTTCGGCGAGGATGCCTTCAAGAAACTGAAGGGCGACAACAAGCAGCTGCTGATTGTGCCGGGCGCCAGCCACACCGACCTCTACGACAACATGAAAAAAATCCCGTTTGACCGGATTGAACAGTTCTTCCGCAATTATCTGAAATAAAACCCGCCGAACATGACTATCCGACTGCTGCACGGAGCCCTCTTCCTGCTCCTCTTCGGCACGCCGCCCGCGCTGGCCGCCTGCTCGGACGACGGTCCTGAAGACATCCCGACCCAGGACGAGCCCACCGTCCCCGTTCCGCCTGCCGGCAACGACGATGAAGAAAAAGGAGAAAATACCGAAAACACCGACACCATACCTATGGACACTATGGAGGACAGAAACATTACCCTCACCATCCACGGCACCTCGTTTGCCGTCACCCTCGAGGACAACGAGGCCGCACGGGCCTTTGCCGCCCGACTCCCCTTGACCCTGTACATGAGTGAGCTGAACGGCAACGAAAAATATTTTTATCTGGACGAGAGCCTGCCCACGGCCAGCTACCGCCCGGGCACCATCCAGACCGGTGACCTGATGCTCTACGGCTCGTCCTGTGTGGTGCTCTTCTACCAGACCTTCGCCTCGGGCTACAGCTACACGCGGCTGGGCAGGGTGACCAACCCCGAAGGGCTGGCCGCCGCCCTGGGAAGTGGCGACGTAAGGGTCAGCTTTACGAAATAGGCGCCGCTCCGCGCGCCTGACACACGAGGCTCCGAATAGTCCGGTCCGTTTGCGGCCGGGCCATTCGGAGCTTTTCTTCATGCATTTCCGCCCGATGAAATCGGAAAATTCCGGCTCAATCCCGCAGAATTTGGCGGCAGTCCAGCTCCACCTCGCCAAAGGGTATCATGGCGTTGAACAGGCGGATGCGGCTGAATTGCGACAGGTCGGCGACCCGCAGGTCGGCCGGACGGATGAGCCCGCGCTGCAACAGGTCGGCCCGGCGCGTACCGGCCAGCAGCGGGCGGACGGGCGTGAGCCATTCGTGCCCGTCAAACAGGGCGATGTTGGCTATGGAAGTGTCGGTGAGCCTTCCCCCGCGTACCATCAGTACCTCGTCCGCCACGCCGCGCAGGCCGAACACGCGGTCGAGCGCCGCGCGACTGGCGTACTTGTAGGCGTAGTCCACGCCGTCGGCCGCCACCAGACGCAGCGTATGTACGGGGCGCAGCCGGTAGGGAAAATACTCGATTTTTTCGATGGATTCGGCATAAACCACCCGGCAGCGGACACGGCCGGCCGGAGCCAGCCGCCCGTCAATCGCCGTCCGCAAATCGAGGTCGGGCAGCGGCCCGAAAAAGTAGCGCCGCGTGGCATTCAGGCGGGCATTGTGCAGCGGCAGCCGCTCGGGCTGCCCGTCGGTCAGGCAAATGGTCTCAATAAATCGGCACATATATCTTGGCTTTCATTTCCTCATATTCGTCACTGGCGCGGCTCTGGTAAGTAATGCCGCCTCCGCTCCTAAAAAGCAGCTGCCCCGGCGCCAACCGCTCCACAAAGCGTATCATCACGGCGCTGTCCAGCCCGACGCCGTCAAAATAGCCCATTACACCGGTATAAAAGCCGCGCGGACTGGTCTCGGCCTCCCGGATGATGTCGAGGGTCTTGCGCTTGGGCGCCCCGGTGATGGACCCCGCCGGCAGCAGGCTGAAAAAGATGTCGCCCAGCCGGGCGGCATAATCGTCGGGCAGGCGGCCGCGTATCTCCGAACTCATCTGCAGCAGGGCGCCGCGATGCGTCAGTAGCTTGTCGAGGTAGCGGAAGCGCGGCACGCAAACCTCGGTGGCAAAGCGCGAAAGGTCGTTACGGATCAGGTCGGTAATGGTGGCGTGCTCGGCCGTTTCCTTAGCATCCGCCAGCAGGCGCTCGGCCGCATCGGGCAAGGTGGCGTCAATGGTGCCCTTCATGGGATAGGAATAGATGTGGCCGTTCCGGATACGCACAAAGATTTCGGGCGAAAACACCGTAAACCGTCCCCGCACCCACAGGCGATAAGGGGCATGAGCGTGCTCAAAAATCTGCCGCAGGGTCAGGTCGGTATGCACCGGCGTGGCGCAGGTCAGGTTGGTCAGAAACGAATTGCCAGCCCCAAGATTCCGCCGCACCACCTCGAAGGCGCGCTGATAGGCCGAAAACGGCGGTGGAATGGGCCTCCACTCAAAATTTTCGGGCCGCGGCGTACCAAAAGGCTCCTCGTGGCGCACGCCGGGAAAGCAGAACTGCAGCGCCTGCTTCGGCAAATGCTCCAGCGGCTCCACCAGACAGTGGCGGGCCTCATAATCGGTCATAAAAAAGAAGGCGCGCCCCTCGCTGCCCCAGCAGTTCATACGCTCCCGGGCCCGTTCGGCGTCCATGTAAAGGTGGCTCAAGTCAGTGGTCGGCATCATGCGGTTTCAAAACGTATAAGTGCAAAATTACCCATATTTCCAAAAGGAACCGCGCCCCGTCCGTTAAAAAGCTACAGAGACGGATAACAGCCCGCCGCCCCTCCTGCGGAATGATGAAAAAGCCTCAGCGGACAGCCAAACTTTTCCCCTCAAACTACACCCGCACCCTTGCCCGGAAAAAGCCGGAACCACCCGTCCCAAACAAGGTGCCGCCAAAAAAATTTTCCGAGCCGCCAAAAATTTTTTCCGAGCCGCGGAAAATTTTTTTCAAGCCGCCGAATTTTTTTCCGGACTGACGGCTTTTTCCCGAACCTCCCGCCTCTCCGCCTGCCACACCCTGCCACACGGCGGCGGACCTCATTATATAAAAAGGTCATACAGCCCACTTCTGCGGGGAAGCGGAGCAAGCCCCAACTTGGGCGGGCCGGAGCTTTGTCGTATTGAAAAAACTTGGTAATTTTGCAGGCTGACACAGGTGTAAAACAAGAATGTTGAAAACAGGAAACATATGCTTAGAATAGGTATTGACATAGGTTCGACAACGGCAAAGATTGTGGTCCTCAACGAGGACGGTAACATTATTTTCTCAGACTACCAGCGCCACCATGCCAAGGCGCGTGAACTGGTGACCGACATGCTGCAGCGCCTGCAGCAGCAAACGGGCGGACAACCGGCCCGGATGCAGGTGACCGGCTCGGTGGGCATGGGCTTTTGCGAGCTGCTGGGCCTGACGTTCATCCAGGAAGTAGTGGCCGCCACCAAGGCCATACAACACCACTACCCACAGGTGCGCACCATGATAGACATCGGCGGCGAGGATGCCAAAATCGTATTTTTTGAAAATGCCGAAGCCACGGGACTGCGCATGAACGGCAACTGTGCCGGCGGTACGGGGGCCTTTATTGACCAGATGGCCGTGATTCTGGGCGTGGACGTGACGGCACTCAACTAGCTGGCCCTGCAGGCCGAGCAGACCTACCCCATAGCCTCGCGCTGCGGCGTATTCTGTAAGACCGACATCCAGAACCTCATTGCCAAAAACGTCAGCAAGGCGGACATTGCCGCCTCCATCTTCCACGCCGTGGCGGTGCAGACCATGGTGACGCTGGCCCACGGCTGCGACATCCATACGCCCGTGCTGCTGTGCGGCGGCCCGCTGACCTTTATTCCGGCCCTGCGCCGCGCCTTTATGGACTACCTGCACCTGCAGCCGGAGGACTTTGTGATACCTGAACACAGCACGCTGCTGCCGGCCACGGGAGCCGCCCTGGCCTGCACCGACGAGCAGGAGGCCCTGACGCCGGAAGAGTGGGTACGGAAGCTCAACAGCCTGACCGGAAAGGTACGCCTGCAGTCGTCGCTGAAACCGATATTTGCCGACGAGGCCGAATACCGGCAATGGCAGACGCGCATTGCCGCCCACCGCATTCCGCGCACCGAGTTCAAGGCCGGCGTGCAGGAGGTTTTCCTGGGCATTGACTCCGGCTCTACCACCACCAAGATTGTGGTGACGGACGAGGAGTCGCGCCTGCTCTTTACCTATTACACCGTCAACGGGGGCAACCCCATCGAGGCCGTAGAGCAGGGCCTGCAACAGCTGCGCGAGGCCTGCCGCAGCCACCACACCGACCTGCGCATCAAGGGCAGCTGCTCCACCGGCTACGGCGAGGACCTGATACGCACGGCCTTCCAGCTGAACGGCGGCGTGGTGGAGACGGTGGCCCACTACGTGGCCGCCCGTCACCTGAACCCGGACGTTTCCTTCATTCTGGACATCGGCGGACAGGACATGAAGGGCATCTTCCTGAGCCGCGGCGTCATTGACCGCATCGAAATCAACGAGGCCTGCTCGTCGGGCTGCGGCTCCTTTATCGAGACCTTTGCCCGCACGCTGGGCTACTCCGTGCAGGACTTTGCACAGGCGGCCTGCCGCGCCAAAGCGCCCTGCGACCTGGGTACACGCTGCACGGTGTTCATGAACTCCAAGGTCAAGCAGGTACTGCGCGAGGGCGCCGGCGTGGAGGACATTGCCGCCGGTCTGGCCTACTCCGTGGTCAAGAACTGCCTCTACAAAGTGCTCAAGCTCAAGGACACCGACGCCCTGGGCCGGCACATCGTGGTGCAGGGCGGCACCATGCGCAACGACGCCATTGTGCGCGCCCTGGAGCAGCTGACCGGCGCCGAGGTGGTGCGCTGCGACATTCCCGAACTGATGGGAGCACTGGGCTGCGCGCTCCATGCCCGCCAGCACGCACAGACGCCGGTGAGCCTGGACGACATCATCGCCAAGGCGCACTACACCACCCGCCTGCTCCACTGCCACGGCTGCGACAACCAGTGCCTCGTGTCGCGCTACACCTTTGACAACGGCAAGTCGTACTTTGCCGGCAACCGCTGCGAAAAGGTGTTTACCAACGGCGAGAGCCTCAGCCCGGGCCGCAACGCCTATCCCTATAAGCTCGACCTGCTCTTCAAGCGCGCCGAGAAGCAGGTGGCCCACCCACGCGGCACCATCGGCATGGCCCGCTGCCTGAACATGTACGAGAACTTCCCCTTCTGGCACACGCTGCTGACGGGCTGCGGCTTCCAGGTATGCCTGTCGGGCCGCTCCAACTACGGCCACTACGAGCAGAGTGCCTGCATGGTGATGTCGGACAACATCTGCTTCCCGGCCAAACTGATGCACAGCCACATTCAGGAGCTCATCGACCGGAAAGTGGACCGCATATTCCTGCCCTTCGTCATTTTTGAGCGCAGCAGCAAGGAGCTCAACAGCTACAACTGCCCCATCGTAACGGGCTACTCCGAGGTCATCAAGAGCGTGCAGGCCAGCCAGATACCCATTGACTCGCCGGCCATTTCCTTCAAGGACAACCGCCTGCTCTACCGCCAGTGCCAGACGTACCTGAGCCAGCTGGGCGTGAGCGAGGGCGAAATCAAGCAGGCCTTCCGCCGGGCACTGGAGGCACAGGACGCCTACCAGCACGACCTGGTGGTGCACAATCAGGAAATCCTGCGCCAGGCCCGGGCCAACCACCACTTCATCGTGATGCTGGCCGGCCGCCCGTACCACACCGACCCGCTGATTCAGCACAAAATATCCGAACTCATCGCCCACATGGGCGTGGACGTGATTACGGACGACCTGGTACGCGAGGACACCACGCGCCTCTCCGACGTGCACTACCTGGCCCAGTGGACCTACCCCAACCGCATTCTGAAAGCCGCCCGCTGGTGTGGCCAGCAGGACGCCAACGTGCAGTTTGTGGAGATGACCTCCTTTGGCTGCGGCCCCGACGCCTTCCTGACCGACGAGGTGCGCGACCTGCTCATGCGCCACGGCAAACCGTTTACGCTGCTCAAGCTGGACGACATCAACAACGTGGGCTCCATGAAGCTGCGGGTGCGCTCGCTCATCGAGAGCCTCAAGATTTCGCAGGCCCGACACGAGGCTACGCAGACGGAAGAGCCGTTCCACACGGTGCCGACCTACAACGAGAGCTTCCGCAACCGCAAGATTCTGGTGCCTTACTTCACCCCGTTCCTCTCGCCGCTCATTCCGGCCATCCTGCGCCGCGCGGGCTACGATGTGGAGAATCTGCCGCTGAGCGACACCCGCTCGTGCGACTTCGGACTGAAATACGCCAACAACGAGGTGTGCTACCCCGCCACGCTGATTGTGGGCGACGTGATCCGCGCCTTCAAGAGCGGGCAGTATGACCCCGACCGCTGTGTGGTGGCCATGTCGCAGACGGGCGGCCAGTGCCGCGCCAGCAACTACCTGGCCATCATCAAGAAGGCACTGGTGGACGCCGGCTACACCAACACGCCGGTCATCTCGCTGACCTTTGGCGGAACGGTGGACAGCGACCAGCCGGGCTTCAAAATAAACTGGACCAAAATCCTGCCCATTGCGCTCCGCGCGATACTCTACACCGACTGCCTCTCAAAATTCTACTACGCCTCGGTGGTGCGCGAGAAACAGCCCGGACAGGCTCACCAGCTGACCCAGAAATACCTGAAGGAGGGCGAGCTGCTCATCCTGCAAAAACGCACCCGCGAACTGCTGCCCCTGCTGGCCAGGGCGGCAGATGACTTCAACGCCATCTGCCTCGACAAGGCGTGCCCGCGTGTCGGCGTGGTGGGCGAAATCTTCCTGAAGTTCAATCCGTTTGCCCAAAAGCACGCCACCGACTGGCTCTCGGAACAGGGCATTGAGGTGGTACCGTCGGTGATGACGGACTTCTTTACGCAGAGCTTCGTGAACCGCAAGATTCGCGTGGCCACCGACATCGAGAAGCGCGTGCTGCCGGAATTCCTCTACCGCCTGGGCTACAAGGCCGTGAGCAAACAGATTCAGAAGGCCAACCGCATGGCCGGCCGCTTCCGCTACTTCGTGCCGCTGAGCGACATTTTCGAGGAGGCCGAGGAAGCCCGCAAGGTCATCACCCTCAACGCGCAGTTTGGCGAGGGCTGGCTGCTGCCGGCCGAGGTGCTGGGCTATGCGCGCCAGGGCGTGAAGAACGTCATCAGTCTGCAACCCTTCGGGTGCATTGCCAACCACATCGTGTCGAAAGGCGTGGAAAAGCGCATCAAGCAGCTCTGTCCGGACATCAACATGCTTTCGCTCGACTTTGACAGCGGCGTGAGCGACGTGAACATCACCAACCGCATGCTGCTCTTCACCGACAACCTGAAATAAGCCGCCGCACATGCCCAGACACGACATACCCAACGAAACCGAAGCCCGCATCATTACGGCGGCCAAGGCGCTGTTTATTGAAAAGGGATACACCGACACGAGCATTTGCGAGATTGCCGCGGCCGCCGGCATCAACCGCCCGGCCCTGCACTACTACTTCCGCACCAAGGAGCGCCTGTTTCGCGCCGTGTTCGGCCCCATCGTGCAGAAACTCGTGCCGCAGGTGCTGACCATCGTACTGGACCGGGACAAGCCCATCAGCCGACGCACGGAAAACGTGGTGGACGCCTACTACGAGCTGTTCCGGCAGCAGCCTGACCTGCCGCTGTTTGTAATGCGCGAAATCAATCGCGACCCCGACTTCCTGCTGCTGACGCTGCACTCTCTGCACGCCGAAGCTGGCTTCAGCCGCATTGCCCGCAGCCTGCAACAGGAAATGCAGGAGGGAAGGCTGCGACAGGTGCCCGTGCGCACGGTGTTCATGACCTTCTACGGTCTGCTGACGTTTCCGTTTCTCACCCGCCGGCTCAGCTCGCGCGTGCTCCGGCAGCCCGACGAAGCCTTCGACGACGTGCTGGCCGAATGGAAGCCCAACATCACCCGACAGATGCAGCAATTGCTCAGCCCGGAACCTCAAGCCTGAGAATAAGGGCCGGACAGACTGGATAGTGCAGAAAATGACTTTTTTTGTACCGTTTTTTTCTAACACTAATTCAGGAATAAACGCGAAATTTGCACTCCGAAAAAGGACGCTTCAGTGACACCTTTTCAGAGAAAAATCATATAGCGTATGAATTTAGCAAAAAGGTATTCCATTTTCATTGTAGGCCTGTATTTTCTGGCCTTGGGTATCGTGCTGATTGTGCACTCCAACCTGGGCACTACTCCCATTTCAAGTCTGAACTACGTGTGCAGCATCAATACGCCGCTGACTTTGGGCACATGGACGTTTCTGACCAACCTGCTGATGATTATCCTGCAGCTCTGGCTGGCCCGTGCGCCTTACGGCACCCGCAAGGATACCGTGGAAATTCTGCTGCAAATTCCGCTTTCGTTCGTATTCTCCGCATTTATTGACCTCAACATGTACTTCATGCAGGGCGTGGTGCCGCAAAACTACGCCATGTCCATCGTGGTACTGCTGACGGGCTGCGTCATCCAGTCGGTTGGCGTGGTGCTCGAGCTCAAGCCGCGTGTGGCCATGATGAGTGCCGAAGGCGTCGTAAAATACATTGCCCGCCGCAAGCAGAAGGATTTCGGACACGTCAAGGTGGGCGTAGACGTTGCGCTGGTGATACTGGCCGTCATTGCCTCGCTGGCCTTCTCGCATCGCATTGAGGGCGTCCGTGAGGGCACCATCATAGCCGCCTGCATTACGGGCTACATTGTCAGTTTCCTGAACCTGCACATCATGACGCGCCGCATGCTCCACCGCTTGGTTCCGGTACGCATCCACTAAGGTGTTACCCCGTTTTACGAACTTTTCTTTTCAGTAATTCATATTCCGGCAGTGCCGCCCTGAAAAAGGGCGGCACTGCCTTATTTTTTGTCTGCAGTACAGGGCTGTCCAGCCTGTCGGGAAAAAGAAGTCCGGCCTTGTGGTAACGAGGTACCTTCTCATCACCACAAGGTCGGACCTAAAATTTTTTTCGCGGCTCGGAAAAAATTTTCCGCGGCTCGGAGTTTTTTTTCGGCGGCTCGCCGTAAAAATTCGGCATGACAGGAGGTCAGACCACCGATTCGGTCGTCTGACCGGACGAAGCAGGTAACTCACCGGCATTGAACTGACACAACCGGGCCACCTGCTGCTCAAAGTGTTCGCGGTCGCGCGCCATCTTGCGAATGGCGGTACGGTAATTATAAATGGTCTGCGGCGAATAGAACAGCAGCGTGGCAATGCGCGAGCTGTCGGCAATGCCCAGGCGCACGAGGGCAAAAATGCGCAGTTCGGTGTTCAGAATTTCCCCCCGCTTGGGGCGCACCTCGCAACCGTCGAGCAAAAGTTCGTTGAAAGCGTCGATGAAATCGGGATAAAGCGTCAGGAAAGCCGTGTCGAAACGGTTGAAAAAGTCCTTGGCATCGGTGGCCGAAAGGCGGGTCACGTTGCTCTGCTTGAGCAGGTCATCGGCCTGATGAGCCTTGACCTTGCGCTTGACCAGATTCTGATAGCGGTTGAGCTTGTCAATATAGGCCGCACACAGCTCGAGGAAAAGGCTGACGTTGTGCTCGCGCGAGAGGTTGGTGCTCAGCAGCGACTGGTTGAGCACGCGGAGCTGATTGTTGACGTCCTCCAGCGCCTGACGGTGGCGGCTTAGCTGACGAAGCTGCCGGCGGATATAGTAAAGGCTGACCAGCAGGCCCACGGCCAGCACGCTGATGCAGAGGAGCATGGCGCGCAGCGAAGTATTCTTCTGCTGCATTTCGGCCTGATAGGCCTTGTAGATTTCGGGGAACTTGCGCGCAATTTCCAACATGCGAAGGCGATTGGAATTGAAGAACTGGGCATCCTCGAGCGAGATGCTCAGATACTGATTGGCGCGGGTGGCCTGGTTTTCGTCCTGCTTGAAGATGTAGAGAGCCAGCTCCTGCATGGCCAGGTTCTCCTTGAGCGGGCAGGTCATGTCGGAAATGGCGGCGCGGATGAGGTAGTGGAGGTAGAGGTCGTAGTCATCGTGCTGCTTGTACACGAGCGCCAGACTGTAGGTGGTCATGGCGTAGAGCCGCCGGTTGACACTCGTACCGGCCAGTGCCAGCTTGAAGTTGTCGGCCGCCTCCTTAAACTGCCCCAGCGTGTAGTTCTTGACACCCGTCACATAATAAAAATAAGACGTACCGGGCTGAAGCACCTGCAGGAGCGAATCACGGTAAGCCCGCTCCAAACGGCTGTAGTCGGGGGCATAGACGTCGTCGTCGGTGTATTCGGCCCATTTGCCGTAGACCCATTCACTGGCAATAAAGTACTCCTCGCGCAGTTTGGGCGAAAGGGTGGCCGAATTGATACGACGCAACACGCGTGCGGACTCGCTGAAATAGCCGGCCGTGGTCAGCATGAAGCTGCGGTGAATCATGCTTTCCAGCAGATAATGCCGGCTACCCACCTGCCGGGCCAGACTGGCCTGCAGGTTGATGTATTTCATGGCCGAATCAAAACGGTAGGTGTGATACTCGCCGTAAATCTTATTGGTGATGGCCAGCTTGCGCATCACATCATTAGTAGCGTGCAGAGCCCTGACCCAATGGGCTATGCGTTCCTCCTTCTGCTGCGAAAAATAAGACCGCAGCTGAATGGTGTCGTCAAGCGCCTTAAACGGGTCGTCGCCGCTACGTGCCGTCACAACGCACGACACACCAGTCCACAAACAGAGTAGCAGGAATAGTTTTTTCATAAATCCGGAAGTTGTTTTGTGCTCCAAAAGGCGTTTTCTGCAAATATACAAATAGTGTGCGACATATTTGCCATTCTACTTTAAATACAATACATAAATATTACAATGATTTGATTTTTAAATAATTAGAACAACCAAGATTCTACTTCCGTCTACTTTTCATTTACTTTGCCATACGTTCAAACCTTTTCTAACATAATTTTGCGGTGTGGACAGGTGCTGTTACAGGCCTGTTCCGTTTGTTAAGCCACTCACTAAGCCGAAACAACCAAAACAAAAAATTTAATTAATCTATATAATCAGTATTATGAAACTTTACTACTATACGCCCTCACTTTTGGCCCTGCTGCTGAGCGCAGCCCCGGCCTTTGCAGACGACGCAGACACCACAGCCACCAAGAAGGCTGCCGGCAGCGAACGTAACGTGATGCTGAATGCGTCCGACGCCAACAAACCCCGTGAAATACAAATCGGCCTCCCCAGTGAAGATGTCAATGTTTACGAAAACGGCCTGCCTGCCGTTTACTCTTCGTCAGTACACAAACTTCAGGCTCATTGGCGCAACGATGCCAGTTTGGGCGAGGTGGGACTGATGACACCATCGCAGTCGGCCATCGAAACCGGTAACATTGCCTACTCCGTCAACTCGCTCACGCGTATGGGACAAAAGGAATTTAAGGGCATCCTGAACTACCGCGCCAACCACTACGGCATGCAGCAGTTTGACCTGAACCTCTCGGGCGGCATCGGCGACCACTGGCTCTACACCGCCAGCGTGTACCAGAACTTTGACCCGGGTTACTTCGACGTCAAGTTTGACAATTACTTTGACCGCACACAGATTTACCACGGCGGCTTAACCCGACTCTTCAACAACAACCGGGGAAAAATCAGCCTGCTCTATAAATTTGCCCGCAACAGCAATCCGGGCAACATGCTCAACGCCGCACCGTTCATCTACGTGGGCGACGGTTCGGTAAAGGAATTCCCGGGCTTCCCGCTCGGCACGGCCTCTTACGGCCCCACGACCGGCACCATGCACTACATGGACATCATGGACGGCAAGATGAAGACAGCTGACCTGGCCGACCTTTCGGAAAGCTACTCACACGAAGTAACCTTGCTGACGGACTACACCTTCAAGAACGGGCTGAAGTGGAACCTCGACATGAAATACATGAACGCTCCGAAAGCTGACTACGTGGACTTTGGCGGCAGTACCATCTCGGAGGTAACGGCCAGCGACGGCTACCTGCACACAGACGGCACCCCGTTTGAGGGATACATTGACGGCCGACGCACATGGCTGCACTTCGGTAAGGTGCAGAACTTCCTGGTAACCTCTGAGCTGGAGAAGCAGATCAAGAACCACGGCCTCCGCCTCGGACTGAACGAATGGTACTACCACCTGGACTACCACTCTTCATCACTGCAGTGGACCGGCTCCGTACAGGAATATCCCGAAATTCTGATTGGCCCGGACGGCCAGCAGTTCCTCGGCTTCAACGAACTGAGTCCGGAATACACCGTGGGTATGGAGAACAAACTGGCGCTTTACCTGACCGACAACTGGCAGATTAACCGCAAGCTCAACCTGTACTACGGCGGCCGCATTGAATACTACCGCATGTCAGCCGACCAGATTCCGTACGCCCGCTACTCCGGATTCTACATCGGCGACACCCACACCTACGACGTCACCGACGACAACGGCAACGTCATCGGTTCCAACACGGTAGCCATAGAGCCACACAACGTAACGAAAAACAAAATAAATTACGCCGCTACCGTACAGCTGACCTACAACGTAGGCCGCGGTTTTGGTCTGACGGCCGACGGAACCGTAGCCACCCGCTTCCCGCGTATCAGCGAATACGCCGGAACAGGTCCTACCGAGGCACAGTACAACCGCGTAACCATTCCTTTGATTCGCGGTGGACTTTTCTACAAAAACAGCTGGTTGGATCTGACCTCCATGGTCACCTACATTGCCAAGTCCAACAACATCGACCAGCAAAACATCACCAAGCCCAATACCACCGAATCAAAAACCACCCTGCTGATCTATAACATTCAGACCCTGGGCTGGACCACCACGGCCGAAATCGACCCGTTCAAGGGCTTCCATCTGCATGCCCTCTTCACCTACCAGCGCCCGAAGTACAACAACTACAAGGCCACGGTAACCTTTAACGACGGCAGCACACAGACCCTGAACGCCAACGGCAACATCGTGCAGAGCATCCCGCAGATTCTCGTAGAGCTCGACCCGAGCTACAACATCACCGATGACATCCGCCTCTGGCTGAGCTTCCGCTACTTCGGCAAAACCTATGCCAACCTGACCGACGCCCTCTACTTTAACGGCCACTGGGAGACCTTTGGCGGCGTAACCTGGAACGTCAACAAACATTGGACCCTGGGTGCCAGCGTCGTCAATTTCCTGAACCAGAAAGGTGCCAGCGGAACCATCAACGGTGCCGAACTGATTTCAAAGGACGAGGCTTCAAAATTCAACAACAAGTACATGAGCGGAAGCTACCTGCGTCCGTTTACGGTTGAGTTCTCAGCTAGTCTGAAATTCTAAGCACACATTCACATTCCATCCGAGCGAGGCGGCCGCACAGGGACGCCCACACGCCCCCCGAAACCGCCTCGCTTATATTTTTTTTACCTAACGAACCAGAAAACGTCTTATTCGCTATAATCTATAAACTATGAACAAAAAGATAATAACCTCACTTTGCGCACTGGCACTGGTGGCCGGTGCCGGAAATGCGGCCGAAAAGAAAATCATCCGCATCTCCACCAATCATACCGACCTGGTACTGCAGGTAGGTGACAACGGACGCCTCTACCAGACCTATCTGGGCGATAAGCTGCGTCACGAACAGGAACTCAGCCAGATGAACTGGGCCGTACATGCCGGCTCTGACGGCAGCGTCACCAAACGCGGCTGGGAAGTGTACAGCTGCTCGGGCAACGAAGACTACTTTGAGCCGGCCCTGGGCATTACGCACGCCGACGGCAACCCCACCACCTATCTCTACTATGTATCCTCCAGCACCCAATCGGTAGCCGGCGGTACGGAGACCACCATCAAGCTCAAGGACGACAAATACCCCGTCAGCGTCACGCTGCACTACGTGGCCTACCCTAAGGAGGACGTCATCAAGACCTGGAGCGAAATCAGCCATCAGGAAAAGAAGCCCATCAAACTCTCGGCCTATGCCTCCACGATGCTCTACTTCAGCAACGCATCCTACTACCTGACGGAGTTCAGCAGCGACTGGGCCCGCGAGGCTCAGATGTCGAGCCAGCAGCTCCAGTTCGGCAAAAAAGTCATCGACACCAAACTCGGCAGCCGCGCCGCCATGCACACGCACCCCTTCTTCGAGCTCGGACTCGACCAGCCGGTGCAGGAAAACCAGGGCCAGGTGCTCATGGGTACCCTGGGCTGGACGGGCAACTTCCGCTTCACCTTTGAGGTGGACAACGTAGGCAACCTGCGCGTCATTCCCGCCATCAACCCCTACGCCTCACTCTACGAGCTGAAGGCCGGCGAGGTATTCACCACGCCCGAGTTCATCTTCACCCTCAGCAACCAGGGTACGGGCCAGGGCTCACGCAACCTGCACAACTGGGCACGCCTCTATCAGCTCAAAAACGGTCAGGGTACCCGCATGACCCTGCTGAACAACTGGGAGAACACGGGCTTTGACTTCGACCAGGACAAGCTGGCCGAGCTGATGAAAGAAGCCAAACACCTGGGCGTTGACCTGTTCCTGCTGGACGACGGATGGTTTGGCAACAAATATCCGCGCAAGGATGACCACGCCGGCCTCGGCGACTGGGAGGCCACCAAGGCCAAACTGCCCGGCGGCGTACCCGCACTGGTCAAGGCAGCCAAGGACGCCGGCGTGAAGTTCGGTATCTGGATTGAGCCGGAAATGGTGAACCCCAAGAGCGAACTCTTCGAGAAACATCCCGACTGGGCCATCCGCCTGCCGAACCGCGAGACCTACTACTACCGCAACCAGCTCGTACTGGATTTGAGCAACCCCGAGGTACAGGACTACGTGTACGGCGTGGTAGAGAAAATCATGAAGGAAAACCCCGACATTGCCTTCTTCAAATGGGACTGCAACAGCCCGATTACCAACATCTACTCACCCTATCTGAAAGACCGTCAGAACCAGCTCTACATTGAGCACACGAAAGGCGTGTACAACGTGTTCAGCCGCGTCAAGGAGAACTACCCCGACGTGCCCATCATGATATGCTCCGGCGGTGGCGCCCGCTGCGACTACGAAATCCTGAAATACGGCGACGAGTTCTGGTGCAGCGACAACACCGACCCCGTAGAGCGCGTCTACATCCAGTGGGGCTTCTCACAGTTCTTCCCGGCCAAGGCCATGTGTGCCCACGTAACCAGCTGGAACAAGAACACTTCCATCAAGTTCCGCACCGACGTGGCCTCCATGTGCAAACTGGGCTTCGACATCGGTCTGAAGGGCATGTCAGCCGACGAGCTGACCTACTGCCAGCAGGCCGTAGCCAACTGGAAACGCCTGCAGCCGGCCATCATGGACGGACAGCAGTATCGTCTGGTATCGCCTTACCTGACCAACCACATGGCCGTCAACTACGTCAGCCAGGACGCCTCGAAGGCCGTACTCTTTGCCTACGACGTACACCCGCGCTTCCAGGAAAAACTCCTCAACGTGAAGCTGCAGGGTCTTGACCCCGACAAGATGTACCGCGTGGAGGAAATCAACCTGATGCCGGGCACCGCCTCAACCATCGAGGCCAACGGCAAGACCTTCTCCGGCGACTATCTGATGAAGGTAGGCTTGAGCGTATTCAGCTGCAACTCTACCGAGAGCCACGTCATTGAACTCACGGCCGAATAAGGCCCGCTTACTCTACCGGCGCCAATACCCGCGCCGCGCATAAATGGTTACAGATTAGTTAATGTATTTTTACTTTGGGTATGATTGTTCATGAATAGCAACAGACCGGGCCACACCGTGAGGTGCCGCCCGTTTTTTTTGTCCCCGTCGTCGGGCGGCGGGGGCCCAAGGTCCGGCCTCGGCGTAACGAGGTCTGACCTTGTTTTTACGGCGCGGCTCGAAAAAAATCTTTGGCGGCTCGAAAAATTTTTTCCGCGGCTCGGAGTTTTTTTTCGGCGGCTCGGAGTTTTGAGGCGAAACCGCAGCCGGACGGCCGGGCATGGCGGGCGCACTTTTTTTCAGTCAAAAACCACCGCTTCAAAAAAATTAAGTATCTTTGCCCTATAACGCAGATTATAAGCTCAGAAAAACCAATATGACCACAACACAAGGTTCCAGCCAATGGCTGACGGATACGGTGGACGCCCTTTCGGACATCACCGACCTTCAGCGTTTTTTCCATCGTCACCGCCCCGGCGACCCGCTGCCCTCAGGGCGCAAGCTCAAGGAGGTGATGGATCTGTGTCGTGCCGTACTGTTTCCGGGCTATTACGGGCAGTCGGACCTCGATTCGCGACTGGCGCCCTACCACATCGGCGTGGCCCTGGAGCGCCTCCACAAGCTGCTGACCCGCCAGATTGAGGCGGGCCTGCTCTTCCTGGCCGACGACGACAGTCTGGCCGGTCTGCCCATCAGCCGCACCGACGCCGCCACGGTGAGCCAGCTCTTCATCAAGCGCCTGCCCATGGTGCGCAAGCTGCTGGCCTCCGACGTCGAGGCCGCCTATCTGGGCGACCCGGCGGCACAGACCTACAGCGAGGTCATCAGCTGCTACCCCGCCATCCGCACCCTGACCAACTACCGCCTGGCCCATGAGCTCCACCGCCTGAACGTGCCGCTCATTCCGCGCATCCTTACCGAGATGGCGCACTCCGAAACGGGTATCGACATCCACCCGGCGGCCCAAATCGGTCCGAGCTTCACCATTGACCACGGCACGGGCGTCGTCATCGGTGCCACCTGCATCATCGGCAGCCACGTCAAGCTCTACCAGGGCGTCACGCTGGGCGCCCGCAGCTTCCCGCTCGACGACCAGGGCAACCCCATCAAGAACATTCCGCGCCACCCCATTCTGGAGGACCGCGTGGTGGTCTATTCCAACGCCACTGTGCTGGGCCGCATCCGCGTGGGCCACGACGCCGTCATCGGCGGTAACCTGTGGGTCACGTCCGACGTGCCGCCTGAGGCGCGCCTCGTACAGGCCGGCCGCGGCCACCTGTAGCCCCGCCGCCCCTGCCACCGACTAAAAAAACACTCAAAAACAATATTTTATTTACATACTACACAATTCATGGAACAGCAATTTGAACTCATCGCCAAAACCTTTCAGGGACTGGAAGAAGTTCTGGCCACTGAGTTGACCGAACTGGGCGCCAACAACATCAGCATAGGCCGCCGCATGGTATCCTTTACGGGCGACCAGGAAATGATGTATCGCGCCAATTTCTGCCTGCGCACCGCCATCCGCGTGCTCAAGCCCATCAAACATTTCAAGGCCAAGGACGCCGACGAGGTGTACGCCGCTGTCAAGGAAATCAACTGGAGCGACTATCTCGACCTGAACAATACCTTCTCGGTCGATTCGGTCATTTACTCGCAGGAGTTCCGCCATTCTAAATTCGTAGCATACAAAGTAAAGGACGCCATTGTGGACTATTTCCGCGAAACCACCGGAAAGCGCCCCAACATCGGCATCACCAACCCCGATATCCGTCTGAACATCCACATAGCCGATACCGACTGCACCCTCTCGCTCGACTCCAGCGGCGAGAGCCTGCACCTGCGCGGCTACCGCACCGGCAGCGTCGAGGCCCCCATCAACGAGGTACTGGCCGCCGGCCTCATCAAGCTCTCGGGCTGGAATTTTGACTGCGACCTGATTGACCCCTTCTGCGGCTCCGGCACCATCCTCATCGAGGCTGCCCTCATGGCCCGCAACATCTATCCGGGCATCTTCCGCCGCGCCTTCGGTTTCGAGAAGTGGAAGGACTTCAACCGCGACCTGCTCGACCGCATCTACAACGACGACTCGCAGGAGCGCCCCTTCAATCACCACATCTACGGATACGACATCAACAACCCCGCCCTTGAGGTAGCAGCCCGTAACGTCAAGAGCGCCGGCGTGGCCGACTGCATCTCGCTCAAGCAGCAGGACTTCAAGAAGTTTACCCAGCCGCAGGAAAAGGCCATCATCATCACCAACCCGCCCTACGGCGAGCGCATCACGGCCCCCGACCTCATGGGCCTGTACCGCGCCATCGGCGAGCGCCTCAAGCACCAGTTTGTAGGCAACGAGGCCTGGATTATCTGCAGCCGCGAGGAACTGTTTGAGAACATCGGCCTGAAGCCCAGCTTCCGCATTCCGCTCATCAACGGCTCGCTCGACTGCGAATTCCGCAAATACCAGATTTTTGACGGCAAGATGCAGGACTTCCGCGAAAAGGGCGGCATCGTCAAGACCGACGAGGAGCGCAAGCGCATGGCCGAAAAGCGCCGCTTCAAGGCCGACCGCGACTTCAAGAAACGCTTTGACGACGACAACCGCGACGACGAGGATGACGACGACATCATCCCGGGTTACATGCGCCGCCTGCACCGCGAGTTCGAGCGCAACCACTCCGCCCGTTCACGCCGCGAAGGTGACGAGGGAGGCGAACGTCGCGAACGCCGTGAGCGTCGCCACACCACCCCCGACCGCCGGCCCTCGGGCCCGCGCCGCGAAGGAGGTGGAGGCCACAAGGGTGGCAGCAAGGGCCGCGGACGCCGCAACTAACCCCCAGGAGGGGGGCACAGCCCGCAAGCCATCACCACACAAAAAGAGACAAAGATGTGAAGCGCCGGCCTCAAGCGGCGGGCGCACACGTCTTTGTCTTTTCGACATCTTACCCCGATAATCAACATCACAGAACCAATATGAAAAAATTGAGTTGGACAATAGCCGCCATGCTGCTATTGTCAGTCATGACCACTATGGCACAAAAAAGTTTTACGTTAGACGACCTGATGTCGGGCGGTTCCAACTTCTGGAACCTGCAGCCCAAAAACCTCTACACCGCCTGGTTGGGTGACCGTCTGGTACGCCTGGACGTCGACGACTGCACCCTGCAGGGTGAGAAGAAACCGTTTCTGACCACCGCCGCCGTAAACGCCACGCTCAGCGAGGCCGACGGCCGCGTGACGAGCCTGCTCTACGCCCGTTTTCCCTACGCCGACCGCACGCAGGCACTGCTCTACACGGGCAAGACCGAACTGCTCTACGACTGGAAAAAGGGCAAAACCGTATGGAAACGGGCCCGCGTGGCCGGTGCCTCACACACCGACCTGAACACGGCCTCGAAGGCCGAAGCCTACGTGAAGGACTGGAACCTCTACGTGCTGACGGCCTACGGCAAGCAGCTGCAGGTGTCCACCGACGGCTCGCGCGAACTGGTGTACGGACAGAGCGTTCACCGCGACGAGTTCGGCATCAGCAAGGGCACGTTCTGGAACCCACAGGGCACGCTGCTGGCCTTCTACCGCATGGACCAGTCGATGGTAACGGACTATCCGATGGTAGACATCGCCCACCGCGTAGCGCAGCTGGCCTCGGAAAAATATCCCATGGCCGGCATGACGAGCCACAAGGTGAGCGTGGGCGTGTTCAATCCCGCCACGCAGCAGACCGTGTACCTGAAAACGGCTGAGCCCACCGACCGCTACTTCACCAACATCGCGTGGAGCCCCGACGGCAAGACCATTTACATCAACGAGGTAAACCGCGACCAGAACCACGCGCAGCTCATCAGCTACGACGCCGCCAGCGGCCAGAAGCTCAAAGTGGTACTCGAGGAGCGCAACAGCAAGTACATCGAGCCGATGACGCCCATCGTGTTCCTGCCCTGGGACGACTCCAAATTCATCTATCAGAGCCGTAACGAGGGCTACAACGCCCTCTACCTCTACAACACCGACGGCAAGCGCCTGAGCAAACTGACCGACGGCAAGTTTGAGGTGATAGACCTGCTGGGCTTCAACCGCAAGACCAAGAGCGCCATCTACACCTCGACCGAGGTATCGCCGCTGCAGCACAACGTGTTCAGCGTACAGATAGCCAACGGCAAGCGCCAGCGCATTGACGACGGCACGGGCGTGCACTACCCCAGCCTGTCGGCCGGCACGGGTGCCTACGTGGTGGACAACTACAGCTCACCCAAAATCCCGCGCAAGATTGACCTGACCAACACGGCCAACGGCAAGCGCCAGAACCTGCTCACGGCTGACGACCCCTGGAAGGGCTACACCGTGCCCGAAATCACCTGCGGCACCATCAAGGCCGCCGATGACTCCACCGACCTGTACTACCGCATGGTGAAGCCCGTCAACTTCGACCCGAACAAAAAGTATCCTACCGTGGTTTACGTGTACGGTGGACCGCACGCCCGCAACGTGATGGCCTCACGCAACTACATGACGCGCGGCTGGGAAATCTACATGGCCCAGCGCGGCTACCTGCTCTTCATCCTCGACAACCGCGGCAGCAGCGAGCGCGGTCTGGCGTTTGAAAACGTCACCTTCCGCCACCTGGGCGAGGAGGAGATGAAGGACCAGATGCGCGGCGTGGAATTCCTCAAGAGCCTGCCCTACGTGGATGCCAACCGCCTGGGCGTTCACGGCTGGTCGTTTGGCGGCTTCATGACCACCAACCTCATGCTGACCTACCCCGACGTGTTCAAGGTAGGCGTGGCCGGCGGTCCCGTCATCGACTGGAAATTCTACGAGGTGATGTACGGCGAGCGCTACATGGATACGCCGCAGAGCAACCCCGAGGGCTACAAGAACTGCAGCCTGCTCAACAAAGCCGGTAACCTGAAGGGACGCCTCCAGATTATCGTAGGCTACAACGACCCCACCTGCGTCATGCAGCACAGCCTCTCGTTCCTGCGCGCCTGCGAGGACGCCGGAACGCAGCCCGACTACTTTGTCTATCCGGGCGACGGCCACAACATGATGGGCAAGGACATGGTGCACCTGCACGAACGCATCACCCGTTATTTTGACGATTATCTGAAATAAGCCGTTAAGGCTTCCCCCACAGCGGGCCTGCTCCCTCAGGCCCGCCACGCCGCGGAGTAGCTTCCAGACCGAGTCTCATACCCCTCCCCCCCTGACCGGTCAGCAGCGCTCCGCGGCGTTTTTTGTTTTCTGTCGGGCCGTACCGCCGCTGCAAAACATCTGATGAATTCCCCACTGCTCCGGCACCACAACAAACCGGCCGGCCCGGCAACCCCGCCACATGGAGCGCCCGACCAGCCGGTCTTTGCAGATTTTCCACTTCACAGACAGCTGTAAAAACTTAAAACAAAAAGGTAGTATTTCCGATACGAAAAAGCCCTTGCCGTTGCAAGGGCGCCAAATCGGAGAAACTGTTTGCTGATAAAGGAAAAAATCTGCTCTTTGAGTATATGGAATATGAAAAACCTAACCTTCTCCGCTTTTTCTTGTCAGTTGCCGGTATTACCACATGTCGTCGATGCCGTAAAGCATGCGGTGGCAATCGTCAATTTTCTCTTCCAGTGCGCCCATGGCTTCTTCCTCGGTAGTGCCAAAGGCTGTCAGGTCAAAACTATCGCCGGCCCAGGCCATGTAGTAGCCTTCGTCGGTGGGCTCCACATGGAAGTAATGTTCGCCCGAAATATCATTTGTTCCTAACATCATGTTTGTATAGCTTTCTGTTTGACACTTGCAAAATTAGTTCCGACTCGTGACAAAAGCATGACAACCCCGTTACAATGCCACTACATTCGGCCGGCACCGGCCGCGAGGTTTGGCCGCTGCGACAAAGACATTTCCGAAAAAATGCGTAACTTTGCCCCAAGGCCTGCCATGCGGCTGCACTCAACGAATGCCTGTCACCTGCCGGCCTGCTCATAAAACTTATTGAAAATACTATCCCCAAAATCCGACTTATTTATGAAAAAAATTAGAGCCGCCGTAGTAGGATACGGCAACATCGGACACTACACGCTTCAGGCCCTTGAAGCAGCCGAAGACTTTGAAGTAGCCGGCATCGTACGCCGCCGTGGTGCAGAAAACTGCCCTGAAGAACTGCAGAAATACAGTGTCGTAAAGGACATCCGCGAGCTGCAGGACGTTGACGTGGCCATCCTGGCCACCCCCACCCGCAGCGTGGAGGCCTACGCCAAGGATATCCTCTCGCTGGGCATCAACACCGTGGACAGCTTTGACATCCACACACAGATTGCCGACCTGCGCCGCACGCTGGGCGAAACGGCCCGCGAGCACAAGGCCGTATCCATCATCTCGGCCGGCTGGGATCCGGGAAGCGACTCCATCGTGCGCACCCTGATGCAGGCCCTGGCCCCCAAGGGCATCAGCTACACCAACTTCGGTCCGGGCATGAGCATGGGCCACACCGTAGCCGTAAAGGCCATTGACGGCGTCAAGGCCGCACTGTCCATGACCATCCCCACCGGCACCGGCATCCACCGCCGCATGGTGTACATTGAAGTGGAAGAAGGCCACGACTTCCAGACCGTAGCCGCCGCCATCAAGGCCGACCCCTACTTCGTACACGACGAGACGCACGTCATCGAGGTGCCCTGCGTGGACGAACTGCTCGACATGGGCCACGGCGTACACCTGACCCGCAAGGGCGTGTCCGGCAAGACGCAGAACCAGCTTTTCGAATTCAACATGCACATCAACAATCCGGCCCTCACGGGTCAGGTGCTGGTATGCGTGGCCCGCGCTTCCATGAAACAGCAGCCGGGCTGCTACACCATGATTGAGGTGCCCGTCATTGACCTCCTTCCGGGCGACCGCGAGGACATTGTGCGCGCACTGGTATAAAATTTTCCTCACACATTATGGACAAACTAACCGTAGTAAAAGTTGGCGGGAAAATCGTAGAGAACGAGGCCTCGCTCCAGCAACTGCTCGACGGCTTCGCCACCCTGGGCGGACCGAAGGTGCTGGTGCACGGCGGCGGACGCACTGCTACCGACCTGGCCACCCGCATGGGCATTGATACACAAATGGTGGACGGCCGGCGCATTACCGACGCCGACATGCTGAGCATCGTGACCATGGTCTATGGCGGACTGGTCAACAAGCACGTGGTGGCCGCCCTGCAGAGCCGCGGCATCCAGGCCCTGGGTCTGACGGGTGCCGACATGGACGTGATTCGCTCGCACCGCCGTGCGCCCAATCCCATTGACTTTGGCTTTGTGGGCGACGTGGACCGCGTCAACGCCGACGCGCTGTGCAGCCTCATCGGCAAGGGCATTACGCCCGTGATGGCGCCGCTCACACACGACGGACAGGGACAGCTGCTCAACACCAACGCCGACACCATAGCCGGCGAGACGGCCAAGGCCCTGGCCTCACATTATGAAGTCACACTAATTTACTGCTTTGAGCACGCCGGCGTGCTCCGTACGCCCAAGGATGAGGACTCGGTCATCAGCCACATCAATGCCGCTTCGTTTGAGGCGCTCGTGGCCGACGGCACCATCTCAGGCGGCATGATTCCCAAAATCCAGAACAGCCTGCAGGCCGTAGCGGCCGGCGTAAAGCGCGTCATCATCACGCGTGCCGACCTGCTGACGCAGCCTGACCGTGGCACGGTTATTGACTGACGACGCATTTTCAGCGCCATACAATCCTTTTACGCACTCGTCGCGACCAAGTGGTCGCGACGAGTTTTTTATGCCCTCCAGCGGCCTCATACAGCATCAGCGGGAGGCTCGCCACAAACCGTCCCGCCCCAAACGGCACAAAAAAACCTGCACGCCGCAAGAGGCGCACAGGTTAAGAGAGAAAAGAGGCGCTCGCGCCTACTTCATGGCAGCCAGGGCCTTGTCGTAGTCGGGCTCATTGGTGATTTCGCTCACCAACTCCTCGTAAATAATCTTGCCTTGCTCGTCCACAATGACAACGGCGCGGGCCAGAAGGCCGCAGAGCGGACCGTCGGTCATCTCGAGACCGTATTTCTCGCCCAGGCAGTGGCAGCGATAGCTGGAGAGCGCAATGACGTTATTGATGCCCTCGGTGGTGCAGAAGCGGCTCTGCGCAAACGGCAGGTCCTTGGATACGCAAAGCACTACCGTATTCTCTAATCCGGCAGCGGCCTGATTGAAGCGGCGCACCGAAGCGGCGCAAACCGGCGTATCGAGACTCGGGAAGAAATTTATCACTACACGCTTGCCCAAGAAATCGGGCAGATGGGCTACGCTGAGGTCGCCGCGCACACCGCCAAAACGCGGAGCCGGCTGACCAACCTGAGGAAGCTCGCCCGACAGGGTGACGGGCTGGCCTTGGAATGTTACTGTTGCCATAATCAATCTATTTACAATTCTGCTCCGGCGCTCCCAGTCGCCGCCACCATGGGGCGCTGCGGCCGGAACCTTTTCGGGAGCCAAAGATACGACAAACGGCCGTACTGGCCAAATGGCGCACGACCGTTTTAAATAATTTTTAGGGGTGCGGCCTGCCTCACCCTTACACCAACTGGCCGTCGGCATACAGCCGGAGCAGGCGCTCCACTCCCCTCCGTACGGATTGGAGTCCGAAGGCTTCGGGCTGCACAGACCGGAGCGGCACCCACTGCAGGGCAGCCACATCGTCGGCCGCCTGCACGTGCTGCCCTTCGGCGCGACACAGGAAGAAGGCGTCGGTGGTGTGCACCTCGAAGCCCGAAAACGGATACGTGTTGGGCAGCGAAAAGAGGTAGCGCTCCAGCGCGAAGGCCACGCCCGTCTCCTCCACCAGCTCGCGCTGCAGGCAGGCCTCAAGCGTCTCGCCGGCATCCACAAAACCGCCGGGCAGGTCGAGCGTGCCGGCCGCGGGATTGAGCGCCCGCCGCGCCACGAGCAGACGCTGCGCGCCGTCAATGACCACCGCCACCGTAGCGGCCGAAGCATTGTGATAATAGGTAAAGCCGCAATCGTCGCAGCGCTTCGACTTGAAGTCATGCTCGCGAAAACGGGCACTGCCGCACACGGGGCAGTAGCGGAACAGGCGCAACGGATGCGCCGGGCTATTAAGGTTCATAAATCAGAGTATTCAGTTTGTCGGGATGGAAAAATTCGGCGGCCACCTGCTGCACGTCCTCCGGCCGTACGGCGTCGAGCCCGGCGTACAGACGCGACAGCTCGTTGGTGGTGTGATAGTGGGCATAGGTGCGCGCCATGCCCAAAGCGTAGTTCTCAAAATTGTCGCGACTGATGCCGCTCTGTCCCTTGAGCTGCTTGCGGGCGGCCTGCAGCTGAGCCGGCGTCAGGGGCTGCTGCACCAGGCGGTTGAGCTCGCGGCGCACCAGCCGCAGGCAGCGGTTGACGTCGTGCGGGTCGCACCCGAAGTACAGGTTCCACGACCCCGTGTCGGGGTACGTGCCCAGCGAGGTCTCCACCGTGTAGACCAGACCGGCCCGCTCGCGCAGCGCCAGGTTGAGGCGGGAGTTCATGCCCGGGCCGCCCAACAGGTTGTTAAGCAGGAACAGGGCATAACGCCGCGGGTCGGCCCCGCCAAACGTGCGGTTGCCCAGCAGCACGTGGGCCTGATGGATGGGCTTGTGCACCACCTGCTCAAACGGCTCTACGGGCGGCAGCTCTCCGGCCACGAGCGGCAGGGCGTCGGCCGGCAGTCCGGCCTGCGACTTCTGCAGCAGGCGCAACACACGGGCAAAATCCAGCTGGCCGCAGGCGTAGAACACACAGTTGGCCGGCCGGTAGTAGCGCTGCGTAAAGCGCAGGGCGTCGGCCGTCGTGTAGGTGCGCAGGCGGTCGGGGCTGCCCAGGATGTCGCGCCCCAGACCGTGCCCCCGGAAGAGGCGGCTCTCGAATTCATCGAAAATCAGTTCGGCCGGCGAGTCCTTGTAGCTGTCGATTTCATCGCAAATCACCTCCACCTCGCGGTCTATTTCGTGCTGCGGGTAGGTGCTGTGAAAGACGATGTCGGTCAGCAGGTCCACGGCGCGCGCAAAGTCGTCGCGCATCACGGCGGCATAATATACGGTTTCCTGCTTGGTGGTGTAGGCGTTCAAATCGCCGCCCACGCGCTCCAGTCCGTTGGTGATGTGGCAAGCGCGCCGGCGGTGCGTGCCCTTAAAAGTCATGTGTTCTATAAAATGTGCCATGCCGCTGTCGGCAGCTTCCTCGTGGCGTGTGCCGGCGCACACCACATATCCGCAGTACGCCACCCGTGTGGGCAGCGGATGGTAAATCACGCGCAGCCCGTTGGGCAGCGTGGCGGTTTGAAACTCGCTCTGAGGCGATGGGGTCAGGTCCTTTTTCATCATGCTGCAAAATTACGAAATTCAATCAGTACGGCCCAGCCTTGTTCCCGCAAAAACCTGTCCCACCCCGACGCCGAAAAAAAACTCCGAGCCGCGAAAAAATTTTTCCGAGCCGCGGAAAAAATTTTCGGCGGCTCGGAAATACGCGCCCGTTTTCTTCTGCCTGAAAAAATTGCATATCCCGAATTTTATCACGAAATTTGCATAAGGCCATACCCGCTGCTTCCGGGCCGGCCGTCAAACAGGAAAACGCTTATTTTTTATAAAAACACAGAATCATGAAAAAACGTATTGCAACCACAAAAGCTCCGGCCGCCATCGGCCCCTACAGTCAGGCAGTTGAAGTAAACGGCATGGTATTCGTATCCGGCCAGCTTCCCGTAGATCCGGCCACGGGCGAATTCGTACCGGGCGGCATCAAGGAACTCACCCACCGCTCACTGACCAACATCAAGAACATTCTGGCCGAAGAGGGCCTGACCATGCAGCACATCGTCAAGACCACCGTATTCCTGGCCGACATCAATGACTTTGCCGAAATGAACGAGGTCTACGCCTCCTTCTTCGAGGGCGTGGCTCCGGCCCGCTCGGCCATGGCCGTGAAGACCCTGCCCAAGGGTGCCCGCGTGGAAATTGAATGTATCGCCGTTAAATAAAGCCGCGCCATGAACGTCAGAAGCATCGGAGTGTTCCTTTCCTCGCGCCAGGACATTGCGCCCGTTTACGTAGAGGCCGTCAAGGCGCTGGGCCAATGGATCGGGCAACAGGGACTGACGCTGGTCTACGGCGGCTCGAAGGCCGGCATGATGGAACTGCTGGCCGCCACCGTCAAACAGCATGGCGGACGCGTGATGGGCGTGGTGCCCGACATCGTGCGCCAGCGCGAACTCGAAAGCCCCAGCTGCGACGTGACCGTCTACTCCGCCGACCTGGCCGACCGCAAGGCCATCATGATGCGTGAGTCCGACGTGCTCGTGGCCCTGCCCGGCGGCGTGGGCACGCTCGACGAAATGCTCACCGCAGCCGCCGCAGACACCATCGGCACGGCCCGGCAAAAGGTATTTGCGCTCAACATCAACCATTTCTGGGACCCGCTCTGGCAGGTGTTCGAGCAGATGCAGCGCGAGGGCTTCCTCAGCGCCACCACGCTGGAGTGGATACAGCGCGTGGACACAATAGAACAACTGGAGCAGCTGCTCCAATCGTGCTGACCGGCAGGCGCCACGCCCCCACCTGCCCCACGACAGACAAACCGCATTCGCCCGCAGTTTTCATTTGGGAACTGCGGGCGAATTCCGTATCTTTGCAGCAAGGAAACAAATCAAAACAATCTAAATATGGATACTGTGTTCAATTACGATGTTGTCGTAGTCGGAGCCGGACACGCCGGCTGCGAGGCGGCAGCGGCAGCGGCCGGCATGGGCGCCAAAACCTGCCTCATCACGATGGATATGAACAAAATCGCCCAAATGAGCTGCAACCCCGCCATCGGCGGCATTGCCAAGGGCCAGATTGTTCGCGAAATCGATGCGCTGGGCGGATTTACGGGCCTGGTCACCGACCGCGCCTCCATCCAGTTCCGCATGCTTAACCGCTCCAAGGGTCCGGCCATGTGGAGCCCGCGCGCCCAGTGCGACCGCATGCGCTTCATCAAGGAATGGCGCAAGGTGCTGGAAAATACACCCAACCTGAACATCTGGCAGGACGAGGTGGCCGAGCTGCTCACCGACCACGGACAGATTACCGGCGTGCGCACCGTGTGGGGCGCGCAGTTCAATGCGCGCTGCGTGGTCATCACGGCCGGCACCTTCCTCAACGGTCTGATGCACATCGGACGCAAAAAGGTTCAGGGCGGACGCTGCGCAGAACCGGCCAGCACTTTTCTGACCCGTTCCATCGAAAGTCTGGGCATTGAGTCGGCCCGCATGAAAACCGGCACGCCCGTACGCATCGACGCCCGCTCGGTACATTTTGAGGATATGGAAAAACAACCCGGCGAAACGGACTACCACCGCTTTTCCTACGCCAGTCCGCAGCGGGTACTGCCGCAACTGCCGTGCTGGACGTGCAACACCAATCCGAAGGTTCACGAAATTCTGCGCAGCGGATTGCCGGATTCACCGCTCTACAACGGACAAATCCAGAGCATAGGCCCGCGCTACTGCCCGAGCATTGAAACGAAACTTGTCACCTTCCCCGACCGCGAGCAGCACCCGCTCTTCCTGGAGCCCGAAGGCATCGATACCAACGAGATGTACCTGAACGGATTTTCGTCGAGTTTACCGATGAATATCCAGATTGAAGCCCTGCGGCAAATGCCCTGTTTCCGCGACGTGGTGGTGTACCGTCCGGGCTACGCCATTGAGTACGATTTCTTCGACCCGACGCAGCTGCGCCACTCGTTGGAATCGAAAAAAGTGGACGGCCTTTTCTTCGCCGGACAGGTCAACGGCACCACCGGTTACGAGGAAGCTGCCGGCCAGGGTCTGGTGGCCGGCATCAATGCCGCGCTGAAATGCAGCGGCGGCACCCCGCTCACGCTCCATCGCGACGAAGCCTATATTGGCGTACTCATCGATGATTTGGTCACGAAAGGCGTCGACGAGCCCTACCGCATGTTTACCTCGCGCGCTGAACATCGCATTCTGCTGCGTCAGGACAATGCCGATGTTCGCCTGACCCCCATCGGCCGACGCCTCGGACTGATTGACGACGCACGCTGGGCACGCTTTGAATACAAGAAGCAGAAAATCGATGAAATCATCCAATTCTGCCAGAACAAGAACATCAAGCCCAAATACATCAATGATTATTTGGAGGAGGTCGGCACCTCGCCCATGAGCATCGGCTGCAAACTTTCCGCGCTGATTAACCGGCCTCAAATTTCGCTTCAAGGAATCCGCCACAAAGTACCCGCACTCAACGCTTTACTGGATTCACTTCAGAGCGACGCCGATGAAATCATCGAAGCCGCCGAAATAGAAATAAAATACAGCGGCTACATCGTTCGCGAACGTGAGCAGGCCGACAAGATGAAGCGTCTGGAGTCCATTATCATTAAGAATCACTTCAATTACGCCGAAATCACGCAGCTCTCGACCGAAGCGCGGCAAAAACTCACGAAAATTGACCCCGAAACCCTGGCACAGGCCAGCCGAATCCCCGGCGTATCGCCCAGTGACATCAGCGTATTGCTCATCTTAATGGGTCGGTAGGCACTTTGCGTTTCACGTGAAACAAATTTCCTCAAAACCTCTTAAAATAAGCCTCTTATGAATTCAAAATTGTTATTACAGAATTTGCGAAACATCCCCGACTTCCCCAAACCGGGCATACAGTTTAAGGATGTCTCCACCCTCTTCCGTAATCCGGACTGCCACAAGGAAATGCTCGACGAGCTGATACGTCTGTACCAGAACAAGGGCATCACGAAAATTGTCGGCATCGAGTCGCGCGGTTTCGTCATGGGCGCCATGCTGGCCGCCCGCCTGGGGGTAGGCTTCGTCATGTGCCGCAAGCGCAACAAACTGCCCGGCGAAGTCTACACCGTATCCTATCAGAAAGAATACGGCATCGACAAGGTAGAGATGCAGAAGGACGCGCTCAGCCCCGACGACGTGGTACTGATTCACGACGACCTGCTGGCTACGGGCGGCTCCATGGTAGCGGCCATTGAACTGGTCAAGAAGTTCCAGCCGAAGAAGATTTACGTCAACTTCCTGATTGAGCTGCGCATGGAAGGTCTGAAGGGCCGCGAAGCCCTGGCCGGCAACGACCTGACTACCTTACTGACCATTGAAGAATGAAAAAAGCAGAAAACGACGCGCGACTGGAGCGGCTCATGGGGATTGTACACAATCTGCCGGAGTCGCCCGGTTCGTATCAGTACTTCGACGAAAAGGGCACCATTATATATGTAGGCAAGGCCAAAAACCTGAAGCGGCGCGTCAGCTCCTATTTCAACAAGGAGCAGCAGAGCAACAAAACCCGCCTGCTGGTGTCCAAAATCATGGACATCAAGTACACCGTAGTCAAGACCGAAGAGGACGCACTGCTGCTCGAGAACAACCTCATCAAGCGCTACAAGCCCCGCTACAATGTCTTGCTAAAGGACGACAAGACCTACCCTTCCATCGCCATCACCAACGAGGAATTTCCGCGCATCTTCAAGGTGCGCCAGCGCAGCCTGCGCGGAGCCACCTACTTTGGGCCGTACAGCCACGTGCCGACCATGTATGCGCTGCTCGACCTCTGCAAAAAACTCTACCATCCGCGCTCGTGTCGCCTGCCGCTGACCAAACCGGGCATCGAGGCGGGCCGATTCAAGGTTTGTCTGGACTATCACATCCACAACTGCCAGGGGCCCTGCGAAGGACACCAGAGCCGCGAGGATTATCAGAAAAACATTGATGCCTGCCGCGAAATCCTAAAGGGCAATACCACCGAACTGGCACGCAACTTGCGGGAAGAAATGATGGCCAAGGCCGAAGCCCTGAAATTCGAAGAGGCACAGGTCATCAAGCAGCAGCTAGACCTGATTGAGCACTTCCGCGCCAAAAGCGAAATCGTATCGTCACAGCTCACCAACATCGACGTATTCAGCATCGAGGCCGAAGAAAGCGTGGCCTATATCAATTATCTCCACGTCAAAGACGGCTGCATCAATCAGGCCTTCACCTTTGAATACCGCAAGAAACTGGAAGAAACCGCCGAGGAGCTGCTCGTGATGGGCATCACGGAAATGCGTACGCGCTACGGCAGCCGGGCCCACGAAATTCTCGTGCCTTTCCCGATAGAACTGCCCCTCTCGAACGTGGAGGTCAACATTCCGCAACGCGGTGAAAAGCGGAAACTGCTCGAGCTCTCGCTCATGAACGTCAAGCAATACCGCTTTGACCGCCTCAAACAGGCCGAAAAGCTCAATCCCGAGCAGAAATCGGTGCGCCTGATGAAGGAAATCCAGCAGGATTTGGGGCTGCCGCGCCTGCCGCTGCAGATTGAGCTGTTCGACAATTCCCACATCCAGGGCTCCGATGCCGTGGCGGCCTGCGTAGTTTTTGAGCGCCTCAAGCCCTGCAAAAAGGCCTACCGCAAATACCTCCTGCACAACGGTCCCGACGACTACGCCTCCATGCGCGAGGTGGTGTTCCGGCGCTACAGCCGCCTGCAGGAAGAGGGCGGCCGCCTGCCCGACCTGATTATTGCCGATGGCGGCGAGGGGCAAATGAACGTCATCCGCCAGGTAACCGAGGGCCAGCTGGGCCTGGACATTCCCATTGCCGGTCTGGCCAAGGACAGCCGCCACCGCACGCGCGAGCTGCTCTTCGGCACGCCCCCACAGTCGGTGGGCATGCGCCCCGACAGCGAGCTTTTCAAGCTGCTCACGCACATGCAGGACGAGGTGCACCGCTTTGCCATCAGTTTCCACCGCGACAAGCGCAGTGCGCGCCAGACGGCCTCGGAGCTGGACCACATCAAGGGCATCGGCCCCGCCATCAAAGCCCGTCTGCTGCGCCACTTTGGCAGCGTCAAGCGCATCAAAGCGGCCGAAGAGGCCGATTTCAAGGCCCTGCTGGGCGAAAAAAGAGGCGCCAGTCTCTACGAATTGCTGCACGCTCCAGCCGCCGAATAACAAAAAAATTGGCTACCTTTGTAGGGCGGCTGGCCGCGACCTCATAGCCTAGCCGGCCGCCCATTCCTAAAAATATCCAAGAAACATGAGAGTTGTAATCCAACGCGTGCAACACGCCTCCGTCAGCATCAACCAGCAGGTCAAATCGGCCATTGGCCGCGGCCTGCTCATCCTGCTGGGCATTGAAGAGGCGGACACCACTGACGACATCGACTGGCTGGTGCGCAAAATCAGCCAGCTGCGCATTTTTGACGACGAAGCGGGTGTCATGAACCGCTCCGTCATGGACGTGGGCGGACAGGCCCTCGTTGTGAGCCAGTTCACGCTGATGGCGAGCTACAAAAAAGGCAACCGCCCAAGCTACATCCGCGCGGCCGGCCATGCCACCGCCATTCCGCTTTATGAAGCCTTCTGCCACCGTCTTTCGGAGGCCATGGGCCAACCCGTAGGCACGGGTGAATTCGGCGCCAACATGAAGGTAGAACTGCTCAACGACGGCCCCGTCACCATTTGCATGGACACCAAAAACAAAGAATAGCTTATTCCTAAAAAATACATCCTGTCATGGACGAGAAATCCCTAACGCTGGCCCAGGCGCAGCAAGCCGTGGACGAGTGGATACGCACCTACGGAGTGCGCTACTTCAGCGAACTGACCAACATGGCCTGCCTGACGGAAGAGGTGGGCGAGCTGGCCCGCATCATGGCCCGCCGCTACGGCGACCAATCCTTCAAGGCCGGCGAGCCGCAGGACCCGTCGGACGAGATGGCCGACGTGCTCTGGGTACTGCTCTGCCTAGCCAACCAGACGGGCGTAGACCTGACCGAAGCCTTCCGCCGCAACCTGGAAAAGAAGACCAACCGCGACGCCACGCGCCACCTGAACAACCCGAAACTGCAAAACAATTCCTAAAAAACGCATAGAGAATGACTACCGAACATTGCCACTGCGACCACGATCACGAGGCGCAGAACCCACCCTATCACGACATGTTTAAAGAGGCATTTGCCAAATTTGACCTCCATCTACACGATGAAATCGTGGAAGAAGAGGTCAAGAACCTTTGCGAAAAACACCGCGAGGAATACCGCACGCCGGAGCATCTGCGCCACATTTTCAGCGCACTCGAGCTGACTTCGCTCAAGGTGACCGACAGCGCCGAGAGCATACTGAGATGGATTGAAAAGGTCAACGACTTTTCAGATGCCCACCCCAACCTGCCGCACATGGCCGGCCTGTGCGTCTACCCGCGCTACGCCAACCTGCTGTCTACCTCGCTCGAGGTGGATGGCATGGAAAACGTGTGCGTAGTGGGCGGCTTCCCGGCCAGCCAGACCTTCCTCGAAATCAAAACGGCTGAGACCAGTCTGGCCGTCATGGACGGGGCTACCGAGGTGGACTGCGTGCTGCCCGTAGGCGCATTCCTGAGCGAGGACTACGAGACCGTCTACGACGAAATCCACGAAATCCGCGAGGCCGCCGGCAAGGCCCGCCTCAAGGTAATTCTGGAAACCGGCGCGCTCGACACCGCCGCCAACATCAAGAAGGCCGCCATCATGGCCATCTACTCGGGTGCCGATTTCATCAAGACCTCTACGGGAAAAATCAACCCCGCCGCCACGCCCAAAGCGGCCTACGTAATGTGCCGTACCATTCTGGAATATTTCCAGCTCACCGGCGACCGCATCGGCTTTAAAGCCGCCGGCGGCATTGCCACCGTGGACGACGCCCTGACCTACTACACCATTGCCCGCGAGGTGCTGGGCAAGGAGTGGACCGACCACGGCCTGTTCCGCATCGGGGCCAGCCGCCTGGCCAACAGCCTGGCCTCAGAGCTGCTGGACGAGAAGGTAGATACCTTCTAACCGCCTGCCGCATTTTCCTGCGCTCACGGCTCCGGGTTTGGCCCCGATGGGGGCGTACCCGTCAAGCCCCCGCGAACACGCGCCGGGAACCCGCAAAAAAAACGAGGTCGGACCCTGTCAAAACGAGGTGCCTTCTCGTCGCGACAAGGTCCGACCTCGTTTTTTCTACGTCCGACCTCGTTTTTCCGCCGCCGGCGGAGCGCTCTCCGTGGCCGGTGGCCACAGTTCCTCGGTCGCAGAGTCTCCTCCCCCGCCCGCCTCACCAAAACAATTTGGGCCCCTCCGCCAGAGTAGCGGAGAGGCCCAAATTGTTTCACGATTCAGTCTGTAAATTCCGGCATCAGATGTCGCGCTTGACCACGAACTTCAGATACAGGCTCAGCGCCTGACGCACGGCCTCGTCGTCAAACCGGTTGACAATGGCCAGGCCCTGCTGCAGGTAACTGTCCATCACGCTCTCGGCGTAGTCTATGCCGCCGTAGCGTTTGCTGAAGGCCACCAGCGTCTGCACGTCCTCGGCCGTGGCAGTGCCGTCCTTCACGCGACGGGCCAGCGCAATTTCGCGCTCACCGCCGCAGCTGCTCAGGGCGTAGATGGCCGGCAGGGTCAGCTTGCCCTCCAGCATGTCTGCCCCGGTGGGCTTACCCACGTTGCGGTCGAAATAGTCAAAAATATCGTCACGTATCTGGAAACAGATGCCCACAATCTCGCCCAATTTACGGGCCTGCTCCTGCTGCTCAGGCGTATCGTCGGCCGCAATGGCTCCCAAGTGGGCACAGGCGGCAAACAGGGCGGCCGTCTTCTGACGGATGATGCGGAAGTAGGCGTGCTCGCTGATCTGCTCGTCCTGAATGTTGGACAGCTGGAAGATTTCGCCCTCCGAGAGGGTCTTGCCCAGGTTGGCAATAATCTCCACCATCTGCAGCTTGCCGGTCATAGAAGCCTGCAGCAGCGACTCCGAAAGCAGATAGTCGCCCACCAGCACGGCCACCTTGTTGTCGTACTCGGCATTCACCGACAGCTGGCCGCGGCGCTCGTTGCTCTCGTCCACCACGTCGTCGTGCACCAGGCTGGCCGTGTGCAGCAGCTCCAGCGTGACGGCGGCGCGCAGGGCTGTGTCGTTAATGCCGCCCAGACCTTTAGCCACGAGCAGCACCAGCATGGGGCGCATCATTTTGCCGTGGCGCGAGCGGATGTGCTCCAGCACGCTGTGCAGCAGGGTATCGGGGTGAGTAAGGGTTTGGTCAAAGAGCCGGCGATACTGCTCCAGCTCCGAGGCTATGGGTTGTCTGATGTCTGAAAGGATGTCCATGGCGCATTATGCTATTTAGGTGCAAAAGTACGAATTAATCACAAGTATATCATTTATTTTCCGTATTTTTACAAGTAAATCGGTGCCCGGCGCCGCCCGCACCGTCCCAAACCGCCAATCACAGTTCATGGAAAAGATATTTTTACTCGATGCCTACGCCCTCATCTACCGGGCGTACTATGCCTTTATCAGTGCCCCGCGCATTAACTCCAAGGGTCGCAACACGTCCGCCATCATGGGCTTTGTCAATACGCTCGAGGAGGTCATCCGCAAGGAGAAGCCCGACTATCTGGCCGTGGCCTTCGACCCCAGCGGCCCCACGTTCCGCCACGAGGCCTACCCGGCCTACAAGGCACAGCGCGAAGCCACGCCGGAGGACATCAAGCTGTCGGTGCCCGTCATCAAGCAGATTATCCAGGCTTACCACATCCCTATTCTAGAGGTGCCCGGCTATGAGGCCGACGACGTCATCGGCACCGTGGCCAACCAGGCCGCTGCTGCCGGACTCGACGTCTACATGATGACGCCCGACAAGGACTACGCCCAGCTCGTGGCCCCGCACATCACCATGTGCCGCCCGGCGCGCGGCGGCGGAGCGCTCGAAAAGCTCGGCCCCGAGGAGGTCAAGGCCAAGTACTCGCTGGAGTCGCCCGAACAGGTGATAGACCTGCTCGGCCTCATGGGCGACACGGCCGACAACATTCCGGGCTGCCCCGGCGTGGGCGAAAAGACGGCCGTCAAGCTCATCAGTCAGTTCGGCTCCATCGAGCAACTGCTCAACCGCACCGACGAGCTGAAAGGCGCCATGAAGCGCAAGGTGGAGGAAAACGCCGAACAAATCCGCTTTTCGCGTTTCCTGGCCACCATCAAGACCGACGTCCCCATCACCCCCGACTTCGAGCAGATGAAACTCACCGCGCCCGACGTCAAGCAGCTGCAGGAAATTTTTGAAGAGCTCGAATTTCGGACGCTTCTTGACCGTGTGCTCAAAAACCACGGACTTGTGCAAAAACAGGAACCGGTGATGGGCGATTTGTTCGGCGCAGAACCATCAGCCGATCAGGAAAGCGAAAACGAAACGGCTCTCGAAAATCTGAAAACCGTGCCTCACGAATATCATCTCGTTGAACGTGAGGAAGATATACAGAAACTTTGTGACAAATTATTGACAACCGAAGAATTTTGTCTGGACACCGAAACCACCGGACTCGACGTCATGACGGCCCGACTGGTGGGTTTGAGCTTTGCGTGCCGCGAATTTGAGGCGTACTACGTGCCCATTCCGCCCGAACGTGAAGAAGCCTTAAAAATTCTTCAAATTCTCAAACCGGTCTACGAGGACCCCAAAATCCTGAAAATCGGCCAGAACATCAAGTACGACCTCAACATGCTGGCCGCTTACGGCATCCGCCTGTCCGGCCCGATGTTCGACACGATGCTGGCCCACTACGTGCTGCAGCCCGAGCTGCGCCACAACATGGACTACCTGGCCGAAATCTACCTGCACTACCAGACCATCCACATCGAGGAGCTGATTGGTCCCAAGGGCCGCAAGCAGAAAAACATGGCCGACCTCGCGCCCGCGCAGGTTTATGAATATGCGTGCGAGGATGCCGACGTCACCCTGCGCCTGAAGCGCGTGCTGGCCGACGAGGTGGAAAAGGCCGGCGCCCACAGCCTGCTCTACGACATCGAGATGCCGCTCATGCCTGTGCTGGCCCACATGGAGCGCAACGGCGTGTGCCTCAACACCGACACGCTGGCCGAAACTGGGCGCCACTTTACGGAACGCATGCAGCAGCTGGAGGACGAAATCTTCAGTCTGAGCGGCCACCCGTTCATGCTCACCTCGCCGCGGCAGGTGGGCGAGGTGCTGTTTGACGAGCTGAAAATTACGGAGAAGGCCAAAAAGACCAAAACGGGCCAGTACGTCACGTCGGAGGAGGTGCTCGAGAGCCTGCGCCAGAACCACCCCATTGTGGAGAAAATTCTGGCCCACCGCGGACTGAAGAAACTGCTGAGCACCTACATCGAGGCCCTGCCCAAACTGATCAATCCGGCCACGGGCCACATCCACACCTCCTTCAACCAGGCCGTCACGGCTACGGGCCGCCTCTCTTCGAGCAACCCCAACCTGCAGAACATTCCGGTGCGCGGCGACGACGGACGCGAAATCCGCAAGGCCTTCGTGCCCGAGCCTGGCTGCCTCTTCTTCTCGGCCGACTACTCACAGATTGAGCTGCGCATCATGGCGCACCTGAGCGGCGACGAGGCACTGATTGAAGCCTTCCGCCACGGCGAGGACATCCACGCCGCCACGGCCGCCAAGGTGTTCAAGAAACCCCTTGAGGAGGTAACGCGCGACGAGCGCCGCAAGGCCAAGACGGCCAACTTCGGCATCATCTACGGCATTTCGGCCTTCGGACTGGCCGAGCGCATGGAGGTGAGCCGCACCGAGGCGCGCCTGCTCATCGACAGCTATTTCCAAACCTACCCCGCCGTGAAGCGCTACATGGACCAGAGCATTGACGACGCCCGCCAGCGCGGCTACATCGAGACCATATTCGGGCGCCGCCGCTACCTGCCCGACATCAACTCACGCAACGCCGTGGTGCGCGGCTACGCCGAACGCAACGCCATCAACGCCCCCATACAGGGCACGGCGGCCGACATCATCAAGGTGGCCATGATTGCCATCGAGCGGCGCTTCAGGACCGAGCAGCTGCGCTCCAAAATGATACTGCAGGTACACGACGAACTCAACTTCTCCGTCGTGCCCGAGGAGCGCGAGCAGGTGGAGCGCATCGTCATCGAGGAGATGGAGCGGGCCTGCCCGCTGAAAGTGCCCCTCCGAGCAGACTGCGGCTGGGGCGCCAACTGGCTCGAGGCGCATTAAGCCTGCACGCCGCCCCACGCATGTGCGCATTTTTTTGTAACTTTACAGCCCGAAATCATAACCACAAATCCGCAAAATGATTACAGCCGAACAACTCAAGGAAGCCCACGAACGCGCCGACGCGCTCTACCACTACCTCGACATCGAGGGCAAAACCATGCAATACGAAGAAGAACAGCTGCGCACCCAGGACCCCGGTTTCTGGGACGACAACAAGCGTGCCGAAGAGCAGATGAAAAAGGTGAAAAGCCTGGAAAAATGGCTCAAAGGCTACAAGGAGGTCAAAACCCTGACCGACGAGCTGCAGCTGGCCTTTGACTTCCACAAGGACGACATGGTGACGGAGGAAGAGGTGGACGAGGCTTACAAAAAAGCTATCGACGCCATCGAGGCCCTGGAGCTGAAAAACATGCTGCGCCGCGAAGAGGACGCCATGGACTGCGTGCTGAAAATCAATTCCGGCGCCGGCGGCACCGAGAGCCAGGACTGGGCCTCGATGCTCATGCGCATGTACCTGCGCTACGCTGAGCAGCACGGCTACAAAACCACCATCTCCAACATTCAGGACGGTGACGAGGCCGGCATCAAGACGGTGACCATCGAGATTGAGGGCGAGTACGCCTACGGCTACCTGAAGAGCGAGAACGGCGTCCACCGCCTGGTGCGCGTGTCGCCCTACAACGCGCAGGGCAAGCGCATGACCTCGTTTGCCTCGGTATTCGTGACGCCATTGGTGGACGATACAATTGAGGTGCACGTCGACCCCTCGAAAATCAGCTGGGACCTCTTCCGTTCAGGCGGTGCCGGCGGACAGAACGTCAACAAGGTGGAAACCGGCGTGCGACTCCGCTACCAGTACACCGACCCCGACACGGGTGAGGCCGAGGAAATTCTGATTGAAAACACCGAAAGCCGCAAGCAGCTCGAAAACCGCGAGAACGCCATGCGACTGCTGCGCTCACAGCTCTACGACCGCGCCCTGCAGAAACGGCGTGCCGAGCAGGCCAAGATAGAAGCCGGCAAAAAGAAAATTGAATGGGGCAGCCAGATACGCAGCTACGTGTTTGACGACCGCCGCGTCAAGGACCACCGCACCGGTTACCAGACCAGCGACGTCAACGGCGTGATGGACGGCAAGATTGACGGCTTCATCAAAAGCTATCTGATGGAATTCTCAGAGCAGGAGGCCGGCTAAGGCCCCCTGCCCTCTGCAATATGAACACACAATAATTTTCAACAACCTTAAACTCATACACTTATGACAAGCGAACATAAACTCAAGAAAACAGCCCGCGAGCGGAAGGAAGCCCGCCAGGCCCGCCGCATCATCAACGGCATTTTCATCGGACTCATCGTGCTGGTCGTCCTCATCCTTGTGGTCTACGCCCTTTTGTTTGCCTAGCCCGACGCCCGCCACGAAACCCTAACCCACCCACACACCATGGCACAGGAAATAGAACGCAAGTTTCTGGTGACGGGCGACTACCAGTCGCTGGCCACCCATTGCTCACACATCATTCAGGGCTACATCTGCAGCGCCCACGGCCGCACCGTGCGCGTCAGGCTGCGTGACGACCGCGGCTACCTGACCATCAAAGGACCCTCGGACGAGAAGGGCCTATCGCGCTACGAATTTGAGCAGGAAATCAGCGAGGCCGACGCCCGCCAGCTGCTCAAGCTCTGCGAACCGGGCATCATCGACAAAAACCGGTGGCTCGTGCCGGCCGGTCACCACACCTACGAGGTGGACGAGTTCTTCGGCGACAACGCCGGCCTCGTCATGGCCGAAGTCGAGCTCCGCAGCGAGGACGAGCCCTACCTGCGCCTGCCCTTTGTGGGACGCGAGGTGACGGGCCTGCGCCGCTACTACAACTCGGAGCTGCGCCGCCGCCCCTACAGCACCTGGACGCCCGCCGAGCAGGCCGGCGACCCGGTATAGCCCCGCTCCCCGAACACGCCAACCGCATACAGGCGGCCGCCTCCCCACACCACGCGGGCCCGGGAGAGCGGCCGCCTGACGTGTCCGAACCTGCCGCCGCATGGTTCGCGCTCCCACCCGCACCACCACGGGGTGGGACTTCGGAAAAACAAGGTGCCGCCTATTTTAAACTAGGTCGGACCTATTTTAAAATAAGTCCGACCTAGTTTTTTTAAAGTACCCCCACACATTCCCACCGACAAACTGCATCGGGCTGCATGGCGCGGCCCATGCCTTCCCCACCATTTTCCTCCATCTCCCTACGGCCCCGACTTACTGACGGAGAGGGGCTTCAGCCACAAAGCACACGTCCAAAACGGACAATTTGGAATTTATTTTGTAAGTTTGCAGACAAATTAATTTGAACAGAAAACTATGGCATTACAATGCGGTATTGTAGGACTCCCCAACGTGGGCAAGTCCACCCTTTTCAACTGTCTGAGCAACGCAAAGGCTCAGGCTGCTAATTTTCCATTCTGCACCATCGAGCCCAACGTGGGTGTCATCACGGTACCCGACGAGCGCCTCAACCGTCTGGCTGAGATTGTACACCCGGGACGCATCGTGCCCACCACGGTGGAGATTGTCGACATCGCCGGTCTCGTAAAAGGCGCCTCCAAGGGTGAGGGCCTGGGCAACCAGTTCCTGGGCAACATCCGCGAGACTGACGCCATCCTGCACGTACTGCGCTGCTTTGACGACGGCAACGTGGTTCACGTGGACGGCAGTGTGGACCCCGTGCGCGACAAGGAAATCATCGACACGGAACTGCAGCTGAAAGACCTGGAAACGGTGGAAAACCGCCTCAAGCGCGTAGAAAAAACCGCCCAGATGGGTGGCGACAAGAATGCCAAGGTAGAGTACGAGGTGCTCAAGGCCTATCACGAGGCCCTGCAGGCCGGCCGCAACGCCCGCTCGGTCAGCTTTGAGAGCAAGGAGGAGCAGGCTGCTGCCCGCAACCTCTTCCTGCTGACGGCCAAGCCCGTGCTCTACGTCTGCAACGTCGACGAGGCATCGGCCGCTACGGGCAACGCCTACGTGGACGCCGTGCGCAAGGCCGTTGAGGGCGAGGGCGCCGACATTCTGGTGGTAGCCGCCCGCACCGAAGCTGACATCGCCGAGCTGGAGACCTACGAGGAACGTCAGATGTTTTTGCAGGACGTCGGCCTGGAGGAGAGCGGTTGCAACCGCCTTATCAAGGCTGCCTACCACCTGCTGAACCTCGAGACCTTCATCACCGCCGGCGAAATGGAGGTGAAGGCCTGGACCTACCACCGCGGCTGGAAGGCTCCGCAGTGTGCCGGCGTCATCCACACCGACTTTGAAAAGGGCTTTATCCGCGCCGAGGTCATCAAGTACGACGACTACATCAAATACGGCTCCGAAGCTGCCGTGCGCGAAGCCGGTCTGCTGCACGTGGAGGGCAAGGAATACGTCGTTCAGGACGGCGACATCATGCACTTCCGCTTCAACGTATAGCGCCGCGGCCGCACGGACTTCTTCACGGACCATTTTCCCTAAAAAATTCCGACCGAATCATGTTACAGTTCATTACGTGGAACCCCAACATAGACCTCTTCAGCCTGGGCTCGTTCAGCCTGCGCTGGTATTCGCTGTGCTGGGGTGTCGGCATCCTGCTGGCCTACATCATTGTCTATAAGCTCTACAAGCAGCAGCGCATCCCGCAGGAAAAGTTTGACCCTCTGCTGCTCTACTGCTTTGTGGGCATTCTGGTAGGCGCCCGCCTAGGCCACTGCCTCTTTTACGACCCGGGCTACTTTCTGAGCCACCCGGTGGAGATGTTCCTGCCCATCAAGCAAACCGTATCGGGCTGGCAGTGTACGGGCTATCAGGGCCTGGCCTCACACGGCGGCACCCTGGGCCTGATAATTGCGTTGTGGCTCTACGTGCGCCGCACCAAGGTCAATCTGATGCGCGTGCTGGACAACATTGCCATCGCCACGCCGTTTACGGCCTGCTGCATCCGTCTGGGCAACCTGATGAACTCCGAAATCGTGGGAATGCCCACCACGCAGCCCTGGGGCTTCATTTTCGTGGCCAACCAGGAGAACTTTGCGCGCCATCCGGCCCAGCTCTATGAGGCCATAGCCTACTTCGTGTTCGGGCTCATCGGCTTCTGGCTCTACCGCCGCCTGCGCCACAAGGTCGGCACGGGCTATTTCTTCGGTTTCTGCCTGACCACCATCTTCGTGTTCCGCTTCCTCGTGGAGTTTCTCAAGGAGGTGCAGGAGCCGTGGGAACTGTCGCTGCGCGCCGCCACAGGGCTCGACGAGGGGCAGCTGCTGAGCATCCCGTTTATCCTCATCGGCATCTACTGTTGGGCGGGAGGTAAATTTTGTAAAAAATTAGGAGAAAAGCCCGTGAAGCCCTGATTTTTTAGATTTTATAAGAACCTCTAAGGTATTTATTCAGGAGAAATGCTTATCTTTGCCCCAACGGGAAAAACAATATTAAGAATAAAATCATATCTTTAAAAATCAAATTAATATGCGTACAAATCTGTATTTAGCTATTGCGATTGCCTCTACGGTAGCCCTTAGCTCTTGCAAAAAGTTAGGCGATCTTTCCGCCGACAACTTCACGGTAACGCCTTCGCCTATGGAAGCTGTTGCAGGTAAGGTTCCTGTTACGATTAATGGCCGCTTCCCCGAAAAATACATGAAGAAGAAAGCCGTTGTAACCGTAATCCCCGTACTCCGCTACGAAGGTGGCGAAGCCACTGGCCAGAGTGCCACATTCCAGGGTGAGAAAGTACAGGGCAACGACCAGACTATCAACTACAAAGTTGGTGGCAACTATACGATGAAGAATTCGTTCGACTACATCCCCGCCATGCAGAAGAGCGAGCTCTACCTGACCTTCGACGCCAAAGTGGGCAAGAAGAGCGTAAAGGTAAAAGAAGTAAAAGTAGCCGACGGTGTCATCGCCACCTCTGAACTGCTGGGCAAGACTCTGACCAGCTCTAACGGTTCACAGGCTCCTGACGCTTACCAGCGCATCATCAAGCAGGAGAAGGAATCTCAGATCAAGTTCCTCATCCAGCAGGCCAACATCCGCAACAGCGAGCTGAAGTCTACTTCTGTAAAAGACTTCGTACAGACGCTGAAGGACATCAAGGCTGACCAGAAGGGCAAACAGCTGGAGAACGTAGAAATCGCTTCTTACGCTTCACCTGATGGTGGTTTCACACTGAACGACAAGTTGGCTGCCAACCGTAAGACCAACACCGAAAAATACGTCAACAAGACCATGAGCAAAGCCGGCGTAAGCGGTAACATAGACGCCAAGTACACCGCTCAGGACTGGGAAGGCTTCCAGGAACTCGTATCCGCTTCCAACATCCAGGATAAGGACGTGATCCTCCGCGTGCTCTCTATGTACAAGGATCCGGAAGAACGTGAAACTCAGATCCGTAACCTCTCTTCTGCCTTCCGTGAACTGGCTGACGAGGTATTGCCCGAACTCCGCCGCTCACGCATGACCATCAACTACAACCTCATCGGTCGCAGCGACGACGAAATCAAGGCTCAGTACAAAGAAGATCCTTCTAAGCTCAACGTTGAGGAAATGCTTTACAACGCTACCCTGACTGACAACGTAGCTGAAAAGGAAGATATCTACAAGGCTACCACCAAGCAGTATCCTAACGACTACCGCGCTTACAACAACCTGGCTCAGATCGCCTTCCAGAAAGGTGACGTAGAAAGCGCCAAGAGCTATTTGGCTCAGGCTGCTTCCAAGAAGAGCGACGCTCCTGAAGTTGCCGTTAACAACGCTTACATTGCCCTGGCCAACGGTGACGTAGCAGCTGCCGAAAGCAGCCTGGCTAAAGCCAGCAGCGCCAACGGTTACAACGAAGCCCTCGGCAACCTCTACACCGCAAAAGGTAACTACGCACAGGCTGCTCAGAACCTGAGCGGTGCCAAGACCAACGGTGCAGCTCTGGCACAGATCCTGAACAAGGACTACAACGCCGCTAAGAACACCCTCGACGAGGTGAAGAATCCGGATGCCATCACCAGCTACCTCAAGGCTATCGTAGCTGCCCGCACCAACCAGAATTCTACCGCTGTGGCTAACCTGCGCGACGCCATCGCCAAGGATGCCAGCCTGAAGAGCTACGCTGCCAAGGACCTCGAGTTCAGAGCACTGGCCAACGACGCTGCTTTCCAGAGCCTCGTAAAGTAATTCGGTAAATACTCACAAACTCTATAAATCCCTCGGGACGCCTCGCGCGGATCGGGGGATTTTAAATTTTATCCCCTGACCGCAGCGCCGGGTGCCGCCCGGCCGTCGGGTCTACCGACCGCCACGGCACGCCCTGCCGCGCCAGCCTAACCTACCAAAGTCAATATGTTGTCACCACTCTTCCGACCCCTGGACCACGCCCGCTGCCGTAGCCGGCTGCTGGCCGCCACGGCCTTCGTCGCCGTCCTGTTGCTCTCCGCCTGCGGTCCCGACAAAAACCATGTACGCATCAAAGGGCACTTCCGCGGAGTCAATCAGGCCGAATTCTACCTCTACGACGAGATGGGCTCGCCGGCCAGCTTTGATACCGTAAAGCTGGAAAACGGCCGCTTCGAGATTGAGAAGGAAATCTCCGAGCGCCGCGTGCTCAATCTGCTGTTCCCCAACTTCTCGGAGCTCAGCCTGATAGCCGAGCCGGGCAAGACCATCGACATCGAGGCCGACGCCAACAAGCTGGCCGAGGTGGACATTGCCGGCTCCAAGGACAATGAGCTGCTCACCAAGTTCCGGCAGGAAAACATCAAGCGCACCGACGCCGACAAGCGTCTGGCTGCTGCCGACTTCATCCGCCAGCACCCCAACACCGTAGCAGCCCAGGCCGTTTTCATGACCTACTTCGTCAAGGCCGACGCCCTGCAGCCGCCCGCCGGCGAACTGCTCAACCTCATGGCCCGCGCACAGCCCCGCAACAGCAGCATGCGCGCCATCCGGCAGCGTATCCTGCCACTGACGCGCACGGTACCAGGCCAGCCCATGCCGAGCCTGCAGCTCACCGACCTCTACGGCAACCGACTGCAACTGCCGCCTGTAGCGGGCCGCCCCACGCTGGTGGTGTTCTGGGCCACATGGGCCAAAAACATGTACGGTCTGATGCGCATACTGCGTCAGGTACACCGCACCTACGGCCAGCGCCTCAGCATGGTGTTCATCTCGCTGGACTACGACCAGGAGCAATGCCGGCGCCGCGTCAAGAGCGACACCATCCCCGGCCGCATCGTCTGCGACGGCCGCGCCTTTGAGTCGCCCATCGTCCAGCAGACCGGCCTCACCAGCGTGCCCACCGTGCTACTGCTCGACGAGCATGGCCGCATCAAGAAGCGCATCATCGAGACCGACAACCTGGCCGACGACATCGACCGCCTGATGCACTGACCCGCCCACCGGCTCCGGCAGTCGACGCCTTCACAGCGCCGCATTCCAGTTGCCCACACGGCTTTGTTCCCCCCCCAATAAACCTGTTTCTGCCATGCTTACCACTACCCTCTGCGCCGCCCTCAACGGGCTCGAAGCCATTCCCGTGAAGGTTGAAGTCAATCTCTCCGACGGCTCGCTATTCTTCATGGTCGGGCTCCCCGACAACGCCGTGCGCGAAAGCCGCACCCGCGTATTCTCGGCCCTCCATAACTCCGGCCACTACTTTCCGCGGCAAAAGATTACGGTCAATCTGGCGCCGGCCGACCTGAAAAAGGAAGGCTCGGCCTACGACCTCCCGCTGGCCATCGGACTACTGGCCGGCAACCACGTGGTGGACACCACGCGCTTGGAGCGCTGCATGATGGTGGGCGAGCTGGGACTCGACGGCAGCCTGCGCCCCATCAAGGGCGCCCTGCCCATTGCCATCAAGGCGCGGAAAATGGGACTGGAGGCACTGATTGTGCCGCAGCAGAATGCCCGCGAAGCCGCCGTGGTCAACCGGCTGAAGGTGTACGGCGCAGCCCACCTGAACGACGTGGTGGCCCTGCTCAACGGGCGCGGCGGACCAGAGCCTACGGTGGTGGACACCCGCGCCGAGTTCTACGAGCAGCAGACGCACTATCCCTACGACTTTGCCGACGTGCGCGGGCAGGACAACGCCAAGCGGGCCTTTGAAATTGCGGCAGCCGGCGGCCACAACCTCATCATGATAGGCAGCCCGGGCTGCGGCAAGAGCATGATGGCCAAGCGCCTGCCCTCCATCCTGCCGCCCCTCTCGCTGGCCGAAAGCCTCGAAACCACCCAGATTCACTCCGTGGCCGGCCTGCTCGACCAACAGTCCACCCTGATAGCCCAGCGCCCCTTCCGCGCGCCGCACCACACCATTTCCGACGTGGCCCTGATTGGCGGCGGCACCCACTTCCAGCCGGGCGAAATCAGTCTGGCCCACAACGGCGTGCTCTTCCTCGACGAACTGCCGGAATTCAGCCGCTCGGCGCTCGAAACGCTCCGCCAGCCGCTCGAGGACCGCGTGGTCACCATTTCGCGCGCCAAGTACAACGTCAGCCTGCCCTGCTCCTTCATGCTGGTGGCCTCCATGAACCCCTGCCCTTGCGGCTACTACAACCACCCCACGCACCCCTGCGTGTGCCAGCCCGGCCAGATTCAGCGCTACATGAACCGCATTTCGGGCCCGCTGATGGACCGCATCGACCTGCAGATTGAGGTGACGCCCGTGCCGTTTGACGACCTCACCACGGCCCCGGCCGGGGAGTCGAGCGCCAACATCCGCCAGCGCGTCATAGCGGCCCGCGAGCGGCAGCAGGCGCGCTTCAAGGAGGTGCCGGGCGTACACTGCAACGCCCAGATGGACACGCGCCTGCTCCACACCTTTGTGCAGCCCGACGCCGAGAGCCTCGGCATGCTGCGCCAGGCCATGCAAACACTCGACCTCACGGCGCGGGCCTACGAGCGCATTCTGCGCGTGGCGCGCACCATTGCCGACCTGGCCGGCTCCGACCGCGTCACGGCGGCCCACATCGGCGAGGCCATAGGCTACCGCCGCCTCGACCGCAAGGGCTGGGGCGAATAGGCCCGCCATTGTCATACACACATCAATTCACACATTTTTACTCACCCACAAAAAACCATCACATCCCAACCCCATGCCACGCCTCACGCTACTCCTCCTCTCGGCCCTCCTGCTGGCCCTGCCGGCCTCGGCCCAAACAGACCGCCCCGAACTGCTCGACGACGACCGCATCCTGCCCTACGAAACGCAGACACTGCAGCTCAAGGTGGACAACCTCTACTTCTTCAAGGACAACGAATACGACGGCAACGTACAAAAGGGCTACTCCCTGCCCGGCGTATGGATTCGCCCGCGCCTAACCTACCAGCCCACCCGCCACCTGCGTCTGGAGGTAGGCCTGCACGCCCTGGCTTACCACGGAGCCAACAAATACCCCAACTATGCCTACCAGGACATCGGCACCTGGAAGGGCGCCCAGTACCAGCGCGGGGCCCACGTGCTGCCCTTTCTGCGCGCCCAGCTGCAGCTGAAGCACGCCGACCTGGTGTTTGGCGACATTTACGGCCAGTCCAACCACCGCCTCGTCACGCCCCTCTACGACCCTGAGCTGGACCTCACCTCCGACCCCGAAGCCGGCTTTCAGGTCATCGTACGCAAGCCGCACACGCGCTTCGACCTCTGGATTAACTGGCAGAGCTACCAGTTTGAAACCGACACCCACCAGGAGGTGTTTACGCTGGGCCTCTCCGACCTCGTCTACTACAACAGTCCCCAATCGCGCGTTCACGTCTACTCGCCCATCCAGCTGCTGGGGCAGCACCGCGGCGGCGAGCAGGACACCATAGCCGGCAACTCCGTGCAGACGCTGGTCAACGGGGCCGTGGGCCTCGGCCTGAAGTGGAACGCCCGCCGGCGCATACTGCGCAGCATGGGGTTGGAGGCCGACGTGGTAGGCTCCTACCAGCAGTCGGGCCAGCTCTGGCCGCACGACGCGGGCTACGGCGTGTTTGCCCGCGCCTCCGTACAGTTGTCTGACTTCGGGCTCCACGCCGGCTACTTCTATGCCCACCGCTTCGTCTCACTCTACGGCAATGCCTTTTTCAGCACCATCTCCACCAAGACGCCCGGCACGGAATTCATCGACCCCCAAACGGCCTTCTTCACCGCCGACTACGCCCACACCTTTGCCCGCCACTACACCTTGGGCTTCAACTTCAACTACTATTACACCGACCGCCGCCTCATGCGCTCGGCTCAGGGCGAGCTTTCGCCCTCCAACGCCCGCAGTGCCTTCAGTGCCGGCGTCTATTTCAAGGCCTCGCCCTCGTTCGTACTCAAGCGCTTCGGGTCGCGTCACCACCACGTCCGCTAAGGCACCCTGACGGAAAAATTTCGCCACTTAGCCGGCGGAAAAAATTGGCTCTTTCGGTCGAATTATGTACCTTTGCGGACACAATTGCGGACGCGCATCGTGCCAGGGCCATCTGTTTCGCCATGCTTTTGGTCGGGTCGGCCGGCCGCAATGTCGTTTTTAAGCGCCCCATGCGCCGGCAACCTGCCTTTAGGGCCTGCGCCATCCATACTGCCCTTGTAGTTCAACGGATAGAACAACGGTTTCCTAAACCGTAAATATGAGTTCGATTCTCATCGGGGGTACATCTGTTTTTGTTTTAAGGCCCGTTTCCTTCAGGTGGAGGAAACGGGCCTTAATCTTCCGCGGCTCGGAAAAAATCTTCCGCGGCTCGGAAAATTAACGAGGTCGGACCTTGTTATCACAAAATCCGACCTCGTATACTCCTCGCTGCTGCTCTCCCGGCTGACCGCCAAAAAAAGGAAGCCCGCCCGCGGCTCTTCGGAAGAATTTTAGTAAGTTTGCAGCCTGCTATGCGAGTACTTATAGTCAATACTTCCGAACATACCGGCGGTGCCGCCATTGCGGCCGAACGGCTTACGGAGGCCCTCCGCACCTCGGGCGTGGAGGCCGAAATGCTGGTGATGCACCCGTGCAGCCAGAAGCCCTACGTGCTGACGGCCGGCACGCCGCTCCGTCGGCGAGCTGCCTTCCTGCTGGAGCGGCTCACCATCTGGCTGGCCAACCGTCTGAGCCGGAAGAACCTGTTCCGCGTATCCATAGCCAACACGGGGCAGGACATTACCCGCCTGCCGGCTTTCAGGGAAGCTGACGTCATTCACCTGCACTGGATTAACCAGGGCATGCTCTCCCTGCGCGGCCTGCGCCGCATTCTGGCTTCGGGCAAGCCCGTGGTGTGGACCCTCCACGACATGTGGCCCGTGACGGCCGTGTGCCACCACGCCCAGAGCTGTACGCGCTATCAGCACGCGTGTCACGACTGCCCGCTGCTAATTCGTCCGGGACGCCGCGACCTGTCGGCGCGCGTGTTCCGCCGCAAGCAGCAGGTCTACGACCACGCCAACCTTACGTTTGTGGCCTGCAGCCAATGGCTCGAAAACCTGGCGCGCCAGAGTGCGCTGACCACGGGCCACACGGTGACCAACATTCCCAACCCGCTGAACACCGACCTCTTCCACCACATGGACAAAGGTCCGCTGCGCAAGGCGCTCGGTCTGCCTACTGACAAACGGCTCATCCTGTTCAGTTCGGTCAAGACCACCGACCCGCAAAAGGGCATGTCGTACCTGATTGAGGCCTGCCGCCTGCTGAACGAAAAGCGCCCCAAGCTGCGCGAACGGCTGGCCGTAGTGGTGGCCGGCAAGGCGTCGGAAGAGCTGAGCAGCCAGTTCCCCTTTGACGTGTTCAGCCTGGGCTACATCAGCCACGACGAGCAGATGGCGCGCGTGTACAACGCCGTCGACCTGTTTGTCACCCCCTCACTCATGGAAAACCTGCCCAACACCATTGCCGAGGCCATGGCCTGCGGCATTCCGTGCGTAGGTTTCCGCACCGGCGGCATTCCGCAAATGATTGACCACGAGCGCAACGGCTATGTGGCCGACTACTGCTCGGCCGCCGACCTGGCCAAAGGCATCTGCCGCTCGCTCGACGAGAGCCACTACCATTCGCTCAGCCGCGAGGCCCGCTGCAAGGCCCTGAGCGCCTATTCGCGCCAGGCCGTGGCCACGCGCTACATCCAACTCTATCAACAGATTATCTCTCAGAATGACTGATCATTCAACCCCTTCTCCGAAAATTACCATCGTCACCGTCACCTACAACCCCGGTGCCCTGCTCGACGTCACCATTGACAGCGTAGAACGTCAGACGTATCCGCACGTGGAGCACCTCATCGTAGACGGCAATTCGCAGGACGGCACGATGGCCACCGTTCACCATTATCAGGAACGCAACAGCGTGGCCGCCACGCCCCATGAGATTGTGTGCCGCAGCGAGCCCGACAAGGGCCTCTACGACGCCATGAACAAGGGTATCCGTCTGGCCACGGGTGACTACCTGCTCTTCCTGAATGCCGGCGACCGCCTGCACAGCCCGCAGACGCTGGAGCAGATGGCGGCCTGCATACAGGCCTGCCCAACGCCACCCGCCGTGGTGTACGGCCACACCGACATCGTGGACTGTGAGGGACACTTCATACGCAAGCGCCGCCTGGCGCCGCCCGAGCACCTGAGCTGGCGCAGCTTCCGCAGCGGAATGCTCGTGTGCCATCAGGCCTTCATGGCGCGCACCGAACTGGCCCGGCAGACGCCCTACAACCTGGACTACCGCTTTTCGGCCGACTTTGACTGGTGCATCCGCCTCATGAAACTGGCCCAGCGCCGCGCCATGCCGCTGACCAACGCCCATCTTACCGTGGCCGACTACTTGCAGGAGGGCATGACCACGCAAAACCACAAGGCCTCGCTGCACGAGCGCTTCCGCATCATGGTCAGCCACTACGGCTGGCTCACCACCCTGCTGCAGCACGCATGGTTTACGGTGCGGGCCGTGACCCGGAAGTAAAGCACGCCGCCCCGACCTACATCCCCCACCAAAACCTCATAATCACCCACTACAGAGACACTCAACATCATGAACTTCACCGGAAAAAGCATACTCATTACGGGTGCCAGCGGCTTCATTGGCAGCTTCATTGTGGAGCGCGCCCTAGCCGAAGGCGCCGAAGTATGGGCCGCCGTGCGCGCCACCAGCAGCCGGCGCTACCTGCGCGACGCCCGCATCCACTTTATCGAACTCGACCTGAATCATGCCGACCGGCTGCAACGACAGCTGCAGGCCTTCCGCGACCGAAACGGACGGGGATGGGACTACGTGGTACACGCCGCCGGCGCCACCAAATGCCGCCACGCGGCCGACTTTTTTGCCACCAACACCCAGGGCACGGAAAACCTGGCCAAGGCGCTGCTGGCGCTGCAGATGAAGCCGCTGAAGTTTGTCTTCATCAGCTCGCTGAGCGTGTACGGTCCGGCCCGCGAGGAGGCCGTAGGCCACGAGCCCGGCCACTATTACGCCGAAATCCGCGAAACCGACACACCGCGTCCCGACACCGCCTACGGCCGCAGCAAGCTCGAGGCCGAACGCCGGCTCCGGGCCCTGCCCGAACTGCCGTGCGTCACGCTGCGCCCCACGGGCGTTTACGGCCCGCGTGAACGCGACTACTTTCTCATGGCGCAGAGCATAGCCGGCGGCGTGGACTTTGCCGTAGGCTACCGCCCGCAGGAAATCACCTTTATCTACGTTTCCGACCTGGTGGAGGCCGTCATGCTGGCCCTCGACCACGGACAGCCCGGCCGCGCCTACTTTCTGAGCGACGGCCATGTGTACACCAGCCGCACCTTTTCCGACCTGCTGCAGCAGGAGCTGCACAAGACTCACGTGCTGCGCATCAAGGCACCGGTGTGGTTTCTCTGGGGCGTATGTGCCGTGTCCGGCACGGCCGCGCGCCTGATGGGCCGCACCACAACGCTCAATCTCGACAAGTTTCACATTCTCAAACAACGCAACTGGCGATGCGACATCCGCCCCGCCCGCGAGGAGCTGGGCTTCAACCCGCGCGTACAGCTGCCCGAAGGGGTGGCCAAAGCCGTTGCATGGTATAAGCAGGAAAAATGGATCTGAAAATACTCCGCCCCCGCCCGCTGCGCCGCGGCCTGCTTGGCATCGAAAAGCTCACCCTCTTCTACGCCGCGCTGACCTCGGTGGCCATACTGCTGCTGTGGCCGCGCATTGAAGGTGCGGCCGGCCTGCTGCTGCAGCGCTGGCTGCTGTGTGCCGCCATAGTGGTACCGTACTTCGCCTACCGGTGGTATCCCTCGCGACTCACCAAGTTTCTGCGCATCTTCTACGTCATGGCCCTGCTGAGCTACTGGTACCCCGACACCTATCACATCTGCAGCACCATGCCCTACCTCGACCACGCCTTTGCCACGGCCGACCAGTGGCTCTTCGGGTTCCAGCCCGCGGAGTGGTTCAGCCGGATATTCTCCTCGCACGTGGTGAGCGAGGCCTTCTACATGGGCTATCTGTCGTACTTTCCCATCATTGCGTTTGTCACCTTCTATGCCTGGCTGCGCAAGTATCAGCAGCTGGAGTACGCCACGTTTGTCATCATGTGCTCCTTCTTCCTGTTCTACATCGTGTTCCTGTTCCTGCCGGTAGCCGGACCGCAGTTCTACTACCCGCTGCTCAGCGCGCAGCAGCTGCAGGCCGGCGTGTTCCCGCCCGTGCCCCACGACTACTTCGTGCTCCATCCGCAGCTGCAGGAAAATCCCAACAGCATGGGCGGCCTGTTCCACACGTGCGTCAGCTTCATGCAGGGCCACGGCGAGCGCCCCACGGCAGCCTTCCCCTCGTCGCACGTAGGCATCAGCACGGTAGTCCTGCTGGTCAGCCGCAAGCTCTCGCCCACGCTCACGGCCTGCCTCGTACCGTTCTACCTGCTGCTGTGCGGCTCCACGGTGTACATCGGTGCCCACTACGCCATTGACGCCCTCACGGGCATCCCCTGCGGCGTGGCCGCCTTCTACTTTTCGGCCTGGCTGTTCCGTTTCCGTTTTTTCCACCGCAAGCCGAAGGCTAACACCGTCAGGCAAAATGTAGACTAAAATCTGCCGAAAGGCCCGAAATGCTTTCAAAAAGCAAGAAAAATCTCATTTATTTACATTTTTTTTAAAAGTCAACGGTCGGAATACAACAGAATTACTTATCTTTGCTTGATGCGTACCGAAAGGTTCGGACGCATGGAGCAAGTAAATCCCTTACTATCAAGAAAAATACACGACAAATCATGGAAAAAATTGACAAACTGGACCAAAAGATACTGGAAATCATCTCCTGCAATGCACGTATCCCCTTTAAGGACGTAGCCACCGTGTGCGGCGTATCGCGCGCCGCCATCCACCAGCGTGTGCAGCGCCTCATCGAGTCGGGCGTGATTGTAGGCTCCGGCTACTACATCAATCCCAAGTGTCTGGGCTACAGCACCTGCACCTACGTGGGCATTACGCTGGAGCGCGGCTCCATGTACCGCGATGCCGTGAAGGAGCTGAACAAGATTCCGGAAATCGTAGAGTGTCACTTCACCACCGGCGCCTACACCATGCTGGTCAAGCTCTACGCACACGACAACGAGCACCTCATGCGCCTGCTCAACGACCGTATCCAACAGATTCCGGGTGTCATCTCCACCGAGACGCTCATCTCGCTCGAACAAACCATCAACCGCGAAGTGCCCGTCATCCTGGAATCCGAACAAAAAGACTAATCCGTCCGCTTTTTCCTTTCCCATATTCCTTCTATGGAGCACCTATATGTTGAAGGCCCCCTCATTGGCATTGCCACGTTTCTGGCCATCGGCTTTTTCCACCCCGTAGTGGTAAAGACGGAGTACCACTTCGGCACGCGCCCGTGGTGGATATTCCTGCTCATCGGCGTGGGGGGCACGGCCGCAGCCCTGTTCATTGAAAACGTGCTGCTGAGCGCCGTCATCAGCGTGGTGGCCTTTTCGAGCCTCTGGACCATCAAGGAACTTTTTGAGCAGGAAGAGCGCGTCATCAAGCGGTGGTTTCCCGAAAATCCGGATCGCAGCGACTACTATGCCCGCCGCCGCGCCCTCTACAACGAGCGCCACCACACCCACTACTGAATCCCATTCATTTTCCCCATAAAGAGCCCCCACCCCGCCGCGAAACACGAAGAAAAAACTCCGCGGCTCGGAAAAAATTTTTGGCGGCTCGGAAAAATTTTTACAAGGCACCTCGTTCCGGCGAGGTGCCTTTTTCGTGTTCCGGCCGTGACCCGTTGGCGGCCGGTCGCAACCACAGGGTCCTCCGCCCTCTCCCTTCGGGAGAAAAACGGCGGCGTATTCTGCCCCACCCCTTGGCCCTAACTCAAGAAAAAGTGGTAACTTTGTGCCCCAAAAGACATAGGATAACCCTCAAAACCTGTTTACCGCTTTGATTTCAGTAGAAAAATTGGGAATGGAATTCAGCGCGCGACCGCTCTTTCACGACGTGTCGTTCGTCATCAACCCCAAAGACCGCATCGGACTGGTCGGCAAGAATGGGGCAGGCAAATCAACCCTGCTGAAGATTCTGGCCGGCGAGCAAGTGCCCACGTCGGGCACGGTGAGCATCCAGAAGGACTGCACCATCGGCTACCTGCCGCAGGTGATGATACTGAGCGACGGCCACACCGTACGCCAGGAGGCCGAAAAGGCCTTTACGCACATCAGCAGCCAGCAGGAGCGCGTGGAGGCCCTCAGCCGCGAGCTCTCCAACCGCACCGACTACGACAGTGCCGACTACCTGCAGCTGGTGGAAACCTTCAGCTACGAGAGCGAACGCTTCCAGATGATGGGCGGCATGAACTACCAGGCCGCTCTGGAGCGCACGCTCACGGGACTGGGCTTCAGTACGTCGGACTTTGACCGCCCCACGAGCGAGTTTTCCGGCGGCTGGCGCATGCGTATCGAGCTGGCCAAGCTGTTGCTGCAAAGCCCCGACGTGCTGCTGCTGGATGAGCCCACCAACCACCTCGACATCGAGAGCATCCAGTGGCTCGAGCAGTTCCTGGCCCACAGCCCGGGCGCCGTGGTGCTGGTGAGCCACGACCGCGCCTTCCTGAACAACGTGACCAACCGCACGCTGGAGATTGCCTGCGGCCGCGCCACGGATTACCGCGTGTCGTACGACGCCTTTGTCAAGCTGCGCGCCGAACGCCGCGAGCAGCAAATCCGCGCCTACGAGAACCAGCAAAAGGAAATTGCCGACATCAAGGACTTCATTGAGCGCTTCCGCTACAAGCCAACCAAGGCCGTACAGGTGCAGAGCCGCATCAAGCAGCTGGAGAAGATTGTGCCCATCGAGATTGACGAGGTCGACACCTCCAGCCTGCGCCTGAAGTTCCCGCCGTGCTCGCGCTCGGGCGACTATCCCGTCATCTGCGAGGACGTGCGCAAGGACTACGGCGACCACTGCGTGTTCCACGACGTGAACCTCACCATCAAGCGTGGCGAAAAGGTGGCCTTTGTCGGCAAGAACGGCGAAGGCAAGTCCACCCTGGTCAAGTGCATCATGGGCGAAATCCCCTTTGAGGGCCACCTCAAGCTGGGCCATAACGTCGAAATAGGCTACTACGCACAGAACCAGGCCCAGCTGCTCGACGGCGAGCTGACGGTGTTCGACACCATTGACCGCGTGGCCAAGGGCGACATCCGCCTGCGCATCCGCGACATACTGGGCGCGTTCATGTTTGGCGGCGAGGCGTCGGACAAGAAGGTCAAGGTGCTCTCGGGCGGTGAGCGCAGCCGTCTGGCCATGATCAAGCTGCTGCTCGAGCCGGTGAACTTCCTCATCCTCGACGAGCCTACCAACCACCTGGACATGCGCACCAAGGACGTGCTCAAGGCCGCCATCCGCGACTTCGACGGCACCGTCATCGTGGTGAGCCATGACCGCGAGTTCCTCGACGGCCTTGTTACCTCGGTCTACGAATTCGGCGGGGGCGTGGTGCGCCACCACATCGGCGGTATCTACGATTTCCTGCAGAGCAAGAAAATTGAGAACCTCAACGAGCTGCAAAAGGCACAGCCGCAGCCCGCGGCCACACCGGCCGCTGCCCACGAGGCCGAACCGGCCGCCAGTGCCGGCAAGCTCAGCTACGAACAGCAAAAGGCCCAGGCCCGCCAGCGCCGCAAGCTGGAGCAGGCCGTCAGCGAGGCCGAAAAGGCCGTGATTGACCTGGAGACCAAGCTCCACGACCTGGAGCAGCTGCTGGCCACGCCCGAAGGGGCTGCCGACGCGGCCCGCTGCGAGGAATACGGCCGCCTGCAGGCCGAAAAGGCCGATGCCGAACAGAAATGGGAGGAGGCCATGGAGGAGCTGGAGCAATTCGGCGAAGCCTGAACCGCCGCCCTGTCCCACGCAAAACAAGCATCAAAAATTTTCAAAAAAACATAAAACCCAACATGATGAACCTGAAACATCTGATTCCCGTACTGGCTTTGGCCGTAACGGGCGCGTCAGCCCAGACGTCGGACCTGAAGTCCGGCCTGGACCTCAACGACATGGACCCGAGCATCAAACCGGGCACCAACTTCTTTGATTACGCCGGTGGCAACTGGCGCAAGAGTCACCCCATACCGGCCGAATACTCACGCTACGGCAGCTTCGAGGTGCTCATTGAGAACAACGAGCGCCAGCTCCACGACCTCATCGAACAGCTGGCCAAGGAGCAGCACCCGGCCGGCTCGCTGGAGCAGAAAATCGGCGACCTCTACAACCTGGCCATGGACAGCACCCGCCGCAACCGCGAGGGCTGGACGCCCATCAAGGGACAGCTGGAGCAGGTAGCCGCCATCAAGACCATCAAGGACCTCACCGTACTTTCCGCCCAACTGGGCCGCTACGGCGTGTCCTCGTACTTCAACATCGGCGTAGGCTCCGACATGAAGGACAGCAAAATGAACATCGTAGGCATCCAGCAGGGCGGACTCTCGCTGGGCAACCGCGACTATTATCTGGAGAACGACGAGGCCACACAGAAGATTCGTGAGGCCTACAAGCAGTACATCGTCAAGATGTTCCGCCTCGTGGGCGACGACGAGACTACGGCCCAGAAGAAAATGGAAGCCGTGTTCAACATCGAGCTGCGCATTGCCAAGGCCAGCAAGTCAATGGTAGAACTGCGCGACCCCGAGGCCAACTATCACAAGATGGGCTTCTGCCAGCTGCTCAATGACTATCCCGGCATCGACTGGAGCACCCTGCTGCTCTGCTCCGGCTTCCCCGCCATTGAGTACGTCGACATGGGACAGCCCGAAAACATCAAGGAAATCGAGAAGCTCATGGCCGACACGCCCATCGAGGACCAGAAAGCCTACATGGCCTTCAAGGTCATTGAGAATGCCGCCAGCCAGCTGAGTGACGACTTCCGCAACGCCACCTTCGACTTCTACGGCCGCGTCATGAGCGGTACCACCCAGGACCGTGCCCGCTGGAAACGCGCCATCGGTGCCGTACAGGGCGTGCTGGGCGAAGCCGTGGGCAAGATGTACGTCGAGAAATACTTCCCCGCCTCTTCCAAGGAGCGCATGGTACAGCTGGTGCGCAACCTGCAGAAGTCGCTGGGCGAGCGCATCCAGGAGCAAAAATGGATGAGCAAGGAAACCAAGGAAAAGGCCCTCGAAAAGCTCAACACCTTCTACGTAAAAATCGGTTACCCCGACACCTGGATGGACTACTCCGGCCTGACCATCGACCCCTCGAAGTCCTACTTTGAGAACCTCTGCCAGGCTTCAGCCTTCATGACGGACTATTTCATCCAGAAGGACGTGAACAAACCCGTTGACCGCGCCCGCTGGCAGATGACGCCGCAGACCATCAACGCCTACTACAACCCGACGACCAACGAGATTTGCTTCCCGGCCGGCATCCTGCAGCCGCCTTTCTTCAACCCCGAGGCTGACGACGCCGCCAACTACGGTGCCATCGGCGTGGTGATCGGTCACGAAATGACGCACGGATTTGACGACCAGGGCAGCCAGTTCGACAAGGACGGCAACCTGAAGAACTGGTGGACCGAGGCCGACCGCAAGAACTTCGAGGCCCGCACCAAGGTAATGGCCGACTACTTCTCCAAGATTGAGGTGCTGCCGGGCCTCTACGGCAACGGCAAGCTCACCCTGGGCGAGAACATTGCCGACCACGGCGGCCTGAACATTGCCTTCCAGGCCTTCAAGGAGGCTACGGCAGCTCATCCGCTGGCCGACAAGGACGGCTTTACGCCCGAGCAGCGCTTCTTCCTGTCGTACGCCAAGGTTTGGATTGACAACATCCGCGACGAGGAAATCCGCAACCGTACCAAGAACGACCCGCACTCACTGGGCCGCTGGCGCGTAAACGGTGCGCTGCCGCACATCGACGCCTGGTACAAGGCCTTCAACATTGGCAAAAACGATCCGCTCTACGTGCCCGCCAAGCAGCGTGTGGACGTGTGGTAATTCCCTAATCTGACGCGAATGCCACTCATCGTACCCCGCCGGCTTCCGGCCGCACAGATTGTACAGCAAGAGGGCACACAGGTATATGAGTCTCCGGCTCAGGCACCTGCGTGCCCTTTGCGCATATTGTTTCTGAACCTCATGCCGCAGAAGCAGCTCACCGAGCTGGACTTCGTGCGCGTGCTGGCCCCCATCAGCAGTGTGTGGATGGAGCTCATCACCATGAAAATTGCCGGCCAGCGCTACAAAACCACGCCGCAGGAATACGTCGAAACCTTCTACACCGACTTCGAGCGCCTCGCCGACCGTCCGGCCGACGGGCTCATCGTCACCGGCGCGCCCATCGAGCATCTGCCCTTTGAGGAGGTGCGCTACTGGACGGCCCTGCAGCAGATTTTTGACTGGGCCGACCGCCACGTCCGCTCCACGCTCTACATCTGCTGGGGCGCGCAGGCCGGGCTCTACCATCACTACGGCGTGCCCAAGTACGGCCTGCCGCAAAAAAAGTTCGGTATTTTTGAGCAGACCGTTCTGCGCGACGCCCCACTGCTGCGCGACCTGGGCCCTACCTTCTGCATGCCCCACAGCCGCCACACCGAGGTGCGGCAGTCCGACCTGCTGCAGGTGCCCGAGCTCATGCTGCTGGCGTCCTCGCCCGAGAGCGGTCCGAGCATCATGGAGGCCCACGGCGGCCGCCAGCTCTTCGTGACGGGCCACACCGAGTATGCCGCCGACACCCTCGACCGCGAATACCGCCGCGACCTGGGCAAGGGTCTGCCCATTGAGCTGCCGCAGCACTACTACGTCGACGACTGTCCCGACCGCGGCATACGTTTTTCGTGGCGCGAGGCGGGCCTTACGCTCTACCGCAACTGGGTGGAGCAATACGTAAAGCCCTGAAAGCCCGCTATTCACGAAAAAAGCAGTAACTTTGTAGCCAAATCCAATTTTGCACCCATGAAGAAACTTTTTATCGAGACATACGGCTGCCAGATGAACGTGGCCGACTCCGAAGTAGTGGCCTCGGTCATGCAGATGGCCGGCTATGAACCCTGCGACAGCCTCGACGAGGCCGACGCCGTGTTCCTGAACACCTGCTCGGTGCGCGACAACGCCGAGCAAAAGATTTACCACCGCCTCGAGGCCCTCACCGCCCAGCGCCGCAAGGGCCGCAAAATCATTATCGGCGTCATCGGCTGCATGGCCGAGCGCGTCAAGGAGGCGCTCATTGAGCAGCACGGGGTGGACCTCGTGGCCGGCCCCGACGCCTACCTCAGCCTGCCCGACCTCATCGCACAGGCCGAGACCGGACACAAGGCCATCAACATTGAGCTCTCGACCACCGAGACCTACCGCAACGTCGTGCCGCGCCGCGTGGGAGGCAACCACCTCTCAGGCTTTGTGAGCATCATGCGTGGATGCAACAATTTCTGTCACTACTGCATCGTGCCCTACACCCGTGGACGCGAACGCTCACGCGACCTGGACAGCATCCTGACCGAAGCCACCGACCTGGCCGCCCGCGGCTACAAGGAACTGACCCTGCTGGGCCAGAACGTCAACAGCTACCGCTACGAGGCCCCCGACGGCACCGTCATCGGCTTTCCGCAGCTGCTGCGCAGCGTGGCCCGCGCCGTGCCCGGCATGCGCATCCGCTTTACCACCTCGCACCCCAAGGACATGAGTGACGACACGCTGCACGTGATTGCCGAAGAGCCCAACATCTGCCACCACATCCACCTGCCGGTGCAGAGCGGCTCCGACCGCATCCTCAAGCTCATGAACCGCAAGTACACCCGCGAATGGTATCTTGACCGCGTCAGCGCCATCCGCCGCATCATCCCCGACTGCGGCCTCTCGACCGACATCTTTGCCGGCTACTGCACGGAGACGGAGGAGGACCACCAGCTCTCGCTCTCGCTCATGCGGGAGTGTGCCTACGACAGCGCGTTCATGTTCAAGTACAGCGAACGCCCGGGCACTTACGCCTCACGCCACCTGGCCGACGACGTACCCGAGGAGACCAAGGTGCGCCGCCTCGAGGAGCTCATCGCCCTGCAAAACCAGCTGAGCCTGGAGTCCAACCAGCGCGCCGTGGGCCAGACCTTCGAGGTACTGATTGAAGGCACCAGCAAGCGCTCGCGCGAGCAGCTCTTTGGCCGCACGGGGCAGAACAAGGTGGTGATTTTTGACCGCGGCGACCTGCGCCCGGGCCAGTACGTCATGGTGCGCATCACCGAAGCCACCTCCGCCACGCTGAAGGGCGAGGTGACCGAAAAGCTCGACAAGTAAACCTACCGCCACGGCCCGCGCCGTGGCCACCCTACCGGCAGAGCCGGCTTCCTGACCACAGCGTCAGGGGGCCGGCCATGCTGCGTTACGCGCACCGTCCCGCCGCACCGCCTTATTATTGCCCCCATGAGCCGCGGTGCAAAGAAAAACTTTTCGTACTTTTGCACACAAAACCAAACCATTACCCTTTTCATGAAAAAAATCCTATCGCTGATTGTGATGCTGGTCACCCTGATAGGGCTGCCGGCCGGCGCACAAATCCTGAAGCCTGTGAAATTCAGCATTTCGCAGAAGCGCATTTCGGCCTCCGAAATCGAGATTACCTTTAAGGGCCGCATAGAGTCAGGCTGGCACGTCTACTCCACCGGACTGGGCAACGACGGTCCGACCTCGGCTACGTTTTCCGTAGACCACGCCACCGGCGCCGCCCCCGTGGGCACCCTGAAAGCCGGCAGTGGCGAGAAGCACAAACAGGACCCGATATTTGACATGCCCGTGCGCTACTTCGAAGGCACCTGCACCTTTACGCAGCGCATCAAGCTGACAGCCAAGAACTACCAGCTCAAGGGCTACCTGACCTACGGCGCCTGCAACGACGAGAACTGCCTGCCGCCGACCAACGTAGACGTCACCGTGAAGGGTGCCGACGGCCCCGACGACGCTCCGGCCGCCCCGGCCGACGAGCAGCAGGCCAATGCCGCCACCAGTCTGACGGCCACCGACTCCGCCGCCCTGGCTCCTGCAGCCGCCGATTCGGCCGCTACCCTGCCCGCCTCCACACTCGACTCGACCGAAGTCAAGGCCCTGTGGACACCCGTTACCGCCCAGCTCACCGCCTTTGACGGCTCCCAGAGCGGCACGCAGGGCAAAGCCTGGTGGTACATCTTCATTCTGGGCTTTGCCGGCGGTCTCATCGCCTTGTTCACGCCTTGCGTATGGCCCATTATTCCGATGACGGTGAGCTTCTTCCTCAAGCGCTCCGGCAACCGCCGCCGCGGCATCCGCGACGCCGTGACTTACGGCATCTCCATCATTGTCATCTACGTGGCCCTGGGCCTCATCATCACGTCCATATTCGGCGCCAGCGCGCTCAACGACCTCTCCACCAACGCCATTTTCAACATCTTCTTCTTCCTGATGCTCGTGGTGTTTGCCGCCAGCTTCTTCGGCGGGTTCGAGATTACGCTGCCCTCCAAGTGGAACAACGCCGTCAACCACAAGGCCGACACCACCACGGGCCTCATCTCCATCTTCCTGATGGCCTTTACGCTCTCGCTGGTGAGCTTCTCCTGCACGGGCCCCATCATCGGGTTCCTGCTGGTGGAGGTGTCCACGCAAGGCAGCATCCTGGCGCCCACCATCGGCATGTTTGGCTTTGCCGTAGCGCTGGCCCTGCCATTCACGCTGTTTGCCTTGTTCCCCACGTGGCTCAAGAGCGCGCCCAAGAGCGGCGGCTGGATGAACGTCATCAAAGTGGTACTGGGCTTCCTCGAACTGGCCTTTGCCTTCAAGTTCCTCTCGGTGGCCGACCTGGCCTACGGCTGGCACCTGCTTGACCGCGAAACGTTCCTCTCCATCTGGATTGTCATCTTCGCCCTGCTGGGTCTGTACCTGCTGGGAAAAATCAAGTTCCCGAACGATGACGACGACACCCACACCAGCGTGCCCCGCTTCTTCATGGGTCTGGCCTCGCTGGCCTTTGCCGTCTACATGGTGCCGGGTCTGTGGGGCGCTCCGCTCAAGGCCGTCAGCGCCTTTGCGCCGCCCATGTCCACCCAGGACTTCAACCTCGACCGCCAGGCCGGTGTAGAGGCGCAGTTTACCGACTACGAGCAGGGCATGGCCTACGCCAAGAGTGTGGGCAAGCCGGTCATGATAGACTTCACGGGCCACGGCTGCGTCAACTGCCGCAAGATGGAGCTGGCCGTATGGCGCGACCCCGAAGTGACGGACTACCTGAAAAACAAGTACGTGCTCATCTCGCTCTACGTGGACGACAAGACCCGTCTGCCGCAGCCCATCGTGGTCAAGGAGAACGGCGAGGACGTCACCCTGCGCACCGTGGGCGACAAGTGGAGCTACCTGCAGCGCGTCAAGTTCGGCGCCAGCGCACAGCCCTTCTACGTCCTGCTCGACAACGAGGGCATGCCGCTCAACCACTCCTACTCTTACGACGAGGACATCAAGAAGTACATTCACTTCCTCCAGTCGGGTCTCGACCGCTACGAGCAGAAGCAGCCGTAACACGCCCGACGGAGCCCCTCCCGCGCGACATTTTCATAAGCTAAAGCATATCAGTTCTCCTCCACCCCAAGCCTACCGGCGGAACGGGTGGAGGAGAACTTTTTTTGTCCCTCCGGGCAGGAATCGGGCCACGGGGCGACCTGAGCCATTTTCCGAGCCGCCGAAAAAAAACTCCGAGCCGCCGAAAATTTTTTCCGAGCCGCCGAGTTTTTTTTCGGCGGCTCGGAGTTTTTCCAAAGTCCCCCCTGTTTTTTCCTCCCCCATTCCGATGACTCAAAACGAGCCCAAAGGGCGGCTTCCTCCCCAATTTCCGTCAGCGCCACGCCCCAAACGGGCGAAAAACCACATTTTTTGGTGATTGCCCGCGGATGCCGGACTTCGTAATTTTGCACCGACAAACGGCGCACCGCCGGGCGGACCGCTCACCGCATCCCGCCCGCACGCCGCATTCATCACTTATCCCATCCGCCATGACCAGACTCCTATTCCTTTTGCTGCTGCTCCTGAGTGTGGGCAGCCCCGTGGCCCTGGCCGCAAACCGCGTGCTTTCGGGCCGGGTCATCACCCCCCATCACCAAGCCATAGACTACGCCGTGGTGTACCTGAAAAATACGTCCTACCGCACCCTTACCGACAGCCTCGGCCGCTACACGCTCTCGGCGCCCGAGGGCACGTACACGCTGGTGGTGACGGCGCTGGGCTACCAGACGTACGAAAAGCCCGTCAGCCTCACCTCCGCCACCCCGACCCCTCACCACGTAACGCTGCGCTCCGCCGAGCGGGCGCTGGGCGAGGTCGTGGTGTCGCACGCCGGCATCAGCCGCGTGCAGCAGTCGGCCTACAACGTGACGGCGCTCGACGCCCGCCCGCTGCACAACTCCACCAAAAGTCTGAGCGAGGCCATCGGACAGATGCCCGGCCTGAAAATCCGCCAGACGGGCGGCACGGGCTCCGACACGCAGTTCATGCTCGACGGCTTTACGGGCAAGCATGTCAAAATCTTTATTGACGGCATGCCGCAGGAGGGTGTGGGCAGCGCTTTCGGACTGAACAACATTCCCGTCAACCTGGCCGAGCGCATCGAGGTGTACAAGGGTGTGGTGCCCGTAGGCTTCGGGTCCGACGCCCTGGGCGGCGTCATCAACATCGTCACGCCGCAGAGCCGCCCGCGCTGGTACGTGGACGCCGCGTACTCCTACGGCTCGTTCAACACCCACAAGTCGTCCGTCAATGCCGGCCAGACGCTGAAAAACGGTCTGACCTACGAGCTGAATGCCTTTCAGAACTATTCGGACAACAATTATTATGTCGACACCTACGTGACGCAGTTTCTCGACAACGGCTTCACGCAGGTGGACAAGAACCGGATTGAGCGCGTGCGCCGCTTTAACGACACCTACCACAACGAAGCCCTCATCGGCAAAATCGGCGTCAGCGGCAAGCCCTATGCCGACCGCCTGATGGTGGGCCTGACCTACGCCCGGCAGTACAAGGAAATCCAGACGGGCGTGCGGCAGGAAATCGTGTTCGGCCAGAAGCACCACCGCGGCCACACCCTCATGCCCTCGCTGGAGTACCGCAAGCGCAACCTGCTGACGCCGGGCCTCGACGTGCAGCTGGCTGCCAACTACAACTACAACCTGACGCACCAGGTGGACACCTCGGCCTACCGCTACAACTGGTACGGCCAGCGCCGCTACACCGGTACGCGCGGCGAGCAGAGCTATCAGGACAACGAGCAGCGCCACCGCAACTGGAACGCCACGCTCACGGCCCGCTACCACCTGGGCGAGCACCACCTGCTGACCCTGAACCACACCTTCTCGGCCTTTCGGCGCGACAGCCGCAACCTGACGGGCAGCACGTCGGCCATTACAAGCTACGACATGCCCAAGGTGACGCGCAAAAACATTTCGGGCCTCTCCTACCGCTTCACGCCCTCGGCGCGCTGGAACCTGACGGCCTTTGCCAAGTATTACCAGCAATACAACCGCGGCCCCGTGTCAACCAGCGCCGACGGCTTCGGCAACTATGCCGACATGAGCCGCACCAACCGCAACCTGGGCTACGGCGCGGCGGCCACGGCATTCCTGCTCAAGGGACTGCAGGCCAAGCTGTCGTACGAAAAGGCCTGCCGCCTGCCCTCCACCGACGAGCTCTTCGGCGACGAGGACCTCGAAGCGGGCCGCGCCAACCTGAAGGCGGAGCAGAGCCACAACGCCAACTTCAACCTGAGCTACACCCTGAGCCGCCACCGGCACAGCCTCTACGCCGAAGCCGGCCTCAGCTACCGCCGCACCTCCGACTACATCCGCCGCGGCATCAGCAAGAACGGCAGCAACTACTACGGCACCTACGAGAACTACGGCCTCGTCAATACCAAGGGCTACACGCTCTCGGCCCGCTACAGCTACGGCCCGTGGCTCAGCCTGGGCGCCTCGTTCAGCCAGACCGACGCCCGCGACGGCGTGCGCTATCTGGCCTCGGGCACGGCGCAGCAGAACCTGCACTACGGCATGCGCATTCCCAACCAGCCCTACCGCTTTGCCGGTTTCGACGCGGCCCTGAGCTGGCAGGACCTCCTTTGGCGCGACACCCGCCTCACGCTCAGCTACGACGGCTACTACCAGCACGCCTTTCCGCTGACGTGGGAGGGCTTCGGGTCGGACGACTCGCGGCGCATGGTGCCCACCCAGTTTTCCCACAACCTCTCGCTCACCTACAGTCTGGCCAAGGGCCGCTACAACCTGACGCTGGAGTGCCAGAACCTGACCGACGCCAAGCTCTACGACAACTACAGCCTGCAGAAGCCGGGCCGGGCCTTCTACGGCAAGGTGCGCATCTGTTTCGGCAAATAACCCTTTTCAAAACATAAAACCTTTCTTATGAAAATATCCTACTCCACCCTCCTCTCGGCTGCTCTGGGCTGCCTGGGCGCCCTCCTGCTGGGAGCCTGCAGCGAAGACCACCTGACCGCCGGCCTCCCCGGCTCATCCTCCGACAGCACGCTGACGCGCTACGTGGTGGCGGGCACCATTGACGACTTCAACTACCTGAAAGCCACCGCAATCCTTGACGACGGCAGCCTGCTCGACCTGACCGACGGCACGCAGGCCGAAGCCGGTACGTACTGGGTGTTCATGAACGAGGACTACCTCTTCCGCCTGGTCTACAACAACGGCAGCGCCGGCACGGGCGAGGCGTACGTGCTGAACACCGACGGCCGCCTGCGCGAGAAGCAGGCATACAGTTTCAACCGCGTGACGACCTACGGCACCTGGGGCGACAACGTCATCACGGCCTCGGCGGGCGATACCGACCAAACCGACGCGCAGGGCAACGCCGCCCAGGGCCTGCTGGTCAACTACCTGAGCGCGACGGACGGCACGGTGCTGACGCACACCTATCCGGCCGAAAACTTCCTGGGCAACGGTGAGTATGTCACCTTTTCGGGCTTTGTCGAGGCCAACGGGCGGCTCTATACCTCGGTGGTGCCGATGGGCATGAGCCGCTACGGCATTCAGGCGCATCCCGAACTGGTGTCTGACTCCCGCCTCATTGCCCGCCAAAGCGGCGGCTCCAACAGCAGCGCCTACGAGCAGGGCGAAATACCCTCGACACAGTACCCCGACTCGGCCTACGTGGCCATTTACGGCGGGGAGGACTTCAGCGAGAAGCCCGTCATTGCCCGCACCGGAAAAATAGGCTTTGCCAGCGGCCGCATGCGCTCGCAGTATTACCAGACCCTCTGGGCGGCGGACAACGGCGACCTCTACGTCTTCTCGCCGGGCTACGGCCGCCTCACCTCGCCGGCCGACGTCGATGCCGCCACGGGCGACACGCTCGTGATGCGCCGCCAGGGCACGCTGCCGTCGGGCGTAGTGCGCATCAAGGCGGGTGCCACCGACTTCGACCCCGACTATTACGTCAATCTCGAGACGCTGGGTAACGGGCACCCCGTGTACCGCTGCTGGCCCATTGCCGGCGACTATTTCCTGCTGCAGCTCTACACCCGCGGCCTGCAGTCCAAAGGGGAGTACACTACCGAGCTGGCCGTATTCAAGGGCGAGGACCGCACGCTCACCGTGGTCAGCGGATTGCCGGCCGCCGAAAAAATCAGCAGCTTCGGTAACCTTCCTTTCAGCGAAAATGGCTATATTTACATGCCGGTTACCACGACAACCGACAGCTACCCCGCGCTCTACCGCATTGACCCGCTCACGGCCACGGCCCAGAAAGTGCTGGAGGTAAAGGCTGAAAGCATCAGTGCGCTGGGCCGGCTCAAAGCACAACCCTAACCCTATTGAAAAGAGGAAAACATGAGACAAAAATTCCACAAACTTCACCTTTGGATTTCCATTCCGCTGGGAATCTTCTTTTTCATTTCCTGTCTGACCGGCGCCCTGCTGGTTTTTGAAAAGGAACTGACGCAACGCAGCCAGGCCGACCTCTACCGCGTGACGCCGGCCGCCACACAGCGCCTGCAACCCGCCGAACTGGCCCGCCGCGTGGCCGGTCAGATGCCCGACACGCTGAGCCTGGCGTCGCTCCAGATTTTCCAGGCGGCCGACCAGGCCGCGCTGGCCACGTTTGACGGCGACTCGAAGACCTACGCCGTCAACCCCTACACGGGCCAGATAAAGGGCGCCACGAGCAGCAGCCCCTTCTTCCAGACCGTGCGCAAGCTGCACCGCTGGCTACTCAACCCGCCGCCCACCAAGACGGCCAAGACGGTGGGCAAGGTCATCATGGGCATCTCCACGCTGTGCATGATTGTGGTACTGCTGACGGGCATCGTGTGCTGGTGGCCCAAAACCCGCAAGATGCTCAAAAACCGCCTCACCATCAGCGCCGGACACGGCCGGCTGCGCTTCTGGCATGACTTCCACGTGGCCCTCGGCCTCTATGCCGTGCTCTTCCTGCTGCTCATGGCGCTGACGGGCCCCACGTGGTCCTTCCAATGGTATCGCAAGGCGGCTTACGGACTGTTTGGCGCCAACGCGCCGGCCAAGTCCGCCCAACCGGCTGCCGCAAAAAGCGAACAGGCCAAGGACAAACAGCCGGAGGCGCCCTTTGACTACGCCGTGTGGAACCGCACCGCCGCCGAAGCGGCTACCGTCAGCCCCGACTACCAATGGCTCAAGCTGACCCCGAAGGCTGAAGCCGAAGTGCTGCCCGACGGCGCTCCGCTGCCCTCCGCCACCGACCGCCTGCTGACCGACCCCGCCAGCGGCCACATCCAAAGCGTAGCGCGCTGGACCGACCAGCCCCGCGCCGACAAGGCCAAGGCGTGGTTCTATGCCGTACACACCGGCACCTGGGGCGGCCGCATCACGCAGGTCATCTATCTGCTGGCCGCGCTCATCGGCGCCACAATGCCCCTGACGGGCTACTTCATGTGGTACCGCCGCCAGAAAGGCAAGCGCAAAGCCGCCGCCAAGGCTGCGCTCAGAGCCTGAGTGCCGACCTGAAACGCCCATTCATCAGATGATATACCCCCGGACTTATCCACCACAAGTTCGGGGGATTTTTTGAGGGAAAAAGTGTAATTTTGCACCTGCTATGACGTATGTTGACGTAATTGTGCCCCTGGCCTTTGGCGGCACGCTCACCTATATCCTGCCAGAACCCCTGCTCCAGAAAGTAGCGGTAGGGATGCGCGTGATAGTGCCGCTGGGCAAGCGGAAATACTACACGGCCATCGTGACGCGCATCCACCACGACGCGCCCCCCGAGGGCATGCTGCTCAAGCAGATTGGCGAGGTGGAGGACACGCGCCCCATCCTGCTGCCCCGACAGCTGGAGCTGTGGCAATGGATGGCGCAGTATTACATATGCTCGGTGGGCGAGGTGATGAAAGCCGCCATGCCCTCGGGCCTGAAGCTGGAGAGCGAGAGCATGGTGGAGGCCGACGAGACCTTTGAGGGCACCGAGCAGCTGACCGACCGCGAGCGCGAGGCCCTCTCGCTCATTCTGGCACCGGGCGGCTGCTCGGTAGAGGCGCTGCAAAAGCAGCTCGACATCAAGAATGCCCTGCCGCTGGTGCGCCGCCTGATGGACAAGGGTGCCGTCAAGCTGGGTGAGACCATGAGCCGCGCCTTCCGCCCCCGCACCGAGCTGCACGTACGCATTGCCCCGGAATGGGCCACCGAGAGCCGCCTGCACCAGGCGCTCGACGAGCTGCAGCGGGCGCCCAAGCAGCAGGCCCTGCTGACGGCCTACCTGCAGCTTTCGGGACTGCCGGCGGCCCTGACCATGCAGCAGCCGGGCCTGGTGGCCGAGGTGGCCAAGGCCGACCTGATGCAGCACTGCGCGGGCGGCGAGGCGGCCCTCACGGCGCTGCGCAGCAAGGGCATTTTGCAGACGTACGCCTTTGAGGTAGGACGCCTGCCCCACCGTCAGGCCGCCCTGCCGCCCGCGCTCCAGTCGCCGCTGAGCGAGGCGCAGCAGCAGGCTTTTGACGAGATTCTGAACGTGTTCGGCCAAAAGGACATCTGCCTGCTTCACGGCGTCACCTCGAGCGGCAAGACGGAAATCTACACCAAGCTCATCCAGCGCTGCCTGAGCCGCGGCGAGCAGGTGCTCTACCTGCTACCCGAAATTGCCCTGACCACGCAAATCATGCAGCGCATGGCGCGCGTGTTTGGCGAGCAGATGGGCGTGTACCACTCCAAGTTTCCCGACGCCGAGCGCGTGGAAATCTGGCAAAAGCAGCTCTCCGACCAGCCCTACGGCCTGATTCTGGGCGTGCGCTCGTCGCTCTTCCTGCCCTTCCGGCGGCTCGGCCTGATTATTGTGGACGAGGAGCACGAAACCTCCTACAAGCAGCAGGACCCCGCCCCGCGCTACAACGCCCGCGACGTGGCCACCGTAGCCGCCCGCCTCTACGGCGCCAAGGTACTGCTGGGCACGGCCACGCCGTCCATCGAGAGCTACCACAACGCCCTCACGGGCAAATACGGCCTGGTGCGCCTGACGCAGCGCTACGGCCACATCCAGCTGCCGGCCATCGAGGTGGAGGACGTCAAGGAGCTACGCCGCAAGAAGCTCATGCACACGCCCTTTTCGCCGCGACTGATTGAGGAAATGCAGCAGGCGCTAAAGGAGGGCGAGCAGGTCATCCTGTTCCAGAACCGCCGCGGCTACTCGCCCGTCATCGAGTGTCACACGTGCGGCTGGGTACCGCGCTGCTCGTGCTGCGACGTCAGCCTGACCTTCCACCAGCGCGAACACCGCATGGTGTGCCACTACTGCGGCGCCTCGTACGAAGTGCCGCGCCGCTGCCCCAACTGCGGCGACACCGACCTGCGCGACCTGGGCTACGGCACGGAAAAGATTGAGGCCGCCGTCAAGGCCATCCTGCCCAAGGCACGCACGGCCCGCATGGACCTCGACACCACGCGCTCGCGCTCGTCGTACGACCAGATTATCGGGCAGTTCCAGCGCGGGCAGACGGACATCCTCATCGGCACGCAGATGGTGACCAAGGGGCTCGACTTCGACCGCGTGCGCGTGGTGGGTATCATCAATGCCGACCAGTCGCTCTCGCGCGCCGACTTCCGGGCCTACGAGCGCACGTTCCAAATGCTCTCGCAGGTGGCCGGACGCGCCGGACGCCGCCAGCGCCGCGGTCTGGTGGTGCTGCAAACGCGCCAGCCGCAGCTGTCCGTCATCCGACAAATCGTCCAGAACGACTACGAGGGGCTCTACCACGAGCAGCTCAACGAGCGCCAGCTCTTCCACTACCCGCCCTTTACGCGCCTCATCGGCATCTACCTCAAACACCGCGACGAGCGCAAGGTGGACGCCGCCGCCCAGGCCCTGGCGGCCGTACTGCGCCCGCACTTCCAGCAGGCCCTGCTGGGCCCCGACCGCCCGCTCGTGGGGCGCATTCAGCTGCTCTACATCCGCCACCTCCTGCTCAAGGTAGACGCCTCCACCTCGCCGCAGGTCGTACGCCGCACGCTGCTGGCCGCCCGCCAGTCGCTGCTCAACGTAGAGGCGTACAAATCGGTCAATGTCTACTTCGACGTCGACCCCATGTAACGGCCTCCGGCGCTACGGCGCAGCCCCAAGGTCAGCCCTTGGGGCTGCGCCGAGCCGCCGAAAATTTTTTCCGAGCCGCCGAAAATTTTTTCCGAGCCGCCGAA